>Ga0126379_10000016_pt1 | contig 76496 bp, 68 predicted proteins | sample PanSoiMetPlot_24_FD_92640 | JGI IMG/M metagenome (GOLD analysis project Ga0126379, IMG submission 92640) | Tropical forest soil microbial communities from Panama - MetaG Plot_24 | ecosystem: Environmental > Terrestrial > Soil > Tropical forest > Bulk soil | place: Panama | collected 2016-02-17
GTTAAAACCGATCGCGAATATCCGCCGTTTGACCGGTCCACGCGCGACGGCTATGCCGTGCGTTCGAAAGACGTAAAGCCGGGAGCGCCGCTTAAATGCGCTGGAGAAATTAAAGCCGGGGATGCGGTCACGGAGGCGCTGGCAGCCGGAACCTGTGTGCAGATTATGACCGGGGCTGCGGTTCCACCGGGCGCTGACGCCGTGGTGATGATCGAATACACCGAGCGCGAAGGGGAACTGGTTCGCTTCGAACGAGGCGCGCAGCTAGGGCAAAACATTGTTCCGCGAGGAAGTGAAGCCCGCGCCGGGCAAACCGTGCTTAAACCCGGGGTGCGCCTGGGATTCGCGGAGCTCGCGCTGGCCGCTCAAGTAGGGGCAACACCATTGCAGTGCTCAAAACGGTCGCGCGTCGCAATCTTGTCCACGGGCGATGAAGTCGTGTTGATCGAAGGGCAACCTGGTGCATTTCAGATTCGCAACAGCAATAGTGTTTCGCTGGCTGCGCAAGTTCGCATCGCGGGAGGCGAGCCCGTGGTGCTGGGAAATGCCGCCGACCGCGTGGGAGATTTAGGCGAAAAAATCGAGCGCGGCTTGCAGGAAGACGCGCTGGTGCTGACCGGTGGCGTTTCGATGGGCAAGTACGATCTTGTCGAAAGTGTGCTGAAGGCGCTGGGCGCGGAATTTTTCTTTGACGCGGTGGCCATTCGTCCGGGCAAGCCCGCGGTTTTCGCGATTTGCCAAGGCAAGCCGGTGTTTGGATTGCCTGGAAATCCCGTCTCCACGATGGTCACGTTTCAGTTGTTCGTGACTCCCGCGATCGATTTGCTGAGCGGAGCGGAAGCACATCCGCTGCCGCTGGTTGAGGCGCGGTTGATGGAAGCCTTGAACGAAAGGCCGGGCTTGACTCATTTTTTGCCCGCGCGGATCGCGTGGCACGGCGCAGAACCGCAAGTGAGCGCCCTGAAATGGCAAGGCTCCGGCGACATTGCCGCGCTGGCAGGGGCCAATGGTTTCCTCGTGGTTCCGGCAGAACGAGAAAAGATCGCTTCCGGGGAGCGTGTTTCGGTGCTTTTGAGAAAGGATGTCGTCTAGACACGTACGAGCGAAAACCATGGCCAAGCTCTCTCATTACGGCACGAAGGGCGAAGTACACATGGTGGACGTGTCGGCCAAAGCGGTGACCACCCGAACGGCCACCGCCCAGGGTTTCGTGAAAATGAGGCCCAGCGTGGTGCAAGCGGTGCGCCGGCTGAAGAATCCCAAAGGCGACCCGCTCGAAGTCGCTCGAATCGCGGGAATCGCGGCCGCCAAGCGCACCGCCGAGTGGATACCTCTTTGTCATCCTCTCCCTCTCACGCACATTGATGTGACCGCACGGCTGTGCAAGAATGGCGTGGAAGTGCAATCCGCAGTGACTACGGCAGCACCGACGGGCGTGGAAATGGAAGCGCTGGTGGCTGTAGCCGCCGCAGCCCTCACGGTTTACGACATGTGTAAAGCCCTCGACAAAGGGATAGAAATCACGGACATCGTGCTCGTCGAGAAAACTGGCGGAAAGAGCGGCGACTTTCATCGCAAGTTGCCTCGGGAGACGCGTGCGCGATGAGCGCTTCCCACGGCAAATCGGCGGTCCGGTTGCTGCTGGCGGACGATAATCCGCTAGTGCGCGATTTGATTGTGAAGGGTCTCGAACCGTTCTGCGAAGTGGAAGTGTGCAAAGACGGCGCGGACGCCTTGCTTAAGGTGGTTGATTCGCCACCGGACGTCATTCTCTCCGACTATAAAATGCCGGTGTTGGACGGCCGGCAGCTTTTCGAAAAGCTTCGCGCGCGCGATTCGACGCGCCACATTCCATTTTTGTTCATGGCGAGCCGCTCAGACATTGAAGAGCGCTTGAGGCCGCTGGTCGACGGCGTCGAGGACTTCATTACCAAGCCCTTCCTGGTCAAGGACCTTGTGCGAATCGCGAAAAAGGTCATCGACCGGCTGCACTTGGAGAAGCTCCAAAAGAGCGCCTCCCGCCCCGGCGTAATCCAGGGGCGGCTGGAAGAAATGAGCATGATTGACCTGATGCAGTCGCTCGAGATGGGGCAAAAATCCTGCCGGTTGATCGTGCGCAATAATGGCGTCCAAGGCGAGCTTTATTTTGCGAGCGGGCAGTGCCACGATGCCAGAGTAGGCAAGGTGGAAGGCGACGACGCGGTTTATAAAGTTGTCCTATGGTCCGCCGGAGAGTTCGAGATCGACTTCAACGCAGCCAATGCATCCAAGCGGACGACGACAACAAAGAACACCACCGGCTTGCTGATGGAAGCGATGCGGCTGATGGACGAAGCCAATCGCGATCAAGACCCCGTGGCGACGCAGTAGCTCCGGCTAGAATCCCTCCTCATGCGCGTAGCCGTTCTCACCATCAGTGATAGCGTGGCCAAAGGCCAGCGCGAAGACCGCTCCGGTCCGGCCGTCGTGGCTGCCTGCCGCGGCTTGGGTTGGGAGGTTACCGCGTCGCTGCGGATTTCCGATGATGCCGCGGGGATTCGCGAGCAACTGCGCGAACTTGCGGATTCTGGACGCGTGGACGTTTTGCTGACCACCGGCGGAACCGGAATCGGCCCGCGCGACAATACTCCCGAAGCGACCGAAGCCGTCGCCGACCGCATGGTTCCCGGCATTTCCGAAGAGATGCGTCGCAAAGGATTGGAACATACGCCCACCGCCGTGCTCTCGCGCGGAACCGCCGCGGTTAGAAGCAAGACCCTCATCGTCAACTTGCCGGGCAGCCCCAAAGGCGCCGCCGAATCCCTTGATGCTGTGGCGCATCTTCTTCCGCATGCCGTAAAGGTGCTCCACGGCGCCAGCCACGATTGATCTATGGGCCAGAAACAACCGGCAGGACGATTTGAGATGGGTGTTCTTTGTCATGGAGGACGCGAATTCTGCAGGCGACCGTTTGCGTCGTGGTCGCTTCGGAAGCGCCTGTCTGCAGGTTGCGCGAGAAGTGCGGGAAAAAAGCGCCGGACAATTGGATGCGGATGCGATGTCCGGCGAGAAAGGCATTGCTGGTTAGCAAGCGGTCCAGGATCAGGCGAGTGATTTTTCCGGGCTCAAGGTATTCGGGTTGCAGTGACTCGTTGCGGTAGCTGGCGCGTAGAACGTCGAGACCTGGGCTCATCAAGTTGAATGCCGCTCCATCAGGCGCCACATCAAGGAGCCGCACCCACAGATCCAAGTCGCGGCAATCCGCTGAGACATAAATCTCCGCGCGGATGGGTCCGGTGACCTCCAAGTCCGCTGGGAGCGGTTCGGTATCAAAAACCAGAGTATCGCTACGCCCCGCCAACGAGCGATAGTCATGCGCACCATAGGTGGTGAAAGGATCGCTAAGAGGCTTGGCCGGGTCTGAAAGAAAACTGGAATCACGATAGGAATCGTTCGCAACCGAGCGCACGAGATTCCCGGTCCTGTCGTCTGCGGACTTGGAAGCCAGATAGAGCGATTCGGAACGGGCGCGCTTCAAAGGCCACGTGTTTTCGTCCCGCCAGACATTTTTCCCCATGACAAAGATGCGCACGCGGCTGTCGCGGTCAGCGCCGTTGTCGATTCCCCGCACATAGTGATCCATCCAGCGAAGGAGGAGTTCATCGTAATCGATCGCTGCCGAAGGTCCGAAGTCGCGTTCGCCGGAGTGCGATTCCTCTTGCCCGCCGTGCGTCCACGGGCCGATAAGCGTGCTGGTTCGCGGATGTTTGTCAGCGCGCCGGGTAGCGAGGAGGCCGTTGAAATTTGTGGTAGCGCCATCGGGCCCGTAGGCTTCGTCATACCATCCCGAAAGGTTCAGGACGGCAGCGTGCACGCGATCATATTTATTTCGCAGCTCTGCCCAATCCCACCACGGATCGGCCGGAGGATGCGAGAGCCACTCGTAATAAAAGGGCGAAATATCCTTCAATTCGCGAAGATCGCCTAGAGGAAGAAACGCCTGCAATCGCTGATGCGCTTGCTCCCAGACGGCAGCCGCTTCTTTGCGGGTTCTAGGGCCGGGAAGCCCCTTCCTGCGGCGAAGGTCCGGTGCGATATTGAACCAGATCCAATCAAGCCACGACCCGTCAAACACTCCGCCGGAATAGAAAAAATTGCGCGGCGTGGCAAAAGTCATCGCCGGAACCATGGCCTTTAGGTGAGGAGGGCTCTCGACCGCCGCCAGCCATTGGACTGCGCCAGGGTAGGAAAGGCCGAAAGTGCCTACGTTTCCGTCGGACCATGGCTGTTTCGCAGCCCATTCGATCGTGTCATAGCCGTCGCGACCTTCACTCCGGTAAGCATTGAATTCGCTGTCGGAAGCGTAGCGCCCTCGCACATCCTGAGCCACTACGGCGTATCCGCGTGCGACGGCCTTTCTGAAGGTTTTGTACTCGCGAAGAGCCGATTCTTTGTTGTATGGCGTTCGATAGACGAGCGTCGGAAATCGGCCGGAGTCAGCGGGAAGCAGAATATCCGCTCTCAATACAACGCCGTCGCGCATTGGAACTGCGACTTCTTTCGTCATGACGTACGGCTGAGTTTTGGCAACTGGAGGCGTTTGCGGGAAGGGAATCCCGGCGCATAACAAGACCGCAAACGAGAAACAGGCCAAATAGCAAACGGTGAGGCGAAAGCTTCTGAGCACAGAGAGCATCAGGCGCAGAATTGTACTTGAATGTCTGAAGAAACGGTGGTTGACGAAGGTGTCCTTGTCGTCAAGAATGTTTGCACCATGACGCAAAAACTAACCGAGAAAAAACTGGCCGTTCTGGGGACCGGCAAGCTCGGCGGCATTTTGCTGCGCGCGTATCTGAAGCAGGAGCTTTTTTCGCCGAAACGCGTGATGGCCACAGTGGCGCATGGGGAGAAAGCTGCCGCGTTAACGAAAGAACTCGGCGTCACGGTAAGGACCGAGAACCGCGAGGCTGTGCAAGGCGCTGACATTGTGTTGCTATGCGTCAAGCCGAAAGTCGTCGGCGAAGTATTGCAAGAGATCGCGCCGGAGATGGATGAAAAAACGTTAGTGATCTCCGTAGCGGCTTCCGTGCCGACGAGCTACATTGAACAACACCTCACGGCAAAGGTTCCCGTCGTGCGCGTCATGCCGAATACGCCTTCCACAGTGGGGTGCGGCATGACCGGCATTTGCCGCGGGGCCCATGCTGGCGCGGAACATCTGGAAGCCGCGCGCACGATGTTCGACGCCGTGGGACGTACCGTGGTGGTGGACGAGAAAAACATGGATGCGGTGACCGGTCTTTCCGCGAGCGGTCCCGCGTTTGCCTACATCATCCTCGAATCGCTGGCGGAAGCTGGCGTCAAAGTGGGCCTGCCTCGCGACGTCGCAACCTTGCTCGCCGCCCAAACAATGAAGGGCGCCGCAAGCGTGGTTCTCGAGACCGGCGATCACCCCGCGCTCTTGAAAGACGCAGTGACCACGCCTGCTGGGTGTACCATCGATGGCATCCTCGAGCTGGAAGAAGGCAAACTGCGTGTGACGCTGATCAAGGCCGTAGTGAAAGCCACCAGCCGCGCCGGCGAACTCCTATTTGATAAGGGCTGAAAGTCGAAAGTTCAAACTTCAATCAGAGAGGAACATTGCGGAATGCCAGAGCGATTCTGCTCGCCTCGCCGGATGGCCTCCTTCGAGTGCAGCGATACTGACCGGTCGACGGATATGCTTTTGACGAAACCACGAGTCACTTGTCACGAGTCACCAGCCACCTCATTCCGTGATAGGATGCTGCGCGTGGAGGAGCCGTGCCCAAAGCATATCTTCCTGTGCTGATTTATGCCGCTCTCGTCGCGGCTTTCCCTGCGGTGACGCTTATCCTCGCCAAGTTGATCCGGCCCGCGTCCACGTCGTATGGTCCGAAACTGAGGCCGTATGAATGCGGAGTCCCCTCCGAAGGCCATTCCCGCGGAAGATACTCAGTGCGGTTCTACATTATCGCCATGCTGTTCGTGGTGTTTGACGTGGAGACGATGTTCTTGATTCCTTGGGCCATCCTGTACCGCGGGTGGGTGATCGCCCACATGGGACTGTTTGCGCTCGTTTCGATGTTCGTGTTCCTCGGAATTCTGCTGATTGGTTATGTGTGGCTGTACAAAAAGGGCGCGCTGGAATGGGCGTGATCGCCAGTGTGGCTCGGAGCGCTTTCGATTTGCTTTCCCAGTTCTTGTGATTGACTAGGTTTTTGCCGTGTGTTAGAAACGCGGGCGATTGCAGTTTGAAATCAGGGTCTTGGTTCAATGCGGCCGGTGCGCGGAGAGCCGTGCGTTCCGGCAGCAAAGAAGATGATCGCAGCCCGCATTGCACAGGGTCTATGGCCGACGAACCCAAGGAACAGCAACCTTCTCCCGTGCCCGCGGGCGACAAGCCCGCGAGCAGCCCCGCAGCTACTCCCCCCGCTAAACCCGCAGCCGCAGCGCCGCCAGCCGCAACCCCTCCGAAACCCGCAGCGCCCGCGCCGCCAAAGCCTCCCGTGCAGTTGCAGACGCCGCTCAATAATGAGCTGGTCGGTCGTCTCCGGGCCAAGTTTGGAGCAGCTCTTGTGGAAGCAATGGAAGATCGTAAGCAAGCGATCCTCACTGTCGAATGCGGGAAGCTGGCCGAGGTTGGCCGATATTTGCACGAGGAAGAGAAATTCGACTTGCTTTCCGATTTGACCGCCGTGGACTGGCCGAGGCGCGAGAAGCGCTTCGACGTGGTTCTCAATCTCTATTCCTTTGCGAAGAACGAACGTTTACGTGTGAAAGCGCGCGCCGCGGATGGCGAGCAGGTCCCGAGCGTCGCCGGAGTTTGGCCCACGGCAAATTGGCTCGAGCGCGAAGCCTTCGACATGTTCGGGATTGTCTTTGCCGGGCATCCCAACCTATCGCGCATCCTCTTGCCCGACGAATGGCAGGGCTATCCATTGCGCAAGGACTACGACATCATCGAGCAGGACACCGTTTGGGTGAAGGACAACTTGGGCATTGAAAGCGGTCAATAACGGGCGGGAATAACGCGCTTGGCGGATAACACCATCACGGATCTCGGCGAGAAGCAGAAAACTCTTCTGGGTGCCGATGAGCTTGTCCTCAACATGGGGCCGCAGCATCCGTCTACGCACGGCGTGCTGCGCGTGAAGCTCAAGCTCGATGGCGAACGCGTGATTGGCTCCGAATGCATGATCGGGTATCTGCACCGCGGCGTCGAAAAAATCGCCGAGCACCGCTCGTATCAACAATTCGCTCCGTACGTCGACCGCATGGACTACGTCGCTGCGGTCAGCAACGGCCTGGGCTATTGCGAAGCCATCGAGAAATTGTTGATGGTGGAAGCGCCTCCGCGCGCGAAGGTCATTCGAACCATTTTGACCGAGCTCCAGCGCATCGCCAGCCATTTGTTGTGGTTGGGCACCCATGCGCTGGATATCGGAGCGCTTACGCCGCTCTTCTATTGCTTCCGCGAACGCGAAGAAATTCTAAAGGTTTTTGAAAAGTATTGCGGAGCGCGCCTGACTACCCATGCGTTTCGCATCGGCGGGCTGCAATACGAAGCTTACGACACGCTGGAAAAAGACGTCGAGCGCTTTTGCAAAGCGTTCGAATCGCGCATCAACGACTACGAGGAACTGCTCACACAAAACCGCATTTGGCTTGGCCGGACAAAAGGCGTTGGAATTCTGAAGGCAACCGACGCCATTGCTTTGGGCGCCACCGGGCCGGTGCTTCGCGCCAGCGGAGTAAAGTGGGACATCCGCAAAGCGATGCCCTACGCCGCTTACGATCAATACAAATTTGAAATTCCCGTGGGCACGACGGGCGACACCTACGACCGCTACCTGGTGCGCATGGAAGAGATGCGCCAGTCGCGCCTGATCTGCCTGCAAGCCATCGAAAACATCCCCGGCGGGCCGATTCTCGCGAAAGTCGGAAAAGTTTTGAAGCCGCCGCCGGGCGAAGTTTATCATTCGATTGAAGCCCCCAAGGGAGAACTGGGCTATTACGTCATCAGCGACGGAACGGTGCAGCCGTATCGCGTTCGAATCCGTCCGCCCTCCTTCGTGAATTTGCAGGCGTTCGACCAAATGGCGCGGGGACATCTGGTGGCCGACGTCGTGGCCATTATTGGAACGCTGGACATCGTTCTGGGCGAAGTGGACCGATAGCTTGGTGAACACAGAAGCAGTCTGACAGCCGGGGTGACAGGTCAATAATGCAAGCTGTTACGCAAGCCACCATGGATTTCGTAAAGCAATACTGGGCGCCGCTCGTTTGCAGCCTGGCGATTGTCGCGATCCTACCGCTGGTTGCCGGCTACATTGTGCTGGTGGAACGCAAGATCATGGCGGACATGCAGGCGCGCCTCGGGCCAATGCGCGTGGGGCCCCACGGCTTGCTTCAGCCCATTGCCGACGCCGTGAAACTGCTCCTCAAGGAAGACATCATTCCCGAAGAGGCGGATAAGCTGGTCTTCTGGCTTGCGCCGGTGCTTTCCGTCGCCGCTGCATTGCTGGCGATGGCAGGCCTGGCGATTGGCCCAGCCTTCCAGATCGCAAGAGACATCAACATTGGAATTCTCTTTGTCGTCGGCGTCAGCGCCATGGGCATTTTCGGAATTGTTCTAGGCGGCTGGGCGTCGAACAGCCATTATTCGCTCATCGGCGCTCTTCGCAGTTCCGCGCAACTTGTGAGTTACGAAACCGCGGCGGGCATGGCGTTGGTCTGCGGACTTCTCTTCGCCGGCACGTTGAACATCACTTCGATTGTCCAAGCCCAGTACGATCAAGGCATTTGGTTTGGATTGCTCGCGCCCGTTGCGTTTTTCACTTACTTGGTCGCCTCGATTGCGGAAACCAACCGCGCGCCGTTTGATTTACCGGAGGCGGAGTCCGAACTGGTTGCCGGGTACATGACGGAATTCAGCGGCTTCCGCTGGTCATTGTACTTTCTAGCGGAATACACGAACATGATTGTGGTCGCCTCCGTGGCCACCACCTTGTTCCTTGGGGGCTGGCTGCGGCCTTTCCCCCGAACGACTTGGCTCAATTTCATTGATTTCCTCCCGCCGCTGTTGATGATCGGTGTTGGTGTCTATTGCCTCAGGCGCGCGCCCAAACAGCCCGCGCGTGTGCAGCAATTGTTCATGCTGGCCGTTGCCGGCCTGTGTTTTGCCGTGGCCCTGGTGCTAGCCGCGCCCGTGGTGTTGCGGACGCCATTGGTGAACCCGTCATGGGCCGCAGCAGCGAAGCCGTTTTACGAGGGCATCCACGGCGGCTTCTGGTTTGTCTTCAAAGTGAGCCTGTACATTTATTTCTTCATGTGGCTGCGCTTCACTCTTCCGCGCTACCGCTTCGACCAGTTGATGCGCCTTGGTTGGCATTTTCTGATTCCTCTCTCCATTATCAACGTTCTGCTAATCGGCATCGCCATGATCGTGGGCCAATACCTCCATTTAGGCGGTTGGACGCTGCTTCTGACCACCATCCCCGCGTCCATCATCGCGCTGATTGTCGCGTTGTTCATATTGGCTACGGAGCAAAAGAGCGAGCCACAGAAAGCCAGCAGCGCCGCCCCGGATTCGTATGCTTGATCAAGTCATCTTTTACTTTTTTGCCGCGATCGCGGTCATCAGCGCGATCCTGACGGTCACGCGCCGCAACGTCGTCCACAGCGCGATCTTTCTGATTACCGCTCTCCTGGCCACCGCCGGAATCTTTCTCCAGCTTCGCGCCGAGTTTCTTTTCATCGTACAAATCATTCTTTACGTCGGCGGCATCATGGTGTTGTTTGTTTTCGTAATCATGCTGGTGAATCTCGACGCCGCGGTGCGCCAACTGCAGTTTGCCCGGCAGAAGTGGGTCGCGCTGCTCATCTCCCTCGCGCTGGCCGCGCAAGTAGGCTTGATGCTTTGGTCCACTGGCAAAATGCCCGGCCAGGGAGTCCCTGTCCTTGCCGCGGCTCCCGTGGACAGACTCCCACCCAATTCCGAAGCCGTGGCCAGGAGCCTTTTCGAGACCTACCTTTTGCCATTCGAAATCGCTTCGGTTTTGTTGCTCGTGGCCATGATCGGCGCGGTGGTCATGGCCAAGAAGAGGACCTAAGGGAACCATGCTTCCGATTGGACATTATCTGTTTCTCGGCCTCGCGCTTTTCATCATCGGCGTAATCGGCGTGGTCACGCGCCGCAACGTCATCGTCATTCTGATGTCCATCGAGCTTATTTTGAACGCGGTGAACATCAATCTGGTGGCTTTTTCGCGTCTCTACGGCGACGTCGCCGGCCAGGTTTTTGCCCTCTTCATCATTGCGGATGCTGCCGCGGAAGCCGCGGTCGGGCTCGGAATCATCATCGCGTTTTTCCGCAATCGCGAAACCGTTCTCGAAGACGAAATGGATTTGCTGAAGTGGTAGCACGAATGGACGACCAAATCGAAATGACTGCGCAAGGAAACGCACGAGCATGACGCCGACAGGATATTTTCTCGAGCATCTGTGGCTCATCCCGCTGTTTCCGCTGGTAAGTGCCGCGCTGATGCTTCTCTTCGGCCGCCGCCTTCCCAACGCCGTCGTCAGCGTCCTCTGCGTCGGCAGCGTGGGATTGTCTTTCATCTTCGCTCTCGGTGCCGTGGCGCGATTGCTCTCCGCCGATCCCGAATATCGCGTCACGCAGCACATCCTTTTCGCATGGCTTACACCCGGCCAAATGCAAATGAGCTCCGGCCACCTGGTTCGCTTCACCGCCGACTGGGGCTATCTCCTCGATCCGCTTTCCTCCGTTATGGTGCTCGTCGTTACCGGCGTTGGCTTCCTTATTCACATCTACTCCATCGGCTACATGGGCCACGAAGGCGGCTACTACCGCTTCTTCGGTTACATGAACCTGTTCATGTTCTCCATGCTGACGCTGGTCCTCGCGAACAACATGCTCCTCATGTTCGTAGGCTGGGAAGGTGTGGGCTTGTGCAGCTATCTGCTGATCGGATTTTATTTCCTGAAAAAATCCGCCTCCGACGCCGGCAAAAAAGCGTTCATCGTGAATCGCATCGGTGACGCAGGCTTCATCCTCGGCATTTTGCTAACCGCGGTAACTTTCGGCACCATTCGTTTCACATCCACGGGACTCGCAAATGTCGCGGCGGATTCCGGAATCCGTCAGGCTCTCGAAGCCGCTGTCGGCGCGCATGCCCTGGCTGCCGGAGCCCCAGTCCTTACCACCATTGCTCTTTTGCTTTTCGTCGGCGCTTGCGGAAAATCCGCGCAAATCCCGCTCTACGTCTGGCTCCCCGACGCGATGGAAGGCCCCACGCCGGTCAGCGCCCTGATCCACGCCGCCACCATGGTCACTGCCGGCGTCTACATGGTTGCGCGCATGAACGCCCTTTATCAGCTTGCGCCCTTCGCCCTCGACGTCGTTGCCGTCGTCGGCGCAATCACTGCGATTTTTGCTGCCTCCATGGCCCTCGTTCAAAATGACATCAAGAAAGTCCTTGCCTATTCCACGATCTCCCAGCTCGGCTACATGTTTCTCGCCCTGGGTGTCGGAGCGTTCGCCGCCGGAATCTTCCATCTGACGACCCATGCATTCTTCAAAGCGCTTTTGTTCCTCGGCGCCGGCAGCGTGATTCACGCGATGTCCGGCGAGCAGGACATCCGCAAAATGGGCGGCCTTTGGAGGAAGATACCCACCACTGCCAGAACCTTCGGAATTGCCACCTTGGCCATCGCCGGAATTTTTCCTTTCGCCGGATTCTTCAGCAAAGACGAAATCCTTGGCCGCGCCTTTGACCGCTTTTTCGCTCTTTGGGTCGTTGGTTTCATCACCGCCGCTTTGACGGCCTTCTACATGTTCCGGCTGTTTTTCCTTACCTTCATTGGCCACTGCCGCGCCGATGAGCACGTGGAAAAGCACATCCATGAATCGCCCCATCCCATGACCGTCCCGCTCCTGATTCTCGCTGGCCTTTCCGCCATCGGCGGATGGATCGGATGGCCCGCCGTCCTCGGCGGCGAAAATCGTTTCGAGCGCTTCCTCGATCCGGTTTTGACGGGCGTCATCCCCGAAACGGGGGCGGTCAGCATTGCCCACCATGCTGTCGCCAAGGAACTCGGCCTCATGCTCGCTTCCCTGGCCGTCGTCGCGCTTGGCTTCTGGTTGGCCTATGAATTCTACTGTTCCAAGCGCTTGGCCCCTGAACTTGCCGCCCGCAGATTCCCTTGGCTTTATAACCTTCTGTTCCACAAATACTATGTGGACGAGATCTATGACGCCGCATTCGTGGATCGCACCAAGGATCTTGGAACGCTTCTCGGTCGCTTCGACGCCAAAGTCATCGACGGCGTCGGCGTGGACGGCACCGGCTGGCTCGCGCGCTTCACCTCGAAGCTTTCCATGTGGTGGGACAAGTGGATCATCGACGGGCTGCTCAACTTCGGCGCCAAGCTGACGCAGCTCCTCAGCTTCCCCATCCGCTTCCTGCAGACGGGCACATTTTCCAGTTATGCGCTGTTGATTCTCGTGGGGCTGGCGATTCTTCTCGTGTATTACCAACAACACCTCCATGTAGTGCTGCGCGGTGCGCGCTGAGAGGCGAAGCATGGACTTTCTTGCAAATCATATCCTGACCGTAGTTCTCTTCACGCCGCTTGTGGGCGCGATTCTGTTGCTCTTTGTGCCGCGCGAAGCGGAGCTGGCGCACAAGATCGGCGCCAATCTCTTTGGCGTGCTCGGCTTTCTCGTTTCGGTTCCGCTGATTCGCTGGTGGAATCCCGGCACAAGCAGATTCTCGTTCGAAGAAAACGTCTCTTGGATTCCTTCCATCGGCGCGCGCTATCACCTCGGCATCGACGGCATCAGCCTGCTGCTGGTCATGCTCACCACGTTTCTCGGCATGATTGCCATCCTTTCCTCCTGGAGCGCCATTCACACGCGCGTCAAGGAATACTACATCCTGCTTCTGCTCTTGCAGACCGGCATGATCGGTGTTTTCGTCTCGCTCGACTTTTTCCTCTTTTACGTTTTCTGGGAAGTGATGCTGGTTCCCATGTACTTTCTCATCGGAGTCTGGGGAAGCGACCGCCGTCTCTACGCCGCCATCAAATTTTTCCTATATACCTTGGCGGGTTCTGTGGTCATGCTGCTGGCGATTCTGGCGCTCTACTTCTACGCGCCGGTGGCGCCCGGAGCCACTCGCACCTTTGACGTTCCCTATCTGCTCGATGCTGCACAGAAATTCTCCGATCCATTGAAAGTCTGGCTCTTCTGGGGCTTCTTCTTTGCTTTCGCCATCAAAGTGCCGATGTTCCCGTTCCACACCTGGCTCCCCGACGCCCACACCGAAGCGCCCACGGCAGGCTCCGTCATCCTCGCCGGGGTCTTGCTAAAGATGGGCACCTACGGCTTCATTCGCTTCTCGCTGCCCCTGCTCCCCGGGGACGGCCCGATGCGCTCCAACATCATCAAAATCGTCATCGTCCTTTCGCTAATCGGCATCGTCTACGGCGCGCTCGTCTGCCTCATGCAAAAAGACATGAAGCGCCTCATCGCTTACAGTTCGGTCAGCCACCTCGCTTTTTGCACGCTGGGAATCTTTGCGCTGAACCCCAACGGCCTCGCGGGCAGCGTCCTTCAGCAGGTGAATCACGGCATCTCCACGGGCGCTCTCTTCTTGATCGTCGGCGTCCTCTACGACCGCCGTCATACCCGCTTGATTTCTGAATTCGGCGGCTTGGCCACGCCCATGCCGAATTTTGCCGCGGTCTATCTCATCGTCAGCTTGAGTTCGCTCGGCATGCCGCTTCTGAACGGCTTCATCGGGGAATTCACGATTCTCCAGGGCGCTTTCCAGGTCCATAAAGCATGGGCGGCCTGGGGCACGCTCGGCGTCATTCTCGGCGCGGCTTACTTGCTCTGGCTCTATCAGCGCGTCATGTTCGGCTCCGTCAGCAACCCCGCGAACGAACATTTGCCCGACTTGAATCTCCGCGAAATGGCCACGCTCCTCCCTCTTGTGGCTCTCGCATTTTGGATCGGCGTCTATCCCAAGCCGTTCTTCGCGCTCATCGAAAAGCCCGTCGACACCATTGTCCGGCAGGTAAATCCCGGCTTTTATCAACAGGAGCGCGCGAAATTACCTCCCGCTCCTGCTCCGGTCGTCGCGGAGGCGAAATAAGCAGCCCGAACTCCTATGCACATTCCCATCATCAGCGCGCTTATGGGTTACTTGGGAGGAGATGGGCGTCTCATTCTTCCCGAATTACAGTTGACGCTCTTCGGCTTGGGCATTCTGCTGATTGATTTCACCCTCGGCGTCAAGGAGAGATACTTCAACGCCGGGCTCGCGCTGCTCGGAACGATTTTCAGCGCCTACACGGTCTGGGAGCTGCGGGTTCCTGTTGCTGCGAATGGCTCATTGCTTGGCTTCCATGAGTCCGTCATCGTGGATCCCTTCTTTCTTTTTTTCGCCGCGCTATTTCTTGCCGCCACCGCGCTGGTCATTCTGCTTTCTGTGAAATTCCTCGAAATCGAACAAGAGCAGGAAGGCGAATATTATGCGCTGCTGCTCTTCGCCTGCGTCGGCATGATGTTCATGGCCTCCGGTTTCGATCTCATCGTCATGTTCCTCGGCCTCGAAACCATGGCCCTCAGCTTCTACGTCCTCACCGGCTTCCTGCGCCGCGAAAAGCGTTCGAATGAAGCCTCTTTGAAATATGTTCTGCTCGGCGCATTCAGCTCGGGAATACTTGCCTACGGGTTCTCTTTCTTGTATGGCCTGACGGCTTCAACCAATGTCGATCGCATTGGAACACGGCTGGGACAGTTGAGAGATTTGGCCCATACCGTCGCTGTTAGCCATTTACCTGGAGCCCAGGGCGAGGCCACGCGGGAAATGCTGCAGAGAAGTTTGCCCATCGCTCAGTCCTTCGATCCAGTGCTCTTGCAACTGCTACCAGTCCTCGCTTTCGTTTTGGTGGCTGTTGGCCTTTTTTTCAAAGTCGCAGCCGTTCCGTTTCATCAGTGGGCGCCGGACGTTTATGAAGGTGCGCCAACTCCAATCACTACTTATGTAAGCATGGCTTCCAAGACCGCCAGCTTTGCCCTGCTCCTACGGCTATTGCTTTATGTCTTCACGATTTCGCGGATCGAGTGGATCTATCTGGTGGCTGGAGTCGCAATCGCCTCTTTGACCTGGGGCAATCTTGCCGCGCTGACGCAGACCAACATAAAGCGGCTCCTCGCATACTCCTCCATTTCGCACGTTGGATACATTCTGCTGGGCGTCGTCGGCGCCTTTTCATCAGACGGGCCCAAGCTAAACGAAGCGGGAACCACAGGAATCGCATTTTATTTGTTTGCTTATGTGTTCATGACCACAGGAGCTTTCGCGGTGGTCATCGTGCTGCGCCAGAAAGGTCTCATCGGCGAAGAACTCGAAGATTTGAACGGCTTGTACCAGCGCAGCCCCGCCGCCGCCGTCCTCCTGCTCATCTTTATGCTTTCGCTCGCCGGGATTCCTCCCACCGCCGGTTTCATGGGCAAATATTTCATTTTCCTTTCCCTCATCGAAACGCATCACCCGGTGCTCGCGGTCTTCGCCGTTCTCTACATCGTTCCTGCGCTCTACTACTACTTCCGCATCGTCGTCCACGCCTGGCTCAAAGCGCCCGGCGAAGCACCGCGTCCGGTCATGAGCAACGCGCAAGCCGTCGCCCTCGGCGTCGCCGTGTTTGTCACCCTCGCCGCCGGGTTGTATCCTGAGCCGTTCACCCGGCTCGCTCAATATGCCTTCGGACGATAAGCCAGACGAACATTCATCCCCGGTGCCGGCAAGGAAGAGCGGAAGGGACAGTAGCTCCAACTCAGCTCTCGCGCTGGCGTTTGAGTTACCTTTCACTCTTGTTGGCCCCGTCGCCGTAGGGGCCGCAATGGGATATTTCCTCGATCGCTGGCTGCACACGAAACCTTGGTTCACGCTCATCTTGGGAGCAATGGGCTTTTTTGCCGGCGTCCGCGAAGTCTTGCGCCGCCTGCCCGCTGGCAACGGGAACTAATGTTTCGGTCAAGGAAGATCGCCAAGGCGCAACCCTTTGTAGGGGCGCAGCTTTACCCTGAGCACAGTCCAAGGGATGCTGCGCCTCAGCTTGGCGGCGGCTGCGAGGCTTGAGGCGAACTCACGTGGAGTGCGGTTTACCCTGAGTCTCGAAGGCGGATTGTTTACCCTGAGGCACGGAGGGCCGCCGCTTTTCTTACGTCCTGCCTCTCTTTGTTGTGCGAGGTTCGATAGCGTGGCCAATCCAGTCCCCGGCGCCCAAACCGAACGCCGCATCAGCTGGCTCACTCTTTTTTTCGGTTTCACCGCAGCCGTTACGGCCGCCGTCCTCCGCCACAATCTCTGGGCTGCAGGATTGGCCATCGGCACGGTGCTGGGCTGGCTCAACTTCCGCTGGCTCAGGCGCGCCTTGGACGCGCTCGTCACCGTTTCCACTGCCCAGGAAGGCCGGGAAAAGCCAAGAGTTCCCGCGACGACCTACCTTGCGGCCCTGTTTCGCTACGGGTTGCTGGGCCTCACTGTCTATGTTATTTTTATCTTTCTACACGTTCCCCTTGGCAGCATGATTTTGGGTTTCTGCGCCTTAGCAGCGGCGGCGATGGCGGCGAGTGTGTGGGAAATCCTGCATCCGGTGGACTGACCGAATGGCCGAACACGTTACCTGGCTGACGAGATTCGTGAATCATCTCTTCGGGCATTCTGCCGCCGCTCTCCTCGCCGCTTTGCACCTCCAGCCGAGCAATCCGGAGCTGCCCATCCCCGAACACGTTGTAATGGCCGTTGTCGTAGTAATTCTCGGAACGATTCTCGCCCTCATTTTGCGTTCGCGCCTCTCCATCGAGAGGCCTGGCGCCATGCAGCAAGTTGCCGAGATGCTGCTCACCAATCCTCTCGGCTTCGGCATCAAGGACTTGCTCGAAGAAAACGTGCATCACGGCGCCGCCAAGCTCATCCCCTATGTCGGGACCATTTCCGTGTTTGTTCTCCTCGGCAATCTTATGGGCGCTTTCCCCAGCAGTTTTCTTAAGGCGCCGACCGGCGATCCCACCGTCCCCCTGGCCTGCGCTGTCCTCACCTTCCTCTATTTCAACTGGCAGGGTATCCGCCGCCTCGGACTCGGCCATTACTTGCTGACCTTTGCGGGCTCGCCCAAAGACATAGGTTCTTGGATCCTGGCCATCCTCTTGTTTCCCGTCGAAATCGTCAGCACCACCGCCCGCATCCTCTCCCTCACCGTTCGTCTCTGGGCCAACATGTTCGCCAGCGACCTCATCTATGTGATTTTCCTGACGCTACTTGCCGGGGGCGCCAGCTTTGGATGGAGCAAGTCTCCTGTGCTCGGCGTGGTTCTCGCGATTTTTCCCGCCACCATTCCGGTGGCCTTCATCGGCCTGCACATTTTCGTCTCCGTCATCCAGGCTTACGTCTTTACCGTTCTTCCCGCCGTCTACTTGGGCTTGGCCACGGCTGAAGAGCATTAGGTCTTGTAGCAGCCGCCTTCTGAGGTGGGCCTCGGGGTCGAGCCTGCCTGCAGCAGGCGGGCGCAGCGAGGAGTGCGCGGCTAGCTCGACTGAGTTTTCTCGCTCGTTCAAGGCTAGGTAATCGAGTTTCGTTTCGCCGCTTCAGTGTGAGCCCGGCCGCACGGTGTCCGGGAACCACCTCCTGGCGGCCTACAAGGAGGAAGTCATGAAAAAGCAGTGGATCTGGATGTTGGCAGTGCTCGTCGTGGTAACTCTGTTCGCGCCGGCCGCGTTCGCGCAGGATCAAGCCGGAGCAGGCAGCAAGGCCCTTTCGGGAATCGCCGTTGGGTTCGGCATGGCCATTGCCGCGTTTGGCTGCGGCCTGGCGCAGGGCCGTATTGCTTCGTCGGCTTGCGAAGGGATGGCGCGCAACCCCGGAGCCGCCGGCGCTATTCGCGCCGCCATGATTCTCGGTCTGGTGTTCGTCGAAACGCTGGTGCTCTTCACCCTGGCCATGATTGCGCTCAAAGTTTAGAAGTTGTCGTCATTCCAGAACTTCATGGCTCGGAGGCGCCAGCCTTCGAGCCATTTTCTTTCGGTGCGCATTCGAACAGAAAGCGGCAGCCTGTGGACCAGACTTAGGGCTAACGTATTCATAATACGGCCGATAGTTGATTGGATCGGCCGAAACGTCAAGACCACAGGGCGCACGTAAGCGAACTTACCCGTGGAGTGCTTTGCAGAGCCAAGAGGCGCTGGTCGCGCCAGTTTACGCTTGCCTCCGGCGAATTAGTGTCCGAGGAGGTTCGGCCGCAGGATGAAATTGATGACCGGATTCGGGTACAACCCGAACAGGATGGTGCCGACGAAGGTCACCAGAAGTACGGCGTTCACTGCGAGAGGGAATGGCACCGGGCCGAGCGCTGCGGCTTCCACGCTTGGCTCGCGCATGTACATCACCACGATTACGCGCAAGTAGTAGTACGCGCCGATCACGCTGTTGATGGCCATCAGCACGGCGAGCGAAATCAGATGCGAATTCACCGCCGCCTTGAAAATGTAGAACTTGCCGAAGAACCCCGCCGTCACCGGCAGCCCGAGCAGCGAGAGCAGATAGATGCTCAGCATCGCCGCAACAAACGGCTGGCGCTGTGAAAGCCCCGCGTAATCGTCGAGCGACAGGTTCTTTTCACCGGTGCCGCCCAGTTGCGAAACGATGGTGAACGCGCCGAGCTTCACCAGCGCGTAGCTCAGCAGGTAGAACAGCACCGCCGCATAAGCCGGCGCCGCTTCCGCCGACCCGCCTTGCGCCATAGAGGTGACTGCCGCAAACGCGACCAGAATGTACCCGGCGTGCGCAATCGAACTGTACGCCAGCAGGCGCTTCATGTTGGTTTGCACCAGCGCGCCGAGGTTGCCCGCGAACATGGTCAGCGCTGCGAGCACCCAGAAGGCCCAGAACCAGTATTGCGTCGCTGCGGGCACGGTGGCAAAAACGCGCAGCAGCAACGCAAACGCCGCCGCCTTTGGTCCCGCGGAAAAAAGTGCCGTTACTGGAGTCGGCGCACCTTCGTAAACGTCGGGCGTCCACACCTGGAATGGTGCCGCGGCAACTTTGAAGCCCAGCCCGATCAAAATCATGGCCAGGCCGAGCTTCAGCAGCGTGCCGCTCTGGGCCGCATCGGCTTCGGCCATCTTGCCGAGCATCGTCGTGCCTGTTGCGCCATAGACCAGGGCAATGCCGTAGAGAAAAAACGCCGTGGCAAACGACCCCAGAAGGAAATATTTCATCGCCGATTCGCTGGACTTCAGCGAATCACGGCGGTAACCCGCTAGAACATAACTCGAAATCGAGCTCATCTCGAGGCCAATGAATCCGGTGAGCAGCTCCTGCGCCGACGCCAGCACTCCCATTCCGGCGGTGGCAAAGAAAAGGAGCGCATAGAATTCCGCGATGGGCAATTTTTCACGATCGAGATACGGCCCAGCTGCGAGGATAACGAGAAAGGAGACGGTGCCGACGAGCAACCGGAAGAAGAAACTGAACGCATCCGACTGCACGAGCCCGAAAAAGCCCGGGCCGCCGTGAACGAGCGCGGTGAAAGCGGCAATGGTTCCCGCGAGCGAGCCGAGCAGCGCAACAAAGGTGAAAAATTGCCGGCTGCGCACAAATGGCTGGAGCAGCATCACCAACAGGCCGAAGCCGCACCAAATCAGCTCGGGCAGCACGCGTTGCATGTCGATGGCTTGAGGAAACATTTTAGTGAATTCCGAGCCTTTCCACGGAAATCGTTGCAGCGGCGCTCGAAGACGGCTTCCTTGCCTGCGGTTTCGCCCTGGCTGAAATATTGTTTTTTGGGAGCTTTGTGCCTGCGGGGGCGACCGCTTCGTAGGGGCGTTGCGGCTCCACCTGGTCCATCACGGTTTCCGTGGCAGATGCGGTGCGCCGCGTGATGAAAGGCGAATTGATGCCCATCCACAGTGTGACGACGGCCATGGTCGCGAGGATCCACTTCTCGCGAATGGAAGCATCGGGCAGCGTTTTGTTTTTCTCCACGGTGATTTCGCCGAAGAACACGCGCTGGTAGGACCACAGCAAATAACAAGCGGAGAGGATCACGCCGAGCGCGGCCCACGCGGCCCAGCCCCAGTGGCGCTGGTAGGTGCCGAGGAGAATCAAAAATTCGCCGACGAAGCCGTTGAGCATCGGCAGGCCCAGCGAGGAGAGCGCGACGAAAAGGAAGAACGCGGCGAGCTTCGGCATGGGTGTCGAAAGCCCGCCAAATTCGTTGATTTCGAAGGTGTGCCGCCGGTCATAAAGCATGCCGACGAGGAGGAACAGCGCGCCGGTGGAAATTCCGTGCGCGAGCATCTGGTACACCGCGCCCTGCATGGAAATATTGTGCAAGGCAAAGATGCCGAGCACCACGAAGCCTAGATGGCTCACGGAGGAATACGCAACGAGTTTTTTCAGGTTCGGCTGCACCATCGCAACCAGCGCGCCGTAAATAATTCCAATAATTGCCAGAGCGGCGACCGAGCGCGCTACGCGATGCGCCGCTTCCGGAAACAGAGGCAGGCAGAAGCGCATCATGCCGTAGGTGCCGAGCTTCAGGAGGACCCCGGCAAGCATCACCGAGCCTGCGGTGGGAGCCTCCACGTGCGCGTCGGGCAGCCAAGTATGCAGAGGGAAGAGCGGCACTTTGATGGCGAACGCCACGAAGAACGCCAGGAAGAGCAGCATCTCCGTACGTGGCTCCAAAATGATTTGCCCATTCGCCAGAATTTGTTGAATGGCCGGCAAATCAAACGTGCCTGTGGCGTTGTAGAGCCAGATGATTCCGACGAGCATCAGGATCGAGCCGGCCATGGTGTAAAGAACAAATTTTACGGCGGCGTAGACGCGGCGCTCGTGGCCCCAGATGCCAATAAGGAAGGCCATGGGAATCAGCATCAATTCCCAGAAAAGGAAGAAGAGGAACATGTCGAGCGAAAGAAAAACGCCAACGACGCCCACTTCGAGCATCAAAAGCATGACGAAGAATTCTTTCACGCGATGCTGGATGCTGTTCCATGAAGCTAAGACGGAAATTGGCGTCAGGAATGTGCTCAGCAGAACGAGGAACATGCTGATGCCGTCGACGCCAACGTGATAGCGAATGGGCGGTGCGGGAATCCACTTGGCAAACTCTTGGAGCTGATAGTCGGAAGCGCCGATGGGCACGCCGCGCAGCAGAAGCAGCGAAAAAATAAATTCCGTAACGGAAACGAGCATGGCAGTCGAGCGGATGAATTTGTGGTCGTCTCCGCGCAGCATCATCAGAGCCAGCGCACCCACTGCGGGGAAGAAGATCAGCACCGAAAGCAAGTGCCCGCCGGAGAGCATCAGCGCACCCACCCCATGATGGTTTTGCCGGCGCCGGGCCAGAAGAAGATCACTGCGAGCACGACAATTGCGCCCGCTACCACCCACACGGCGTAGCTGCGGGTGTTTCCGGACTGCGAATGTCGAATGCCGTCGCCAATGGCTGCCGTTCCGTGCGCGATGCCATTCACCGTGCCATCGATTCCTGCAACGTCAGCGGCTTTCCAGAGCACGTTCGTGGAGAGCCAGAGCAGCGGGCGAACGACCGTCGCCGCGTAAAGTTGGTCAACGTAATATTTGTTCAGCAGTGTGGTGTACACCGGCTTCAACGATTTTGCGAGCTCGTCGGGCTTGCGCGGATTCTTGAGATACAGCCAGTAGGCCATCGCGATGCCAACCAACGCGGTGCCAAAGGCTACGCCCGCGAGAATCAGTTCGAGTTGATGCGTGGAGGCTTCCGTGGCTGCGCCCGCGGCTTCCGGCGCGCCGCCAAAAACGGGCGCAAGGAAATTCGCGAAATGGTCCGGCCCTTGGAAAAAAGTAGGAAGCGCGAACCAGCCGCCAATCACAGAAAGAATCGCCAGAGCCACCAGCGGTCCAAGCATGCTCCAAGGCGATTCGTGGATGTGCACCTTCTTTTCGTCGTAGCGGGGCTTTCCGCTAAAGGTGAGGAAAATCAGCCGAAACATGTAGAACGCCGTGAGCAGCGCGGTGAGCAAGCCGAGGGCGTAAAGAATGCGGCCGCCCGTTTCGCTCTGGAAAGAGGCAAACAGAATCGCATCCTTTGAAAAGAAACCCGCGAGAGGCGGGATCCCGGCAATGGCCAGAGTGGCTGTAACCATCGTGTAGTAGGTCCACTTAATCTTTCTGCCGAGGCCGCCCATCTTTGGCATTTCCTGCTCGCCGCCCATGGCGTGGATTACCGAGCCGGCGGCCAGGAAGAGCAGCGCTTTAAAAAACGCGTGGGTCATCAGATGAAAAATGCCGGCGGTGAATGCGCCGACGCCGCAAGCAAGGAACATGTAGCCGAGCTGGCTAACGGTCGAATAGGCCAGAACTTTTTTGATGTCGGTTTGCACCAGGCCGATGGTTGCGGCGAAAAGTGCCGTGACGCAGCCCACGACGGCGACAACAAGCATTGCGGTCGGCGAATGCGTGAAAAGAATGTGCGACCGCGCGACAACGTACACGCCGGCGGTAACCATGGTCGCCGCGTGAATCAAAGCGCTGACGGGTGTGGGGCCTTCCATGGCATCGGGCAGCCAGACATACAGCGGGAGTTGCGCGGATTTGCCGGTAGCGCCCATGAAGAGGAGCAGGCAGGCAATCGTCAGCGTGCCGAACTTGCCGATGGCATCTGGCTGCCAGGTTCCTGCTTTGGCGAAGAGCTGCGCGAAATCCAGCGTACCAAACGCGCGGAAAAGCAAAAACATTCCAAGCATGAAACCGAAATCACCGATACGGTTGACGATGAAAGCCTTTTTGCCTGCATCCGCCGCAGATTTCTTGAGGAAGTAAAATCCGATGAGCAAGTAGCTGGAAAGACCAACACCCTCCCAGCCGACGAAGAGCAAAGCGTAATTCGCGGCCAGGACCAGAATCAGCATGAAGAACATGAACAGGTTCAGATAGGAGAAGAAGCGGTAGTAGCCGCCTTCATGTGCCATGTAGCCGGTGGCGTAAATGTGGATGAGCCAGCCGACGCCGGTGACGACCAGCAGCATGACCACGGTGAGCTGGTCCATCTGGAGATCGAAGCCAGCGCGGAAATTGCCGGCGGTGATCCAGGTGAAGAATTCCTTGTGGAAGAGCGCTTGCCCCGATGCGAAAAATTCGCGGACGGCTTCGAGCGCACAGAGGAACGAAAGTCCAGTGGAGGTGATGGCGACGGCGGTAACGAATTTATTCGGCCACTTCGCACCCAAAAGCCCGTTGATCGCCGAGCCGAGCAGCGGCAGCAGGGGAATGATCCACAGATATTCGAGAATCAGTTGTTTCGGCATTAAAGTTTGAGCAGGTCCACGCGTTCGACGTTGAGCGTTTGCCGGTTGCGCGCAATCAGGATGATTATTCCCAGGCCCACGGCGGCTTCCGCCGCGGCGACTACAATCACAAACAGCACGAAAACCTGTCCGTCGAGTTTTCCGAGGGCCTGGCTAAAGGCCACGAAGGCCAAATTCACAGCGTTGAGCATCAGCTCGATGGACATGAAGATGGTGATGATGTTGCGCTTGAAAATGAAGGCGAACACGCCGAGGCCAAACAAAATGGCGCTCAGGGTGACGTAATAGTTCGTGGGGACCATTTCAGCTTTTCTCCCGCTGCGCCAGAACCACCGCGCCCAGAATCGCCACCAGGATGAGGAACGAAGTCAATTCGAACGGATAAACGAAATCCTTGAAGACCATCTCGGAAATGCCCTTGGTGGAGGACATAGCGCCAGTTTGCGCTGTGGTCTGCACGTTCGCGCCAGACCTGGCGATCGTCGCGGCTACGAATGCTGCCAGCGCCAGGACGAGGAGCAGTCCCGGCGGGCCGGCGAGCTTCGAAAGGCTGGTGTGCTCTTCGATGCCGGCATTGAGTAACATGATGACAAAAACGAAAAGAACCATGATCGCGCCGCCGTAGACGATGATCTGCACCGCCGCGACAAACTCCGCTCCCATCAGCAAATACAATCCCGCGAGCGCCACCATCACCACGATGAGCGAAAGCGCGCTGTGGATCGGATGCTTTTGGAGAATCAAGCTGACTGCACCAATCACCGCGAGTGCGGCGAGCACAAAGAAGACGATGAGCGGCGTGGTCATTGGCGACCCCACTGCATCTTCGCCAAGATTACGAAGCTGGTCAGAATGACGTTCACGATGGAAACCGGCAGCAAGAGTTTCCAGCCAAAGGCCATCAACTGGTCATAGCGGAAACGCGGCAGCGTCCCGCGCATCCACACGTAAATAAACAGAAAGATCAAGACTTTCAAGAGAAACCAGAACGGCGCCTGAATGAAATTGTTGAATTGCGGGAGCACGATGAGAGCCAGCCCGAGCGCCGTGAGCACGGTACCCACGCCGGGGAGAATGACTCGGCCGAAAACTGTCTCGTAGCGGAGGCCGTCCATAATGACCCACAGGCCGAAAGGAATCAGAATCACCGAGGGCAGATAGTGCGTGAAAGTCCACGAAGCCGGGAAGGGAGAGAGCCATCCGCCAAAAAACATGATGGTGCACAAACAGGAGACGGTGATCATGCTGGTGTATTCGGCAATGAAGAACATGGCGAATTTGAAGCTGGCGTATTCGGTGTGGAAGCCGGCGACGAGCTCGGATTCGGCTTCGGGGAGGTCGAAGGGCACGCGGTTGGTTTCCGCGACGGCGGCGGTGAAAAAGCAGAAGAAGCCGAGAATTTGCGGCCACACGTTCCAGCCTAAGATGCCCGGGTGCCGAGCCTGCACTCGAATGATCTCACTCAGATTGAAGGCATTATCGCTGCTCATGTTGGTCACGAGCAGAACCCCCACGACCGACAGGGTGAGCGCCAGTTCGTAGCTGACCATTTGCGCGGAGCTGCGCAGGCCGCCGAGGAGCGGATATTTGCTGTTGGAAGACCAGCCGGCGAGGGCAACGCCGTAGACGCCGAGAGCGGTGATGGCGAACAGAGCGAGAATCCCGATGTTGAGATCGACCGGGGCGATGCCGAGATAGATATCGTGGCCAAAAAGATGAATCGGGTCCGGGCCGAAAGGGATGATGGCGATGGAAGTCAGAGCAAGCGCGAGAGCGAGCAAAGGGGCCAGGTAATAGACAAATTTATCCACGCCCGCGGGCGTCGGGTCTTCCTTGAAAAGGAATTTCAATCCATCGGCCAAAGGCTGCAGCAAACCATGCGGCCCGACGCGGTGTGGTCCCCATCGAGACTGGATGTGCGCGACGACTTTGCGTTCGAACCACGTCAGGTAGGCATTTACCGTGAGCACGATAAAGAGCAGCAGCAAGATCTTCGCGATCGTGATAAGCAGTTCCGTAGTGGGCACGAGTGAGTGCAAGGCTAGACGTCCGCCTCCGGCAAGGATTCCATCATGGTGCACCAGCGGCTGAGCGTGCCGCTGGTGAAAAGGTTGTCGTTTGCTGAGCGGATCAGTCCGGCGGGCACGTCGTAGGGCCCGTGGCCATCGCGGGCAAATTGCGCGAGCGTGGCTTCCGCGCCGCCGGTGAGCAAGCCTGCGAGCGGCACGTTATAAGCTGGGACGCCTTTGCGAATTTCTTCGAATACTGCGCCGACCGTTTTGTAGTGGAACGCTTTGCCAAGGCCCAGCTTTTCGAGCTGATGCGAGAGGATGCGAAACAGGTCAAAATCGCTGCGTGGGCCCATCACTTCCGCGCCTTTTCGCAGGAGTTGAATTTCGCCGGAGGTGTTGGTAACCGTGCCGTCTTTTTCGTAGGCCGAGGCCGCAGGTAGGACGATGTCGGCTGCCTTGGCCGTTTCGGTGAGAAACATTTCCTGCACGATTAGGAATGCGAGTTTGCCGCGGCCCGCGCCTGGCTTGCCAAAGTGCGCGAATGGATTCGCCCCCACGACGTAAAGCGCTTTTAAGATTCCGGATTGCGCGGCTTCGACCATCTCGGGCGCAGTCATCCCAGGTTTTGACGAAAGCACGCAGCCCCAGAGCTGTTCGAAGGCTTCGCGCGCCTTGGCATCGTCCACCTGCGCGTAGCCGGGGAAGCGGTCAGGCAGAAGTCCCAGGTCCGCTGCGCCGCGCGAATTCGAATAATCACCGAGCGCCAGGTAATGCGTCTTGCCGGGGAGCTTTGAGCCAAAGGCGGCGAGAGTGGCGATGGCGGCTCCGGAAAGCTCCGCGCCAAAGACGACGGCAACGTCGCTTTCCGCTTCGAGAGCCGCTTTCAACTGGACGAGTTGCTCGACGAGTTCCGGCGCGAGCTGGCCTTCTTCGTGCGCAAGCCATTTCAAGATGGTGTGTTCCTGGCCCGGAGCGATTTTCACGAACTGCTTCGCTTTGCGTTTGAGCTTGATTTCGTTCGAATTGATAAGGAAGAGTTTGCTCCCGAAGTGGCGGATGCCGCTGCGAATCTGCCAGGCCACCAGAGGATTCTGGTTGGAAGGATCGTTGCCGATGACCAGAACCGCTTTCGATTGGTACAACTGCTCCATGGTGAGAAGGGAATCGGCGGCACGCTCGCCGAGCGCGGTGACCAGTCCGGCGTAGTCGGCGGTGCGGTGATGATCGATGTTATTGGTGCCAAAGGTTGCGCGCGCCAGGCGTTGCAACAGGTAATTCTCTTCGTTGGAAGTACGGTTTGAGCCGATGAAGCCGATGGCTTCCTTGCCGCCACCTTCGTAAGCGGCTTTTAGCTTTGTGGCGGCGGTTTGCGCGGCTTCTTCCCAGGAGACTGGAAGAAGTTTGTCGCCTTTGCGAACGAGCGGCTGGCGGATGCGCTCCGGGTGGTTCGTGAAATCGAAGCCGAAGCGGCCTTTGACGCAGAGGAAATCCTTGTTGATGCCGCTGAGGTCGCGGTTGTTGGCGCGAAGGATTTCGTGATTGCGGACACTCAACGTGGTCTTGCACCCGTTGGAACAATGCGCGCAAACGGTGGGGACGTACTGCATTTCCCAAGGGCGCGTCTTGTAGCGATAGGTCCCGCTGGTCAGCGCTCCCACCGGGCAGATGTCAATGCACATGCCGCACTCTTCGCACTCGAGGTGGTCGCCGCGATTTGGGATGATGACGCTGTTCGCGCCACGCATGCCCACGCCGAGGGCCTTCACGTCCATGCCTTCGTCGCAAACGCGCACGCAACGGAAGCACAAAATGCAGCGCGGGGCGTCGTAGTAGACCAGCTCGGACCATTTTTCTTCGGGGCGATGGATTTTTTCCTCGACGAAACGACTGGAGTCCGCGCCGTAGCGGAAAACCATGTCCTGCAGTTCGCATTCACCGCCCTTATCGCAGACGGGGCAATCGAGCGGGTGATTGGTGAGGAGAAACTCGAGCATGTACTTGCGGGCTTGGCGGACCTCGTCCGTGTTGGTGCGAACGACCATGCCGTCCGTCGCGACGAGCGTGCACGCGGTTTGCAGTTTTGGCGCCTTCTCGACTTCAACGAGGCACATGCGGCAGGCCGCCTGGAGCGAAAGTCCGGGATAGTAGCAGAATGACGGAACTTCCGTGCCGAGGCGCCGCGTCGCTTCGATGACCAGCGTGCCCTGCGGCACTTGAATTTCGCGGTCGTTCACCTTCAGCTTGATGAGTTTCTGGTCGGACATGAATTCCTAACGCGCCCCTTTGCGATTCCTTGTTTTATCTGGCGCCAACGAGCGCTCCAGCGGATTTGAACGGGCAACGTCCCTTCAAATGGTCTTCAAATTCGCCGCGCCATTTTTTCATGATGCTGATGGTCGGCATCGCGGCCGCGTCGCCGAGCGGGCAGAACGTGCGGCCTAGCATGTTCTTCGCGAGGTCGGCGATGAGGTCGATGTCTTCCTCGCGGCCCAGCCCGGCGTGAAAGCGCTCGAGAGTCTTGCGCAGCCAAGTGGTTCCTTCGCGGCAGGGAATGCACCAGCCGCAGGATTCGTGCGCGTAGAAGTGCATGATGCGGCGAGCCATGTCCACCATGCAGGTGTCTTCGTCCATGACGACCATGCCGCCGGAGCCGAGCATGGAGCCGGCTTTGGCGAGCGAATCGTAATCCATGGGGATATCAATTTCGTCGGCGGTTAGAAGCGGGCAGGAACTGCCTCCGGGAATCACGGCTTTCAGCTTTTTTCCTTCCGCGATGCCGCCCGCGACCTCGTAAATGAACTTCTTCATGTTCATGCCGAGCGGGACTTCATAAATTCCGGGCTTCTTCACGTGGCCTGCGACGCACAGCATGCGCGTGCCGCCGTTTTTCGGCGTACCGCGGTTGGCGTAAGCCTCGCCGCCTTCGCGCATGATCGAAGGGACGGCGCTCAAGGTTTCCACATTGTTGATGATGGTGGGGCAGCCGTACAGGCCAACGACGGCGGGAAAAGGCGGCTTGATGCGCGGATAGCCGCGCTTGCCCTCGAGCGATTCCATCAGCGCCGATTCTTCGCCGCATTCGTAAGCGCCGGCACCGGTGTGAACCAGCAAATCGAAATCGAACCCGCTGCCCAGAATGTTTTTACCCAGATAGTCGGCGTTGTACGCTTCGGCAATGGCGGCGTCCACGATGTCCAGCACGTAGCGGTATTCGCCGCGAATGTAGATGAATCCCTGGTGCGAATTGATGGCGCGGCCCGCGATGACCATGCCTTCGATCAGCTGGTGCGGGTCCATTTCCATGAGCGGACGGTCTTTGCACGTGCCAGGCTCGCTTTCATCGGCGTTGCAAATCACGTACTTCGCTTTCGGCGAATCCTTCGGCACGAACGACCATTTCATTCCTGTGGGGAAGCCCGCGCCGCCACGGCCGCGCAGGTTCGATTTCTTTGCTTCATCGATGATTGACTCCGGCGTCATTTGCTTCAGCGCCTTTTCCAGCGCTTTGTAGCCGCCTTGCGTCACGTAGACATCGAGCTTGTGCGAATCCTTCAAGCCCCAACGGCGGCTGATGAGCGGAGTCTCGAGGACGTTGCGTTCATGAAGCGCGCCGGAAATGACCGGCTCGGGCGCGGGGCGTTTGCCCGCGTCCAGATCCTCGATGATGCGGTCAAATCTGAGCGGCGTCAGATTCTCGTAGAAGTCGTAATTCACCTGCATGGCGGGCGCGCCGGTGCATGCGCCGATGCACTCGACTTCTTCGAGGGAGAACACGCCGTCCTGCGTGGTTTCTTTGTGGCCGATTTCCAGGCGCTTTTTCGCTCGGTCGAGGATTTCGTAACCGCCCTTGAGCATGCAGGCCACATTGGTGCAGATTTGCACGTGATGCTTGCCCATGGGCTTGCGGCGCAGCATCGAATAGTAGGCCAGCGTTTCCTCGACCTGGACATTGTTCAAATCCAGGCGTTGGGCGATTTCGGCGATCATTTCGTCGCCGATGTAGCCGAATTCGTCCTGCGCGTACATCAGCATGGGGATCAGCGCGCTGCGCTTTTGCGGATAGCTGGTCTGCAGCTTTTCAAATTTCGCGGAAAGTTTGGGGGAAAGTTCCATGGCTATCTGTCGACTTCTCCGAGCACGATGTCAATTGTCCCGATGCAGGCGATCACGTCGGCGATTAATTGTCCTTCGATGAGTTTGGGCAGCGCCTGCAAATTGATGAACGACGGCGAGCGGAAGTGCACGCGCAGCGGCTTCGGCGACCCGTCGCTGGCCACGAAGCAGCCGAGTTCTCCACGCGGCGACTCCACGGCCACGAAGGCTTCGCCGGGCTGCGGCGAAAAGCCTTCGGTGAAGATCTTGAAGTGGTAGATGAGAGCTTCCATCTCGGTCTTCATTTTTTCGCGCAGTGGCGGGATGATCCCCGGCGCTTCGGCCTTGATCGGCCCCTCGTCGGTGATTTTTTCCATCGCTTGGCGGACAATTTTCAGGCTTTCGCTCATTTCCGCCACGCGCACCAGGTAGCGCGCGTAACAATCCGATTCCAGCCGCATCGGAACGTTAAAGTTGAATTCTTCGTAGCTCGAATAAGGGAACACTTTGCGGCTGTCGTACCCCACGCCTGCGGCGCGCAGCGTCGGGCCGGTCATGCTCAAGGCAATCGCGTCCTTCGGCGAAATGTATCCAATGCCTTTGGTGCGGCCGATCCAGATGGGATTTTGCGTGAGCAGCGTTTCGTATTCATCCACGCGGCTCGGCATCATGTTCAGGAATTTTTGCACCGCCTGACGCCAGCCCGCGGGAGGATCGAGCGCCACGCCACCGATACGAATGTAGCTGGTCATCATGCGCTGCCCAGCGAACATTTCGAAAATTTTCAGGATTTCTTCGCGCTCGCGGAAGCAGTAGAGGAACACCGACATCGCGCCCAGGTCGATGGCGTGCGTTCCGAGCCAAACCAAGTGTGACGAGATTCTCTGAAGCTCAACCATCATCACGCGGATGTATTGGGCGCGCTTGGGCACTTCGAGGCCGAGCAGCTTTTCGACCGCCAGGCAGTAGACCAGGTTGTTGCCCAGCGGGTTGAGGTAATCCATGCGGTCGGTGAGCGTGATGACTTGCGAGTAAGTTTTGTCTTCGCAGGATTTTTCAATGCCAGTGTGCAGGTAGCCAAGGTCGGGAACCGCTTTCACCACCGTCTCGCCGTCCAGCTCCAGCAAAATGCGCAGCACGCCGTGTGTCGAGGGGTGCTGCGGCCCCATGTTGAGGACCATCGTTTTCGCTGCGCCGGTAGCGGTGTCAACGGTCGTCATAGCCTGCTGCTGTTCTTGAAGAGATCTCCCGAACTAGGCACGTCGCGGAAGCCTTCGACTGGAAAGTCCTTGCGCAACGGATAGCCTTCCCAATCTTCAGGAAGCAGAATTCGGCGCAAGTCGGGATGGCCGTTGAAGCGAATGCCGAAGAGGTCAAAGATTTCGCGCTCCAGCCAGTTCGCGCCGGGCCAAACCGGCACGAGCGAATCCACGACGGGATCTTGGCCAGTCAACCGGACTTGCAAGCGCACTCGGTGGCGTCTGGGGATGGACACCAGCTGGTAGTTCAGCTCGAATCGCGGCTCAACGGGGTAGCGGTCCAAGCAAGTCGCGTCCGACAGCAAGTTGAACTGCAATTTGGAGTCCGCGCGGCAACGCTCCGCTGCGGCCCGAAGCAAGTTCCGGGGCACTACGATGGTCGTTTCGCCGCGGAAGTCAATGACTTCGGTAACGGCCGTTGGGCTCCAAGAACGCAAGCTTTCGACAACAACATTAGCGTTTTGGCTGGAAGACTCCGTCACAATTCAATCCCACGAGCGCTGTGATGCTTATTTATGCCAGTCCAGCGCGCCCTTTTTCCAAAGATAGAGATAGCCGACTAGGAGAACGGCGATGTAGATCATCATCTCCACAAAGCCGTACCAGCGCAAACTGCGAAAGACGTAGGCCCAGGGGTACAGAAAAATGGCTTCCACGTCAAACAAAATGAAAACCATAGCCACGAGGTAAAATTTAACGGAGAAGGGCTCCCGCGCGTCCCCTGTGGGTTCCATGCCGCATTCATACGCTTGCTGCTTCGCCCTGCTCGGCCGCCGCCATCCCACTAAAACTGAAACCGCGGTCAACGCGCCAGCAAGTCCCGTGGCAATCAGCAGGTGTAGGAGAAGTGGAGCATAGGTATGTAAGCCGGAACCCGTCATAGTCAAATTGCTATAATACGGTTTAGATCGCGCTCGGTCAATTCGGGCGGAAAAGATTTCTGCGAGGCTTTGCTTTAGCCCTTGCGCCGGAGCGAATACCAACATGGCTTTTGGCCACAATTCCAACGTGACGGTCGAGGGCGACACATATCACGTGCAGACAGAAGAGCGCGGAGCTGCTCAAGCGCTAATTGATACGACGGTTTATCTGCGCGGGCGCGTGCTTCATCGTCGGACCAACAGCTTCAGCGACCTTCTTCCCTTGAATTCAGACCGGGAGCGGGCGCTTCGGCTTCGCGTGGATACGCAGCATCGGAGTGTGGTGGACGAAATCCGCTCGGGCAAGCTGCGGCTCGACGCTGGGAGCGATGCCCAGGCGGTCGCGGCGCAACCCGCGGCCGGCCCTTCGGCCGCATCAGCAGCAGATCTGCGCCTGGAGTTGCTCAACGCAAAAACGTGGCTTTCCGGCAAGCGCGCTTCGCTGCAAATCGCCGTGAACGACCATGCCCATAAGCCGGTCGAACGTGCCACGGTGATGGCTCGCGTGGAGGGCGCTGCGGTGCCCGTGGCGTTTTCTTCGGAAACCAATTTGCTCGGTCGCACGAAACTCGAATTCGACATGCCGCCGCCGGCTAGCCCGGAGGTGGCGTTGGTTGTGGAGGCATCGAAGGGGAAGGCTCGCGGGCATTTGCGTTTTCAGTTGCGCGCCAAGCCTCGTGTGCCGTCAGCTGGCTAGAGTTTTTTTGCGGAGGAACGAAGTTCATGATTACCATCACCGTAAACGGAGAAGAACGCGCCGCAAAGCCCGGCTCCACGGTCACGGATCTGCTTCACGAAATGGGCCTGGATCCCGGTCGCGTGGCCATAGAACGCAACCTGGAGATTCTCTCCCGCCCGGAGTGGCAGAAAACCGGCGTCCAGCCCGGCGACCGCTACGAAATCGTGCAGTTCGTCGGCGGCGGATAAGCCTGATCGAACTGGCCTACCTCGTTTGTGTCATCCTGGGCGAAGCGAAGGATCTCAACCGGGAATACCTGCTTGAAATATCTGCTAAGGTTCTTCACCCATCCTCGTCGGATGGGTTCAGGATGACACCGTCCGCTAGGTCGATCCGCGGACGCGATTCGTAAATTAGATTCCTTTGAGCAGATGGCCCATTTTGCGCTTTTTGGTTTTCAGGTACGCGCGTGAAATTTTAGAGACGCGTGGCTGGCAGGGGACGCGCTCCACGACTTGAATTCCTGACTTTTCGAGCTGCCGCACTTTTTCGGGATTGTTGGAGAGCAACCGGATTCGTTTCGCGCCGAGTTTTTTCAGAACTTGCGCGGAAAAATCATATTCGCGGGCGTCCGCGGCGAACCCTAGCTTTTCGTTCGCCTCGACGGTGTCCATGCCGCCGTCTTGTAACTGGTAAGCGCGGAGCTTGTTCATCAAGCCGATGCCGCGCCCTTCCTGCGGAAGATAGAGCAAGATTCCAGACGGCGCGTGCCCAATTTTCCTCATCGAGAGCTCGAGCTGCGAACGGCAATCGCACCGCAGGGACGTCAAGACGTCCCCCGTCAAGCATTGGGAATGCACGCGTACCAGCGGCGCAGTCTTTCCATGCAAGTCTCCACGAACCAGCGCCACAGCCTCCTCGTTTTTCCCGCGGCCCTGAAAACCAAAAATCGTGAACCGTCCATACCGCGTTGGAAGGTCCGCTCGAGCGATCTCCCTCACGCTGGTGCCGTTCTTGCTCGAACCCTCACCTTGTCGCGATTTCGCACTCATGGGAAACGATCAGTATAGCAGGAACCGCAGTTTCGTTCGGTTTGCCTCATCTTTCTCCTTTCGCCAACGCGCTTTACTTCGCCGAATGGATTGGCTAGCGTTACCTGGGGCACGGAACACGCCATGGACTCCGCCACAACAGTTCGCGAATTTCTCTTCACGTTGCTGCTGAAGGTGGCCGTAGCGTCCTCGTTTGCCGCGCTCCTTGTTCGCTGGAACAGCTTTCGGCGCGTGATATACACCGAGCAGCGCGACGCGGATCAGAAATTGAAATTGATGCTTTTTATGGTGGCGCCGCTGATTTTGGGGGTGACACTGCGCCTGATTGGTGGCGGCCAGAGCTACTCCTTTGCCGATTTGTCGCTCGAAGGCGCGTTCCTGATGGGGCTGCTGGGTGGCCGTGTCGTGGGACCCATTGGCGGAGCCATCATCACCATTCCCGCGCTGGCCGGGCATGAATGGCTGGCGATGCCCGCGGCTTCCGCGGCGGGTTTGCTGGGCGGGTTGATTCGACAAGCCATTCCCAACAAAGAGGACCTTTGGAATTTCGGCCCCTTTACATTTCTGAATATTCCCAAAGCCACAGTTCGCTTGCTGCGGAAAGCGGAATTGTCGTGGGAGATGGCTCCGCTCGCCACCTGCGTGGGATTGGAATTGGGCCGCGTAGCACTGGTGATGGCGACCCACAAACCCAAGTGGCTCTTCGCCATTCACGCGCATTGGGATGGCGGGCTGGTGCTCGCGGTGATCGCGACGTTGATGTCGGTAGCGTCCCCGTTGAAAATCTGGAATAACACCCGCAACGAGATGAACCTCGAGCGTCACCAGCAGCTTCTGCTGAAGGCCCGCATGGACGCGCTTTCACGGCAGATCAATCCGCATTTTCTCTTCAACACGCTGAATACCGTGACCGCGCTCATCCGCTTTGACCCGGACTCAGCGCGCGGCGTGGTGCTGAAGCTGAGCAACATTCTTCGCCGGCTGCTGCGCAAGCATGAAACGTTTGTGCCGCTCCGCGAAGAACTGCAATTCATTGACGACTATCTGGACATCGAGGTGGCCCGCTTTGGCCGCGAAAACCTGGAAATCGTAAAGCACATTGACGATGCGGCGATGGAAGCGTTCGTCCCTAGCATGCTGCTGCAGCCAATTGTCGAGAATTGTTTGAAGCACGGCCTGGCCCCCAAAATCGGCGGCGGGAAAATAGAACTGCGCACTATAGGCCGCGACGGACGCCTGAGCATCGAGATTGAGGACAATGGCGTGGGCATCTCCGAAGAAAAATTGCCGCACGTCTATGTCGAAGGAATCGGGCTGAGTAACGTGCGGGAGCGGCTGCGCGTGCTCTACGGAGCCGATTTCCAGCTCGACATCCAGAGCCAGCCGAGCGAAGGCACGGTAATTCGCATTGATATTCCCGAGTTGGTTCCCGCCCCTCAGGAAGTCAGGAAGTGAGCGAGAACCAGAACCGTTGTCTGCAAGCGGTTGGCGAAATCACGTATTCCTTCTGTCAGCGCGCATTGTGTAACAGGTGTTGTAGTCGGCCCTCTGTGAGCTTGCTCCTGTAAATGTGGCTTGACAGCGATGTTGCTGCCGCCTAGAGTGTCGGCCATTGTGATTCCTTTGCGGGAATGCACCAAACGTTTCACTTTGGGTGGGCCTTCAAGAGGTTGTTTCAAATGGAGAAGAAGATGACAAATTGGCGTTCACGGTTTCTGCGCGGCGCAGCCCTGGTCCTGGCGGGATGCAGCTTGATGACCGCGCAACTCTGCTCCCAAGAGCAAAAGGCCACTGCTCCCAAGAGCTCTTCTGCAGCGCCGAAAAGCGCGGCGGCAAACGGAGCAGCCGCAGCAGCCCACGGCCAGGAATTGACCGCGGCGGACCTCTCTGCTTTTCTCGACGGGCTCATCCCGCAGCAAATTGAAAAAGCCGACATTGCAGGCGCGGTTGTCGCGGTGGTGAAAGATGGCAAAGTTCTTTTCGAAAGAGGCTACGGCTATTCCGACGTCGAAAAGAGAACGCCAGTTTCCCCACAGGACACGCTCTTTCGCCCGGGCTCCATTTCCAAAACGTTTACCTGGACCGCCGTCATGCAGCAAGTGGAGCAAGGCAAGCTCAACCTGGACGCGGACGTAAATCAATATCTCGACTTCAAGGTTCCTGCGACGTTTGGCAAGCCCACGACCCTCCGCGACATCATGACGCACCGCTCCGGTCTCGAAGAAACCATCAAGGATCTTTTTGTCGGTTCAGAAAAAGACTTGATGCCCATGGCCAAATACTTGCCCGCGCATTTGCCCGCGCAGATTTTTCCTCCGGGTACGACTCCCGCTTATTCAAATTATGCGACCACCGTTGCGGCCTACATGGTGCAGCGCGTCTCAGGCCAGCCTTTTGACGATTACGTGGACGAACATTTCTTTAAGCCGCTGAACATGACGCGCGCAACGTTCCGTCAGCCCCTTCCGGAGGCTTTGAAGCCGTACATGTCCACCGGCTATAACCTCGGCTCCGGCAAGCCGAAGCCTTTTGAATGGGTCGAGGTGGCGCCCGCAGGTTCGCTTTCCGCTTCCTCGGAGTCCATGGCCCACTGGATGATCATGCATTTGCAAAACGGCCGTTACGGCGACGCGCAGATTCTCAAGCCCGAAACGGCCATCCAGATGCACGCGCGGCAAGAAGGCTGGCCCGCGGGGATGGACGCGATGTGTTTGGGCTTTTACGAACAAAACCTGAACGGTCACCGGGTCATTTCACACGGTGGCGACACGGAGCTGTTCCACAGTGATTTGTTTTTGATTCTCGACTCGAATGTTGGCCTGTTTGTGTCTTACAACAGCGCGGGTCGTCCCGACCACGGCGATGCGCGCGGCGACCTGTACATTAAGTTCATGGACCGCTATTTCCCGGCGGCTCCTTCCAATGAGCCGACTCTTTCCAGTGCCAAGGAAGACGCCCAGAGCGTCGCCGGACCTTACAAAATCAGCCGCCGCTTCCAAACGAATATCCTGGCCGTAACCACCGTGCTGGGACAGGCGAAATTCGTTGCCGATCCGAAAGACAATACGATTTACCTTGATGGTTTCTTCAAAAAAGAGAACGGCCAGCCGCGCCACTTTCGCGAAGTGGGGCCCATGTTTTTCCGCTCCGTGGATGGACCGGAGCAAATCGCTTTCGTCAAAGATGCCAGCGGGCACCGTGTGGCCTACATTGATTATCCCTTCATGGTCTTTCAAGAAGTCGATGGCGCGCTCAACAAACAAATTCTCAATTATGTTGTCATCGGCCTTGGCGTCGGGGTCGTTGTACTGACCATTCTGTTTTGGCCAGTGGCCGCTGTTTTGCGGAAGCACTACTCGAAGCCTTTGTCGGTGACGGTCGGGCCGTCGGCGCGAAGCTGGCGGCGCTGGGTAAGAGTCGCTTGCTTCGTTAACATCGCTTATTTATGCGGGCTGATGCTGGTGCTGAACGCCTTGGAAAAACCGGGAGGTTTAGGCGCAAGCGGCGATATGAAAGTTCATCTTTGGCAATTCATCGGAGTGCTCACTGGATTCGGCGCGCTCGTCGCGATCATCGCCGCGATCAAGTCCTGGGGCGACGAGCAGCAATGGGTCTGGTACAAGATTTGGAACACCCTGCTGGCCGTTGGTTGTGTGGGCTTCTTCTGGTTCCTGGTGCACTGGCACCTCTTGAATTTCAACCTCAACTACTGATGCAAATTTCCTGCAATTCCCGACAAGGGATTCCTTTGTAGAGGCGCAGCATGCGCCTCTTTTTTTTGGCGCGTCTCCAGGCAAAAAATGGCCTTCGCTGGGCCAGGGAAGGGAGCGCTAAAGGCCTTCCAAAAAACGCTTGACAAGAGCCGGTCTTTATAGTAATTTCTGAAAATAGAGAAATTACAGAAATGAGCGTAAATACAAAAACAACGCAAAACCCACTCACGCCTGTGGCGCAGAAGTTCATTCTTCACTGGGGCGAGATGGGGACCCGCTGGGGCATCAACCGCACCGTTGCCCAGATTCACGCCCTGCTGTTTATTTCCCCGCACCCCCTCCCGGCGGACGAAATTGCCGAGACCCTGGCCGTGGCTCGCTCGAACGTGAGCACCAGCCTGCGCGAGCTGCAGGGCTGGCGCATCGTCCGGGTGGTGCACGTGTTGGGCGACCGTCGCGACCACTTTGAGTCCATCAAGGACGTTTGGGAAATTTTTCGCATCGTTTCGGAAGAGCGGAAGCGCCGTGAGATCGATCCCACCCTGCGTGTTCTGGATGGATGCGTGCAGGAGTTGAAGGCGAATCCGCAGGGTGACGCCTATACGCGCGAGCGCCTGACGGACATGCGCGAATTTCTGACTGCGATGTCGGGTTTGTTCGATGAAGCGATCCGCATGCCGGCGGGCGCGCTGAAAGGCGTCCTGAAATTGCGTGGCAAGGTGGTGACCATGCTCGGCAAAAGGGCCGGATGAGCGCTTTGCGGGAATGGCACTATGCGCGGGACTGTTCAGGAAACGGAAACAAATATGGACGGCGCGACAAGCAGCGAATTGACCAGTCAAGCGGAAACAAAAGCGGGAACTACATCCGCCCCCGCCGGCGCAAAATCCCGAGTTCGAGTTCTTAGACTTGCTGAGTTCTACGGGCGCATTGCCTTGGGCGCCGCCTTCCTCTCGGCGGTTGCGGACCGTTTCGGGCTATGGGGAGCTTACGGAAAGCCGCACGTCGCTTGGGGCGATTTTGCGCACTTCACAAAGTACACGGGGATGGTGAATTCGTTTTTGCCCCCGCGGATGATTCCTGCGGTCGCATGGACAGCTACGATTGCCGAAACGGCATTCGGCATTGGCTTGATTTTGGGCATCTACAAGCGAGCGATAACGCTCGCCAGCGCGATCCTGCTCCTCTTGTTTGCCCTGGCCATGGCGATTTCGTTCGGGATTAAAGCGCCTCTCGACTATTCGGTGTTTGGCGCCTCGGCGGCGGCTTTTCTGTTGTTTGCGTTGGAGCAAAACCTGAAAAGTGAAGAGAAGAAAGCCCAGAAGTAAGGACGAAAGAATGATCTCGCTGGTGAGTGAATACACGGACGGAAAGGGGCGGCACGCTCGGGGCTGGCTGTTCTTCGATGCGGAGTGCAAATTCTGCACGCGCGTCGCGCGCTGGCTGGTGCCCATCCTGGAGCGGCGTGGCATGGCGCTGGCGCCGCTCCAGGATCCGCGCGTTGTGGCGTTGCTGGGCCTGTCGCACGACGAATTGATGAAAGAAATGCAGTTTCTACTAAGCGATGGGAGCCGGTACGGCGGCGCGGATGCGGCCGTGGAACTGGCCCGCGAAATCTGGTGGGCGGCGCCGCTGGTATGGTTCTCGAAGATTCCCGGGGCTATGGAGATTCTGCGCAAGGGATACCGCTGGGTGGCGGCGAACCGCAGTTGCGCCGCGGCGCAATGTCCCGCAGGCCAAAGTCCCAAGTAGAGGCTGAAAGGAGGCAGTCATGCCAAGTCTTCTCCAGCTCCTCTGGCTCGGCGGCTTGGTGCAAGTAGCCGTCGCGTTTGCAAATCTCTTCCTTCCCGCGAAATTGAAATACCGCGAAAATCTTTCCCGCGTCGCGCCGATCATCCGGCAGATCTTTGTCGTTCATTCTGTTTACATCGTGGCCGTCGTGCTGCTCTTCGCCGTTGTGACGTTCGGCTTCGCGGGAGAATTGGCCAGTGGCCGTGGTCTGGGTCGCTTTCTCGCTTCCGCCATCGCCGTGTTCTGGCTGCTTCGCGCTCCGGTTCAGCTCCTTTATTACGACGCCGCGCTGCGCAAAGAGAATCGCTGGGGTGACATCGCATTCACGGCAGGCGCACTTTTCCTCGCTATGATCTATGGCGCAGCCTCTTTCGGGCACGGATTCTGAGTTCCCACCATGCCGACGGGGCAAACTCTCTTTCCGCCGGGAGCAACCATGGCCATCGGTGGCGGCTTAATCTGGCTCTCACCCCTATTCCGAACCATCCAGCAGTCCCGCTTCAGCGTTTTTGAGCTGTTGTTTCTTCTAGTCCCTTTGGTAGTTTTTCCTCTCACCCTGAACTTAATTCCGGTGACCGGGAACAGCTGGCTCACGCGATTCGTTCGCGGAGTTGTCCTTTATTGCTTCCTCCCCGCTGCAATGTTGGTTGTGGCCAGCTTTCGTCCTGGTGGCGTAAGGCCTATCGCTGGTGCCGCAACCTTCCCGTGGCTCCTTATTGCCGTGGCTCTCGCTTTTGATGGGCTACGTAGGCTCGTGCAAACGCGTTGCCGCTCGTTTCCGGAATTCTGCTTTGCGTTCGGTGAAGGCTACGCGATGGTCGGGGCACTCTGGCTCACGGCATCGCGACTCGGGTTGCGACCGGCTGGGTTTCATGAGCCGATTGTGCTGCTGACCGCGATTCACTTTCACTATGCGGGCCTGATGACAGCAGTCCTCGCGGGGCTCGCGGCATCTTCGATACGCACTCCACTGTCTATCCGACTTGCTTTGTCGTGTGCAGTGATCGGCCCTGGGTTGCTTGGGCTGGCCTTTTTGGCTGGTCCAAAGCTGAAGCTCGCGGCGGTGGGCCTGATGGTGATCGGCGAATGCGCGATTGCGTTTGCAACTTTTCGTATTGGATTGGCGGAAGCCGGCGGAACTGGCGGACGCATGTTACTAGTGGGGAGCGCCTGCATGATTGTCGGGATAGCCCTCGCGGGCATTTGGGCCGTTGGCGAATACCCGCTCCATGCCTTCGTCAATCTCGGGCAAATGGCGCGCTACCACGGCGTTCTCAATTCTCTCGGCTTTGGCTTGTGCTCGCTGGTGGGTTGGAACCTGTTGCAACGCAGACGAATGCCCGAGGAGCCCAGGTGAGAACGCGGCGGGGATCAGCGGAAAGCGGGAATATCCCGGGCGAAACTATCGTTATCACCGGGGCGTTCAGCTACACGGGCAGATATGCCACGCGGATTTTGCTGGATCGCGGAAACAGGATCCGCACGCTGACGTATCATCGGGAACGCGAGAATCCATTCGGTGACAAAGTTAGCGTCATTCCGTACGGCTTCGAAAACTCCGAGCGACTGACGGAGGCACTGCGCGGGGCCTCCACGTTGATCAATACGTATTGGGTGCGGTTCCCGCGCGGGAATTCCACGTTTGAAGCTGCCGTGCAAAACACACGGACTTTGATTCGCGCTGCGAAAGACGCGGGCGTTCAGCGAATTGTTCACGTCAGCATCGCAAACCCGTCCCTCGAATCGCCCCTTGGCTATTACAAGGGAAAAGCGCAAGTGGAACATGCACTGATCGAATCTGGTCTCGCTTACACGATGCTTCGACCCACCGTCATCTTTGGCGTCGAAGACATTCTTATCAACAACATCGCGTGGTTCGTACGCAACTTTCCCGCGTTTGCGATTCCGGGCGATGGCCGCTACTGCATCCGTCCGATTTATGTCGAGGACATGGCGCGGCTCATCGCTGACGCCGTCGAGCAAGAAGGGAATACGGTTCTCGACGCCGTCGGGCCCGAGACTTACACCTTCGAGGAACTTGTCACACTTATTGCCGCCGAACTAGGCCGCCGCACTCGCTTGGTCCATGTCTCGATGCCTACTGCATACGTTGCCACGCGCATAGCCGGCTGGTTTGTTGGCGATGTGGTCCTGACCTGGGAAGAATACAAGGGCCTAATGGCCGGCTTGCTCGCTCCCGAAGGGCCGTCTGCGGGAGAAACGTGCTTGAGCCATTGGCTCGCCGCGCATCGCGAGCATGTCGGCAAACGCTACGCGTCGGAAGTGGCGCGGCACTATGACAAACCGCATTGACGTGTATGTGAAATTCGTGGCACGAGGTGGGGAATGAATGCGAAGGATTTTCGGCGGATTGCGTTGAGTCTGGAAGGTGCGGAGGAAGGCTCGCACATGGGCGCAGTGGACTTCCGAGTAGGCGGGAGGATATTTGCGACGCTGGCGTCTGTAAAGCAGGGCTATGGCAACTTGATGCTGACACCCGAGCAGCAGGCCGCGTTCGTGACAGAGCTGCCCGAAGTGTTCCTGCCCGTTCAAGGCGGATGGGGAAGGAACGGAGCGACGCACGTGCGGTTGGCGGTGGTAAGTGAAGATGTGCTGGAAGGTGCGCTGCGCACCGCCTGGAAGCTGCGGCTGGGCAAGCACGCGAAATCGGGCAAGAAGAGCGGCACGTCGGCGAAGAAGACGCGCCCCATGAAAAGCAGCCGCAAGAAGGGGTGAGGAAGCAAGCGCCGTCAGGATTCAGAGAGGATACGCTTGTAGTAAGATTCGTAGACGGGTATGACGTCGTTGGCGCAGAATTTTTTCCTGGCGTTGACGCGGGCGGTCTTGCCCATTTCGCGGCCGCGGTCTGAGCGACACAAGATTTCGATGGCGTAGCGCGCCGCTGCCTGCACGTCGCCCGGTTCCACCAAATATCCATCCACGCCGTGCTCGACGACTTCGGGCATGCCTCCCGCATTTGTGCCGATCACGGGAACTTCGCAGGCCATGGCTTCAAGAGCGGCAAGCCCAAACGATTCTAGCTGCGAGGGAAGCAGGAAAAGATCGGCCGCGGCCAGCTTTTCGTAGACGGCATCCTGCTTGCCGAGGAAGAAGACGTCCTTCTGCAACTTTTTCTTGCGGACGAGATACTCCGCGGCCCCGCGGTCCGGGCCATCGCCGATAAGCGCGAGCTTCGCAGGCATCTTGGCGCGCACCAGAGCAAAAATTTCCACGGCATCGGTGAGCCGCTTGACCGGCCTGAAATTAGAAAGGTGCATGAGAACCGGCTCGCCGTTTGGCGCCCATTGTCGCGCGAGGCCTTTGTCGGCGGAACGGCTATAGAGATCGCAGTTCACAAAATTCGGAATCACTTCGATCGGCCGCTTGATATCGAACTCTTTCAACGTCTGGCCCAGCAAATAGCGCGAAATGGAAGTTACGCCGTCGCTTTGTTCAATGGAAAACTTCGTGATGGGCAGATAGCTGCGGTTGCTTCCGACCAGCGTGATGTCCGTTCCGTGAAGCGTGGTTATAAACGGAAGCCGTCGCGGCGCAGCCATCGAGCGCGCCAACAGCGCGCTGACCGAATGCGGAATCGCATAATGCACGTGCAGCAAGTCGAGGGATTCCGACTCGAACACTTCGAGCATTTTGGTGGCGAGCGCCAGCGTGTACGGTGGATGGTCGAACAGCGGGTAGCTGACAACTTCGACTTCGTGGAAGCGGATGCGGTCACCGTTGAGGTTTAGCCTGATAGGCGGTGCGTAGCTGATGAAATGAATGTCGTGCCCGCGCGCGGCAAGCTCGATGCCGAGCTCCGTGGCCACGACGCCGGAGCCGCCGTACGTGGGGTAGCAGGTGATGCCGATGCGCATAGTTGGCTTTGGGGCTCCGCCGGTTGTTTGAGAACCGGTGCGATACAACAGTTTTCCATGGCCACTGCGTACAGCTGGCAGACTGAAAGCGCGGGTCCGGCTTCGGCAAGAAGCCTCAGCCTAAAGGAGACCCGCCACTACGGCCGGGACCCTTCGAGGGTCAGGGTAAAAGCCCGGCCTCCTACAAAAAGCCACAAACGATGGCCGCGGTGGCTTGCAGGTCCGCGAGCCGGAATGCTAGAGTCGCGCGCACCGGGCGGGACAAGTCCCGATGGCGCGGCGTCTTATAGACGCCCTTATTAGACGCACGTGTGGGGAAAATCGTGACACGACTGGCAGGCAAAGTGGCCTTGATCACTGGCGGCGGCACGGGTATTGGCCGGGCCATCGCGCTGGCTTTTTCACGCGAGGGCGCGAACGTGGCTGTGGCGGGCCGTCGTCTGGAAAAGGTTAAAGACGTCGCCGCAGAAATCGAGAAGCAGGGCGGCGTGGGGATGGCGTTACAGTGTGACGTGTCGCGCGCGAGGGACGCCGAGAGAGCGACTAGCGAAACCGCGACCAAATTCGGCAAGCTCAGCGTGCTGGTCAACAACGCCGGAACGCTAAGCGTCTCGACCGTGGACACCATCAGCGAAGACGACTGGGACCGCGTCATAACCATAAATTTAAAGGGTTTGTTCCTGATGTCGCGCGCAGCCCTGAAGGAATTCCGCAAGAATGGCGGGGGGACCATCGTAAATGTCGGCTCCGTGCTGGGTCTGGTGGCGATGAAGGATCGCGCCGCGTATTGCGCCTCCAAAGGCGGCGTGACCATGCTTACAAAAGCGATGGCCCTCGATCACGCACACGAAAATGTCCGTGTGAACTGCATTTGCCCGTCCATCGTCGAAACGGAATTGGTGGAAGGCTTGTTCGACGATAGCGAACAGGGAAAGAGATTAAAGCAGTCGCGCTTGGGAACAATTCCTCTGGGACGTTTCGGTAAGCCTGCTGATGTGGCGGACCTAGCCGTGTTTCTCGCCTCCGACGAATCGTCTTGGGTCACTGGCGCAGCGATTCCCTTGGATGGAGGCCTGACGGCATTTTGAAGCGTCATCTCACCTATGAAAGCTATGAAAGCGAAGACTAAACAGCAGCCCGAGGACATGCGCTGGGCCACGGAACTAGTCCGCGAGCGCATGAAGGAAAGCCAGGCGATCACGCACCTCGGCTTCGACGTGGAAAGAGTGGAGAAGGGCCGGGCGATTTTCCTGTTGGATGTGCGCGCGCACCACAAGCAAATCCACGGCGTCGTGCACGGAGGGATCCTCGCCGCGCTCGCAGACACCACGGCGGCCATCGCTGCCTACACCGTCGTGCCGCGCGGAACGGAAATCGCCACGGTGGAGCTGAAGATCAATTACCTCGAGCCGGTGCCCGGCGGACGTATTAAGGCCGACGCACGAGTGCTGCGCGCGGGAAGAAACTTTGTCGTGTCCGAGTGTGAGATCTGGAATGAGGACAAGTCGCTAGCCGCAAAAGCGTTGCTCACGTTCGGAGCAGCCGCCGGACACTCGATCAAGGAGTAGAGTATTACTCGTCGCCGCCCTGTGCGGATTCCTCTCCATCCTTGTGAACGTACTTGATCACGCGCTTGAAAATGAGCAGGTTCGGACTGCCCTGGCGCGTCAGTTTGATGCAATCGCGGTCATACCACTCGACGGTGCCGCGAAGCACCTCGCCGTCTTCCAAGACCACCGCCATGGGCGTGTGCGACTGCATCTGCTTGACCCAGTAAAAGTTCTCGGCGTGCGTCGTTTCTGGCGGGGCTGGTTTTTTGCTGGGTACTGGACCATTGTGCGGCCCGTTGTGCGGAGGGCGGGGTGCGCTGGGCTCCTTCACGTCCGGAAACCCCGGACGAAACATGCGGCGATTCACCATGACTGCTCCTTTAGAACACCTCAGGGTTGGAGTGACTGACCTTAAGATGCGCGGACGATGCGTTAGGTTTCAGTGTACGCGATTCTTCGCCGCAGATGCCAGTCTTACCCTGCAAAATCAGAAGCGGCGCTCGGAGCCGCTGGAAGTCGCCGGAGCAACGGGTGCAAGCGATGCTGCGAGGGCATCGAGACCAAGCTGGCGGTTCAAATTGCGGCGCGCGCCGGCGTAAAGCTCGTCAAAGCCCGCGATGGCGCGAACTACCCATGCCGAATCCACCGATTTGCTGAGCGATTCGAGCTCTTTGGCAAGGTTAGCGTTGCGGAGAACAGGTTCCTTTATTTTGGACGTCAGCTCGAGCAGGTCGGTAAGCAATCCGTAAAACACCCCCATCTGATCTTCGAAAGAGGATTCGCGGTCCTTCGCGAGGGCGGCGGTGTCTGCAAACAGTTGCGCGAAACCTTGACCGTGCGCCGCGCGCTCCAGGATGCGCAAGGCGTTTTTTCGATTTTGGGCCGCGGTGGTTACATCCATTTCGATAGCAAGACCGGGGCTCCCCTCGGCCAGTTGTGCAGCCAGCTTGACCTCCGCGGGCCTGCGGTTAGTTTTTTCCCTCAGGACTTTTTCGACAGCGGCCTGCGCGAGCGGCGCGAAGTGAAATTGCAGACAGCGCGAAACGATCGTAGGTAAAAGTGCATAGGGCGAAGGCGCGGTGAGAATAAGAGTGGCCGAGCCCGGGGGCTCCTCCAGAATTTTCAGGAAAACGTTAGCCACGTCCCAGCGCATGGTTTCCGCGCCATCGAGAATAAACACGCGGCGCCGGCCCATGGGCTGAAAATAGGCGGCGCGCTGCACCGCCCGCAATTGGCCGATGCGCAGCATCGGACGTGCTACGGGACTTTTCAGGCGAACTGGATCAGGCACCAGCGCCCAAACATCGGGATGCGATTGCAGGATCAGCGGAACGCGCTCGACCGTCGCCGCGTCGGCGCTTTCGCCGCGCTCCACGAGTCCCTGCTCGATGAGTTTCTGCGGCTCGGCGAGCAGTCCAATGCGCTGGCAGGTAAGGCACTCGCCGCAGAAATCGTCTGTGAGGCGCTCGCAATTTGCAGCTTCCGCGAACATCCGCGCCAGCGTGAATTTGCCCACGCCGCGCGGGCCGGTAAACAGCAACGCATGTGGAACGCGCCCGCTCTTCAGAGTGCCGCGCAACGCCGCGACGATTTGTTCATTGCCAAGGAATTCGGAGAAGGCCATCAGCGGCCGCCCACTTTGGAGGGTTGGGAGGTCATCAAAACTGTGTCGAGAACTTCTTTCGCAATGTCCTCGGCAGGTCGCATGTGATTCCGTTTACTATCGAAGCATTCAATCGTATTCCACTTCGGCCGCTTCGAAAGCGCGTCGTACATCTGCGCCGCATCTTCCAGGTGCCGCAAACTAGCTTCCTGTAAATCCTGTTGCGCCGACGTATAGCTGCGCGCCGATTTCAGCGCCACCAGTTTCTGTCCTTCCACCGGCGGCATGCGAAGATACAGGACCAGATCTTCTTTTGGCAGCTCGTAAATTCCGTATTCCAGATGCTCGATCCATTCCTGGAACGCTGCGCGTTTCGCGCGATCCACCCGAGCCGTCTGATGCGCGAGATTCGAGGCGATATAGCGGTCCACCAGAACAATTTGGCCCTTGTTTAGCGCCGTTTCCAGCTTAGGTTTGGCCTCGTAGCGGTCGCCAGCGTAAAGCAGCGCGCTAAAATGAGGATCGACGCTCTCCAACGGACCCAGTTCGCCATTCAGAAATTGGCCGACCATTTTCCCAAACCACGAATCGTATTGGGGAAAGCCCGTTGCAAAGACGGAATGGCTTCGCTCACGCAGCGCGGTTGTCAAGAGATCCACTTGGGTGCGCTTGCCGCTACCATCGATTCCCTCGATAGCGATCAATTTTCCGCGACTGGTCATGCCGCAGCCAGTCTAACCGGAGAGGCGTAGTGCTGCAATGTTGCCCGCTAGGTGCGCCAGATGCGTACATTTGTCATTCCCGAGAAGCGAAGCGACGAGCGATCCTAGCTTTATTGCGACTCAGCCGAGGTCGACGTGAGCAGGTAACTGCCCGCCACTCGCCGCTTTCCTCCCTCTGACGGTCAACGGTAAACTGTCAACCGTAAAACCATGACGCCCGCTTCCATTCGTGAAAACTTGCTTCGCATTCAAGAGCGCATCGCCAGCGCCGCCACACGCTCCGGCCGCCGGACCGACGACATCACGCTCATCGGCGTCTCCAAAACGCACCCCGCCATCGCCATCCAGGAAGCCTATCAAGCCGGAGTGCGCCATTTTGGCGAGAACCGCGTCCAAGAGTGGGAAGGAAAGCGCGTGGGCACGAACAATCTGGCCGCAACGTGGCACCTCATCGGTCATTTGCAAAGCAACAAAGCCGCGAAGGCCGCCAAGCTATTCCACGCGGTCGATTCGGTGGACGATTTTGCCCTTGCGCAAAAACTCGATCGCCCAAGAGCAGAAGCGAACACCCCTGGTAAGCTTCGTGTGCTTCTCGAAGTGCGCGTGGCGAACGAAGAGACGAAAAGCGGCGTGGAAATCGCTGCGCTCCCCGAACTGGCCGAAAAAGTCTGCGCGCTGCCGCACCTAGAGCTCGCCGGCCTGATGTGTATTCCTCCCTATTTGCTCGAACCCGAGCAGGTGCGGCCGTATTTTCGCCGTTTGCGCGAGCTGCGCGATGAGCTAAAAACAAAACTGGGCCTGCCGCTCCCGGTTTTGTCTATGGGGATGTCCCACGACTTCGAAGTGGCCATCGACGAGGGCGCGACGGAAGTGCGCGTGGGGACCGCTCTTTTCGGGGGTCGCGAAATTAAATAGGAAACGTATGCAGGGGAGAAGATGTTAGAGATTCAGGAACGGAACGGTGCCACCATTTTTTCCGTTCGCGTGCAGCCCCGTGCGAGCAAAGATGAACTCGCAGGAGAAATGAGCGGCGCACTGAAAGTGCGGCTGCAGGCCCCAGCGGTGGAGAGCCAAGCCAATGACGCATTGATTGAGTTCCTCGCCGAGCTTTTGAAAACGCCCAAGGCGGCTGTTAGAATCCTCAGCGGCGATCGAAGCCGCACGAAACGCATCGAGATTCGTGGAGTGACCGGGCAGCAAATCCGGGCTCTTCTGCCCAAGGAAGCCTAGCCGATGTCTGCAAACATTCGGAGCATTCAAAACGACCTGCGCGCCGCCAAGCTGGATGGCTGGCTCTTCTACGATTTTCGCGGGCGCGATCCCATCGCGCAGAACGTTTTGCAATTGCCCAATGGAATGCGCACGCGCCGCTGGTATTACTTTGTCCCCGCCAAAGGCGAGCCGAAGAAACTCGTCCACAAGATTGAGTCGGAGTCTCTCGCCGCGCTGCCGGGAGACACGCTGTATTACGCAAAGCAAGACGAACTGCACAAGAATCTGAAGAAAATTCTTGCCCGAGCGAAAACCGTGGCCATGCAATACTCGCCTAAGAATGAGATTCCTTACGTAGCAATGGTGGATGCCGGAACCATCGAGCTCGTGCGCGGCGCGGGAGCCAAAGTGGTGAGCTCCGCAGACCTTGTCCAGAAATACGAAGCCTGCTGGAGCCCTGAACAAGTCGAATCCCATTTTTCTGCTGGCGTGATCATCGACCGCATCGTCCGCGGAGCTTTCGAGCATGCCGCGAAATGCGTGCGCGAAAAAAAGGTTCTGACGGAATACGACTTGAAGCAGTGGATCCTGAGAGAGTTTGAAACCGCGGAAATCTGGGCGGAGGAAGGCCCGGACATCGCCGTGAACGCGCACGCCAGCGATCCGCACTATGGCCCCACGCCCGAATCTGCCGCAACCATTCGCGAAGGCGATTTGCTGCTCCTCGATGTCTGGGGAAAAAAGAAAACGCCAGGAAGCGTCTACTACGATGTGACGTGGATGGGCTACCTTGGCGCGAAAGTTCCGGGAAAATATTCGAAGATTTTTGATGTGGTGCGCGGGGCGCGCGACAAGGCCGTTGATTTAATTCGCACCCACGTTGCACAAGGAAAGCCGCTGCAGGGCTGGCAGGTGGATAAGGCCGCGCGCGCCGTCATCGAGAAAGCTGGATACGGCAAATATTTCTTCCATCGCACCGGCCATAGCATCGGCGAGAAGGTTCACGGGAACGGCGCCAACATGGACGGACTCGAGACACACGACGCGCGCCACCTGATCGCGCACACGTGCAATTCTGTGGAACCAGGAATCTATCTGCCGGAATTCGGGGTGCGCACGGAAGTGAACGTCTACGTTGATGAAAAGGAAGCGCGCATCACGGGGGCAGTGCAAACCGCGATTTTGCCCCTGCTAGCGTAGTTTGGCGAAGAAACAGCGCGCGCCAAGTGAGAGAGACGGGAATGGCTGAGGAAACAACAGTTCAGGAGCCGCTGAATCCGCCGCACAATGCAAGACGCGAGGCTCTCGCCTTGGGGGTGGGCGTGGCGGGCTGGCTCGTGCCGGGGCTCGGCCATGCCTTGCTGAAAATGTGGGGGCGTGCTCTGATCTGCTTTCTGACCGTGGGGGTGTTTGTGTGGGTCGGCGCAGGAATGCGCGGCAACCTTTTCACTTCGCGCGGGAACGACGCTTTCGATTCGCTGGGATACATCGCAGATTTAGGCACTGGTGGCTTCTATATGGTGGCAAAAGCTCTCGAAGCGAACGGGCCGGATGTCTCGCGCGCGGACGGCGACTACGGCACGAGATTCCTGGCCACGGCGGGCGTATTCAACTTGCTCGCGGCGCTGCATGCGTATGAGGCGGCGCGAGGTCGCAAAGCATGACGTCGCCCGTGTTGGCGAGGCTGGCCATGTCCGGCGCGTCGGCGCTAGTTGCGTCGATGGCTGTGAAACTTACCCATCTACAAGCCTTGGTGATTTTTGCCCTGGTGATTTCTGTTGCGTTCGGGTTTCTGGGGCGCCGCCATCCTAAGGAACGCGTGAAGTACATCCTCTGGACGCTTTTGCTTTTTCTGCTAGTGGGCGTCGGCATCGGCTGGGCCATGTATCCCTTCTCGCGCTGAGCGTCCTGCGCCGAAAGCAAAATTCCGCGTGGACTCAAGAGTCTCCCGTGCTAGAACCTAAGTTTCGCACATGAATTGACAGTGTTTTTCAGCGGATGCTATCGTCATGAGCAGACCGAGGTAGCTCAGTGGTAGAGCAGCCGATTCGCAAACTGTGGCAAGAGAATGAAAACAAACAAGATAGCGGGCAATGCAAGGACTTAGCTGCCCGTCACAGCCCGTCCACTGCCCATCATTTCCTAACCTACAACGCAAAAACAACACAAAGGAAAGTGACGGAGGTGTGACCGTTGGACTCGCGCCCCACAGGCTCGTTTCGCTAAACCTTCGGCGGTTTTCCCGTTATATCCGCGACTTGGTAGCGGTTTGGGCCACATCTTTGTGAAGAGCAGGGATCACACGCTTGAACGCCAACGTCCCCGCGCGGCACGTCTGACCTCCCTAACCACTATTCCGCCCATCGCAATCAAGATTATGTGCGCGAAACTCGTGAGAACGATTGGAAGTGGGAGGGTACGATCTGGCCAATGTCTCGCGATATTGAACCAAGCCACGATATTCAACGCGAAAAAGACCAAGCTAAGTGTTAGTGTGGCAACCATCTCCCTTGCCTTGGCCACCATCGCGACGATGCAACCGACAATCAGCGCGACAAGGAGATTTCCCGTCAGAATCCCGGTGTTAAGCCAGAATACGTGCGCATCCATCTCGCGCTGAGTGTAGTACGGGATGACGTGGTGCCTGCGGATCTCAAGAACCCCGACTATCAGCTTCTCTGGCAATGAGGAGCCAAATACGAACAGTAAGAATCCACCGACCGTGGTGGTTATGATCAACCACGGCGCAGCGCGAAACCCAGCGCTCACAAGCTGCCCGACAGTTTTTACGCTCTGCCGCCAATACCAGCGGCGAGCGTAGGTGAGCCCCGATCTTGACGCGATCTCTGAGAATTCTTCCAGTAGGTCACCAAGGATCGATTCTGCGTGCTCGCGTGGAATGAACAAATCGACAACCCAAGCCGCGAGCTGTGGCGGCTGGATCGGAGACGGTCGGGATGTCATGAGATGCCTCCGACCAGATCAAGGCCCTCAGTTAAATCTTGAACTGCCCGATGGGTCCGATTCACGGCAGAAATTAACACAGAAAAAGCGTTTCGATCGTCCGCCCCGTTCAGGCGTAGGTTCGCCGACGACTGATTTGACGTAACCCTTTGCTTCCAGGCGGTCGAGCGTCGCATAGATAGCGCCGATGGACACCTCACGTCCAGTCCGTTCTTCGATCTCCTGCCGCACTGTCACGCCGTAGGCTCGATCAGCAAGGCGCAAAAGCGCGAGGATTACAATGTGCTCGAATTCTCCGAGATAGTCTCGCTTAGACATTAACTATACAATATAGAATAAATCGGAAGTGTCAAGCCATTGGACGATCACAAAACTCGAGGAGGCTAGTACCAAAGTTACCGGGAAACTCTAACGTTTACCGCATCAACCGGAATGGAGGCCAAACCCAAACGGCCTCGTAAATCTGAGCGCATCGGAGCCGATGGTGGAAGCTTCAAGCCTTCAGGTCCTTTTAGGGTTGGAGCCCTAGAGCTGGTTATTTCCGCAACTCTATTGAATAGCGCCGGATAAGCCGCTCTAGCTCCTGTCAGTTCATGCAGTTCCCGCGGATCGCTTCTCTCGATGAAACTTAGGCCTTATTTGCACGGGCCAGATATTTTATTGCCCGATGCCAAGCGTTGGTTTGAAAGGGGAAGTTTATGCTTAACAGAGGTTTGAGGGTGGCTGCGGGGATACTGGCAGGCTGTTTTGTGGTGCTGCCCCCGAGCCTCGCCCAGGACAAAGCTAAGGTTAAAGGACTCATTACCACCCATACGGGTGAAACAATGGTGCTGAAGACAAGTGAAGGGACCACCGTTACCGTGATCGTCGATGAGGATACGAAGGTGCAACAGCCAAAGGGCCTGGGACTGCGCAAGGAGAACGTTTCCCCGGCTTTGCTAATTCCTGGACTCAAGGTCTCGGTTGACGGAGTAAGGCAGGATTCAACCCACGTCCGGGCAAAATCGATCACGTTTCATAAAGTTGATCTACAGATGGCCGAAGTGATTCAAGCCGGTTTGACTCCCACAGAGCAGAAAGTTGCGACGAACCAGCAGAACATCGAGGCGAACACCCAGAACATCAAAGCGAACGAGCAGCAAATCGCGGCGAGCCAGCGGGACATTTCCTCGAACCAGCAAAATATAGCGGCCAACAAGACGGCCATCGATGCCAATGCCATGGCGACCGGCAAACGGTTTGGGGACTTGACCGACTACGAAGTGAAGGGGCAAGTGGATGTGCGCTTCGCCAGCGGGAGCGCGAGGATCTCCGCACAGGATCGAGAAGCACTGAAAACACTTGCTCAAGATGCCATCAGGCTAAAAGGGTACGTCATTCAAGTGAAGGGCTTTACCGATTCGCGGGGCAGTGCTGCGATCAATCAGAACTTGAGCATGGAGCGCGCGCAGAACGTGATCGCATATCTGATCCAGGAATGCAACGTGCCGGTTTATGACGTTATAGCGCCAGGAGCGATGGGTGAAACAGCCCCCGTAGCGTCCAACGAGACCAAATCCGGGAGAGCAGAAAACAGACGCGTCGAGGTGAGGGTTCTGGTGAACAAAGGAATCGCCGGCACTTAAAGCCGGTATCCGCGAACAACGGTTAGCAAAAGGTAGGGGTGCCAGTGTGGGCGTGGGGCCATAAGTAGCGCAAGGCTGCTGAAGTCAGGCCGTCAGACTCGCAAAATGCGGACTGGCTTCTCCTCATCAAATCAAGGGCAAGCCGAAAGCAATCCAGCTTGCCTGGGAAGTTCGCCAAGCAACATCCAGGCACGGATCTCTCAGAAGGCCAGACCGGACTGTTAGATAGGCAATCTTAAGGCCCTGCAACACCGTCTCTCACCGCCAAGGCCGCCAAGGGGTTAGGGTTGAATTGGATATGTCCCTGATTTAACATACGTTGTTGCTGCCCGTATTCTTACTCCGCTTTGTACACTCATCCAATGCAACGGGCACGCCAATGATTTCGCGCAAGCACGAGAAAGTGGTCTCGGTTTGCGTGCGACTAAGCCGCTACTTGTCCGCAGAATTGGGGCTAACGTGGGAGCCAACCGCAGCCGCCCATCGTGGAACACCTGGAATCCGATTTCGCCTCTTCAAACAGTGACGCTGGTGTGGCTCGTGGCCACCCTTTCTTACCTAGCTCTAAAACTGGAAGGCGCATTGATAATTCATCCCCAAACGGTCTGGCCGCTTTGGCCGGGTTGCGCGCTCTTGGTGCCCGTGTTGCTGCTGGTTCCTCGCAGAATCTGGCTGATGGTCATAGCCGCTGCCTTCGCAGCGTTTGTTCTCTACGACTTGCAGGCAGGCGTCCCCCTCAGTTCGATTGCTTGGTTCATACCAGCCGATACGGTCGAAGTCCTTATAGCCACGCTGTGTCTTGGGTATTTCTTCGGCGAAGTGCCAAGGCTAAATAGCTCAAACGCTTTGGCTAAATATCTCATCTTTGCGGTAATCCTTGGGCCGTTTGCTGCGGCGTTCGTAAGCGCACGTGGAATCTCCACCGACTACTGGAATGGCTGGGGAATTTGTTTTTTCTCCGAGGTGCTGGCCTTCCTCACTCTCACTCCGGCCATTTTGAGTTGGATCACTGAGGGGCATGCATGGCTGCGAAAACCGCGCGTCTACCATCTGGAAGCGGCTGCGCTGTTCGCGGGGCTGGTTCTTCTTAGTTATCTAAACTTTACTGTCCGCGCTGGCAGTAGTTCACCAGCATTGCTTTACTCTCTCGTGCCACTTCTGCTGTGGTCCGCACTCCGTTTCGGATCGATAGGGACCAACTCCGCGGTGATCGTAGTTGCCTTCTTATCGATCTGGGGTGCAGTCCATGGCCGTGGTCCGTTCATCGGACGAGAGCCGCTCCACAACATATTTTCCATACAACTCTTCTTAATCTCTACTGCGATACCATTCATGGTTCTGGCAGCCCTTGCAGAGGAGCGCAAAAGAACCGAAGAGGCATTAAGAAAAAGCGAAGAACGGTTGCGCCTGGCAGTTCTAGCAGGAAGGATGCATGCGTTCGAATGGGACCTTGCGACGTGCATCATTGCGCGCTCGGGGAACGGCGACAGCGTTCTCGGTATTGATCGGGCAGGGCCAGCCGTCGGTCGTCAAACATCGGTGAACGTCCACCCGGATGATCAACAAGCACTCAAGTCCGCAATTGCCGCACTTAGTCCTGAGAAGCCCAGTCTTGAAATCAGCCACCGCATGGTGCGCCAAGACGGTACGGTAATTTGGGTAGAGCGTAACGGTTTGGCGTACTTCGACGAGCGAGGGACGATGCTCCGAATGGTTGGCATCGTGGCGGATATCAGCGAACGAAGAAAAGTGCAGGAAGCCCTCCGGCAACGAGAACAAGAACTCTTAGAAGCACAGCGCGTGGCTCAAGTTGGCAGTTGGCAACGGGGCCCCGAAGCCGATACAGTCGTTTGGTCCAAGGAGCTCTACCGAATAGCGGGCCGCGATCCTAATGTGCCGCCTCCTAACTTTCGAGAACAACCGGAGTTGTATACCACAGAAAGTTGGGAACGCCTGAAGTGCGCCGTCGCGGAGGCATTGCGAACCGGAACACCATACACAGTCGATCTAGAAGTGGTTCGACCTGATGGCAGCACTAGATGGATCACTGATCGGGGCGAAGTGTTGCGCGATGCCGCAGGGCGAATCACAGGGCTGCGTGGCACCGCTCATGATATTACCGAGCGCAAGCGTGCCGAGGACGAGCTGCGTGCCAGCGAGGAGAAGTTCCGGAGCGTCTTTCGGAATGCAGGCGTAGGTATGATGATCGTTTCGCCTGAGGGCCGTTTTCTCGCCGCGAACGAGGCATTTTGCGAGTGTCTTGGCTACGCGGAAGAGGAGCTACTCCAAAAGACCGTCGAGTCGGTTACCCTTTCGGAAGATCGACCCTGTTTCTCCCAAAAGCTTAGGGAAGCGCTTGAGCAGGGAAAGAGTTTCCAGAGAGTCGAGATGCACTGCCTGCATAAGAGCGGACGCATCGTCACGACGGAAAGCAGCGCTTCCTTGATTCGGGGTCCAAGCGGTGAACCTCTATATCTCGTTGGGGAGATTTTGGATGTTACGCAGCGCAAACAAGCAGAAGAAGCTCTTTCGGGAGTGAGCGGCAGATTGATTGAGGCCCACGAGGAAGAACGTAGCTGGATTGCCAGAGAACTACACGACGATTTTAATCAGCGCGTTGCCTTATTGGCAGTGATTCTGGAAAAGGTAAAACAAGATCTTCCGGCCTCAGAAAGGCGCGGCATCGAAGAGGCCAGTCAACAGGTCGCGGACCTCGGACGCGATATCCACGCGCTATCACACCGTTTGCACTCCTCGAAACTGGAATACCTCGGGCTCGTAGCGGCGTGCGAGAGCTTTTGCAGAGAGCTTTCAGGGCAGCAAAATGTCGAGATCGATTTTCACTCCCAGGATATTCCGAAAGAGCTGCCTCAAGAAATTGCACTCAGTCTATTCCGCGTCCTGCAGGAAGGTCTCCAGAATGCCGTCAAGCATAGTGGTGTTCGGCGGTTTGAAGTGTCCCTCGGCAGCGCATGGGATGAGATCCATATGAGTGTGCATGATTCAGGGGTTGGCTTTGATCTGCAAAAGGCAATGAGCGGGCACGGACTCGGTTTCGCCAGCATGAAAGAACGGATGAAGCTAATCGGTGGGCACCTTTCTATTGATTTGAAGCCGCAGGGCGGAACGACTATTCATGCTCGCGCGCCCCTAAGGCTTAAGACGATGTCCAGAGGAGCGGGCGGGTAACTTACGACACAGTTTCGTTTCTCCAACGGCTTCCGACATAACCAGCTAAACAGACTTGCAGTTATTCGCGCGGTACATGGACACAACGAATTGTGCCTCGTAAGACCGCCAATCGGAAAAGCCCCTGCCAGCACGCACATGCCTGAAAGCAACTCGATGCATAATACAAAGTTCACAGTGACGAGGAGGTGCGTCATGTCCAGTGATAAACGTAATTCATGGCGGGTCAGGCTAGTTGCAATGGTGGTGCCTGTTGCGTGCGCCCTTGCGGCGCGTGCCGAGGTGCCGCACGGTTGGTTCCTCGCTGGGTCCAAGCCTTATGAGTTTGAAGCTGGCGTGGACCCTGGGCAGGCGTATCAGGGTCACAGGAGTGTGTACCTAAAGAGCAAGCAACTGAGCGCCGATGGGTTCGGCACGCTGATGCAACAGTTCACCGCTGAACAGTATTTAGGCAAGCGAGTGCGGCTGAGTGGACTGGTGAAGTCGCAAGAAGTCGCAGAGTGGGCGGGGCTATGGGTACGCGTGGACAAAGGAAAGGAAACGGGGGTCGCCTTTGACAACATGCAAGACCGGGCAATCAAAGGCACGACGGATTGGCGGCGCTACGAAGTAGTTCTTGACGTGCCGGAGGACGCAACTGGCATAGCGCTAGGGATTTTGTTGACCGGAGCTGGGGAAGTCTGGCTGAATGGCGCAAGATTCGAGGTGGTAGGGGCTGATGTTGCCGTAACGGGTTCCAAGAATACAAAGACTCCCGACAAACCTGTGAACTTGGATTTCGCTGAGTAATCTGACGGAGTGGGCTCTTGCAACTTCGGCGGTAATCTCGTTTTACCAGGATCTTGGCCATAACCTCCGAATGGCCGACCATCCTCCCGGAATCTGCTCGGCGCGCTAGATGGGGGGCTCCGTTGGACTGCTCTGTACGGCCTGAATCCTCAGTGGGATCGATCCTCAGGCCAAAGCTACAAACCATCCGACGGAAAGTTTACATCCAGCCAGCTTTGCTGTAACTGTGCAGCAACAAATGTCGCCTAGCATCCACGCGTTCGGAATTTGTCCCCGCTGGTGTTCCGATCCTCTTACGCGAGCAGAATCAAAGAAAGGTCGTCGCCATGATAAAGAGAGCTGTAAGTCTCCTGCTGTCTGCCGTTTTGACAGCTGCGTTAACTCCGCAAGTGAAAGGACAGCAAGGAAAGGGCATTCCGCATCTGGACCGCGTCTTCGTCATCGTCATGGAGAACCATGGGTATCAACAGGTCGCTGGAAACCCAAACGAGCCATACCTGAACAGCCTCATTGCCAGTAAAAAGGTGAATCTCGCCACGAATTACTTTGCCGTTGGCCATCCTAGTCTCACGAATTATCTGGAAATTGTCGGCGGCTCCAACTTTGGCATCCGCAGTGACAATGATCCGGCCTGGCACGACAACGCCTGCACGCCGAATCTGATCAGCGGCGCAGTAAACGCGGACAACGCGGGTGGCAACGCGCCGGGAACGATTACGCTGGACACGGGCAATATCTGCCCTATCGCCGGAACGGGCAAGGATGCGTTTACAGAAGCCGTCGACAACTGGAATGAAGTAACTCCCGGCGTGTTCAATTTTCTGGCGAACGTTGATGGAGTGAAATCCTTTTCTGCGGCGCCGACGGTTGGCAAAACCATCGCCGATCAACTCGCCGAAGCCGGCTTGAGCTGGAAGAGCTATCAAGAGAACCTTCCGGTGACCGGCGCGGACAGGGTGAATTACGCCAACGGCACGGTGAGCAACGTGGATTTCGACAACAACAGCAGCGCAGTGGCCGGAATTGACAAGTCCGGCGTGGTGAAAGCCTATGCGGCCAAGCACAATCCGTTCGTATATTTCCAGAGCGTGCAAGAAGGCTCGCTGCCAAACAACAGCCTCAATAACATCGTGGGCTTTGATGGAGCTCGCGGACTGTATGCCGATCTGGCGTCCGGCAACGTTCCTTCGCTGGCCTTCATTGCGCCGAATCAGTGCAATGACCAGCACGGCCGCGGAAACGGTGACAAGTTTTGTGCTTTCGATCCAGGACTCCCACCGGGCGACCTGACCGTGGGAACCCAGGCGGGCTTGAATCCCGGTCTAATCCTGCAAGGCGACGTGACGCTTCAACGGATCGTGGAGGCCATCAGAGCGTCGAGCGTTTGGAAAACGGGCTCGAACGCCATTGTGATCGTTTGGGACGAGAACGACTACAGCGGACTCCTAAACAATGGTGTTTTCCCCCCCCAGAACCAGAACAACGTAGTTGTCACTGTGGAACTCAACGGGGGCGTGAGCGGCGTGCAAAGCAATACGTTCTACACCAGCTTCTCTCTGTTGAAATCGCTTGAGGCGGGGTTTGGGCTTCCGTGCTTGAACCACGCGTGCGACGCCAACGTGCATATCATGTCCGACTTGTTCGGCGGACACTGAGCGACACCTGAACCTTTAATCTCTTACATACGCTGAGCTGAAAGCAGAAGCCCCGGAAAATCTCCGGGGCTTTCTTGCTTTACATGAGCAAAGAAGAACAGTGCGAACGAAATCGAACTTTGGCAAGCTGGGGCGCAGCGGGTGCTGCGCCCCTACAATGGAAGCCAGACAAGAAACCTATTGAACGCTGGGGTTTCCTGCCTATGCCCCAATCGCGGGATCACTCAAACTTGGGCTTCCGGTCTCCACGTGCCCTGCCACCTGCCGGCGAAAACCAGGATCCGAATTGACGGTCACGGTAAAGTCGTACCAGCCGAAAGATGCCTGCAAAGTGCTGGCAAACGTAACGCTCTGCTGTGGCTGCAGGAGGCGGGCTTGCGTTTGGCCAGAGTAAGCGTCAAAAACGGTCACGTTGACCGCGCTCGACCCGCGGTTTTGAAGCACAAGGGCTATGCCCCCCGACTGCCGATCGTAAATGGTGCTTATGGCGATGTTCGCGCTGCCTCCCCCGATGCCGCCGGCGAAGCTACGCAGGAAGCCATTTGGCCCGTATACCGACAGATCGTATTTCCCGCCGCTCGCCGGAAAGCTGTCAGAGGTTGCGTTACCAGCGCCTATGGTGTAAGTCCATGGCCCAGTTTGACCGTCGCCGGAACGCACGTGAAACACGGCTCCAGCCTTGCCGGCGTTACGGAACGAGACTTGAACGCCTGAAGCGTTTACCTGCGCGTCCGCTTGCAATTCGTACGGCAAGGCGCGTGCGGGACGTGTGCCGGGTTCCTGCTGCGGCAGCGCCTGATTGGCCGGGGGCTTAGGCACGTAGTCGGGATGCCGGTTAAGGTTGGACGGCTGAAATGAAGAAGTGTCGGGCAGCGCCACGACGGCCGCGTTGGGTGAGGCGAAGTCGAACGCTGAGGTTAAGTCGCCAGTGATCGCGCGGCGCCACACCGTGATGTTCGGCTCCATAACACCAAAACGTCGCTCGAGGAACCGGATCAGCGAAGTGTGGTCGAAAACCTGCGAGTTAACCCACCCGCCTTTGCTCCAAGGAGAAATGACGATCATCGGCACGCGCACGCCAAGCCCATACGGCCCTGCGACAAACCTCTCGGGCGGGTAGTCTGAACCTTCCACGCCTACGAACAATTCATTGGTTGTGCCCACCGTCGAGATGCCTTCCGTTCGCGATCGTGGCGGAGTCGGCGGCACCAGGTGATCGAAGAAGCCATCGTTCTCGTCGAACATGTAGAAGAAGACCGTCTTGCTCCAAACGTCGGGATTGGCCGTCAAAGCATCGAGCATTTGTGACACGTAGTACGCGCCAAAATTCGACGGCCAGTTTCCGTGTTCGGTGTACCCCTCCGGCGCGACAATCCAGGAGACTTGCGGCAATTGGTTGCTCAGAACGTCGGCGCGGAAGGCATCGAACAGCGTTCCACTCTGAAGGATATTGGTCCCCGTTCGCGCTTTCAGCGCGAGCGGGCTATTGTCCGGCGCGTTCTGGTATTGAAGGAAGTACAGCAGCGAATTGTCGCCAAAATTACCGATGAACGCGTCATTCGTGAAGCCCCAGAAATCAGCGGCATCCAGGCCTGTGCCAACGTCTTGATAGATTTTCCACGAAACTCCGGCTTGCTCCAGCAGCTCCGGGTAAGTCGACCAGTTATACCCAACCTCGGCGTTGTTAATGACAGGTCCTTGGGGCGCGACGTGGCTGCCATCATTGCCGACCCAGCCGGTCCACATGTGATAGCGGTTGGGGTCGGTTGCGCCGAGCACTGAGCAATAGTACGCGTCACAAACCGTGAAGGCGTCAGCGAGCGCATAGTGGTAGGGGAGGTCCTGGCGCTCCAGATGCGCCATCGACGCCTCGCCCTTGTTTGGTACCCACTGATCGTAGGTCCCTCCATTCCATGCCGCATGCGTATCGTTCCAGCCGTGCGGCGTGTCCAGCAGGTACATTTGCCCCAGGTTGGCAGCGTTGGGACGGAACGGCAGGACAAAACCGTCGGGATTGCTTGCATCCGGCTGATAAAAGACACTCTTGCCCGTGGGCAGCTTGACGGCTCGCGGATCTCCGAAGCCTCGCACGCCGCGCAGGGTCCCGAAATAGTGATCGAACGCGCGGTTCTCCTGCATCATGAAGACGACGTGCTCGACGTCGTTGATCGTGCCAGTCCGGTTGTTCGCCGGAATCGCCAGGGCGCGGGCGACGCTTGCAGGAAATGCGGAAGCCGCCGCAGCTGTAGACAGCAGTTTCAGAAATTCTCGACGATCTGTACTCATGCGGATTTTCACCTCTCCCGATTACCTTCGGCGGTAATCGCGAGTCGGGAGCTTAGTCATCGGTTATTGCGCCAGCATGACGATGCAGTTGCGATTGTGTAATTCACACGAGGAGGCGAATGCGTGGAGTCGGTGAAGCCCTTAGACTGCCTGGCTCTGGCCGGGTGACGGACAATCCGGAAGCTGAGGCCACGTTGCAACGTCAGCGAGGATTCGTCCTCCCTAACGCCGTTAGTGTTGACCGATCCGTTCGTAAACACTTGGCGACTCGTTACCTATCTGCATTGGGAACGGCTGTCGAAGCTCACCTAGGGATCTTGCGCGGGCCGGGGGACGCAGGATCACTACCGAGGATGGCCGACCATCCAACCAGAATTAAGGAACTTTCTGGCCGCCAAAGGCGTACCCCTAGCATGCGCGTGTTCATCCTCCTGGCAGTTGCGGGGCTCTGCTCCTGTCCTGCCATTGCTCAAACATCAAATCAACCGTCCGACAACAAGGCGGCGGCCAAACAGCCTCAGTGGCCACTACAACTCGAGATGCGCGTGCCGTTCGAGCCCACGGCATTCCCGAGCGGACCGCATGTCTATCTGATGTACGAGTTGCATTTGACCAACTTCATGCCAATGCCCGTTTCGCTGAGTCGCATTGACGTGCTCGACGCGGATGCGGGACCTGCCCAACGGATTGCGACCTTTGAGGTGGCGCAACTGGAAACCATGTTGCAGCCTCTAGGCGGCAAGGCGCTATCTGACCCCAAAGAAAAGCTCGTTATCGCGGATGGCCAGAGCGTGATCGCCTTCATGTCCGTTGCGTTCGACCGCGGCTCACATATTCCCGACAGACTGCTTCATCGCCTGACCACGTCCTACGCTCCAGAAGAGGGCGCGGTGATTTCCACGCATCATACGGAGCTGCATGTGCTCGGGTCGCCGCTGGAAGGGGCAGACTGGCGTGCATCCGACGGGCCGAGCAACGACGAAGACAATCATCATCGGCGCGGGGTTGTCATCCTTGACGGGAGGTCGGTGGACTCACGGCGATACGCGATCGACTGGGAGCAGGTCAAGGACGGTGTGACATTCTCTGGTGACGCGCGGGACTCTCGCTCCTATTACTCCTACGGAAAAGTAGTGGTGGCGGTTGCTGATGGCCGCGTCGTTGCGGCAAGGGACGGCCTTCCCAATAACATCCCCGGGCACGGAGACGCGTTCCACTCCGCCGTGCCAATTACATTGGAAACAGTGGCGGGCAATACAATCACACTGGACCTGGGTGGCGGTCAATTCGCATATTACATGCATCTACAGCCGGGAAGTTTGCGCGTGAAAGTAGGGAATCGCGTGCGGCGCGGACAGGTATTGGCACTCGTCGGCGATTCCGGAGATGCTCGAGAACCGCATCTGCACTTCGAAGTCACCACCTCGTCGAAGCTGCTAGCTGGTGAAGGGGTCCCCTATCTTATAGACCAGTACAGCAGCAAGAGCACGAGTGACGGGGCCGCGGACCTCCACACACACGAGTTGCCACTAGACAAAAGTGTGGTCACATTCGGGGAAGCCCGCCGTAAATGACGATGACGCGAATGTGCTGACAACAGGTGGATTCAGGTCGAGTGACGGACAACTCGGAAGTCATCCCTCCAGGGACTCAATCCAACATGCCTGATTTGTTCGGCTTCCCGGAGAAGTTGCTCCCAAGTACCCGGCGAAAAGGCGTCACCTACCAGTGCGTATTTCGTCGTGATACTTTGAGCCGATGCCTGATGCTTTCTCTTTGCGGTCACGACAAATAGTATTTGCGGCACGCTTCGAGGCAGGGGAGCGCGGCGCAAAATAATTGACACAGGCGACCTCCTCGTAGGATTGGTCCTAGAAGACCAAGGAATGCTGGAGAAATACCTATCCTCAAAGCTCGGTGAGGGGGGTCATTTAGTCAGCAAAGCTCCGAGACAAAGTTCGTTTTTCTCCCCAGAGGTAGCGAATAACTTTCTTACCCAAATAGCGGGGATTTTCCCGAAAGCGCACTCCGTAGACCTGAACCCGGTTTGCTTGGAAAAAGCGAAGGCGGAAGCGTCCTCATCGTAACGTTTTGAGATAGAATCCGGATGTGGCGGAGCCCAGCGAAAAATCAAACCGTGTCTCGTATCCTTAAGTGGCTCGCTGACAACTATACGTGGATATTCTCAGGCATCGGTGTCGCTGTGCTTGTTGGCTCGCTCGGGTGGTTGGCACGAAGAAAGGTCAGGTCCGCGCACGGCAGCTCCGTGAACATCTCGAAAAGCAGCATTTCCGGCTCGGTGGTGGCTGGTCGGGAGAACATCATTCAGACAGTCAACATTTCACCGAGCCAAGACCCGACCGGCGACGAATACCGCGAAACCCCAACGGCAGATGAGATTAGGGAGCAAACGAATTCTGTCCCCTTCCTTCAGCAAGAAGCCGCCCGTAGAAGCTGCAAAGGGATAAAAGTAAAGTGGCCTGCACGAATTTCCTACATAACGGAGCTTCTCACGAGACCAGGCACTGCTGCTGTCACGTTGCGCTACGGAGACAGAAGCACTGGCGCAGTAATCTATGTCGAGGTTCAACTGGACAAATATCCTCGGTTGAGGAGCGTCCACGAGGGAGAACCAGTCACGGTCATGGGCACGATAGCGGGGATGCTGCTGGGCGACATCCGGCTCGACCTGAAGAAGCTTGAGTGGCGGAAGACCTGACAAATGGCGGCCCTTCTTTTTCGAGATTCCACGGGATAGACTCCCGCCGTGCGGATGAGGGCATCTGCGGGAGGGGAAAATGTGGCTTGTGAAAGGCATTCTGTTCGGCATGGTCATCTTCTTCGCGGCCGGAATCTCATGGTTCTTGATTCGTGTAGGCATCGCAAAGTATCGAATAGCGCAAGCAGGTGGTTCCCATTATCACCAAATCGCATTCCACGCCCGATGGCTCATACACCTCATACACAAGCCAATCGTTTGGGCTGCGCTCTTCATTTCAGTTGCAATCGGAATTTGGATTGTTCGAGCTAGAACTACTCACAACCCGGCCGGAAGTGTGGACGGCACAACGCAGAACTAAAGCTCTTTCCGGAGGACGGTATGGATGTCAACGCCAGACTTGAAAGGCTGGAAAAAGAGAATCGCCGGATGAAGAAGATAGGAATCGTCGCCATCGTCTTCGCCTCGGTGCTCTTCATCAGCGGTCAAGCCAAGACGAACAAGGTTGTCGAGGCGAACGAGTTTCGTCTGCTGGACGCCTCTGGAAAGGAGCGTGCAACCCTCGATGTTTTTCGCGGGCAACCGGAGTTGTTCATCAGGTCCTTAAATGGAGAATCAGACGTATTACTTGGCACGGACACTAGCGGCCCTTTTCTGATAATGGGGCCTCTCACGGGCAAAGCGACTGTGACTCTCAAGCCGGACGATTTGGCACTCGAAGGCCCGGTAGGAAAACTCCGTGTCGCACTGAATCGTGAAGCCGGCGGTCCAAACCTGACCGTCGAAGATAATGAGGGTTATTCCACTGTTCTCGGAAGGTCCGACCTTCTTCCAACAAAGACAGCAAAAAGGGAGCAGACGCCAGCAGCATCGCTCGTGCTATTCGACAAAGACAAAAGGGTTCTGTGGGCGGCCCCTTAGTCGTTCGGCGGCGACGAACCTTTTATACCCGGTAGCACAATCTCCAACTTGTACACAACGGTCTTTGGCTTCATGAGTCCCATGTATGCCTTCGTGGCAGCGCCAGGGCCGGGTGCAGAGAGCATCGACACACTTCCCTCAACACGATTCAGCAGCAACGTGTCAATCTCGCATTCCTTGCCGCGCAGAAGGTCACTTTCCCCTGTCGTTCGCCAAAACTCATGCCGCCTTTGGAATCAATCACTTACCTGCGGTTGCATTCTGCTATAACTGCCCGCCATGTTTCGACATGTCAAACTCGGCATCGCAACGCTGGTTCGCCTTTTTCGCTCGCGACAGAGTCTCCTCTTTGAGAATTTGGCATTGCGTCGGCAGTTAGCAGTGCTGCGGCGCTCTCCGCGTCCAAGCGGTCGAGAACTTCGACAGACTTTTCTGGATAGTCGCTCGGCGTCTATGGTCAGGTTGGAAGCAGTCGCTCCTCTTGGTCACCCCGGAAACAGTTGTGCGTTGGCACAGAACCGGGTTTCGCCTGTATTGGAAGTTGGTTTCCAGAGCCAGTGGACCGATGGGAAGAAGACCGGCTCCCAGGAAGTTCGCGATCTCATCTACCGGATGGCCGCTGGCAACCCAAGCTGGGGAGCGCCGCGCATTCACGGCGAGCTGCTTATGCTCGGATTTTGAAGTTTCCGAGCGAACGGTCTCCCCCTCAAGAAGCGTTTCCTTGAAAGTGAGTTTGGTCATGGGTGTGACGCCGTGCACCGATATGCCGTGAATCGCATAGAAGAAGCTCCACCTTGGCTATTGGCAAACGCCCCAATCGGCGGAACGCCGCGCCTGCGGATTCCGGGTGAAGCCGATCAACATTCCGGGGTGATTCCGATCACGATTCCTGGCTGATTCCGATCAGTATTCCTGAGCGAAAGCGATCACCATTCCTGGGCTAAACCGATCAGTGATCGGCACTTGCCGGAAGGGTGATCGGAATGGTCAGGAATTGCCTGTGGAAAAGAGTTTGGCGGCGCTGGACACCTAACTACGGGTACTTTCCCTCCGAAAAGGAGGTGAGGGAAAGCGAGTGTCCATGCGCAAGACCCGAGAAGTCCTGTGGTTGTATTTCGATCTAAAGCTGGGGCAGCGGCAAGTAGCCGCAGCACCAACATCAGCCAGAGCACAGTGCATGGTTACCTGGAGCGATTTACCGCAGCGAGGTTGAACTGGCCGTTGCCGGCGGAGATTACTGAGGCGGAGTTGGAAGCGGCGCTCTCTCCGGTCGACCCTGGTAAAGACCGTGAGCCGACCACCGTGCGCCCTGTGCTTCGCCAAGACTCTAGTGCTTGCTCCTCCGAATCTGGAATTCATCCATGTGACAATGTTGCGAAGCCTCTCCGTATCCTGTTGATTCTAAAGTCGGCCGGGCTTTTGGCGAACGACAGGGGATCGGACCCACGCCCTGAGGTCCGCTGAATGAATTTTTTCGGAGCAGACCTCCAGAACGCAGGCCCTTAGAGGTCCGGGCCTGCGAGGGGTTAGAAGCTCAAGCGCAGTCCGAAGCGGAACGAGCGCTCATCGCCGGACGGTTCGCGGCCGGTATTCGCGATGCTATCGATGATCATGAACTTACTGCCACTGACGTCCGAGCGCGGATTGGCAAAATGCGGCGTATTGCTGCAGTTCAGCGCCTCCGCGCGGAATTGCATGTGCCACTTCTCGGTCATCCGGAAGTCGCGGAACAACCCAAAATCGAGGTTCACCAGCCCCGGCCCGCGCAGTGCATTAAAACCAGCCGTGCCAAATCGCGCATCGGTCACTGGCGCAAAAGCCGTGGGGTCATAGAACGGCGTGTCACCAATGCCGCCCAACTTCTGGGGCGGCTTGACTTGGTCGGCACGCTGCGAGTTCTTTGGCGCATTCAAACTGGTTCCTGACGCGGACACTCCAAACGGTAGCCCGGTGTAGGAGCTGAACAGCCAGTTCAATTGCCAGCCTCCCGCCAAAGCATTGCCTGCACCTTTATGGACCCACTTCTTGCTCTTGCCAAAGGGCAACTCGTAAACGCCGGCGAGATTGAAGCTGTGTGTTCGGTCGAAACCAAACACCGCGCGATTCAGGTAGTAGAAGGCGGGAATCTTGATAGCAGGAGCGTCGGTGCTTTCCCGGACGTTGTAAATGCCGATTCCCTTGCCCCAGGTATAAGAAGCATTGAGCTGCAGCCCGTTCGCAAAGTGGCGTTGCAACGTGGCCTGGAGGGAATCGTAGTGGCTATTTCCGACCGGAGCTACCAATTGTGTATCCGCGGTCCGCTGGAACGGCAAGCCATCAGGGCCAGTTGCGTTCCACAGCACCTGGCTGGTTTTGCCGCCCCCGGGGAAGCCATAGTTCTGCTCGAGCAGTCCCAATGCTTTGATCTGCCGCGTGGCCACGTATCCGACGGAACCGACCAGGTTCTTCCAGAATTCTTTCTGCAACGTGAGGTTCCACGATTGGATGTAGCCTCGCACGAAATTCGTTGACGTCGTGTTTAGGCCAAGGTTGCCTCCAATACTTGCGACACCGCTGGAGAAGTCGGGCACCACAATTGGCGGAACCCCATCTTGCAAGTGACCAACCGGAACCCGCGTGTTTGGACCATTCTCGATAAAGGGAAGCAGAACAGGCACGTTCGCGCGAAGGCTGCGAGCGATGTTGAATGGATCGTTGGTGAGCCCGTAGCCGCCGCGAACGACAAAGCTGTCGGTGGCGCGGTAGGCAAAGCCGAACCGTGGCGCGAACATGGTGTTGCTCACACTCACGCCACAATCCTCCGGCACGGATCCGAGGCCACAAACCAGCATCTCGTTCGCGGAAAAATCGTAGCGTTCGACGCCTCGCGTATCACGCATGGGATAGGGGAAGTATTCGTACCTCGTGCCATAGGTCAGAGTGAGCCTGCGGTTCACCTGCCACTGGTCGCGCGCAAAGAAGCTGTAGCTCCAGGTCCGGGTGTGATAAACGTCCGGAACCTGAAGGATTCTCCCGCGGTTCGCAGGCGCGCCAAGCAGGAACGCGGCAAACGCGTTGTAGTCACTGTCTGACTGTCCCGGTATCGTCGTTGGACCACGGTCGAAGCGAAAACCACCAGAAGCGGGTTGGGTCTCCGTGTAGTGTTCCGGCTGCGTGTGGTTCAAGTGCTGACGGTATAGGTCCGTCCCGAAGCGAATGTTGTGTGCACGCTTGATCCACCCAAGATTCGCAACGTACTGATACTGTGGGTCGCTGCGGTAATAAGGCATGTAACCCTCAGTTGCGCCAAGCGTCGAGAAGCCAGTGATCTGGAATCGCGGCCAGCCGCCTTCAAACCGCCGGGTGCCGTTCGTCCCCGGGATGCCCAATACGTCTCGGCCGATATTCTGGTCCAGACCTGGCTGCTCGGAGTTGGTGTCCATGCGCGTCCAGCCGAAATGCGCGTCGAGGATCGTGTGCGGCGTAAAGGCGTAGTTGCCCGCAATCGAGTAGCTGTAAGTGTTCCCCCAGCCCCTGCCGGGGTTTCCTCCAGTGCCCAGAATTGGGCCCATCTCGCCGAAGGCCAGCGGCGAGTTTAGATCGAAATGCATCATGCTGAAGCGCCCATAAATATTCAGCTTCGAGGATGCATTCCAATTTATTTTGGTGTCTCCGGCCCGGCGATCGAAGAGGTAGGCCCCCGTGGCGTAATAGTCGTTCACAAAACCGGAGACGGGAAGGTTCGGGAGGGGAACGAAACTGAGGATTTGTTGCGCAATCGGGTCGATACTGGTCGAGGGAATAATCTTAGTCGTAACTTCTGTCTTGCCGCTGCCGTCCGGGTTACCGGTGAATGGATCAAAGATGCGGCTCGGGGAAGCCGTGAGGTCACCGTTGCGCATGGCCTGCGTCGGGACCGAAACTCGGCCGTCCGCCAAGCGCCGGTCGAAAGTCCCCTCATAGTCGCCGAAGAAGAAAAGCTTGTTCTTCTTTATCGGGCCACCCAGGGACCCGCCGAACTGGTTGTACACCAGTTTCGGCTTGCTCTGGTTGGTCGGCAGGAAGAAACTGCGGGCCCGGAGAGCGTTGTCCGTATGATATTCAAAAGCCGAACCATGAAAGTCGTTCGTGCCGCTCTTGATTTGCACATTGACTGCGCTCCCGCCGGCCAGACCTTGCTCGGCATCGAAACTGTTGGTGACAACATTCACCGTCTCGATGGCTTCCATAGGTGGCACGTAAGCGGTAATGTGCGGAAGCCAAATGTTGTAGCTGCTGGCGCCATCAATACGTACGTTGTTGGAGCTGGCGCTGGTTCCGTTCACATTGTACCGAAGGGCCCGCGACGGGTTAGAGGGCACAGAGTGCTCGTTGGTCGGCACTGAGAAGCCCGGAACCGTCCGCAGCATGCTTTGGTAATTGCGAGCGGGCACCGGAAGCTCGCGCAGCTCCCGGCCGTCGAGTTCGGCACGCACGTCGGAACGATCCGTCTGCAGCAAGGCCGTTTCGGAGGTGACTTCGACGGTCTCCGTTACTTCTCCCGGCTTCAGCGTTACGTCCACTCGCGTTACGGTATTGATAGTCACGGACACTTGGTTCTCGGTGGCAGTTGAGAACCCTTGCTTAGTAACCTTCAGAATGTACGTTCCGCTGGGGATCGTCGCGAACGTATAGCCACCTGCCTCGTTTGTGGCGGTCTCCCGGCTCTGGTTCGTTTCCACTTGTTTGATCGAAACCACAGCGCCAGGCACAATCGCGCCTGTCGAGTCCGTCACGTTCCCCACAATGGAGCCGTAGAGGACTTGCGCTTGCCCGTGCTGCGGCGCAGCGAGTAACGTAAGAAAAAAAGCGACGAACGGAAATGCAACCTGAAGGAATGCCGATTTGAAAAGAAAACTAGGGTTCATCGGTGCCCCCCTTTCCACAAAACGGAAAGCGAAGGATGGCGGGTTTCGTGCCTTTGGCAACCCCGTTGACACGATTCATCCCCGTGTCACTCCACTCGCAGTAGCTGACATGCACTGTGCTGGAGTGGATCAGCCGCGCAATCAGGTGAACACCTACATTTGCGCTAGGGTGAATCGCGGATGGCGGCGGTGCAACGCGCGGAACAGGTAAGGACGACGGCTGCGTAAAGCTCTTTGTAAGCAGTGCGAGTCACATCCAACATCGGTGCTCCATCCCAAACTTAATTGACATAAATGGGTATCATCCGATACGGCCCGAAGAGTTTGGCTGAACGGCAAGATCTCGACGACTGGCAGCAATCTATTAATTATTGCAGCGGCTGAAAAGAGGGGAGACAGAATAATCGGGTATATTGAAAATACGTGACCTGTTGGTTTTTCGAGAAAGCTAAAAACTCACAAAACCCTAAAATTGCACCTAACTGGAACGTATTTGAAAAACAGGAAACTTGTTTTTCAGCAAAAATCTCCAGCCTTCACCCACAAAAATGGTTCAGAAACACTTTGGCACTGCTCGCCCGAGTTAGTCGACAGGGATCGGTCCTACTACCGTCGCAAAAATCGTTCTAACTCCACAGCCGATCCCAGGAGCGCTCATGATCCCACTGTGGAGTGGGCTCAAAGTAACCTGTTCCCGGCGCCAGATGCTGCCGCACTACATCCTCGTTGAGAGTCACGCCGAGACCAGGGCGATCGGGAACTTCAATCCAGCCGTGCTTCACGATTGGATTCTTGATTCCCTCCTGCACTAAGGATGACCACCAGGAAACATCGAGGGAATGGTGCTCGAGGGCTAGGAAGTTTTGAGTAGCAGCTGCGCAATGCACGTTAGCCATGCAACAGACTGGTGTCCCCGCAAAGTGCATGGCCATCGGTACGCCATACTCCTCGGCCATGTCCCCAATCTTGTGCGTTTCAAGGATGCCGCCCGAGGTGGCGAGGTCGGGGTGAATCTTGCTGACAGCGTGCCTTTCGCAGAGGACACGAAACGGTTCTTTCAAGTAAATATCTTCGCCGGTGAGAATAGGCGTGGGACTCTGGTCGGAAATCTCCTTCAGCAAATCTGTATACGTCCAGGGGATCACGTCCTCCATCCACGACAGGTTATATTTCTCATAAGCCTTGCCCAGCCGGATAATGGACTTCACGCCCAGATGTCCGAGATGGTCCATGGAAAGGGGAATTTCCATACCCACAGCAGCGCGCACTGCGGCAACGTATTGCTCAAGCATGGCAATGCCCTTGTTCGTGACTTCCATCCCGAGGAGGGGGTGGGGAAGTTGGTTCGCTTCCCATTGGTTTATGTCTGTGGGGTTAGTCACCGTTCCGGGCGTGTCGGCGACCATCTCGATTCCTAAATCCATTTTCAGCCAGGTAAGCCCCATGCTTTCTTTGCGCTCCTTCATTCGCTGTGCGTAAATTTTGGGGTCTTTGGATTCCTCGGTGTCCGCGTAGATACGAATTTTGTCACGGAATCTACCGCCGAGCATCGCGTAGACCGGGGCGTCATAAACCTTGCCTGCGATGTCCCACAAGGCCATTTCGATAGCGCAGACTCCGCCGCCCTGGCGCGCGTGGCCACCGAACTGCTTGATCTTGCGGAAGATTTTGTCAATTTGTAACGGATTCTCGCCAAGGATGCGGCTTTTCAAAAAAAGGGCATAGGTTGGGGTCGCTCCGTCGCGTACTTCGCCGAGTCCGCTGACGCCCTGGTTGGTGTCGATTCGAATCAGAGGACAGGGACTTGGCCCGGGCTTCACAACGGTAGCCACACGAAGATCCGTAATCTTTAAATCCGACGGGCGCGAGTTGGTATTAACGCCTTTTGGGTATGCGTCCATCGCTTCTCCCAGGAGCAGGGAAGTGCCTAGAACGGCGGCTGAGGACTTCAAAACTTCACGGCGATCCAGTTGCGGGCGGTTTTCGTTGCTCATGGTATGTGCACTCCCAACGTGTTGCGCACTTCCTGAATATCGCACGACACAATACAGGGATTGCGGTGTGCGGACAAGGTTCGCGGACAAGGTTCGCATTTGACAAATCATTCGCTATTTGAGAGTTTTCGGCGCGCGACCGTAAGCGAGTACTGTCGGGCATCGTTTGCGTCGCCGAATGGTAATCGCGAATCAAGGTGCCGACCGCGTCGGGGGAATCCCATGAACACTTTATTGCCTAAACCTCTCAGCGACTTGAGCGCTAAGACAACTCTTTGCGTGTGCGTCTTTCTCCTTGTACCTGCGTTCACGCAGGCGCAACTAATGACCTTCTCCAAACAAGATCTCATGGATTACACCGCGCAGGAGCCATTTGAACGCTTTCCCGACGGCAGACCCAAAGTGCCAAACGACTTCCTGGCTCGGGCCCGGGAACTTTCCTCCGAGGAAATTTGGGCCGTTCTAGAGCAGCGGGGCTTCCACAATCAGTACGCCGACGGATTCCAGATCTTGCATCCAGGCAAACCAATGGTCGGGCGAGCCTTTACGGTGCAATTCATGCCGCTGCGCCCTGATGTCGAGGAAATTGCCAAAAACAAAGCCAAGGAACGAGGGATCCCGCGGCTCATGAATCAGACGGCGATTGATATGCTGCAACCCGGTGATGTGCTGGTAGTGGATATTTTCGGGAAAAAGGTAAACGGAACCATTGTCGGCGACAACCTTTTTTACTATGTGATGAAAGCAACGAACAGCGGCGGGCTGGTTGTTGACGGCAGCATCCGGGACCTCAATGGCATTTCGGAAATCGAGATGCCTGCGTACTTCCGTTTCGTCGATCCAACCCCCATTGGCAATGTCATGCTGACGGGGATCAATATTCCTGTGCGCATCGGTGGTGTAACCGTGATGCCGGGGGACCTTGTTGTTGGCGACCGCGAAGGTGTGTATTTTGTGCCGCCCCAGTTAGTGAAAGAAGTCCTCGACCGGGCGGATGAGATCCGCATTCACGATGAGTGGACGAAGAAGAAATTCGACGAAGGGAAGTACAAGTCGAGCGAGATCTACTCCACCCCAGGCGATCCAAAGTTGCTTCAGGAGTATCAAGAGTTCCTGAAGAAGCGGTTGGAAGAGATTCGAAAGAAACGAAGTGAAAAGTAGGGAGGAAGTTTATGACATCTTCTGGAAGAGAGATCACGCGCCGCGGATTCATTACAAAGGTGAGCCAGGGACTAGCCGGGATCAACCTTGCCGGAGGCTTGCTGAGAGAGTCCTCTGCAGCGCAGGTCGCGGTCCCCGATCCTCCGGGCAAAAAGCTGGGATGGGCTATCGTCGGGTTGGGGAATCTCTCCATCCACGAGATCTTGCCTGCTTTTGCTAAGTGCGAAAAATCCAAGGTGACGGCCTTTGTGAGTGGTCATCCGGACAAGGCGAACAAGCTGGCCCTGCGATACGGAGTCAATCCGAAAAACATCTACAACTATCAGAACTACGACTCCATCAAAAGCAATCCTGAAGTAGATGTCATCTACATTGTTTTGCCAAATGGAATGCACGCCGAATATACCGTCCGCGGCCTGGCGACAGGGAAGCACGTTTTGACGGAAAAGCCTATGGCCAATACGCCTGCCGAATGCCAACGGATGATTGACGCGGCTCGCAAAGCAGAGCGCAAATTGATGGTGGCTTACCGCTGCCGTTATGAGCCTTATAACCAGGAAGCCATTCGAATGGCGCGGTCGCATGAGTTGGGAACCGCGAAAGTGATTCTCGCCGACCATGGTTTCAACATCGGCGATCCCACACAATGGAGGCTGAAGAGGGAGCTTGCGGGCGGAGGCTCCTTGATGGACATTGGCATCTACTCATTGCAAGCTGCACGCTATCTGACTGGGGAAGAGCCTACTGAGGTAAACGCGGCGATGTTTAACACTCCGGGCGACGCACGTTTCAAAGAAGTGGAAGAGACAATTAATTTTCAATTGCGCTTTCCAGGCGGCGTCCTAGCGAATTGCACATCCAGCTATGGGTACTCCGGACAGAATCGTTATCGCCTGGTCGGAACCGAGGGTTGGCTGGAATTGGAACCTGCGACGAGCTATCGAGGTCTTCGCATGAGGGTGCATCGAGGAAACGTTACGGAGGAAAGAGACCTTCCTGAGCGCGACCACTTTGCTTTGGAGATGGACCACATGTCTTCGTGCGTGATGGAAGACAAGGAGCCGCTAACTCCCGGCGAAGAGGGATTGCGCGACTTGAAAATCATGATGGCGATCTACGAAGCCGCGAGAGTGGAAAAAACGGTGAAGTTGTAACGCCAGTGGCTTCCTGCTTTCGGGCAGGCGTCGTAGTGTTACTCCCTGGTTGGCGCAGAGTTGTGGATTCCCTTGTTCTTCGGTCTGTTATGGCCGCGGGCCCGAATCCCTTTGTCCGCGCACGGCGATGAGAGACATCTGCTCCAAGTCCGGATAGTGTCCTTCGGCGTCCGGTTTTCGTTCGGTGGATTTGATTTGCTGAAGGACGGTTTCCATAGGGAGAGACCCACTGAAGAACTTTTTATATACCTTCGCAAAAAGCGGTCCGTCCGATACGTCGTCCAGGTAGATGGTTGTCGAGACGACCTGACTGTAATTCATGTCCGCCTCTTCCAGGTTGTCGAGGAGGTTCCGCATGGTCTGACGAGTTTGGTCCAACGTGGTCCCTGCGTACACGCCGCCATTGGGTCCCGGGATGAAACCGCTCTTGGCCGAACAATACAAAGTGTCGCCAGCGAACACACAGGGGCTCGCCGTTGGGCTTGGCGGCATGTTCTTCGGGCGTAGGGCCCGCCGTTGACGCAGATCACGCACAGCCACGCCGGTGTACGCGATGTGCGCGCCTTGAGGCAAGCTGGAAACCTCGATGGTGGCACGACCGGGAGTGTTCCCAAATTCAAATTGCTGAGCATATTGCTGATTCATGATTCGCATGGGCACTTCGGAGGTTAGGTACGGATTCACGAACACCATGTGAGCCATGGTGAGACCCGCAGCTTGCAGCACAGACTTCATGCGATCAAGCGCGAGATTAACTTGGCTGGCCGGGTCTTGAGGAACATTTCCACTTGCAGGATCACTTCCCGGCATCGTGGAAACAAATAGTCGATCGTGCGTCAGCAATCCTGGAGAGTACGCCTTGTTTGGCGGAGAATTCGGCTCGAGCACCGGCTGCTTCCCGTTCAAGTCGCGAACTGCAACAGCGGTGATCTGAACGGGCGATTCCGGAAGACGAGCTACTCCCAATACCGCGCGCGCCGGGGGATCTTTAAGAAAGTAATCGGCGAAGACTTCGTTAAGCTCAGAGTATCGGTCTGTATCTTCCAAGTAGACGTGAACATAAACTACGTGGTCCATTGTCAGACCTTTGCTTCCGATGGCGCTTCGGACATTCTCAAGGGCCTGGCGAACCTGGTCTCCAAACTTTGCTGGAATGCTTCCGTCAGGACGACGAGGCCCTTGTCCGGAAGCGTAAATGTAGCCTCCGGCTTCAATGGCTGGCGATCGCATTGCCTCGCCGGAAGAGGGCGCTGACTGCGGTCCTGCCGGACGAGATTGCGCCTGCCAAGAAACCACGGCGCAAAGTAAACAGGCAACCAGAAGTAGAGCGAACTTCATCCAGCGTTCCCCTTACGAGCCGCGTTGAGAATTGCTCGCAGCCGCTGTCCCACAATCATTTCTTCGCCTGGCTGAATGGTCATGGAGACTAGTTCGATGTGGTTTTGTTCTTTGAGTTCCTTTGGATTGGAATTTGGCTTGTCCACGCCTTCACGCACGGCGGAGACCATGCTCGGATTGTCCACGCCAAGCACTTCGATGACAGGGTCTCCTTCGCGGAGTTTTTGGACGCAGTCGGTGATGCTGAAACCCCAGGCTTGTTGATCCCACGAGACCCGCAAGGTTGGATAGCGATTCCCGTCATCTGGTATGTAGATTTCAGTGCGCACGCCGGGCACTGTCTCCACCAGTTTGCCGATGCGATCCACTCGCGTGTTCCAATCAGCGTAAAGTTTCTTGGAGTCCGTCTTGAGCCAGGTCTCGATAGCGGTGAGGCAGCCGATAACCTCTTCCTTCCCCACTTTCATGGCGCGGCACACGGAGCCCTCGAACGGACAGGAATTATGCAGGGCAGCGTCGATCAATTCTTTGCGGCCGAGGAGCACTCCGCTGCACTGGGGGCCTCGCAGGCCTTTGCCGCCAGAAAATGTGTACAGGTCGAGTTTCATTTTCGCGTATAGCTGAATGTTGTCGATGGGCGGGATCCCCGCGGCATCGTCAAGCAAGAGAGGGACTTTGTGTTCTTTGGCTATGGAGACTTCGCGCACAAGTTTATCCCCCAAGTGCGTGGTGTAAACCATTGCCGTGTCCGTGCCGATGGCGTTGGCGATGTCCTCAGGTTGTTCAACGAGCACCAGCTTCGCGCCTGTGAGTCGGATGGCATTGTCAAACGTGCTGCGGCCTCCGACCATGATCACTTCGGGCTTCAACCCTGTGGTGTCCGGAAGTTGCCAGATCCTCTTGGGATCACTGCCAGCGATGCATGCGGCGGTTGCGGCTGCCATCGCGCCTGCTGCTCCCGAAGTGATGATTCCGGACTCCGCGCCCGTCAGTTCGGCCAACCTGCGTCCCACAGCGCGCTGAAGTTCAACGATGTTGACAAAGTAACGGCCTGCTTCTACCTGAGCATCGCGAACTTCCGGAAATTGCAGCGATCCACTCAGATAGGTCCATGTTCCACGGCAATTTATCACCGTTTTGACGCCGAGGCGGCTATAGACATTCCCGCGCGGATCCAACCCCATTGCAGCAGCCGATTTTTCGTAGAACGCCTGAGCTGCAAGCTGGGCAAGGAGCGGCGACGCCGCCAACACTTTCATGAAACCGCGGCGGTCCGATTCGGCTGTAGACGCCATGGCGTTTCCTCCTGAAGCTGCCTGTCACCGAGTGAAGACTAATGTGCCGAAATGTTCCGGCACATGGTTTGGATCACGGTTGACAACACACGTCGGCTGCCAGCACAAAAAACGCCGCACAGGATCCGCGCCGAGTCCATCAATACGATAGAGATTGGCTCGCCACTTTGTGCCAGCCGCCACTTGCTTTTCACTGACGGAACGCAGCGGCACGCGTGCGGCGGCATACCAGATGTGATTAGTCTCATCAATGCGGGCCTGGCGCTGCCAGCCGGAATTCCATTCCGCAGCGTCATAGTCGTCCTTGCGATTCAGGTCAATGGCCAAGTCCACCCAATCGCCTGTGGGGGCGATCTCGAACTCGCGATACACCTTGATATTGGTCCAGTTGTCGCCAAGAAAAAACTCGACAACATCGCGGTCCCAGAGTTTCAAGCGGTCTTTGCTATTGTCGGCGGGCAGCCAAAGATTCAGTTCATAATAAGGGCAGATGAACAGCAGATACAGGTCGGAGTCGGTCCAAAACCCGCGAACTTCGGTCTTGAGCTTGGCGTATCCGATCTGGTGCGTGCAGTCTTTCTCGATCCACGTCGAGGATGCGTGCGACCAGACTGGAGAATGAGGATCCGTGCTCAACTCCTGAGTCTGAGCAAC
>Ga0126379_10000017_pt1 | contig 76108 bp, 66 predicted proteins | sample PanSoiMetPlot_24_FD_92640 | JGI IMG/M metagenome (GOLD analysis project Ga0126379, IMG submission 92640) | Tropical forest soil microbial communities from Panama - MetaG Plot_24 | ecosystem: Environmental > Terrestrial > Soil > Tropical forest > Bulk soil | place: Panama | collected 2016-02-17
GAAGATGGTGGGCGACAAAGGACTTGAACCTTTGACCTCTCCCGTGTGAGGGGAGCGCTCTAACCAACTGAGCTAGTCGCCCGATGTTGCCAAATGACGCCGACGCGAGGCCGCGGAGCATCATCTATGTTGTAGCAGGAAGGACCCGAGTTTTCAATTGAAAGCACAACCGCGAACCGGTTCAACATGCCAACTGCCACCTCCCAAGTTGTCTCGCAGCTCCAGCGCTCTATTGCGCGCGCCATTTTCGGCAAGGAAGACGCCATCCAGCTTGCGCTCATCACCCTTCTGGCGCGCGGCCATTTGCTCATTGAAGACGTGCCCGGCGTAGGAAAAACCACTCTGGCGCAGGCGCTTGCCAAATCGTTTCATTGCAGCTTCCAGCGCATTCAGTTCACTTCGGACTTGCTGCCGAGCGATGTGCTGGGAGTTAGCGTCTACAATCCGGAGAACCGCGAATTTGAATTTCGCCCCGGGCCGATTTTTGCGAACGTGGTGCTCGCCGACGAAATCAACCGCACCACACCGCGCACGCAATCCGCGCTGCTCGAAGCCATGAACGAGGCACAGGTCAGCATGGACGGCAAGACCCAGGCGCTCCCGCAGCCGTTTTTCGTTGTGGCCACGCAAAATCCTGTCGAGCATCACGGCACCTACCCCCTGCCGGAGTCGCAGCTCGACCGCTTCCTGATGCGCATTAAGATGGGCTACCCGTCGCATGAAACCGAGCGGGAAATCCTGCGCAAACGCATTGGGGATGATCCGATTCAATCGCTCGAACCGGTGGCGGATTTAAGCGAAGTACTCGCCATGCAGGAAGCCGTCAATCACATCAAGGTGGACTCCAGCTTGCACGATTATGCGCTTGAAATTGTCAATCGCACGCGCAAGACCGAGCAGCTCGCGCTCGGCGTCAGCCCGCGCGGTACATTGATGTTGCAGCGAGCAGCGCAAGCCCGCGCGTTTCTCGATGGACGCGATTATTGCCTGCCCGATGATTTCAAGCAGCTGGCGGTTCCTGTTTTCGCGCATCGCGTGGTGGCTAGTTCCCGACATGCTTCGTTACAGAAAAAGTCCGAGACGACGGAATCGGTCCTGCGCGAAATCGTCGAATCCGTGGCCGTTCCGCTGTGAGTTTCTTGTTCCCAAATCCGACTCCGGAAAAACGCGTCATTCTGAGGGCATCCGACGAGGATGCCTGGAGAGTCTCAACCGATCTGAAATTGCATAGTGTAGTTTCGTTGAGATCCTTCGCTGCGCCGGGTCGAGGCAGGCTCAGGATGACCCCGGGAGTGATTGGGGCTTAAGCCTCAGGATTGAAGCATGGCGGCGATTCGCTCCACTCTTGCGCAGATGCTGGCCAAGGCCGACCGGCCCGGCGTCCGCGCGTTCTTTCTTTCTATGGCCGCGCTTTCTGGCGCGCTGCTGCTGGCGCTTTACTCCAGCGCCGCCGCGGAACTTGGCCAGATCCTTCTCGCCAGCACTTCGGCGCTAGTAGCCCTGGCCATCGCCGGATGGGTCGCCGTGACGCTAGTGCCCACGTTGGCGCGCCGCACGCCGTTGCGCTGGATTGGTTACAGAATTCAATACAAAATTTCTCGCGAAGGCTGGATCTATTTCGGCGGACTTCTCCTGGTCGCACTGGCCGCACTCAACACGGGAAACAATCTTCTCTTCCTCATTCTTGCGTGCCTCATTGCGCTCATTCTGATGTCCGGGATTCTTTCTTCCATCAGCCTCTCCGGTGTCGAAATGCGGCTCCTCCTCCCAGAGAATATTTTCGCTGGTCAATCCGTGCGCGCGTTCGTGGAACTGGAAAATCAAAAACTCACGCTGCCTTCTTTCTCTCTGCGCGTCGAAGCGGTCCGCGAAAAAGGCGCGGCTCCATCCGCGATTCTCGGGAAGCCGGTCTACTTTCCGTATTTGCCCAAGCAGGAGCAGCTCCAGCAAAGTGTTCCGCTGACTTTCCAACATCGCGGAGTTTACCGCCAGGATGCGTTTCGCATCGTCACACGCTTCCCTTTCGGCTTTTTGCAGAAGTCGAGGCGCTTGGATCTGAAAACTGAAGCGATCGTTTATCCCTCGGTGCAGCCGACACCGGAATACATGGAGCTTCTGCCTGTTCTGCAGGGAGCGCTCGAAAGCATCACCAAGGGGCGGGGACAGGATTTGTATGCGCTGCGCGACTATGTCCACACCGACAGCGCGCGGCTGGTGCACTGGAAAGCGACGGCGCGTTCCGGTTCGCTGATGGTCCGGGAGTTTACGCGAGAAGAAGACTCCCGGCTACTTCTGGTGCTTGATCCTCACTCTGCGGCGATCGAGCCATCCGCGCAAAGTTCGCCAACAACACGAGCCCCGATCAACGAGCGCTTCGAGCGAGCCGTGGCTCTCTGTGCGAATATTGCGTGGCATTTTTATCAAGCCAATTCCATGCTGCAATTCCGCAGCGTGGGCTTCGATACGCCTCTGGCTCCTGCGGAAAGAAATATTTTTGCAATCCTGGGCCACCTTGCCGCCGTGCAGCCGCTGCCGATCGATCCGGAGCAAAAGCTCATCAGCGAACTGGCTTCGAGCCCGGAAATCTTCAAAATCGTCGTAACCAGCCAGCCGCGCGGCTTCTTTCCTCAAGCGGTTTGGAGCACCTCTTACATCGTCTTCCTCGACTAAGAAGTGCAGTCCTAGAGAGGACGCTTCCTCGAATAACTCATCTACTTGTGCGAGAATCGCGACGCGCCATGCTGAAGGGAAGAGAGCTCGCCGCATTCCGCAAACAACTGCTTGCTTGGTTCCGCCAATTCCAGCGCGGCTTGCCCTGGCGGCGCACGCGCGACCCATATTGCATATGGCTTTCCGAAATTATGCTGCAGCAAACTCGTGTGGCCGCAGTGATTCCTTACTATCAACGTTTTCTCGAACGCTTTCCGAATCTTCACGCGCTGGCCGCCGCGCCGGAGAAAGAAGTGCTGCGCCTGTGGTCTGGGCTAGGTTATTACCGCCGCGCGCGGAATCTGCACAAAGCGGCGAAGAGGATCGTCGGCGAGCATGGAGGGGAGTTTCCGTCGCGCCTGGAAGACCTGCTGGGCCTGCCGGGAATTGGGAATTACACCGCCTCGGCCATTCTCAGCATTGCGTTTGAGCAAAAACAGGCTGTGCTGGATGGCAACGTGGCTCGTGTTCTCGCGCGTCTGGGAGCCATTCGCGGAGATTTCCGCGAATCGCCGCGCTGGCAAGAGTTCCAGAGGTGCGCGGACGCTTATCTTGACCCGAAATCGCCCGGCGACTGGAACCAGGCGATGATGGAGTTGGGCGCTACTCTTTGCTCGCCAAAATCGCCGCAATGCCTGCTCTGCCCCGTTGCGCAGTTTTGTGAAGGCCGGAAACTCGGCATCGCAGATCTTCTGCCGGAAAAGCCCAAGAAACGTGCGGGGGTGGAGATCCGCCTGGCCGCGGCTGTCTTTGCGGACCAAGGTGGCCGTACGCTGCTTCTTCCTCCGTCCGAAGAAGGAGACCCGGAAGCACCTGCCGATCACCTTTCGGCGCTCGCCTCCAATTTGTGGCATTTTCCAATGATCGCCGTGGACCGAGACGCAGTCGCGAAATTGCGCGGCCATTTGCGAAAGTTGCCAATGCAAAGCCGGAATGGCAGTTTTCGTCTCGTGGAGGCGGACAAAGTTCGGCACACGGTAACGTACCGAGAAATAACAGTGGAGCCCTTTCGCATCGACGTGAAAAAACTCCCCCGCATTAAGGGGGCTGAAGAAGTTCCGCTGAGCGAAATCACGGTTCTGCCCATTTCCAACCTCACGCGAAAAGTTGCCCGCGCCGTACTGGCGCTGGGTCCTTCTTTGCAAAAAGCAGATTCCTCGTCGCCCCCCTCCTCGGAATGACACGCCTCGGCCGTCAGCAATCCTCAAGAGCCTTATCCATTTAGGCGTTTTCTCTCGCCAAAGAGCACCGAGACCCATAGCTGCCAATGCTAAAATGGGAAACGGCCATGGCCGCCACCGCGACAGCTCAAGCTGCACCGGCATTACCGGCCGAAAAATACTTCCGGGCATCGCTTTCGCTGCTCGTACTTACTTCGATTCTCACACTGGGCAGCACCGGCAAGCTGGATCTAGTTACGTCCCTGATTGGCCCGCTGGCCGCGCTGCACAAAGGTTATCGCTGGTGGCATGGGCGGCCCGCCGAACTTTCTCCCCGTGCCGCAACCTGGTGCCTGCTGGTGTATCTCGCGTTCTTCCCGGTGGACGCGCTGTTTCTCTCGCGTTTTTTTGTCGGTGGTTCTTCGAATCCGCCACTTTTCGCTTTGCTTCTAGCCGTGGTGCACTTTCTCATCGTGGCCATAGCGGTGCGTTTCTACAGTGCTTCGTCTGACCGCGACGCACTTTTTCTTAGCATGCTTTCGTTTGCTGCCATTCTGGCCGCCGCCATTCTCACAGTCGACACGCTGTTCCTGACGCTGTTTTTTCTTTTCCTCTTGTGCGGGATTTCCACGTTCATCGGATTGGAATTGCGCCGGGGCGCCGTCGGAGCCATAACGCCAGTCTGTGCGCACCGGGAAACGGCGCGCAAACTGAACCGCTCGCTCAGCCTGGCGTCGCTCGGGGTGGCCGTGGGCTCCATCCTACTCGGTGGCATGTTCTTCTTCTTCTTTCCTCGGTTTAGCGCTGGCTACCTGGGACGCGTTAGCTTCAGTCCAACGCTCATGACCGGCTTCACCGAAGACGTCGAGCTCGGCCAGATTGGGGAAATCAAGAAGAGTACCGCGGTAGTCATGCGCGTGGAGACCGGCAAGCCGATTGGATACGAATGGCTGCGATGGAGAGGTGTAGCGTTAACAACTTTCGATGGAAGGCGTTGGAGCTCAAACGTCGTTAATCCTCAGAGGTTGGCTACCAAGGCGGATGGCTGGATTCACACGCTGGAATCAGCCCAAAAAGAGAACACTTCGGGGCAGACCGTCAATTACACCGTCTATCTTGAGCCGGTAGCCACGAACGCGATTTTCGTTCCAGGAAGGGTTTTATCGGTGCAGGGAAATTTCAGCGGTGGAGCGAGCAATTCGTTTGCGGCGATGCAGCGCAATTATCTTCTTACCGACGAGACAGGGACGCTGAAAGTCCCCTTTCGTAACTTCGCCGCCATTCGCTACGCCGGTAACTCCCGCCTGCCGTCGCGCGACGCCGGACGGCTTCGAGGCGCTGGAACCGACTATGCTCATGACATTACTCCGACCTATTTGCAGCTTCCCGCTGGCCTCGACCGGCGCATTCCGGAGTTGGCGCGCGAAATCACAAAGAATGCGGAAACACCATTCGACAAAGCGCTGCGCATCGAGACGTATCTGCGCACGCGGTTCGCTTACACCCTGAATCTCACCGGAAAGCCTGGCCAGGATCCGCTGGCACACTTCCTGTTCGAAACGCGCGCGGGGCACTGCGAATACTTCGCTTCGGCGATGGCCATCATGCTTCGAACGCTCGGCATTCCCTCGCGCGAAGTAAACGGGTTTCTTCCGGGAGAATACAACGATCTTGGCGGAGACTATATCGTGCGCGCGAGCGACGCGCATAGCTGGGTGGAAGTGTACTTCCCTGGAAATGGCTGGCAAGTTTTCGATCCCACGCCGTCCAGCATCGAAGGCGGGAATAGTTTAATGACGCGTCTGGGGATGTATATCGACTGGATGCAGATTACCTGGAACGAATGGGTGATTGGCTACGATTTCGCGCACCAGGTAGCGCTTGCGCAAAACCTGCAGCGGGGCTCGAAGAATTGGGGAGAATCGGCTCGGGCGTGGTTCGACCGGAAGCAGCAGGACGGCAAGCGTTGGCTGAAGTCCTGGCAGCTCGAGCACGGCTCGCTCGGATATTTGCTCCCGGTGGCACTGGTGCTGTTGCTTTTGGCGCTGCGGTATGACGTGCCGGCGGAAGTGATGCGGCGGGTTCGCCTGTTTCTCCGGATTCGCGCGGCAAAGTCCGGACGGTCCGATCCGCAGCTTGCTTCGCGGCTTTATGCGGAATTGCTGCGGGTGTTGGCGCGGCGCGGGCTGTTGCGCAGTGAAACGCAGACGCCTCTGGAATTTGCGGCCGAGATGAATTCTCCGCTGGTTGCTCCGGCCGTGCACGAGTTCACCCAGCTTTACATCCATGCGCGCTTTGGCGGCGCTCCGTGCGACACCACAAGGCTTGGGCAACTGCTCGAGCAGGTCCGGGCGGCTTTGCGCGCACGGCCGCACATCTCGCATTAGTCAGACCAAGCAACCTACCGCAAATTCAGGCCTCAAGAAGGTCGCATGGTAGAATTTGGAATTGCGCAAAGGGGTGATTTTACAGCGTTATGACCAAGGTTGGATTTGTGAGCCTGGGGTGCCCGAAAAACCTCGTGGACAGCGAGGTGATGATGGGCATTCTTGCGCGCGATGGTTACGAATTGACGCCTCGCGCCGATGAAGCCGAAGTGCTGGTCGTCAACACGTGCAGCTTCATTGAGGCGGCACAAAAGGAATCCGTGGATGCCATCCTGGAAATGGCGGAGCACAAGAAATTTGGCGCGGCGAAAAAATTGATTGTCGCCGGCTGCCTGGTGGAGCGTTACCGCGAACAGATTCTGGAGCAAGTGCCGGAAGTGGATGCGGTGGTGGGAACCGGCGAAGTCGAGCGCATTCTGGAAGCCGTGCACGGCGACTTGCGGGTTTTGCCAGTGCAGCCGTCCACGTTTTTGTACCACGAGCTCACCCCGCGCATCGTGACCACGCCAAAACACGCGGCTTACATCAAGATCGCGGAAGGCTGCGATCATCCCTGCACGTTTTGCATCATCCCGGAGCTGCGCGGAAAATTCCGCAGCAGGCGATTCGAATCGGTGGTGCGCGAAGCGCAGAATCTTGGGGCGGCGGGTGCACGAGAAATCACGCTGATCGGTCAGGATACCACTTGTTACGGAGAAGATTTGGGCCTCCGCGATGGGCTGGCGCAATTGCTTGCAAAGCTTGCCCAAGTCGAGGGGTTGCTGTGGGTGCGGTTTCTCTACGCGTATCCGAATCGCGTGACGCAAAAATTGCTGGACACCATCGCCGCGCATCCGCGGCTAGCGAAATACATTGACATGCCGCTACAACACGCCAGTCGGAACGTTTTGGCGCGCATGAAGCGCGGGTCGAGTGGGGAGGCGTTCCTGCACCTACTCGATCGGGTGCGGAAGACGATCCCCGGCGTTTCGCTGCGGACGTCGTTCATCGTGGGATTCCCGGGTGAAACGGAAAGGGATTTTGAAGGGCTGTGCAACTTTGTCAAGGCCGCGAAGTTCGACTGGATGGGCGTGTTCGAATATTCGGACGTCGACAACGCCGAGAGCTATGCTCTGAATGAAAAGATCGATGCGGAAACGATGGCTGATCGGCGAAACCGTTTGATGGCAATTCAGAAGAAGACTTCGCGCGAGAATCTGCGAGGGAAATACCGCTCGGCGAGGCGCGAGACTTTTGTGGCGCTCGTCGAAGGGCCGTCAAGGGACAATCCGATGGTGTGGGAAGCGCGGCTGGAAGGCATGGCGCCGGAGATCGATGGAAAGCTGTACCTGACGGATCTCCAGCTGGCCGGCGGGGAAGTTGCGGAAGCAGGAGACGTGGTTCGCGTGCAAATCACGAAGTCCGACGCCTACGACTTGATCGGGCGCGTGGTGGAAATCCTGCCGCGGCCCGAAAAAAGAGCAGACGCGAGCGCCCCTATTCCAGTGCCAGTTCCGCCCGCAGAGAAACTTCACAGAATTGCTACCGGAGCGCCGTTGCGTGTGCTCGGGTAAGCTATACTTTCCTGTGAAAGAGCTATTCTCTGTGAACTGATTTCTCAACGCCGACCGCGTTTTGTGCGTTCTCATCGCGCAGGCCGCAGAGTTCGCTGAGAAGAAAACGCTTTCCATGAAACATAGATGCCCGATTTGCAAAGCGGTGACCGATTCGGAAGTCCACAAGGATTTTCCGTTTTGCAGCGAGCGTTGCCGGATACAGGATCTGGGCAACTGGGCCAGCGAAAAGTACGTGGTCTCCGATGCGATTTTTGACGAAGAAGAAGCGGCGGAAGGCGAGCGCAAAACAATTCTGCTCGATCTCGACAAACCCGATGACCACGAATCCTAGCCCCGCGCGCACATTGGATACATCCGCCGAAAAGCCGCGACTCGCCTTAGCAATCGCGACGGTGTTCGGAATTGGTAACATCGGCAAAGCGCCCGGCACCCTTGGGTCGCTGGCAGGCGTCGCAACCGCTTTTCTTTCGGCCATATTCTTTTTGCATCCGCGATCCGTTCGCGATTTATTTTCGTTGCACCCACTGGCTGAAACGATCCTGAGAGAGAACTTGTTTGGCGCACCCGGAACAAATGTCCACAACTCCACGCTCGCCTTTCCGTTGGTGATTACAGGCGTGGTCTTCCTTCTACTGTCGGCTCTCGGCGTTTGGAGCGCGTCGCGCGTGGCTTCTTACCAACACGCTGAAGATCCGCAGCACGTGGTGATTGACGAAGTCGCGGGCCAGCATCTCACGCTGCTCCTGCCGCTTGTCCCCATCGCCTTGCCGCATTTGATGACGCATTTCGACTTCTCCGAATACACGATCTTTTTCGCTCTGAGCCTTGCCAACTGGAAATACCTGGTCTTGGGTTTTATACTTTTTCGAGTGTTCGATATCTGGAAGCCGTGGCCCATTCGCCGCCTGGAAAAATTGCGCGGCGGCTGGGGCATCATGGCGGATGACTGGATGGCCGGGGTGTTCGCCGCAATCCTGTTGCGCGTGGCGTTGTATTTCGGCCTTCTGACGATTCACATTGGTTGGGTATGAAATTCGGCTTCGGTTCCTCAGCTGAAAAGAACGGCATTCCGCACATTGAGAGAGTTGCGCCCGCAGCGGGCATTCCCGGCGGGGAGATGACCATTCACGGGCGCGGCTTCGTTTCACGCGCGCAGGCGAGGCCCGTGGTGCATTTCGGAGATGCGGAAGCAAGCTTGTCTCTCGCCAGCGAGAATCGGCTGATCGCCCGTGTTCCGGAGGGCGCCAGCGGCGGAACCGTGCGCGTGGCTTCTGCGGGGCACGAAAGCTCGCCGCACCCCGTCCACATCGGCATACAAATCGCAGACAATCTGCATCCGGTGGCGAATCCTGCGGTCGATCACGAGGGAAACATCTATGTGACGTTCTCCGGGCCGCGCGGCCAGCGCGTTCCGGTGTCACTGTACAAAATCACGGCGAACTACAACGTGAAGCCGTTTGTGACTTCGCTCGTGAATCCCACGGGACTGGCGCTCGACCGCGAAGGAAATCTTTTCGTTTCGTGTCGCAATGATGGAACGATTCATCGCGTGACACCCGACGGACGCTGCGAGTCCTGGATCGAGGGCATGGGCATCGCAACGGGCATCGCGTTCGATCGCGTGGGCAATTTGTATGTAGGAGACCGCAGCGGAACGATTTTCAAGATCAGCCCGGCGCGGGAGATTTTTGTCTTCGCGACGCTCGAGCCTTCGGTGGCCGCTTATCACCTGGCGTTCCATCCCAACGGCGACCTCTACGTATCGGGGCCGACTACTTCCAGCTTCGATCGCGTCTATCGCATCACGCCGGGGGGCGATGTCAGCGTATTCTTCCGCGGGCTGGGCCGGCCACAAGGGCTCGCGTTTGACCGGGACGGCAATTTGTTTGTAGCCGCGTCCTACCAGGGCTGGCGAGGCATCGTCCGCATCGACACGCAAGCCCACGCGGACACTGCGCTCGGCGGTTCGAGTTTGGTTGGCCTGGCGCTACAATCCTCCGGGCGCGCCATTCTGGCCACCACCGGCGCGCTTTTCACGCTGGATTGGGACGTCCGCGGACTGCCGCTTGTCGGATAGCGAACCGCTATGGAGCATAAACTCTCCTTGCTGGAATTCTCGGTTCGCGAGAGACCAAACGGAAAATCGCCAAATGGAACCTCGCAGCCTGAGCGTAACTATCTTGACTTGGTAATCGACGGCCAGTCGCTCATGACCCTAGCGCGATACCATCTTGTTGCGGCCCTTTGCCGAGATTGCGTACCTCGAGGATGCGAGAAATCCGTCGACCGCCTACTTCGGCTGGAACCAGCTGATTTTCCTGGCGACCGACAATCTATCCTTGTTTGTGAAGAGTGCGCGACATCGCTTGCGGGGCGGTCTCCGTGATTATCGAATTCTCAAACGAGTCAGCCTTTTGGAAAGCCTTCGGTTATCAAAGCACACAAACGCTCCAAATCCGCGGCGAGGGCCGCAGACGTTTGGGGCCATTTGAGTTCGGTTTGGAAGATTGTAAGGCCGCTCTATTTCAAGCTTTGGGCACGCTCAACGCGAATTTATGAAAGCAGAGATCATCGCGGTTGGTTCGGAACTGCTGACTCCGGACCGCTTGGATACCAACTCGCTCTTTCTCACCGAGGAGCTCAACAAGCTCGGCATCGAGGTCGTTCGCAAAACGATTGTGGGCGACAACCGGGAATTGCTGGCGGAGGCGTTTCGCGACGCGCTCGAGCGTGTACCATTGATCTTGGCAAGCGGGGGGCTCGGGCCTACCGAAGACGACTTGACCCGCGAAACGGTTGCCGAGCTGCTTCACCGCAAGCTGATTCTGAACGAAGCCATTGTCAAATACATCGAAGGGCGCTTCCGGCAATTAGGCCGGGAAATGCCAGCGGTGAATGTGCGGCAAGCGATGGTTCCCGAAGGCGCGGAAGTTCTGGACAATCCCCGTGGCTCGGCGCCGGGATTGTGGCTTGAAGACCGGGGACGATGCATTGCCCTGTTGCCCGGGCCGCCGCGCGAATTGAGGCCGATGTACCTGGAACAAGTTCTGCCGCGGCTGGAGAAGCGGCGATCGGGCGTGCGTATGTTTCACCGTGAGCTGCGCGTTGCGGGACTGGGTGAGTCGGCGCTCGAACAACGCATCAAGCCGATTTACACGCGCTACTCCGACGTGCATACCACGATTCTTGCGGCCCCAGGCGAAATCCAGATCCATGAGCGCATGTGGACCGACAATGCCATGCAGGCGCAGCAAACCCTCGATGAGATCGTGCAAAGCTTCGAGCTGGCGCTGACCGACCGTATTTACTCGAAAGATGGCTCTTCGATGGAAGAAGTCATTGCGCAACTGCTCAGGACGAACCAGGCGACGATTTCCGCGGCGGAAAGCTGCACAGGAGGCTTGCTGGCCGAACGGCTGACCAGCATTGCAGGCAGCTCGTCGTATTTTCTGGGCGGCGTGGTTTGCTATAGCAACGACTTAAAAACGTCCTGGGCGAATGTGCCCGCAGAGCTGATTCAGTCGAAAGGCGCGGTAAGCAGCGAAGTGGCGATGGCACTGGCCGACGGAATTCGCCGGAGCGTGGGAAGCACGCTGGGCGTCGGCATCACGGGAATTGCCGGACCGGGAGGCGGCAGCGAAGAAAAACCGGTAGGCACGGTGCACATTGCTCTCTCGCATGCGGGCGGAGTAAAAGAGCGAGGCGTGCGCTTTCCCGGGGACCGCGAAGCCATTCGTTGGCACGCGTCGCAGCTCGCGCTGGACATGGTGCGTTTGCATTTTCTCTACAACGGCGGAGAGCCACCGAGCCAAGACGCGAAAAGGTCTTGAACGGTGCGCCTTTTCGTCGCCCTGGAAATTCCCTCCTCCGTGCGCGAAACTTTGGTCTCTTTGCTGGCCTCCATGCGCGCCATCACCAAAGAACCGCGCTGGGTGCGTGGGGAGAATCTCCACGTCACATTGCAATTCCTTGGAGAAGTCGCCGAGGCAAACGTGGATGCGGTTCGCAACGCGCTTGGGGAGATTCGCTCTGACCAGGCTGTCGCTCTGGAGTTTCGCGGCCTGGGATTTTTCCCCAATGAAACGCATCCACGAGTGTTCTGGGCTGGCATGGAGGCTTCGCCGAACTTGAAAACACTTGCCGGGGATATCGAACGAGCGATGGAGAAGTTTGGCATTCCACGCGAGAAGCGCGAGTTTTCACCGCATCTCACACTGGCTCGATTCGAACGCCCGCGCCTGCCGGAAGCGCTGCGTAAGCTCATCGCCGACAATCAACCGAAGGACTTTGGCTCGCTGCGCACGAGCGAGTTTCATTTGATTCAAAGCAAGCTGAAACCCACCGGCGCGGAGTACACTACGATTGCTACTTTCCAGTTCGCTCCAAACATGGAATAACACCGGTTGGTGGCATCACCCATGTTGATGACTTTTCTTGCCATTCCATTGATCGCCTACTTCCTGGGCTCCATTCCTTTTGGGTTGCTTTTGACAAAGGCATTCGGACGCGGCGACGTCCGCAAAGTGGGCAGCGGAAACATCGGAGCAACCAATGTCGCCCGGGCTGCAGGCCTTTTGGCCGGCGCACTTACCTTAGTGCTCGACGTGGCCAAGGGTGCAGGCGCGGTCTTGCTCGCGGAAAAGCTTACCAACGACAGCGCCACATGGATGATGATGGCTGCACTAGCCGCACTGCTGGGACACTGCTTCCCCGTTTGGCTGAAGTTCAAAGGCGGCAAGGGCGTCGCGACGGCTGCGGAAATATTTCTGGTTTTATCGCCGCTCGCGTGTCTTGCGGCGGTCATTTTGTTCATTCTCGTAGTGGTTTTTTGGAGGTACGTCTCTCTCGGCTCAGTTTCCGCCGCCGCTGCCATGCCTCTGCTTATCTATTTTCTATGGGCGCCACGGCACGCTCCGCCGCCGGCAGTTACAATTGGCGCGGTTGCCACCGCCCTGCTCATCATTTACAAGCATCGGAGCAATTTGCAGCGCCTGTTCAAAGGCGCGGAGCCAAAGTTTTCTTTCTCCAAAAACAAGGGCGGGGGATGACGCGAATCACCATTCTCGGAGCCGGAAGCTGGGGGACAGCGCTGTCCGTCGTACTCTCGCGCGCGCGGAAACCGCACGAGATTTCGCTCTGGGCGCACAACTCGGAACTTGCAGAAGCTTTGCAGCGTCAGCGCGAAAACACAACGTATCTTGCGAGCGTTCGATTGCCCGACGGCATTAGGGCTACTCACGATATGGCGCAGGCGCTGTCCGGCGCTCAAATCGTAATCGGCGCGATTCCCTCGGTGCATGCGCGAGCCGTTTATACGCAAGCTCTTCCATTTATCACACCAGAAATAATCTATGTGAGTACCACCAAGGGGCTCGAACCCGAAACGCACCTGCGCATGAGCCTGGTGCTCGGGCAAGTTCTTGCAAAAGCAGGAACGGCGGAACCGTCCAAGCGCATCGCAGTTCTTTCCGGCCCCTCCTTTGCCGCAGAAGCCGCGCGCGGCGAGCCCACGGCTGTGGTGCTGGCGGCGGAGAACGTGGGACTAGCAAGCAAACTACAAGAGGAACTGTCCGGTCCATCCTTCCGCCTCTACACCAACGATGACGTGCTGGGCGTGGAACTCGCCGGCGCCATGAAAAACGTGATCGCTATTGCGGCTGGAGCCTGCCAAGGACTTGGGCTCGGTTCGAATCCTCTTGCGGCGTTAATTACACGAGGCCTGGCGGAAATGATGCGCCTCGCGGCAGCACTCCGAGCGCGCCCGGAAACACTAAGCGGGCTGGCTGGTCTGGGAGATTTGGTCTTAACGTGCACCGGCACGCTCAGCCGCAACCGGCACGTTGGAATGGAACTCGGCAAAGGCCGCAAGCTTCCAGAAATCCTCGCCGAAATGCGCATGGTCGCGGAGGGCGTCGACACCACCGCCCCGCTTCTGGCCTTGGCGCATGAACACAGCATCACCATGCCCATTACGGAAAAGGTGGATGCCATTTTGCACCGGGGCCAGTCGCCCAAGGACGCGATCCGCGAAATCATGGACCGGCCACTAAAACGGGAATAACCGGCATAATTTGGCCGTCTGCCGCCCGATTTTTTCCATTAGTACTAAAGTCCTAGTTGCAGTTGCGAGACGCCCGGGCCTAGTTGTCCCCCCGCCGGCCGCGGTCTCACCCTAAAATTTAGAGTTAGATGCCGCCCACCGCTCAATCTCTTTGGGCCCTCTGGAAACGTCTGCGCGCTGGACATGTGCGCGTTCTCTGGCTTGTTCTTGGCGCGCTTTTGTTGGTCAGCATTCTGCCCCTGGGCCTGTACCACCGCCTCGTTTTGCAGCTCAGCCAGGACAAATTAGTCGATACCGAACGCGTGCAGCAGACCGAACTGGTGCGTTCCCTAGCCCAAGAAATCCAGCACTTCGACTCCAACCTAACCGAGCAACTGATGAGTGAGCGTCAAATCATGGACCTCACGGACGTCATCAAAGACGTTGAGGATCCCGCCGCGGAACCCAAAGTGACGCACCTGCTACAGAACTTTGTCGAGAGCAATCCAAACACGTTCCTTTACCTGACGGCGGTTGGCAAATCCGGGCGCGGCACGAAAGCATCGCAGGGAAATTTTCAGGCCGAGCAGGATCCCTTCGTGGCAAAGGCGCTGCAGCGCGCATTTGTTACCTGTCTGCAATCGCAACAGCTCCAGGTGACCAAGTTTCGCAGCGATCCGCTGGCTTTGGTTCCCGATAACCGGCCGGCGTTTGTGATAGCCGTTCCGCTGAAGGACGCCAACGAGAACTTCACGGGCATGCTGGCAGCGGTGGTCTCGTTGGACTCTATCCTTCACCGGTTGCAGGACGCCAGCGTGCGAGGCCGCTCTGTTTTTATCGTGGACCACAACGGCCACATCGTCGCGCATCACGACACCAAAAATTTCGTGCCGGGCGCAGACGCGCGTGGCAATCCCCTGGTTGACCAAGTGCGCGCGCTTCCTCAGGACCTTCGCAATACCGAGACGATGCGGTTCTCGGAAACTCTCAAGAAACGCTCCGTCGAGATGATTGGCACCTACAGTACGTTTCCCGAACTCAACTGGGCCGTGATTGCAGAGCGGCGCCTGGATGCCGCAGAAAGCGACACGGGTGTTAACGAGCTGAACCGGCAAGCTTTGGTGTTTGCCGCGATCGTGGTGCTAGCCGCCATCGTGGTCGGATATTTCTTTGCCGTGGGCATCAGCGGGCCGATCCGCGGACTTGCCGCGTCAACGCGCGCCATCAGCCGCGGCGAGTTCCATCAACGCTCCGTGGCCCGCGGAGCGCTCGAAATCAGCGAACTCGCCGAAAATTTCAACAAGATGGCCGGCGACATCGAGGAATTCATTGAGAGACTGAAAGAGGCCGCGGAAGAGAACCGCGAACTGTTTATCGGCTCGATTCGCATGCTCGCAGCGGCCATCGACGAAAAGGACCCGTATACGCGCGGTCACTCCGGCCGCGTGGCGAAGTATTCCACGCTCATTGGCCAGGAACTCGGGCTCTCCGCCGAAGAGCTCGACAAGCTGCGGATTTCCGCGCTGCTCCACGATGTGGGAAAAATCGGCGTCGAAGATCGCGTGTTAAAAAAGCCTGGCGCGCTTACTCCCGAAGAGTTCAGCTTGATGAAGCAGCATACCGTCAAGGGAGCGAACATCATGCGCCCGGTTTCGCAACTGAAAGAAGTGCTGCCGGGCATCGAATTACACCACGAACACATTGATGGCCGCGGCTACCCCTATGGATTGTCGGGCACACAAATTCCGATGATGGCGCGCATCATCGGCGTGGCCGATACCCTCGATGCCATGACCACCAATCGTCCCTACCAGACGGCCATGGATTTGGACTTTGCCATGGAACGCATCCGTACACTGGCCGGCTCGAAGTTCGATCCGGTCGTCGTCACTGCACTCGAATCCGCTGTTTCACACGGCAAGCTGCGCCTCAGCGCCGTCGAAGTCCACGTCTAGCCTTTGTCGGACATTAACATCACGCCACGGATGGACATGTGGGGCTTTGTAAGCATCATGCCACCGCTTCTTTTCATGTTCCCGCCAGTGACAACAGATACTCCCGTCCGAATTCCGGTGGAATGTCAGGAATAGAGAACGTCAGCTCCCTCACTCAGAAACCGCACCGCTAAAACCCACCCCGGCCTCGGTCAATTGCTTCTGCTACAATTTTGAGTTGCGCTGGAATCATAACGCGCGACCGTATGATCTCCCTCTTTGGCAAAAACGAGCCGGAACCAACGCTTCTCGACAAGCTGAAGAAGTCCGTCAGCAAGACCAAGACGGCGCTTTCCGAAACCGTGGACACGATTTTTCTCGGCGAGCGCAAGATCGATCCTTCCATCCTCAAGAATTTGGAGACGGCGCTGCTATCCACCGACCTCGGCGTAAAACCCACACGCGAAATTCTCGACGCCGTCCGCGAAAAATTGGATCGCGACGCCCTCTCGGATGCCGCCCAGCTCAAGCGCGAGATCAAATCGCACATCCTGCGCATCCTGAATGCTTCGGCAAAACCGGACGTCGCCGGCGCGAGCGGCATTTCCGCATCGCCGAACGGGGCGGGGACGCGCGTCATCTTCATCGTCGGCGTCAACGGCGCCGGCAAAACCACCAGCATCGGCAAGCTGGCCAACCGGCTACGGCAGGAGAATCGCAGCGTCGTCCTCTGCGCCGCGGACACCTTTCGGGCCGCCGCTATCGAGCAGCTCGAAATCTGGGCGCAGCGCAATGGCGTCGAAGTGGTCAAGCAAAAATCCGGCGCCGATCCCGCCGCCGTCGTTTACGACGCCATGGCCGCCGCCAAAGCGCGCTCAGCCGATGTCGTCATCGTGGACACCGCCGGCCGCCTGCACACCAAATCCAACCTGATGGCCGAACTCGAAAAAATGAAGCGCACCGCGGCGAAAGTCATTCCCGGCGCACCGCACGACGTTCTTCTCGTTCTCGACGCCACTACCGGGCAAAACGGCCTCGCGCAAGCCCGCGAATTCACTTCGACCGTCGGCATTACGGGAATCATCCTTACCAAACTTGACGGCACGGCCAAAGGCGGCATCGTCGTCGCCATTTCGCGCGAACTGGGTTTGCCGATTCGCTTTGTCGGCACCGGCGAACAAATCAACGATTTGGTTCCCTTCGACGCCGAAGCGTACGCCAATTCCCTTTTCGAGTAAATCGTGAACGAACACGACATTCGCTTCATGGAGCACGCGCTGGCTCTCGCGCGCAAGGGAGTTGGCCTGGCCAGCCCGAATCCAACGGTCGGCTGCGTCATCGTCAACGACGGCCAAATTGTCGGCGAGGGCTTTCATCAATACGATTGGCGCGACCACGCAGAAATCGTCGCGCTGAAGTCGGCGAAAGAGCGGGCGCGCGGTGCAACTCTCTACGTCACCCTCGAACCATGCAGCCGCACTGGTCGTACCGGCCCCTGCACCGACGCGATTATCTCCGCCGGCGTGCGGCGCGTCGTCGCCGCGATCGAAGATCCGAACCCGCTCAATGCCAGCCACGGCTTCGAGCGCCTCGGCCTGGCTGGGATTGAAGTCGTCAAAGACCTTTGCGAAGAACAAGCACGCCGCTTGAATGAAGGCTTTGCTTCCTGGATTCGAACGAAAAAACCTTTTGTCACACTGAAGTCTGCGCTCACCCTCGACGGCCAACTCGCTTTACCGCAACCCAGAAAGAAAAGCGCAAGATACCTCGCCAAACGTGACGGCCATGGCTGGATCACATCGGAAGAGTCCCGCGCGGAAGTCCACCGCATGCGTCACGCGTCAGACGCTCTGCTCACCGGAATCGGAACGATTCTCGCCGACGATCCTCTGCTCACGGAACGTAGCGGCTTACAACGCCGGAGGCGGCTCTTACGTGTCGTGCTCGATTCGAAACTGCGCTTGTCTCCAAAGTCCCGTATCGTCGAAACCGCCGAGGACGATCTCCTCGTCTTTACGGCGGCTTCCCTGAAATCGGCCAAGGCACGAAGATTACAAAACGGAAGAATCGAAATCGTACAGCTCAAGGCAAAAGGAGGCCGCCTCAACTTGCGCACTGTTCTTACGGAACTTGGCAGCCGTGAAATCCTAAGCGTTTTGCTCGAGGCAGGCCCCAGGCTCAATGGCGCCGCCCTGGCCGCCGGCATCGTTCACAAACTCTTCCTTTTCTACGCGCCAAAAATCGCCGGTGAAAACCGCGTTCCGTTTGCCCAGGCTCCGAATCTCCCTCTTCTTCCGCTGCGCAACATCCGCACCCAAGGATTCGGTCCGGATATCGCCTTCGAAGTGTGCTTGCGCGGGGCATTTCGCGATTGACTTGCCCCTCCGGCACGGACATACTTCCTGACAAGTCCATTTTCGATTCTCATCTTCCCTGGTTTGGCAGTATCTGATTCCGTCAAGGAGTGACCTCATGCGCCGCATTCCAGTTCTTTTTGCGATTCTCCTTTTTTCTGCCTCCCTGCCCTTGGCCGCCCAGGAACATCACCACGAACTCTCCGCCGAAGAGGTAGGCTCGGTCCAGTTCGCCACTTCGTGCTCGAAGGCGGTTGCGGTAAGTTTCAACCGCGCCCTAGCGCTCCTGCACTCCTTTCAATACGAACAAGCAAGAGGGGCATTCACAGAAATCTCCAAGCAGGACCCCTCTTGCGCCATGGCGCAGTGGGGCGTTGCCATGTCCCACTATCACGGGTTGTGGAGGAACGGCGACACGGCAGCAGGCCGGCTGGCGCTAAAAAATGCGCAACAACTCGCGGCTTCCAACGCGGCTACAACGGCGCGAGAGAAAGCCTATATCGACGCCCTCTCGGCCGTGTATGCGGAAGACGGCAAGCCCACTGCTTCTTACGATCAAGCCTTTGAGAAAAAAATGGGCGAACTGCAGCGCGCTTATCCCGACGATGACGAAGCCGCCATTTTTCACGCGCTCACTCTTTCCATTACTGCCCCCAAAACGGACAAGACCTTTGCTAATCAGCGGCGCTGCGGCGAAATCCTCGAACCCATTTTCCAGAAGCGGCCTCACCATCCTGGGGTCGCGCACTACATCATCCATTGCTACGACAATGCCGTTCTCGCGGAAAAAGGGCTTCCCGCGGCGCGCATGTACGCCAAGATTGCGCCCGCTTCCGCTCACGCCAACCACATGCCTTCGCATCTTTTCACGCGCGTGGGCTCATGGGATGAGTCCATCGCGTCGAACATCAAATCCGCGCAGCTCGCTGCGGCCGATGAACCTACATCCAAAAATGGTGAGGCGCGCGACCAGCACCTTCATGCCATGGACTATCTCGAATATGCGTATCTCCAGAGCGGCCGCGTGAAGCAGGCCATGGCCGTGCTGGACGAAATGAATGCGCTGTCCCCGATTTCCGGACTCACGCTAACGGGTGATTACGCGCTTGCGGCGATTCCCGCGCGCGCCGCGATTGAACTTGGCGATTGGAAGCAGGGCAGTATGTTGACGCCGAGAAAAGGGATGGTGCCCTGGGCGGAGGCGATTACTTGGGCAGCTATTGGGGAAGGTAGCGCGCGCGCCGGAAACCTGGAAACTGCCGCCAATGCCGAGCAGACGCTTGCCGCGTTGCGCGACGCGACAGCAAAGCTGAACAACACTTACTGGGCGAACCAGATTGAGGTGCAGCGCCGCGAGGTCGCCGCCTGGATGGCCGAGAGAGCCGGAAACAAAGCCGACGCATTTTCCAAGATGCGCTCCGCCGTCGAACTGGAAGAGAGCATGGATAAAGACGCGGTCACGCCGGGAGCCGTCACGCCCGCCCGAGAAATGCTCGCGGAACTCTATTCCCTGGAGAATCATCCCAAGGAATCTCTAGCCGAATATGAAGCCGTTCTCAAGGTCGCGCCGAATCGCTTCAACGCCGTCTATGGAGCCGCGCGCGCTGCCGAAGCCTCGGGAAACAACGAAGTCGCCAAGCGCTACTACCAGAAATTGACAGAAATCTCGCCTGGCGACGAGCGCCCCAAAGCGCCCGTAAAAACCGCCGCTAACTCTTCATCCTCGAACTAAGAGCTTGCGCGCCTAAACCGGTTCCCCTCGTCAACGCCTCGACACACCCATCGCCAAAAGCCATGAGAACCTTTTTGTAGTCTGTCACCATACGCAGTTGCGAACAGATGTAGCGATACACCTCTAAACATGAACTTCCTTCGGTGCTGGTCACAACAAGCCATCGCTCATGCGCAAGGCTGGGCGCAAAGCTCGTCGCCCGCCTGCCGGAATCGACGCTAATCAGCTCAAGCAATTCCCGCGTCATGTCGAAGAGTAGAAGTGGGTCTGTATCCGGGTTGGGCACGAACCCAATCATTCTCGACGCTTGCCCCGATTCGTTTCCCCACAACACTACGTGCTTCACTGCCGCCGGCAATTTCATTCCTGTACTCGGAGGACCGCAGCTCCAGGAATCGCATCATTCTTCAGCGCATTCAGCGCGCGATTCGCATCCCGCAAAGGAAAAATCTGCACGTGCGTCCGAATCGGAATCTCCGCCGCGACCCGAAGGAAATCCTCACCATCCTGCCGCGTATTATTGGCCACGCTGCGAATCACCCGCTCTTGATACAGCAAGTCATAAGCCAAGGATGGGATAGGGCTCATGTGAATTCCGCCCAGCACCAACACTCCGCCTTTCTTAAGCGCTTGAAGTGCAGCCGGAACGATCTCTCCCGCAGGCGCAAAAACAATCGCCGCGTTCAGTTTCTTCGGCGGCTCATCAAACGTTCCGCCGGCCCACACGGCCCCCAATTCCAGCGCCAACTTCTGATGCCGCGCATCTCGCGTGGAAGCGTACACCTCCACGTTCCAGTGCCGTGCCACTTGAATGGCCACGTGAGCCGCCGCCCCAAAGCCATAAAAGCCCAGCCTGCCTCCCGCCTTGATCCCCGAAAGTCGCAGCGAGCGAAATCCAATTATCCCGGCGCAGAGGAGCGGCGCGGTTTGCTCGTCGGGAAATCCTTCCGGTATCGCGTAGGCAAAACCCTCCGGCGCCACAATGTACTCGGCATACCCGCCATTCACCGTGTAACCGGTGAACTCCGGCGCATCGCACAAATTCTCCGCGCCCGCTCGGCAGTATTCGCAGGTTCCATCCGTTTTGTGCAGCCAGGCAACCCCAACGCGCGCGCCAACCGCAAATCGCCGCGCACTCTTGCCTAACTTCTCGACCTTGCCCACGACCTGATGCCCGGGAATCACAGGGGACTTTCGCTGCGGCAGTTCGCCCTCGATCACATGCAAATCCGTTCGGCACACCCCGCAGGAGCGCACGCGCGCGCGAACTTCACCCTCGCCCGGCTCAGGCACTTCCGTGTCGGTGTACTTCAGTGGGTTCGTTTCAACTTTCGCCGGTGCTCGCAAAACGCAGGCTTTCATACGGAACCTCAGCGAGATTCAACGCTGACCGCAGTACAGTCTAGTGCTTTTCAGCCTTCGACGCGAAATGCTGTAAACTCGATTGCCTAGGCTGGCAAGCAACGTGTTCACCGGAATCATCGAACATCTGGGAACCATTGGGTCCCTCGAGCTGCACCCCGACGGCGGCCGAGTCACGATTCATGCCCCATCCCTTGGGCCTTCGCTGGCCGTCGCGAACAGCATCGCGGTGAACGGCTGCTGCCTGACGATCACGGGAATCCACAACGGCCGCTTCTCCGCCGATCTTTCCCGCGAAACTCTCAGCAAGACTTCCTTCTGCGCAAGCGAAGGGGGCCTTCGTGTCAGTTCTCGCGTCAATCTCGAACGGCCTCTTACCGCCGGCAAGGAATTCGGCGGACACTTCGTTCTGGGACACGTGGACACGGTCGGCCAGGTAACGCATCTCACGCCGGAAGGCGAAAACTGGTGGTATGGTGTGCGCGTCCCCGAAGATTTCGCGCGCCACATTGTTCCGAAGGGCTCCATCTCCATAGACGGCATCAGCCTCACCGTTGCGCGCTGGCGCGACAACGTCGCCGAAGCCGCAATCATTCCGTACACCTACGACCACACCAACATCCGCGACCGCCGCCCCGGCGACGCTGTGAACCTCGAAGCCGACATCCTCGGCAAATATATCCAGCGCTGCCTGGAGCCGCGACAAAGCGCTAAAGCCGAATCAAACATCAGTGTGGAACAGTTGGTTCGCGAAGGTTTCTAAATCACGTTGCGGACTCGGCCTTCTTCCCTCTTACACCTCGCCAGTACAGGGTCAAGCCCACTCCTAACGCCACGATGACCCACAGGAGGGTCCGCAAAAGGAAGGAAATCCGATTTGAACTCTCTCCTGGTGGGAATATAGACAGCCCAATAGAAAGCAACGTGATGAAAAACGCGACTCCGCTGACGATGCAAACTCCCGGAAGTCCGCCAGGGATGAGCACTGCCTGTTTGTTTTCCGTCCGGTCCTTGCGGCCAGACAGCCAAATCGCCGCAGCAAACATATAGAGAAATGGGATGAAATAGAGAATGATTGCGGTGTCGACCAACTGTTGGTAGGAATCACGCGTTGTCTGATTGATTTGACTCACAAGTAATACTAGCCCGGAAAGAATCGCTTGCACGAGAATGGCAACATACGGCGTCTTCCAGCGTGAGTGAATTTTTCCAAAGGCAGCCGGCAAATACCGGTCAATGCCGACCACAAACGGCACGCGCGCAATCCCAGCCACGGTGCTGCCGACTCCGCCTGCGTTTCCGACGGTCACCAGCACAGCCGCAAGAAGCCCGAAGAAACCCACCTTTAGCGCGATCGAGCCGACGGTAATCGCATGAAATACTCCACTGGTTACCGACACATCCGCGGCAGGGACCAGCACCAGCACCGCCAGGGTTCCGACGATGTACATCGCGGCAATCAGCACGCCAGCTCCGTATACGGCGCGCGGCAAGGTGCGCTGCGGATCGCGCACCTCGGCGCTCATTGCGGAGACGAGTTCGAGTCCGGTAAACGCGAAAGCAATTTGCGACCAGAAATTTACGGTGCCCCAATTCCACGCGGGCATCATATTACCGAGACGGAAGTGCGTCACCGATCCTTGCCGCATCCCAAGCAAACCCGCGACGCCAACCAGCAGCAACAACGGCAAATATGTGCACGTCCCTCCGGCATTCTGCAACCACTTGCCCACATTGAGTCCGATGATGTTCAGCACGACCGCAACGAGCAGCAACCCCAGGGAGACCAGCAAAAGAAATGTGCGATCATGCTCCAGCCTCGCGCCACTCTCACCAATCACGTACGCGCTCATCGAAGCGCTCGCGAGCAACAGTCCCGGAAAATAGAACACCGTGTAAATCCAATAGCACCATCCCGCGACGAAGCCGTGAAAGTCCCCGAACGCTTCTTTGGACCAAACGTACAGCCCGCCTTCATGCGGAAATCGCGAGGACAGTTCATTGATCACCAGCGCGGAAGGAACAAAGAAAAACAACGCCGCGATGATCCACAAACTAATCGACGAAGTTCCGTTGTGCGCCGCGGCGGCAATCCAGCGTGGCCCAAGCACCGTGGCGATATTAAAAAGGAGGACATCCCAGAATCCCATTTCCTTGCGAAGCTGCCCGATGGGATTTACGGAGACGGGACTGGAAGAGTCGGGATCCGCGGAGCCGCTCGCGGCCCGGTTCACAGAGTCACGTCCAAAGCCGGAATGAGTTCATCCTGTTTGCGGAAATTGACGATAAACGGATCGGTCGACTTCTCGAATCCGCCCCAGGGCCCAAAATACGTGACGCGACCTTCTTGCAGAAAAACGACCCGGTCGGCGAGTTTCTTCGCCAAATGCGTGTCGTGGGTCACGACGATCGAAGTTTTGTGAAACGCTTCTTTCAATCGCAAAATCAAATCGCCCATGTGTCCCGCCATGATGGGGTCCACCATGGTTGTCGGCTCGTCGTACAGAATCGCCTCGGGATTCTGCGCGAAAGCGCGCCCAATAGCCACCGCGCGCCTCATGCCGGTCGAGAGCTCGCTCGGCAGCTTGTCCAGCACCTGGTCCACTTCCAGCATGTGCGCGATTTTCGCAACGTACTCGTCGATGTCTTCCCAGGTCAGTCCAGGCTGGCCATCCAGCGGAAAAGAAATATTCTCGCGCACCGTCAGCGAATCAAACAGCGCGCCGGACTGGAACACCATCGTCACTTTTCGCCGCACTTCCGCAAATTGCCCTTCGGTGTAATCGGTGACGTCTTCTCCGTCCACAATGACGCGCCCCGAGTCCGCTTTCAAAAACCCCATGATGTGCTTTAGGGTGACGGACTTTCCCACGCCGCTTCGCCCCATGATGATGCACGTTTCTCCGTGCTTCACCGTGAAGCTGACGTGATCCAGCACCGCGCGCTCATCAAAAGCCTTGCACACATCGCGGAACTCGAAGAAATTCTCTGAACGCGGATCGGCATAGTCGTGAGGTGTCCACTCGCTCTCTTCGCGAGGAAAACTCAGCTTCGTGGGCCCGCCGCGGTTGATGTTCAGAATGTCAGTCATTGCCCTTCCGATTCCAGAATGCGCCGCGCTTCTTCGTACTCCGCAGGGGTGTTCATGTTCCAAAAGAGCCGGCCCTTTTTATCAAATCCTTTCCAATCCATCTGGTCAACTATTTCCATGCTAACGCGTTTCATGGCCTCGGTCACTTTGCGAGTGCCGTCTTCGAACGCATATTGCAACTTGCCCGTCGCGCCCACATGCCAACACGCGCAGAGCGGCTCCAGCCCAAGAGAGGATTGCGGCGCAACCACTGCTGCGCTGCTTCGGAGGGCTCGCTCCTTCAAATATCTCAGCCATTCGCTTGTAAGAAACGGCATGTCGCAGCCAACCATCAGGCACCAAGTGGGTTGATGATTTTGCGCGTGCGCATCCATCAAAGCGGTGATGATGCCGCCTAGCGGCCCTTCGCCGGGCCAGCGATCATCCACAATGCGTTCGCCAAATCCCGCGTAACGTCCAGATGGCGCGACCACGCTCACCTCTCCGGTCACTTCTCTGAGAAGCCTGGCCATACGTACCACCATGGCCTCGCCGTTCAATTCGGCACGCGCTTTGTCGAAACCAAACCGCGTGCTCGCGCCTCCAGCCATCACGTATCCGGCAACCGAAAGCCTGTTTGCCATCGCCTTCACGTCAAAAAGAGAGCAATCAATTTTCTTGTTCGTACAAAAAACTTAAGACTAAGAACGAACTACTCTTCCTCCATCGGTTCACGACCCGGGCGCCGGATTCCCAACTCCCGCAATTTCTCCTGCAAACTCTGCCGGTGCAGCCCAATCGTCGCCGCGGTGCGCGAAACGTTCCAGCGATGCTCGGCCAATTGCTTCGTCAAATAGGCCACCTCAAATTTTCGCTTCGCCTCGCGAAAATCCTGCTCTCCCATTCCATGATCCGCAGTTTCGCCGTGGTGCTTTATGAAAATCGCTTCCCCGTGCACCACTTCCGCCGGCAAGTCCTCCACGCCGATTTCATCCCTGTGGCAAAGCACCACGCTGCGTTCCAGTGCATTCTTCAATTCGCGCACGTTCCCCGGCCAATCGTATTTCTCGACGGCCGCCAGCGCTTCGCGGTTCAGCCGCACTGCCCGCCCCAGCCTCGCGCCGTGCATTTGCAGAAAGGCCTCGGCAAGCAACGCGATGTCGCCCTTGTGCGCACGCAACGGCGGCAGGTCGACAGTCACCACGCGCAACCGGTAAAACAAGTCCTCGCGAAACTTTCCATTGCGAATTTCCGCCGCCAGGTTGCGGTGGGTCGCACTGATCAGCCGCACATCCACGAGAATCGAGTGCGTCCCGCCCAGCCGTTCAATCGTCCGGTTCTCCAGCACACGCAGCACCTTGGCTTGTGTCACCGGGTTCATGTCCCCGATTTCGTCCAAGAAAATCGTTCCGCCCGACGCGAGTTCGAATTTTCCCTTCTTCTGCTGTGCCGCCCCCGTAAACGCTCCGCGCTCGTAGCCAAACAATTCCGATTCGATCAGCGTTTCCGGCAGCGCCGCGCAATTCACCGCAACGTACGGTTTCCCCGCTCGCGTCGACCGCGTGTGAATCTCCTGCGCCAGCAAATCTTTTCCCGTCCCGCTCTCGCCGAGAATCAGCACTGTCGAGTCGGTCGGCGCCACGCGGTCCGCCACTTCAAAGGCCTGTCGCATTTCGGAGGACCGCCCAATCATCTGTCCGAACTGCCCTTCCGTAGCCACGCGGCGGCGTAACGCATCATTCTCTTTCTCGAGCGTCGCCAACTTCAGCAGGTTCGCCACTCGCTGACGCAACTCCTCCAACTCGAAACCCTTCACCAAGTAGTCCGCCGCGCCAAGCTGCAGCGCTTGCACCGCCGTTTTTGCCGCGTCCAACGCGGAAACCATTAGCACCGGGACTTCGCTTCCCTGCTCGCGAATCCATTTCAAGAACGACAATCCATCCTGCCCCGGCAAAACCACGTCGAGCAGCACCAAGTCTGGCTGCTCACGGGGCAACGCCTCTCGCGCCGCCTCAGCCGAATCCGCTTCCGCGATTCGATATTTTGATTCGAGCGCCCGCCGCAAGCCGTATCGTGCCGCCGGCTCATCATCCACAATCAGTATCGTCTTCATAGCTCCTTTTCCTTACGTCGTTATCTCTTTACCTCCCGTTCTCCACCGGGAAGTGTGACCTTAAAGATCGTCCCTTTCCCGTCTTTCACCGGGCTTTCCCAGTCGATTTTTCCGCCACACTCCGCCACGCGCCGCGCCACAATCGCCAGCCCCAATCCGGTCCCTCGAGATTTCGTGGTAAAAAACGGCTGCAGAATCTTTTCCCGCAGCGCCGTAGGAATCCCCGGTCCGTCGTCTTCCACCACCAAGCAGAACCTTCTGTCTTGCTTCGCGACGCCCGCACTCACGTGGCCTCCGCGCGGCGTGGCCTCCAGCGCATTCACCACCAGATTCGACACGATGTCATTCAGCGCTTCCGCGCTGATCGCAACTTGAGCGTTCACCCCATCGGTCTTTGTTTCCAATTTCAATCCGCGCCGTTCCGCTTCGTGTGACAGTACGCCCGCCACTTCCTCCACCACCACCGCGGCATTGCAACTCCCGGTTCCATTCGCTCCTCGCACCGCCGGCCGGCTGAATTGCAGCAACTGATTGAGCTTGGTCGAAAGCCGGCTGATCTCGTCCAGCACCATCTTCGTCTCGCCGCGAATCGAATCCGGCAGCTCCGGATTCTCCAGTTGCACTTGCAAGATTGTCTTCATCGAGCCCAACGGGTTTTTCAGGTTGTGTGAAATGCTCGCCGCCATTTGGCCCACAAGTGCCAGCCGTTCTCGCTCCGCCAATTCCCTTTCGAGCCGGAGCTTCTCCTCAATCAACCGGCACAAATCCAGCGCCCCCGGCAACTGTTCGCCCAAAAACTCCAGCGCTCCCACGGTTTCGCCGGAAACCATCGCTCCATGGGACTTCACCGTAAGTGTTGCAATCCGGTGTCCTGCTTGCCGAATGACGAAAACCTCCTCGTTGGCTCCATGACTGTGCTCCGCGTTCTGGGTTTCATTCAGCACGAGCTTGACTTCAGCAAGTTGCACCTCTTCGGCAATCCATTTTTCGATGAAGTTGCCCAGTTTCTCCTGATTTCCGAGACGGGCGACTTCCAGAATCGGCCCCATCAAGCGTTGCGCGCGATCCAACTCTGTTTGTGCGGTGCGCCGCAGGGCCTTTTTCATCAAGCGCTGGAGCGGCTCGAAAAACACCACCGGAAGAAACAGCAAAATTGCCGCGGTCGCTTCCGGCGGCAAGTATGGCTCCATCCATTGGCTGGTGCGGCGGACAAAACCGAGATACAAGAGCGCTAGAAAGGTGGCGAATATCGCGTAGATTAGGTTTCTCTGCCGTCCAATCTGCAGGAAGTTAAACTGCTGGACATTTCGAATGAGGCCAATGAGCGGCGCCATCGCGAAACAGGTCAGAATCGTACTGTAAAACACGACAGAGTCATCTTCGCTGCCCCGTCCCCGTAGATGCACGATGATGTGAAGCCCGGCGATCCACAAGGCCATGAATGCCAGAACATTGCGCAAGGTCCGATGAAAGAACCTCTGCTGGTCGTCGGGAGCCGCTCTTACGAATCGCCACTGCCAGCCCGCCGAGATGAACAAACTGGCCACCAGCCAGATTTGAAAGGGCCATCCCAAGGAATTGCTTGGAAGCACGAAATCGAGCCTGCCGGGCGGCCGCAACGCGGCATACAGCCACGTCAGCAGATACGCAGCCGGAGCGTAGGCGCCAATCAGCCACATCTTCTTTTCGCTTCCGGCGCGGAGCAATTCGCGGATTTGCGCGTATTCGACGTGCAAAACAACCAGCAGCGAAGGCAAGAACCAAAGACCCAAACACTGGACGGTCCAGGCAAAGAGCGCCAAAGGTGCCGGGATGGTTGTGTAATAGAGTTGCGCATTCAGGGCCAGCAGCGAACTGCCAAAGAAAAAAACAAGCGCGAGGCAAAGGAAAAAGAAGATGCGTTCAAAATCCCTCTGCCTGCGGTGGCCGAGGATGACCACCATCCAAAAAAAAGGCAGGAGCGTTCCCGCGGTCAGCGCCACGAGTCGAAAATAGATAGTGTAGTGCATAAGGAAAGCTTGCCGCGATTCTATGCCTGGACCCGTAGCAAGGCAATGACCTACTGCAAGGTTTTTCTTGCACCAGGTAATCCATTGCGATAAAAGAACTTAATATGGATTTGACCCTCACGCGCAATTTCGGGGAGATGACGGGGAAACCCTTGACATGAAAGAGGTATATGCTATATTAGCACTCGGTTGCGAGGAGTGCTAGTCGCCCTCTTTCGCTGCCAAACCACATCAAAAGCCGCAAGATCACCTATGGAGGTTTTTCAAAGATGGCAGTACATCTGACCCCGCTCCACGACCGTGTCATCGTGAAGCGCATTGAAGAGAAGGAAACGGTCAAGGGTGGCATCATCATCCCTGACTCCGCAAAAGAAAAGCCCATGGAGGGTGAAGTCATCGCCGTGGGCACCGGCAAGCGCGAGAAGGGCGAATTGATTCCTCTCGACGTGAAACCGGGCGATCGCGTCCTCTTTGGCAAGTACAGCGGTACGGAAATCAAGATTGCAGACGAGGAGTACCTCATTCTTCGCGAGGAAGAGATTCTGGCGAAGCTGAGCGGCGCCGCCAAGGCCGCCGGTTCCCGCAAGTAGTGGCGGCTTGTTTAGGCTGAGGCTCCTTGCCGAAGCCGGACCGGTGGTTTCCCAATGTAGAGGCCGGACTTTAGCCCGGCGGCAGTGCAGGGCAATCAAGAATTTGAGAAGTCGTATCAGAATTCAGGAGGAATCAAGAAATGGCGAAGCAGATTGTAACAGGCGAGAATTCCCGCCAAGCGATTTTGCGCGGCGTGAACGCTCTTGCCGATGCAGTGAAGATTACCCTCGGCCCCAAGGGCCGCAACGCGGTAATCGAAAAGAAGTTCGGCGCGCCCGTCATCACCAAGGACGGCGTGACCGTGGCGAAGGAAATCGAATTGAAAGATGCCCTCGAGAACATGGGCGCGCAGATGGTCCGCGAAGTCGCTTCCAAGACTTCCGACGTTGCCGGTGACGGCACCACCACTGCCACCGTGCTGGCGCAGGCCATCTTCCGCGAAGGCGTGAAGACCGTCGCGGCCGGCGCAAGCCCGACCGCTCTCAAGCGCGGCATCGAGAAGGCCGTGGAAGTCGCCGTCGAGGAAATCAAAAAGCTCCACAAGGACGTCAAGGGCGAAATGATCGCACAGGTCGGCACCATTTCCGCCAACAACGACAAGCAAATCGGCGGCATCATCGCCGAAGCCATGAAGAAGGTCGGCAAAGACGGCGTGATCACCGTGGAAGAGTCCAGGACCATGGAGACCACCCTCGAAGTCGTGGAAGGCATGCAGTTCGACCGCGGCTACCTCTCGCCTTATTTCATCACGGACCCGGATCGCATGGAATGCGTAATGGAAGACGTCCGCATCCTGATCCACGAAAAGAAAATCAGCTCCATGAAGGACCTGCTGCCGCTGCTCGAAGGCATTGCCAAAGGCGGCAAGCCACTCCTGATCATCGCGGAAGAAGTCGAAGGCGAAGCGCTCGCAACTCTCGTCGTCAACAAGCTCCGCGGCACTCTACAGTGCGCCGCGGTCAAGGCTCCCGGCTTCGGCGATCGCCGCAAAGCGATGCTCGAAGACATCGCTACGCTGACCGGCGGCAAAGCCATTACCGAGGACCTGGGCATCAAGCTTGAGAACGTCAAGCTCGAGGACCTCGGCCGCGCCAAGAAGATCACGATTGACAAGGACAACACGACCATCGTCGAGGGCGCGGGCAAAGCGTCTGAAATCGAAGGCCGCGTGAAGCAAATCCGCCAGCAAATCGACAACACCACCTCCGACTACGACAAGGAGAAGCTCCAGGAGCGCCTTGCCAAGCTCGTCGGCGGCGTGGCCGTTATCAAGGTTGGCGCAGCCACGGAAACCGAGCTGAAGGAAAAGAAGGCGCGCGTCGAGGACGCCATGCACGCCACTCGCGCGGCCGTTGAGGAAGGCATCGTTCCCGGCGGCGGCACAGCCCTCATCCGCTGCCTTGGCGCCGTCGAGAAGCTCAGGCTCCAGGATGACGAAGCCGTTGGCGCGGGTATCGTGAAGCGCGCTCTCGAAGAGCCGGCCCGCCAGATCGCTTACAACGCCGGTTCGGAAGGCGCTGTGGTGATTGGCAAGATCCGCGAGTCCAAGGAAGAGAACTTTGGCTTCAACGCGGAAACCGGCGAGTACGGCGACATGGTGAAGATGGGCGTCATTGACCCGGCCAAGGTCACCCGTCTGGCGCTGCAGAACGCAGCGTCGATCGCAGGCCTGATGCTCACAACCGAAGCGCTCGTCGCGGAGCTCAAGGAAGAAGAGAAGAAGGCCGCTGCTGGCGCCCCCGGCGCAGGCGGCATGGGCGGCATGTACTAACACGAGTACCCTGCTCCCGCAGGCAGACACAGGCACTCTTGCCTGCGCTGTGCCTGGCACGGAGGTCTGTACCGTTCGTCGCGGGCCAGTCGAAAGATTGGCCCGCTTTTTCTTGGGCCACGCCCTTGTCAGACAACGTGTCTGGCCCTTGCAGCGCAGGGCCTTCATTGCTCCAGTACCAGCCCTCTCCGGTTCGTTTTGCGTCCCAAAACTCCTTGGCTAGGCCGCTCGTTTCCTGCTAAAAACTCAGTCGCACGGAAACAAGGAGGTTTTTATGAGCACGGGTAGGTTCGCCGGAACCCCGTCGGTCCCCACAAGCTCGTCATCGCCAAACCTTGCCCTTCTGATTCTGCGTTTTGCTGGCGCGCTACCGGTTCTCTACCATGGCAGCGCCATCTTGTTCGGAGCCTACGGCGGCCCCGGCCCACAGGGTTTCGCCGCCTACCAACATCTTCCGGTGATCTACGGTTATCTGGTTGGCTTGGCGCAATTCGCGGGAGGCCTGGCGATTCTCCTAGGCGTTTTTCAGCGCATCGGAGCCATCTGCCTCATCATCGTCATGGTTGGCGCGATCTACCGGGTCCACCTCTCCCTCGGCTATGATGTCAACAAGGGTGGAATGGAGTTCGCCCTGACCGTCTTGCTGATTTCCTTGGGTCTTTTGATCAGCGGCCCGGGCGCCTATTCGCTCAGCGGTATCCTGCCCGGCCCACTGAAGAAGCTCTAGTTGGCGGCCCAGGCCGATTCTTGAGACCGGCCCCCGAGGTCGGCGCCGACCGAAGCCCGCACCACCTGCGGAATAGCAATCTTTTTCATCGGAAGCAGAAAGACGCTGCCTAAGCGCAGAAGCACGCGCAGAACGATCTCGTTTGAAATGAGCAAGTTGCCGGAAACCTCTCTTGGCGGCAGACGTGCGGTGCCACAGAGGCGAGAGCCCAGCTCTCCTTCCATGGAAGGGCTAGAAACTAGGGCAAGCTTGGGGGACTCGTCGGCTCCTATGGTGATCCTGAACCGATCGGAAGCGGAAACTCTTCAGCAGCTCTTAAATGGCGAACGCCTGTGGTCCTGGCCAAATGGCAGGGTCCAGCTTGGGCAATCCTTCCCCGACCTCGCCATCATCAACAAACTGGCGCGCCAGGGCCTCCTGGACCAGGCCTATGAACCGACCGAAGCCGCACGCTCCGCCTTGCAATCCTGGCAACGTTCCACCGGTTTGCCCGCTACCACGGTCATCCGCTCGTCCGATGGCAGCGCTCGCCGACGCTTGTCCGGAGATTTAGGTCGAAAGCGTTCCACCTGAGCGGCAACCGCCTCCATCACCAGCAAATCTCAAGGCACCCTAAGGGCCAGAGACTGAGCCGCTCCGGTGAACCCATCGTTCGATTGCCGCCGCGAGCTTCTTCATGCCCTCGGGCACGGTGCGCTCCAGCACGCTCGCCTGTGCCACAAATGACCTTGCATTCCGGCCAGCGAGCGTAATCCGCTGCCTAATTTGAACGCGGTCTTGCCTCAGTTCCTCAAAATTCCAGTGAAAGGACAAAATCGCTTCCGGCAACTTCATATCGATCGTTGCCTCGCGTCCCTCCTTTACATTGCGAATCACGGACTCGAACGTTTGGCCTGGCAGGATCGTCGTGAGGCGGGATCCCGTGTCGAAAGATCCATGCAGCTCGAATTTTGCGGGAGGGTCATCCCAATTCGCAATGTTGCTCCAATACTTCCAGGCAAACTCCCGGCTTGCTTGGCATTCCACCGAATGCTGAAAGGCCCACGCGGGCTTTTCCATCCCATTCACCCTTCGGTCGCGTCACGGTGCAGCAGGGGAAAGAACTGTCCGCCCATTTTTTCGCCGCGAGGAATTACGGGGACGCCTTCGAGCAGCGGCTCGTTCGCGTTGGACATCACTCCATCGAGAAAAACGTTGATCACCGTCGCGCGCCGCGGCCGCGGCGTATCATTCGCCCCAGAGCCGTGCATGGTCCGCGCGTGGTGAAACGAGGCTTCACCTTTTTTCATTTCGACCGCCACCGGTTTGAACTTTTCCTGGAGCTCTTCGGGCAAACTGCGCCGGCTCTGTTCGAGGCCGCCTGCCAGAACCGGCTTTGGCAGGTCCGGCCACTTGTGGCTTCCGGGAACGTAATGCAAGCAGCCGTTCTCGCGGGTCGAGTCGTCCAACCCAATCCAGCAAGTGAGATGCGCCAGCGGCGTGGTTCTTGTCCAATACGAATAATCCTGGTGCCACGCCACCACTCCTCCGTGCCGCGCCGGCTTGCAGAAAAGCTGGTCGTGCCAGAATCGCACCGGACCGCCCAACAATTGCGACGCCGCCACCAGCAACGCCGGATTCCAAAGCAAATCATGAAATCCGGGCATCACGCGCCATGCTCCCAGCGCATGAAACAGCACGCGATGAGGATCCGTTGACTCGTTCGAGTGATATTCGTGGAACAAATGCCGCCCCTCGTGCGCCGGATTCATCAGTTGTTCCAACTCGCCGCGCAGAGTTTCCACCTGCTCGTCACTCAGAACCCGAACTCCCTTCAGATACCCGTTCTCGAGAAAAAACTCGACCTGCTCTTCGCTCAGCCGGTAGCGGTCCGGGTTGCTCACCTCGGAATTTCGCGAGAACAACGTCCCAATCGGCTTGTGGTATTGCGATAAGTCTTCAACCATTTTGAAACTCGTAGCCTCACGTTCTCCATTTGTGGTCCTGCTCGATGCTCTCTCGCACTCGAAACGCGGTGATCTTGCGAATCAATGGCAGCGGCACCGGCTTCTCCAGTGGAACCTGAATCGATCCACTCGTCGCGTTGAATTTCGCCAGCGCCTTCATGAACGCCTTCACCGCCGACGGCGTCGGATAGAACCCGATATGATTTTTGTGCGCGGCAAACGTGACCAGAATCCCTTTGTACGAAAAAGCCGGCATCCCCCATTTCAAGCCTTCCGTCGTTCCGGGCGCAGCCTTGCGAATGCACGCCCGCATCTCGCGCAATTTCCTCTGCGTCTCTTTCGGAGCCGCCGCGATGTACTCGCTAACCCTTGTTGGTCTGGTTTTTCTTTCTCTCATAGGCTGCTGACTCTATCGACTCTCCTGCTCCGGGTCTAGTGCAAAACTGAGTCTTCGCTTCGTTCGCGGCGAAACAACCCGCACAAACCCTGGCGATTTTTGTAAGAGCGAGAAACACAACACTGAAAGGATACGGAACTTGGAAGAAGATACGGAAGACTGGATGGGGGCGAGGGCCATAGCCACGCCGGACGACAATGCAAAAGCTTGAAAGGAGGACATCTGGGCACCTACGGCTCGACTATCTCCTGTGAAATAAAGGACATGGATTGACTTGCCGTGCAACACCTTTACGACTTGCGACGACCGTGGCCTGAACCGACTGGGTGATGCTCGCCTTGCTTATTTCAGGGCTTCGACTTATAACTTAAACTTTAACGGACTAAGTACTTTTCCCCATGACTGAGGCCAAATCCCCATTTGCCACGGTGGAAGACGCGGTCGAAGAGATTCGGCAGGGTCGCATGATCGTCCTGGTAGACGACGAGGACCGTGAGAACGAAGGCGACCTCGCGATGGCTGCCGAGAAGGTCACGCCCGAAGCCATCAACTTCATGGCGAAGTATGGCCGTGGGCTCATCTGCCTGCCGCTTACGGAAGATCGGTGCGACGAGCTGCACCTCCCGCTCATGTCGCCCATCAACACTTCCGTCCATGGAACCGCGTTTACCGAAGCGATTGACGCGCGCGTCGGAATCACCACGGGCATCAGCGCTTCCGACCGCGCTGTCACCATTCTTAGCGCCATTGACACGAAAACCAAGCCGCAGGATCTCGCCCGCCCCGGTCACACTTTTCCGTTGCGCGCCCGCAACGGCGGCGTGCTGGTCCGCGCCGGCCAAACGGAAGCCTCCGTGGACCTCGCACGCATTGCCGGGCTCTATCCTGCCGGAGTCATTTGCGAGATCATGAATGAAGACGGCACGATGGCGCGCGTGCCGCAGCTCATCGAATTTTGCAGGGAGCACAACATCAAGATGCTCACGGTGGCGGACCTGATTCGCTACCGCATGCAGCACGAGCGCTACGTCCGGCGGGTAGCAGAAGCGATTTTGCCAACGCGCTTCGGCGAATTCAAGATGATTGCCTACTCGAGCGACGTGGACCATGACCAGCACGTTGCGCTCGTTCGCGGCAACCTCGAAGGCCATCCGCCGGCTCTTGTGCGCGTACATTCGCACTGTCTCACCGGCGACGTGTTTGGTTCGACGACTTGCGATTGCCGCGAACTCGTCGCGCTCTCGCTCGAAACCATCGCCAAGGAAAATCGCGGCGTGTTCCTCTATCTCCATCACACCGGCCGCGGCTTCTCGGTCGATCCCGCCGAACCCGGCACGCTGCCGCTGATTCACTTTCATAGACGGGGCCAGCTCGACCGCGAACCCGCTCGCCAGCGCATGGTGCAGCACGAGAGCGGCATCGGCGCCCAAATCCTGATCGACCTCGGCCTCAAGGACATTCGCGTCCTCACCAACCATCCCAAAAAAGTCGTCGCCCTCGAAGGCTACGGGATCACCATCGCCGATCAAGTGCCTCTGCGCATCGAAGCCCCTAAACCCACTCACCAAACTTCCTGAGTGTTGATGGCTGAAGATATGCGTGGAACAGCAAAACGGGCTCTACGAATTGCTTTGGGATTCGTCGTCCTGTGCGTTTTCAGGTTGCCGCTACACATTACTCCAGGCGGCTGCCTTGGGCGTCGAAGATTTCGAGGTCGCCGAAGAGGGCGGCTTGGGATTCGATTTGCGCACGGTCGCCGGCCAACACGATTTGCATGTTGGCGGAGTCGAGATATTTTCGCGCCGTCGCCAGCAACCCTTCGGAGGTAACGGCGCGGACCTTGGCGCGATAGGTTTCGAGGTAATCGTCGGGCAATTCGTGCTGGGCCACGGTGGAGAATTGGCTGAGCAAGCCATCTTGCGTCGCAAGGCCGAGAGAAAAAACGCCGCTCAAATAATTCTGCGCGTCGGCTAATTCCGATTCCGGCACGAGAAGCGAGCGCAGTTTGTCCAGTTCGTAGAACATTTCCGTGAGCGACGCCGCGACCACTTCGTTACGCACCGCGGCGGAAATGGAAAAATAACCGTGCTGTCGCAAGGCATTCACGGCGCTGCGCGGGCTGTAGGTGTAGCCCTTGTCTTCGCGAATGTTCATCACCAAGCGAGAATTGAAAGCGCCGCCGTACAAGGTGTTGGTCAAGCCGAGTTTGATCCAGTCTGAATGCTTGCGGGTGATGGCGTGGCATCCAGCAAGAATTTGCGTTTGCACTGTGCCGGGCACGTGGACGAGGTACACGCGTCGGGTGCGGGGATTCGCCGGGGTGGCAAATGTTTTTGCGCTGGGCTTATTGCCGGTCCAAGTGCTGAAGACTTTTTCGATGCTCTTTAGCAAATCCTTCGGCTCGAAATCGCCGACCAACACAAGGAGCGCATTTTGCGGCGTGTAAAATTCGCGGTAGACCGAGTGCAAGTCCTCGCGCTCGTAGGCGGCGACCTGGGCTTCACTCGGCGAAATCTGCGAGTACGGGTGAGCACCAAACAAAACTTTGCGCAAACGCTCGCTGGCCAAAAACGCGGGCTGCGTGCGATTCAGTTTGACTTCTTCGAGTTTCTGGCGACGCTCGCGCTCGAATTCTCCTTCGAGAAAAGAGGCCTCGCGCGCGAGTTCCTGCACGAGGTCCAGCAGCGGTTCGGCAAATTCCGACAAGCCGCTGAAGGAAATGGAGCTGGTGTCCGAGCCAGCGTCGGTGGAGAGATCCGCACCAATGCGCCGCAAATCCTCCTCCAATTTGCGGCTGGCGTGTTTTTGCGTGCCGGTACGAACAACGGTTGCGGTCATATCCGCAAGCCCGGGAGCGCGATCCGCAGCCGCGGCGTTGCCGGAGAGGAAGATCAACTGGCCGTGAAACTTTGGAATGGAATGAGACTCCGCGAGAATCAGCTGCAAACCGTTGGAGAGCTTTTCCTTGGTGCGCTTCGGCCAGATGACTTCGCGCTCCGGCGCGAGCGGGGGAACGCCTTTTGCGACTTCCACTGTGCGGGAACCCATCACGCGGCCTCCTTGACGCCGGCCATTTCCGGTACGCGAAAAACGATGGCGCGTTTTTCGGGGCGCAAGTAGTTTCTGGCTGCCGCGTGAACCTGTTCAGGAGTTACGGCAATAAATCCGTCGAGGATGGTGTTCACCAACTGCGGTTCGTTGTCAAAGAGCGTGAAACATGCCAGCAGATGCATCAGGCCGTACTTCGACATGTAGCCGCCCCGCCCGCCTTCCAGAGTCGCGTAGTAGTCGGAGCGCCATTTCATTTTGAGCTGCTGCAACTCGTCGGCGCTGATTGCCTTCTCTTGCGTTTCGCGAATCACAGCATCAAACGCAGCGAGCGCGGCTTCGCTGGAGTGTTCCGGTTTGTGCAGAATTTTCGTGGTCATTTGTGTCGGGCCGTTGTAACCGAAAAGATCATCGATACCACCGTCGGCTTCGACAGCAATTTGTTTTTCGAGGACGAGCTCGCGATGAATTCTGCTTCCCCTGCCGCCATGGAGAGCTTGATCGAGCAGGGCCATGGCGCACCAATCGGGGGTGCGGCGTTTGGGCATCAGGTAACCGACAGCAATGGCGGGGAGCGTGCCAAACTTTTCGCGAACATTTCCGCGGCGCTCCTCGTTTTGTTCCGGCTCGCTGGGATCGGCAAATTGGGGGGCGGCCCCCGCAGGAATACTGCCGAAATGTTTGTCGGCGAGCGCCATGCCTTCGCCTGGCTTCACATCGCCTAGAAGTAGAAGCACGGCATTATTCGGGACGTAGTAGGTCTTGAAGAAGGCTTGAACGTCACCAAGATGGGCCGCGTCGAGATCGGCAAAGTCGCCGTAGAAATTGTGAGCGTTGGCCCAATTACGGAAGGCAACGGGAGGCATGTCGAGCCAAGGAAATCCGCCATAGGGTTCGTTCATCACGTTAACGCGGACTTCTTCTTTTACGACATCGCGCTGATTTTTCAGGTTTTCGTCGTCCACTTTGAGGGCGCGCATGCGGTCGGCCTCGAGCCAAAGCACGCGCTCAAGGGCGTTGGACGGAACGGCCTGGTAATAATTAGTGACGTCGTAGCTCGTCGAGCCGTTCAGCACGCCGCCGCTGGAGTTGATGAGTTTGATGTGCTGCATTTTGGGAGCGTTGGCGGAACCCTGGAACATCATGTGTTCGAAAAGATGCGCGAAGCCGCTGCGGCCCTGGGGTTCGAGACGGAATCCGATTTTGTAATACACGCCGACAGTCACTACCGGGGCCGTGGAATCCGGCGCGACGACCAGGTGCAGGCCGTTGGCTAGTTTTTTGTGTTCTATGGCAACTTGCAGTCGGTTCACCCGTGTCCCCCTCGCGCTTTGGCCTTTGGTTTCAATGCGGCAGAAATCTTTTCCAGCCCGGCCACGGTTCCGGCCGTGTCCTGAGCAAGTACGTGAGCGGCGAGCCGGTTTAGAGCTTCGTAGGCAAGCGCAACTTCTTCCCGCGAATCGTGCAGGGCGCGCAGATGCGACTCTACAATCTTATAATCTCCCCTTGCTAGGGGTCCTGTCCACGCCGCACGAGGCCCCACGCGCTCGAAATTGTCCAGAACCTGGCGCGTCAAGGGCAGCAGAGCGCGCGTTGCCTCGCTGCGCTTCATCCCGAGCGAGACGAGCATCTGAGTGGCGGCTTCCACCAAGGCGAGAACCTGCCCGGCGGCCAGCGCGGCAGCCGCGTGATACAAAGCTTTCTTCCCGGCGGAAACTTGCACCGGCGATCCGCCGAGCGATCTTGCGATTTGCCTTGCAGCGCGAACAGCGATGACATCTCCCTCCACGGCAAAAACCTTCCCTGCCAAATCCGGCACGCCTACTCCGCCAAAGGTCTGCAACGGATGCATGCTTCCGGCGGCGGCACCAAATTCCTTCACTGGTGAGAGCGCGCGCGAATCCTGTGCGCCGCTGGTATGCAGAACGACTCTACCGCGCAATTCCTCGCCCCCCATGCGCGCGAGTTCGTGCGCCACGTCAGAAACGGCATCATCCGGCGTGGCGATCAGGATGACGTGCGACAAGAGAACATGGCGAGTCAGACCGCCATGCGGTTTCCCAGCCCCGATGAAGCGAATGGCGCGCCGTGAAGAAGCTTCGCTGCTCGTAACAACGACGCCAATCTTCCAACCCAATTCCCGCAAACGGCGCCCAAGCGCACGACCCACGCGGCCAGCTCCGACGATGGCCAGAGTTCTTTCCATCTCGTGCTAGGATAACCTGAGGTGACGCTGAGACCAATTGATTGGTGTGTTCGGTTACTCCTGATTCGTGATTGGTGACTCGTGAAAACCTGCTCGCCGCAATAAATGGCGGAGAGATGCACCATGATTGCCGTGGCGCTTCTGAGGTGAAATAAACTGCACACCCTGTGGCTTGCCCTTTTTGCCCTCATTGCATTTTTCTGGACAGCTTATGGATTGCGGGTTGCTTACGGCGCCATACACCTGCCTTGGGTCAGAGATTTCCTCCCTGCGAAGGATGCGGAGTGTCCACGCATCTCTATCCTTCTTGCGGCACGCGATGAAGAAGAGAAGTTGCCCAGCGCACTTGCAACGTTGATGGAAATCGACTATCCGGGCCTGCAAGTAGTCGCGGTCGATGATCGTTCCACGGATGCAACCGGACGAATCCTGGATGAGTTTGCGAAGACGCACCCCCGGCTGCGCGTTGTGCGCGTGGAGCAACTGCCCAAAGGCTGGCTGGGCAAACCGCATGGACTGCAAAAGGCGTATGAAGCCTCATCAGGGGATTGGCTGTTGTTCACCGACGCGGACGTGCGTTTCAAACCTGACGTTTTGCGCCGCGCCATTTCGCTGGTCAAAACCCGCAATCTGGACCATCTCTCGCTCTTAGGCGACCTGGATATGGTTGGATTCTGGGAGAAAGTTCTGATTACTTTCTTTGGAATCGGCTTTCATCTGGGCGCGAATCCATCGCAAGTCAGCAACCCTAACTCTTCGCGCTATGTAGGCGTAGGGGCTTTCCAATTGGTTCGGCGTTCGGTGTACGAGGCAAGTGGAACGCATCGGCGCTTGGCAATGGAAGTCGTCGAAGATATGAAGTTGGGAAAGATCGTGAAACAAGCCGGATTTCGATCCGATTGCGGGATCGCGCAGGACTCGGTGGCATTGCGGTGGCATGCAGGGTTGGGCAATCTCGTGGGCGGCGTAACCAAGAATTTTTTTGCTGGCGCGGGATACGATCTGACGCGCGTAACTGTGATGTTAGCGGGGTTGCTGGTGATGAACATCCTGCCGTTTGCGGGTGTCCTACTGGGTCATGGATGGATTCGGGCGCTCAGCGCGATTGCCGTGGTGATCGCCCTGAATTTTCATGTGGGCGTGGCGTGGGTGATGCGCGTTTCGCCCCTGTACGCGCTTACGCATCCGTTGGGAGCGGCGCTGTTTTTCTGCATGTTGCTGCGGTCGACGTTGGTGACAGTGTGGCAGGGCGGGGTGGTCTGGAGAGACACATTTTACCCACTGGAGGAGCTGAAGAAGGGAGTGGTTTAGTCCCGCGGAGGAACGATCACGTACCGTACAAGTTCGACTCCATCTTGTTCGAATTCGCTTTCCCGCCTGAGCCCGAGTTTTTCCATGATTCGAGTGGAGGCAGTGTTTGCCGGCCTTGCGATGGAAATGACTGGGCCCAGCCCGATCCGTTCAAAGGCGTCTCGCAGCGCAACGCGGGCGGCTTCCGTGGCCAAGCCACGACCCCAATGCTGTCGTGCAAGCCACCATCCGATTTCCGGTTCGGCCGCGCTGCCCCAGAAACCCACGCCGCAGAAGCCGATCATTTCCTGAGCGGGCTTTAAGAGCAGCTTCCACCGGCAGAAGCCTTGTTCAGAAAACAGTTCCATCTGACGACTTACGAAGGACTGGATGCGCTCATCGGTCCATGGCACGCCGCCCGTGATGTAACGCATAACTTCGACGTCGGTGGCGATGGGGCGAAAAGCGATCCAATCCGAGGGTTGCCAAGTAGTGAGGACAAGCCGCTCGGTCTCAAGGATCATCGTTGCGCTGCGCGATTCAGACATCACTGCAGGACTACGATTTTGCGACTCGGGAACTTTGTTCAACGGAATCAGGCCCTGGATCGGATTCGCGAGAGAAGAGTCCGGCCATGTCTTTTTGTTTAAGGCTGCGGATCCGGTCGCGGAGCTGGGCGGCGCGTTCGAATTCGAATTTCTTGGCGGCTTCGCGCATTTGCTTTTCGAGTTGCTGGAGCAATTGAGCGAGTTGCTGTTCGTTTTTGATTTCCGCGGCGGCGGCATCGAGAGTCTTGTCGTCGACCGGAACAGAAATGTAATCGGCTTCGACAATGCGAGCGAGTTCCATGTCCACAGACTTCACGATGGACATGGGGGTGATGTTGTTTTCCTTGTTGAAGGCCATTTGCTTGCTGCGGCGGCGGTTGGTTTCGTCGATGGCTTGATTCATGGAATCGGTACGGCGGTCGGCGTAGAGAATGGCGCGGCCTTCAATGTGGCGCGCGCAGCGGCCAATCGTCTGGATGAGCGAAGTGGCGCTGCGGAGGTAGCCCTCCTTGTCGGCGTCGAGAATGGCGACGAGAGAAACCTCCGGTAGGTCGAGCCCTTCGCGCAGCAGGTTGATGCCGATCAGTACGTCGAATTCGCCGCGGCGCAAATCGCGCAGAATCTTGATGCGGTCAAGAGTTTCGACTTCGGAGTGCAAGTAGCGGCAGCGGACGCCGACTTCCGTGAAATATTCGGACAAATCTTCGGCCATGCGTTTGGTCAGTGTGGTTACCAGCACACGCTCGCTTTTTTCCGCGCGAACGCGGATTTCTTCAAGCAGGTCGTCGACTTGACCCTTTACCGGGCGCATTTCCACTTCGGGATCCACCAGACCGGTGGGGCGAATGACCTGTTCGACAACGACTCCCCCGGCGCGCGTGAGTTCGTAGGGGCCGGGCGTCGCCGAAACGTAAATGACCTGGTTCATGCGATGTTCGAATTCCTCGAAGGTGAGCGGGCGATTGTCGAGCGCAGAGGGCATGCGAAAACCGTAGTCAACCAGTGTTTGTTTGCGCGAACGGTCGCCATGAAACATGCCGCGCACTTGTGGAACGGTTTGATGACACTCGTCGATGAAGAGCAGATAGTCCTGGGGAACGTAATCGAGCAGAGTTGGCGGGGCTTCGCCGGGCAAGCGTCCGCTGAGATGGCGCGAATAGTTTTCGATGCCGTGGCAATAGCCGATGGTGCGCATCATCTCGATGTCGAAGAGCGTGCGCTGGACGACGCGCTGGGCTTCAACAAATTTTCCTTGCTTCTCGAGTTCTTTTTTCCACCACTCGAGTTCTTCCTGAATGCCGACGATGGCGCGGTCGCGCTGGTCCTGCGGCATTACGTAATGGGTTTTGGGGTAGATGGGAACGCGCGAGAGGTCTTCATTGCCGGCGCGAACTTCGCCGGTGAGGGGATCGATTTGGCGGAGCGTGTCAATCTGGTCGCCCCACATTTCGATGCGATAGGCCTGGTCTTCGTAAGTGGGATAAATCTCGATCATATCGCCGCGCACGCGGAAGGTGCCGCGGCGCAGATCCTCGCTGCGTTCGTATTGAATATCCACGAAACGGCGAAGAAGTGCCTCGCGCGAAGTCTGGTGGCCTTTTTCCAGCATGACCAGCATGCCATAGTAGGCTTCCGGCGAACCGAGACCGTAAATGCACGAGACGGAGGCGACGATGACGACGTCGCGGCGCTCGAAGAGCGAGCGCGTGGCGCTCATGCGGAGTTTGTCGAGCTCGTCGTTGATAGTGGCCTCTTTATCAATGTAAAGATCGGCGGAAGGAACGTAGGCTTCCGGCTGGTAGTAGTCGTAGTAGCTCACGAAATATTCGACGGCGTTTTCGGGAAAAAACGACTTGAATTCGTGGTAGAGCTGCGCGGCGAGCGTTTTATTGTGCGCGAGGACCAGAGCCGGGCGATTGGATTGCTCGATGACCTTGGCCATCGTGAAAGTTTTGCCGGAACCGGTGACGCCGAGAAGAACCTGGTGCTTGTCGCCGGATTCCACGCCATTGAAGAGCTGATCGATGGCGGCGGGCTGGTCGCCACGAGGCTGATAGTTGCTATGCAGCTTGAGTTTCATCGCGAGGGACTCCTGCCGGTTCGCCGGGCATGGCAGAGCCTTTCATTATACTCCCGCTGGCAAGCTGCGGGTTTTTTCCTGGGCGCTGGGACGACGCGGGTGAACCGAAGTTTCAGCGCTGAGGCGGGGCTTGCGTAAGAAGCAAGACTTCCAGTTGGCTTTTGGCGTCCACGTTGTAGCGCACGGCGTTCGAGCCATCGGCTTTGGCAACAACGACATCCATTTGCTGGGCGGCATCTTCGGTGGCACGCACGACGAGGCCATTTGAAAGAGAAATGTAAGTGATGATTTCGTTGGAGCCTTTTGCTGCACCCATGGTTTTCAATTGGTGGAGCTTGAAGTCTTCGGGAGTGGCGTCCTTGGGCGAGGATTTTTGCATGAGCTTCGCGGTGGTGAGGAGCACCGCGCAAGTGCCCGTGGGACCGTTGGGGGGCGTAACGTCCCCGGTGAAAGAGAGTAGCGCGGGAGCGCAAGGCTCGTCACGGACATAAGAGGAATCGCGCGCCCAACTCAGGGAAGCGATCGGGGAGGCGGCCGGCTCGGGCTGGTCGGTCTTCCATTTGTCGCCAATTTTTGCGCTTGGTGAGGGAAGCGCCCAAGCCATGGCAAACCGCGCCAGCCACTCTTGCCAGATTTGCTGCTGATCGGGGGTTAGTGCGTCGAGACCGGTGACTTTTTCGGCCAAGCCATCGGGGGAAATGGTGAACTCGACAGACTTACCATTCGCTTTGAGAGTTCGCTGGCCCGATTCTTGCTTCTGGGAGGTATTCTTGGACGTTTCGCCGCCGGTATCGTCGCCAAGAAACTCGCTTCGGGCGTGAACCGTTAATCGGCCGCTCACTTGTTGCAAGTCGAGAATTTGAACTCGCAGCAATCCGCGTGTATCGACTTGTGAAGCCGGGGGGGCCAGGGGAATGACGAGGTTGCTTTCGGTCTTGACGTTCTTGTCGCTGCGGAAGCGGATGAGATAGGTGAGGGTCTGGCCGGGTTGCAACTTCGGCAAAAGATTGACGTATTGATCGCGCGAAGGAGCGATGGCGGCGGCAGAAAGAAGCATGGTTGCTGCAAGGATGAATTTGCCCTTCATCGGTTAGTTGACCGCGTCATTGCGCACAACGAGGATATCGCGAAGGATCCGTCGCGCGAAGCTTTTGCCGAAACAAATTCTACTTTCCTGACGCCTTGAGACGGCGGTCGAAGAAATCGCTTGCAGCATGATAGGCGGCCAGCCAGTCGCGGTGCAGAAGAAAATCGTGAATCTCGTCGGGGAAGATCAGCTGCTCGATTTCGACGCCCTTGTCGCGAAGGCGGGCGGCGAGGTCCACGGTCTGCGTGAAATAGACGTTGCGATCATCGTCGCCGTGAATGAAGAGGACGGGAGACTTCCAGGTATTAACGGCGGTGACCGGAGAAGAGTCGTGCGCCAGTTTCGTCAGGTCGGGCGGAATGTTCTTGCCATCCCAGTTGTCGGTGGGCCAATCGTGCACGCCGTGAAGATCCACGCCGGCAGCAAAGAGATCCGAGTTGCGCCCCAGGCCGAGTGCAGTGAGATAGCCGCCGTAGCTTCCACCCCAGAGGCCGACGCGCTGGGGGTCAACGTCTGCGCGGGCCTGCAGGAATTTTCCTGCGGCGACCACGTCCTGATATTCCGTCGCGCCACGTCCGGCGCGGCCCGGAGCTTCACGGAACGCGCGGCCATAGCCAATACCGCTGCGGTAATTGAGCGCGAGAACGACATAGCCGCGGCTAGCGAGATACTGGTTCATGGCGTAGGAATTCGAGTAGTAGTACATGTAGTGCCAGCCGAGGAGCATCTGGCGAATCGGGCCGCCGTGAAGAAAAATCAGAGCGGGGCGCTTGTCGCCCGGCTTTGCTCCAGCAGGAACAAAAAGCTGGCCATGCAATTCGAGGCCGTCGGTGGATTTGAAGATGGCTTGTTGAGGAATGACGAGGCTGTCGGCGGGAAACTCTTTCGTCCAAGTTTCAGGGGCAAACGGCCCTGCCCTTCGACTAGCCCCAAGCAGTGTTTCGAAAATTCTGGCGGGGCTGGTGGCTTCCGAGCCGATGTAGATCACGGTTCGGCCATCGTTGAACGCCACGGGGCTCCATTCAATTCCCTTCCCAGAGGTGAGCTGCGAAGGGCTGCCACCTGCAACCGGAACGGTCCAGATATGGCGGCGGTCCACGTCGCCGCAGTTGGAATTGAAGAGAACCGTTTTTTTGTCAGGAGCCAAAGACCACTGCTCGACTTCGCAGTTGCCGGGCGTGAGGAGTTTGGGCGCGCCACCATCGGCAGAAAGAGCGTACAAATGCTGCCATCCGTCTTCTTCGGAGGCCATCACGATTTGGTTGTCAGCCCCCCAATTCAGGACGCCACCGCCGGTGTCTTCGGCCATGAAGGGAAATGAACCTTGGGGCGTGGCGCTGCCGTGCCAGATTTCTTTTGCGGCGCGGGTGGATGCGTCCGCAACCCAAATCGCCCAGGGGTGCGGCTTATCCGGGGCGATGAAGTAGCCTTGTGGGGCGTCGCGCTTCTCGGCCGGCTGGCGGACAAAAGCGATGCGCTTGCCATCGAACGACCAGGCCAAGCTTCCATCGGAATCCACGGTTGGTGCAATGAAGGAAATGGATTTCGCGGCAGCGTCGAAGATGCAGATGAAACGGTGATCCCCGCGGGCAGAAACGAAAGCGAGCTTGACGCCGTCCGGTGACCAATGCGGCTCGAAATTCTGGCCGCGCACGACAAGCTGCTGGGGTTTCTCGGAACCATCCAGCGGAGCGAGCCAAACCTGGTCATCCTTCACGTAAGCGATGGTCCCGCGCGAAGAAATGTCCGGCGAATGGCCCGCGTCAATGCGCTTGGGATCACCGCCCGACCAGGCGACGGTCCAGACGGCCTGCTCGGCGCCGGCAGGATTACTTGTGGGATTTGGTACCTCTTTCGCGGCGTTCCTGCCGCCGCCGCGGACGTACACAAGTGCATTGGCGTCAGAGGAAAAGCGCAGCTCGGAGAGCTCCTGGCCGTCGTCTTCATTGTATTTTGTGACCTGCCTCGAGGCAAAGCCGGAGGCTTCCGCAACCCAGATGTTTCGCTTGCCTTGTTGATCGAAAACCCAGGCCACGCGATTGCTGTTCTTGGCCGCCGTCAAGTCGGAAGGAAACGGCGCACTCAAGATCTGTTCCAGCGTGAACGGCTTCTGCGCGCCGGCGCTGGCACCAAATACAAAAGCACACAGGGCCACACCCAAAGCAAAACGCTTCATCCACTCCTCCTTTGAAACTCATGAAATGAAAATGACGAAAAAGCTCAGACTGCCAAAACGATTGGCCCCAAAAACTCAGTTCACGACTTGCGGCGGCTCCGCAGTCTGTTCCACGGTCACGCGCAGCCCATCGAGCGGCCCGGAGATCTTTATCACATGTCCATTTGCGGAAGCTTTCTTAGGTTGCAATTTGGTTGGGTCCCGCGATTGCATGGAGACGCTCAGCTCCGCGTCTGAGCCAAAACTCAGCGTGCCCTCCACGGAGGTTTGTTCGCGCGGGTCATTCAATTGCAGCCATTGTAGGACCACGTTGCGATTGCGAATCAGGAAAGCGCACTCGCCGGCGGGCCAACGCGAAACTCCTGTGCGAGTAGTGCCATCCGCAACACTAGCGGGCAAGTCCCAACCGCGAAGTTCCACTTTTTTCAGATTCACGAGGCCATTCCCATCCAGATTCTTGAGCAATTCTTCGCGACCTACGCCAGCGGTCTTCACCTGCAGGCTTCCTGAAGCCGACCCGTTCAACCGGTCGGCGAGCCGTCCGGTTCCCGGCAGTTTCGCAAGGCTGACGCGGTCGAGGTCCGCAGCAACTTCGTAAACCGGATGTGGCAGAAAACTGGCGTTGACCTTTGCCCGCACTCGCCCTCCCGCCCATTCGGCGGCAGATTCCTGCACGCTCAGCTTGAGAGCACGCAGAGACCCCTGCGCCACCACATTGTCCAGCCTCAACTTTTCGATGGTCAAACGGCCGATGCGAAGGTGACCTTCGGCATCAACGCGCCGTACGAGTTCGCTGGCAGGCGTCACGGGAGCGGCATCCCCCGAAAAGGAATGCAGCAGCCGCTGAAGCCAGCCGGGCCGTGCGCGCGGCCCCACCCAGCGATCCAATTCGGCGGCATTGAGGTGGTCCACCATTAGATCGAATTTCCAACTCCGCGGGGTATCGTCATCCGTTTTGCGCCTCTCTTCGATGGCTCCCTGCCAATCGCCACCAAACCCTTCCACTTTCAGCAGGCGTGCAGTGTGTTGTCCATCGTTCCAACCCAAGCGGGCTTCCGCCAGATTCAAGGGCTGGTTCAGGCCCGCCACGGTCAACGAACCTCGATTGATCGCGACCGAGCCATTCCAGCGTCCCTTGAAAGGCTCTTGCCATGCCCATTGCGTAATCGCGGTGGCCTGACCCGTAAGCTCCCAGCCGTGATTTACTTGGCGTCCCAAAGACACAGCGAGCTTCAGAAAATCTTGAGCTTTGGAGATGTTTCCCTCGACGCTGACGTTGCCGGCGTGCGTCTTCAAATCTTGCGTAAAGGTCAAATCGGCGGCATTTTCCATCGCGAGCGCTACGCGACGGTGTTTCGGAGCGATCGCGTCGCGCGCGTCTCCGCCAAGGGCGACACGCACGGGTCCAATCACAAGGTTGGAGCGCTCGAGGCCGCCAGTCACGGGGCCGACTCGAACAGGCTCGGTAAATCCCGGCACTTTGAGCGTGCCACCGCTGCTGGACAGCGCAGCGGATTCAAAGGAAGGCGGCCAGCCGCGCAAAATCATTCCGCCCGTAAAATACGGATCGGCGGTGATGCCTTCGGCGACATCCGGATGGAACGCGCGATACCACGCAAGCAGGTCTGAGGCCTGAACACCCATGGAATCCAAGCGAAATTCCGTGGCCTCGGGACTTTCTGAAGCGTAAAGGAACTTGCCTCGCAGGTTCGAGCGCAACCCTTCGACGGCAAATTGATCGGCAAGCAAAGTACCCGTTTCCACGTTCCAGCGCCCGTTGAGGTTTACATTCAACGCAGGATCGTCCCCGCGTTCGGTCAAATCCCAGCGGTGGATTTGCCGACCACGGGCCTGCACAGAGTAGGTCCAGTCGCCTGAAGCATCATGCCCAACTCCATCGCTCTTCGCGGCGGCATCCAATGTGAAAAGGCCGCGGACGCCGTAATCCTGACCATGCACAAGGCGAAAAGCGTCAGCAAGAGAACCCTCGCTCCAATGCAGCGTGATTTGCGCCGGCTGCAGTCGAGCCGAAGTGCCTGCCAGATCTCCACGCACGCGAATGGTCCCGGTGGATTGTAGAAGAACGCCACTCCGCCAGGGCTGGGCCTCCAGTTGCAGTTGCCAGCGGCCTGCAGAAACTTGCTCGAAACTTCCCGAGACTCCCGTGAAAGCGAAGGGGAGCTTGTCCTCCCGGATCTTGAAATTTATGCGCCCTTCATCGAACTCAATCCGCTGGAGATGATTTACAGCAGGCGCCGGGGAGGGCGGCCCGTAAATGATTGCGGGCTGTGTAGAAGCCGTTTTCGCGGGTGGAAGCCAGCGCTCGAGGTTCCACTGGCCCTGGTTGTTGCGAACCAGAATCAGGCTCGGCCTGCTGAAGGATAGAGTTCCAAATTCAAAGTGACCGCGAAGCAGCCCGGTCCATCGCAGGCCCGCGCTCAAGTGCTCCGCACGAAGAAAATACTCGTAGCCAAAAGCAGGATCCTCGCCAACCGTTACGCCGTCGGCGGAAAGCTGCGGGTTGGGAAGGATGCGCGCACCAAAAGTCTCCACCTGGACGGGCCGGCCAAAAGCGCGCTCGAGATGCGCGATAAGGTAGGCGCGCATCCGATCAGTCCGCGCAAGGAAAGAGACGGCAAGTTGCAAGGCAATAACCGCCGCAGCGACGGCGGCGCCGGTTTTCCACCATTTGCGCAACTTACTCATCCCGTTCGGAAGTTTAAGAGAGTCCCGCCGAAAAAGGTAGCGGCGCGCACCTCGGGGAATCTAATCCACCTCTAGTGCACGGTATGGAGCATCCGGCTCCAACGCGTGCGCGTGGGCAGATGAGCAAGTGTGTCGAATACCCCCGCCAGCCGCGACCAGAACGTGCTCTCCCCACTATAGTCGCTGCTCTTCGCTTCTACCGACCAATAAATCAAAAAGGGGCGCCCCATGATCGCGTCGTGATCCACAAAACCCCAGAAGCGGCTGTCCCAGCTCTGGTCGCGATTGTCGCCCATCGCAAAATACTTACCCGGCGGGACCACGATTTCATTGCCCTTCATGAATTTCTTCATGTCGTGCGCCCATTCGGGCTGCAGACCCGACGCAATCATCTGGCTCGGCGGCGGGGGAAAGTTGTAATTCAACGGATCGTAATGCGCCGCGGGATCGTGCACGACGTACGGCTCATTCAACGGCTTGCCATTCACATAAACGGACTGGTCCACGACTTTCACGCGGTCACCCGGCAAGCCGATCACTCGTTTCACGAAGTGCTGGTGTTCCTGGTACGGGAATTTGAAAACGATGATGTCGCCACGTTCGAGCGGACGATAGGGCAGGAATTTCTCGTACCAGGCTCCGGTGCCGCCGAAAATGAACTTGTTGACGAGCAAATGGTCGCCAATCAGCAGGGTGCCTTCCATCGAGGCAGAAGGAATTTTGAAAGCCTGCACAATAAAAGTAGTGCCGAACAAGGCCAGAATCACCGTAACGAGGAGCGACTCGAGGTACTCGGAAAGAGTGGTCTCTTCCCGTGGCTCCTCGGATCTGGCCACCGGGGTTGCCGGCGTCATCTCTTGGACTGGGGCCAGTGTTTCGTCAGACATTCCTACTCAGCCTTTCACTCCTGATCGTTCGAGTTGTTCCAGCGCGCTTCGCGCCGCCCGCTGCTCCGCTTCCTTCTTGGTACTGCCAACGCCTCTCGCCAGACACTCGCCGTCAACCCAAACTTCGATTCGGAAAGTCTTCTGATGATCCGGCCCGCTTTCTCCCGCCAACCGATACTCCGCGGGGGGCTGCCCACGCCCTTGTAGAAACTCTTGCAGCGCGGATTTGCGGTCGGACTCCGCAATGCGCTCGCCTCGTTCTTCAAGCGCTTGCTCGAACAGAACCCGCTGCAACAGTTCCCGCGCCGCGCCGAGTCCAGCATCCAGATAAACGGCCGCAACGATGGCCTCAAAGGCGTCCGCGAGAAGCGTTTGCTTTTGGCGGCCGCCGGTCTTTTCTTCCCCGCGCCCCAGGCGGAGATGCTCCCCAAGCCGCAGGCGGCGCGCGGCAGACTCCAGTGAGCCCGCGTTCACGATACGCGCGCGGCTCTTGGAAAGCTGCCCCTCAGACCAATCCGGAAAAGCTGCAAGAAGGTATTCGCTCGCAAGCAGCTCAAGGACGGCATCCCCCAGAAATTCCAGCCGTTCATTGTCCGACAGGCCTAGGCTTTCCGGAGCATCCGCAACTCCGCGCAACTCGGGTATCGCGGAGCTGTGGGTCAACGCCCTATCGAGCAGTTCCCGATTCGAGAACTTGTGACCCAGGCGCTCCTCCAGCGCCGTATCGGCAATCTTCGTTTCCCGCATCATTCGGGCACGTGGGCCCCCGGACTTACTTCGGCGCGCTCAACTCCGTGGAACTTTTTTTCTTTGTCTCGTCCGCCTGCGCTTTGCACGGGGCTTGCATCTGGCCGGGGATGGCCGCGCACTTATTAAAAGCGGATATCGCATCGTCAAAATGCGAAGTGCTCTTGTTGGCCATACCCAGGAGATAGTAATTCACCGGGTCGGGATTGGGATCCACTTTCACGGCTTGGTCAAGCTCCGTGATGGCTTCCGCATTCTTGCCGCGGCGGATGTAAACAAGCCCCAGCCCGCTATGGGCCATCGCCAAGTTCTGATTCTTAGCTGCAGCAAACGCTTCGTCGGTCATGTTTTCCGGCTTCGGAATCGTTGGCGTAATCTCAATGGCTTTCTTCGAGTACTGTTCCGCTTTTGCAAGCAACTGCGCCGCGTCGGCCTGCGAAGTGCCCGAGTGTATGCTCCGAGGCAGCGTCTGCCCCAAGAGCGCAAGCGTGGACACGTCCGTGGGGACGAGCGCAATTTCCTTTTCCCCGTATTCCTGCATTTTCGGGACTTGCCCATCTTGCAGATAAGCAAAAGCCAGCGGCGCGTAGACGGCAGACTTGTAGCGAGTCTCCGGATATTTCTGGAGGAAAGCCTCTCCGAGTTGTATCTTCTGCTTTGTGTCGTTCAGGGGCACGGCCTGAAAAGCTTTAAATGCCGCGTCCTCTTCCGCGTTCACCGGTGGCGGAGCACCGTCCAGTGTCAGGGGCGTAATATCCGGGGTCTTGGACTTGTCACTGGATTGCGCTGGAGGCTGGCTTTGCCCTCCCTGTCCGCTCTGAGAGCTTTGGCTGCCCTGGGCCATGAGAGCGCCGCAAATCCCAAGCAACGACCCTGCGGTGGTCAGAATTTTTGAACTAAGATTCCAGGTACTTCGCATATGCATTTCTCCTGTCCACATTCTCACAACTTCTGCAAACCTACACTTCTATTCCGTTAGCTGAGACCGTCCCTTCCAACGGCCCGTTCATAACCTCCATGATTCTCAATCTAGGGCCGTGCCACTTGCTTCTGGTTCGCATCGGCGGCCAGCTCCTTTTGGGCGGCCTGCCGTGCCTCCTCCGGGCCGCCTTGGACTGCCAGCGCCGACTCGTACTCGGTTTTCGCCACAGAAGAGTTTCCCTCATAATCATAAATCCGTGCGAGGTAAACATGCGACCACGCAAGCACTCGAGGATCTCCGGTAGCCGCGTGCTCTCCGCTAGTAAGCCGGCCAAAGACTTCCTTGGCCCGGGCCGCGTCATGATCCATGTAAGCGACGACGCCTAGTCCAAACCAGGCGCGCGGCTGATCCGGATATTTGATCAAGACCCTCTTGAACGAAGCCTCTGCAGCGCGAGAGTTTTTCGCGGCAATCTGACGCTCACCTTCCGTAAGCTCGGCAATGGCTTCCGCATCGTTGGGCAGGGTCGTGGGCAAAACTCTCTTGGGGCGCGCTAAGGCTTCGGTTGCCGTCTCATCGGTGTTGGCCGTATCAACAGGAGCAAACTGAATCGCCGCTAGGCGCTTGGTCTCGGCTTTTTCGTCGATGCCCCGCACCAAATCGGGGAAATACCGCTTTATCGAGGGTTCCGACTTCTCAAAACCCTCCAGGGCTGTGACCAGCGGTCTCACCAAAACGTATCCGTCCCCATCATTGCGTCCCAGCGCCGCTTCCCGCTCACCGGGCGACATCTTCTTCATCTTCAACTCCACCGCGCGAACCGTGCATTCGGCAAAATACGAAGGAAAATCGTCTTTCAAATCGCCATCGAGGCGGGGCGCCTTCGCCGCCGTTTCATAGAGCGGCCGCTTCACTGCAATCACGTGCGGATACATCAGCGGCAGCGGGTCGAGCATGAAATGCAAAAACGCGTGACGCACAACGTCCTGGGGAACCTCGTCAGCTCCGCTCAACACCAACGCATAGTGGTCGCCAAAATTGCGCACATTGGTGATTCGCCCGACCAGCGGCTCAACAACGATGGTGAACTTGCGCGCGCTGTAAGGCTCGAGAATCTCTCGAAGATACCCGGTGATAGTGAAAACGATTTGCGTCAGGGGTTCTTGCAAGCGCTGGATTTCGCGGTCATAAATCGGCTGAACCTGCCGCCAGAGCTCGCCGATTTTTTGCTCTTTGTAATAGCTCGAGAGAAGTTCACTGAAGCCCAGGAGCGCAATCACTTCAGGAGGCAATTCGTCGCGGCGCAAAATCGGCTGAAACGCCGGCGCCGGCCCGGAAACCAATCCAAACCAAAGATACCTGGACAGGGTCGCTCCCGGATCGCGCAATTCGTGCTGGCGATAGAACTGGCGTATCGCATCGACGGCCGGCCCTTTTTGCTGGCGCAGCCGCTCGCGCATCTGCGCGCGGAAGGCGGTCCAATGGTCGGAGCTGACATTTGACTCAAAGCCCGCCGCAAGCAGCGCGCACATAGTTGTAAACATCGCTTCGCTGCCGTCCACGGTCACTGCGTTTTGAGGAGCAGCTTGCGCGCGCAAGGAACTGGCAGACCCCGCCGCCCGGGGTGCGGGTTGAGTTTGTGGCTGCGCTGGGGCCGGCGCGGCGGTCTGCAAAGCCATCGTTGCACAGAGCCCCAAAAGCGCAGTGAGTCGTCTTGCTTCAATCATTCTTTCATCATTGCGGCCGCCGCAGCCCCCCGTTCGGACAAGTCGCTTCTTATTTTTACGCCCCTGGCGTTTCTCAGCATGGAAAGGAACATCTTTGAGCGGGCAGTGTTCTCTCGCAATGCTGCGGCAGCCTTTCAATCTACCGTTGCCCTAACCTCCCGTCAAGGAATCGCGCCAACCGCGAAGGGTTTTCAAGTTGGCTTTTTGCCGCGGTCAGAACACCCTCGACGCCCCTCTTTTTTTACAAATCCCTTCAACTTCATCGAGTTCTGCGAGAGAGCAACGCTTGCCTCGAGGAATTGCATCTGCTAAGAGTAGAAACAAGAGCAGAAATCCGTGCGGGACTGGAAACTCGCGCGCGTCTTAAACAGGATAGGATCAGCAGAAATGGCTCGGCTTTTCAGACAGATCGTTTTCCTCGCTTTAGGTTTCCCGCTCGTCACTGCGCTCCTGGAAGGTTCCGGCCACGCCCAGCTCGTTCGCGAGACTGCCCCAGCGCAGCAAACCGCAGCGGACCAGAACAACTCCAAAACACCTCTCGGCAAAGAACGCGTTTCTCAAGAAGTGCAGATCACGGGCGACCAGGCCTGGGTTGACACAGGTATCGACGTGCAACCCGGCGAGCATGTAATCGTCGCGGCCACCGGCAAGCTGCGGTATGGCGACGCGAAAGAAGACAATGGGCCCGACGGCCTCGGGCGCAGCTTCGGGGATCTCCTGCGCGTTCTGCCTTTCAACGAAGCGGGGCGCGGCGCATTGATTGGGCGCATTGGGGATAAAGATGCCGCGCAGCCATTTTTGGTTGGCGGGCACCGCGACGTTGTTGCGCCCGTTGCCGGGCGCCTCGCTCTCGGCATCAACCAGGCAAGCGATGACGCGGGAACCGGCACCTACGTGGTGCAAGTGGAGGTCTACGCACCGGAAAACGGGAAGGCCCACGCCGTGGCAAAGCAAGTCCGTTCCATGACCGGGATTGACAAGGCCCTTTTCTCCAAAATTCCCCGGCGCGTCAGCGACAAGCAAGGCAATCCCGGCGATATGGTCAATTTTCTGATTCTCGGCTCCCAAACAGCCATGGAAAACGTCTTCACCACTTCGGGCTGGGTGAAAGTGGATCCCGACGTCCGAGAAACCATCCTGCACGGTATTCTCGAGAGTATTTCCAAAGAATCCTATCTCACCATGCCCATGAGCCAGCTCTATCTCTTTGGCCGTCCGCAGGATTACGGCTGGGCCCACGCCGAACCCATCACCGTAGTGAAAACGCGCAATCACCTGCGCATCTGGAAAGCACCCTTCCAAGTGAACGGCGAGACGCTTTGGATAGGAGCTGCAACCCATGACATCGGCTTCGAGCGGGACCAGCGCAACAATGGTGTCACGCACAAAATCGATCCCGATATCGACCTCGAACGCGATTACGTGGAAAAGACGCTTACTTCAACTGGGCTTGTCACGGAAATTTCGCACTTCCTTCCTGACGGTCCGCTGAAGGAAGCGAAGACTGCCACTGGCGGCACCTTTCATTCGAACGGTCAAGTCCTTCTCGTGAAAGTCGCCGAACCGGCGCCCAGTCAATAAGCTCGCAGACCGTCGGCCCATTCTTGCTTCGCAGGTCTCTAAGACAAAGCATCGGTCGTACGCATCTACTTGGTAGGTTCCAGTTCCAGCACAATTATCCGATCCACGTCCTCAGGCTGCGCTTCGGGCAGCTTCAGCACTAATCCTCCTTTGACGGTGCTGAACTCCACGCTGCTGCCATCACGCAACAGCTTTGCTGAACGCACTGCGCGCTCAGTACCCGCCAGCGCAAGGATCGGCTCATTCCAATCCAACACATGAACGTAAACCGTTGAGCCACGCTGCGTCGTCACGCCCCAAGACCCCGCCGTCACCGGCCCGCCACGCGTTCCGTAAATGGACTCTCCATATTTGTTGGTCCATTTCCCTATTTCCGTCAGTCGTTGTACAAACTCCGGCTGAATCTCGCCATTGGGCATGGGCCCCACATTCAGAAGGAAATTCGCGTTCATGCCCGCCGCTCGCACCAAGTAACGAATCAATTGCGCCGTGCTTTTGTAATGCTCGTCAGTAATATTGAACCCCCAGGCGTTGTTGATCGTTTCGCAAGTCTCCAGCGGCAGCGCACTCACGCCCTGCTCCGCGTTGAAGCCCTGGGTGCGCCCGCCGGGCAAATCCTTTTCGAACATCTGAAAGTCCTCGCCGGGAAAAGGAGTTCTATGGTGATTGCTACCGACCAGCGCCGCTGGCTGCAGTTGATGAATCATGTTGTAGGTCCTCGAAAGATGCCAATCCGCATCAGGTTTGTCCCACATGCCGTCAAACCACACTCCGCCGATGACTCCGTAATTCGTCAGCAACTCGCGTAATTGTCCGTCCATGAAGTTCAAATACGCGTCCCAGTTCCCCGATTCCGGACGCCCAGTGCGATGACCTGTCCTTCCGCGGGGAAAATAGTCTTCCGAATGCCAATCGAGTTGCGAGTGATACACGAACAATTTGATTCCCTGCTTATGACATTCCGCCGCCAGCATGCCGATGATGTCTTTCCCATAGGGCGTGTGTGCCACGACGTTCCAGTCTGTCAGCTTGGAATTGAACATCGCGAATCCATCATGATGCTTCGAGGTAATGGTGATGTATTTCATCCCCGCCGCTTTTGCCAGCGCCACCCATGCTGCCGGATCAAATTTGGTCGGATTGAAGAACGCAGGCAGCTTCGCGTAGTCGGTGCGATTGATGGGACGCGTTTCCATGATCCATTCCCCGTCGCCCAACACGCTGTACGCGCCCCAATGAATGAACAATCCAAACTTGGCGTCTTGAAACCAGACGCGCGCCTTCAGATTCTCCGGCGTCGGCGTGTAAGTCTCCTGTCCTCCGGCGATGGGCAAGCCGCCGATGAACCCGCACAGGATTACGAGCGCAATGGAACTCGGCCGTACACGAAGGGAAAGCTTCATGAGAATACCTCCACAGATTTTCGGTGGGCAATTCTATCGAATGACGCCAGGAATTCGATGGATTCTTTACGCTGCGCTTCGCTCTTCAACCGTTAAAAGCAAAGCGGCCCTCCAATCGGCGACGCCGGAGTCACCCCAACTGAACACCGTCGTCCCCACCCTTGGACTAGGCGCTCTGAATTGCCCTCTGCAAGACTTCCCCCGAAATATTCGCTCCACTCACCAGCAGCACCGGGCAATCACCGCAACCTTCGCTCGATTTCAGCAGGGCTGCTGTACTCGCCGCTCCAGCAGGCTCGGCAACCAGGTGTTCTTCTGCAAGCAACGTCTCGATGGCCCGTAACATCTGCTCCTCGCTCACCAGCACCACGTCATCTACCAAATTCTTTACCTCGCGCACATTCCGCGCTTCCGGCGTTCGCGTCGCGAGCCCGTCCGCAATCGTGTCGCAAGTCTCCGTGCCCACGACTTTTCCTTCTTTCCACGACAAGTAATACGCCGGCGCACGCGCCGCCTGCACACCGATGATCCGCACCTGAGGCGCAATCTGCTTTGCCGCAGCAGCCATCCCACGAATCAGCGCCGTAGCTCCCATCGGCACAAGCATCGCCGTCACCTTCGGCAATTGCTCCAAAATTTCGCATGCAATCGTCGCCGGGCTCGCCGGTAAATCGACATCCGTCGCGTCATTCAAAAAATAGACGCCCGGCTGCTTCGCATACTCGGCCGCCAATTCGAATGCCGATGCCGAATCGCTTCCGCTACTCTCCACAATTGCCGCTCCCAGCCCCGCGATTCGCCGGCGCTTCATCGGATTGCAATTCGTCGGCAAAAAAATCCTTGCCGCAATGCCAAACTCTTTTGCGGCATACGCCACCGCCGCCCCATGATTCCCGGTGCTCGACGCCACCACTTCCCGCACGCTCGACTTCTTCATCCTCTCCGCCAGCGCATAGAACGCCCCCCGCATTTTGAACGACCCCGTCGGCAGCTCCGTCTCCAGTTTCAAATACACATTCTTCCCCGTGCGCTGAGTCAAAAACGGCGCCGCGATCAGCCGCGTGGCTGCAAAATGCTTCGCCAGGAACTTTTGTGCTTCGCGAATCGTCGAAATGCTCGGTTGAATCTGCGCCCTCAGCCCTGTCTCCATTGGTGCCTCGCTCTTTCGAAGCTCACCCGGCCGGCCTTCCCGCGCAGGCAGCATCGCCAGCCATGCGTCGTTTCGGAGAGGCAGCATCATAGCAGGTAATTCTTAGACACTTCCTTCCAACCAAGATCCACGTGAATTTGCCCCTAAGCTATTCTTTTTACAGGGCTTACTTCACTAGCTTGCGACTTTTGCGTGGCCTTGGGGTTAGATGCAATGGGTGGCCCTCAACTGGCAAATCGCCACCCTAAATAAGAATCACCGGAAATTCGTAAACGCCCAGCAATGCCAGAAAGGTGAGGATCATGCGTATCGCCCGTTTTGTTTTTGCACTTGTTCTTGCAGCCGGAATCCTGGCGATTCCCGCTCCATCTGATGCCCAAGTTGCCGTAGGCGTTTCTATTCGGATCGGCCCTCCGGCGCTGCCGGTCTACGCGCAACCGATCTGCCCTGGGCCGGGCTATATCTGGGTTCCCGGCTACTGGGCCTACGGTTACGAGGACGAGGACTATTTCTGGGTTCCCGGCACGTGGGTGATCGCTCCGGAGCCGGGCCTGCTTTGGACTCCCGGCTATTGGGGTTGGAGTGAAGGTTTCTACGTCTGGCACGGCGGCTACTGGGGACCAAGAGTCGGCTTCTACGGCGGAATTAACTATGGCTTTGGCTATCCCGGCGCCGGCTTCTACGGCGGATACTGGCGCGGAGGCAATTACTACTACAACCGCTCCGTCACCAACATCAACGTGACCAACATTCACAACACGTACAACACCACCGTCGTCAACAACAACACCACCATCAATCGCGTCAGCTTTAACGGCGGCCCGGGCGGAATCCATGCCGAGCCCAATCGGGATGATCGCCGCGCTGAACACGAGCGCCACATCCAAATGACTTCGGAGCAGAATCGTAACTTTGAAGCTGCTCGCGGCGATCGCAGCTTCCGGGCTTCCGTCAATCACGGCCGCCCCGAAGTCGCCGCGACTCCGCGCTCGGGCGAATTCCGTGGCCGCGATGTCGAGCACGGCCGAGGCGATGACCGTGGCCGCGGTGACGAGCGTGCCCGATTCGGCGATCGTGGCAGAGGCAACGACAGAAACCGTCCGCCGGACGCACGCGATTCGAATCGTCGGGATCGAAACTTTGACAACGGCGATCGCTCTTCGGATCGGCCAGGCAGGGGCCGCGACAATAACGGTCGCGACTTCGATCGTCCGCCCGCTGGGCGCCATTCCGACAACCCGTCCTCCAACCCTAAGTTGGAGCAACGACACGAGAGAGAATTCGACAAGATGCAACGGCAGCAAGACACCGAACGTCAAAAAATGCAGCGGCGCAATGAACAGGAACAGCAAAGAATGGACCGCCAGAATGGGGGGCAGCAGCGCCAGGACCAGCTCCAGCGCCGCCAACAGCAACAAATGGATCAAATGAATCATAGGCAGGAACAACAAAGTCAAAAACTTCAGCAGCGCCAGGAACGTGAACACCAAAAGGAACAAAGACAAGAAAGCAAGCAGCACGGCAACGGCCACAATCGGCCCTGAGGTCGCCGAAGAAAAACCTCTCGACCACATACAAACGAGTAGCCCGTCAAAGCTGACTGGCTACTCGTATAAGCTTTGCGATTGAGGCGGCGCCCTCCGTTTTTCAGGCATCAAACTTGTTGGGGCGTGAGGCGCAGCAGTGGAAAAAAATGAAGAGCGCGGGAATCCTTAAGTCTAGCGAGCTCCATGTAGGGACCGCGCAACGGCTGCTGGCCTGGAGAAGGTCATGCCCACAACTGCCAACCCTTCGCAAACAGCCCTCGCTACCTTGCAAACCCAGAAAGTCGATCTGTCCTGCGTATTGAGCGGCATTTTTCGCGGCAGATTCTGCCAGATTCTTCTGCAGAATCGCATTCCGCAGAAGTTTGAGAAAGGCGAAACGCTCTACGATATTGGCCGCAATGAAGATTCATTTTTCTTTATTCGCAGCGGTGTGGTAAAAATCGGCACCGTCACCGAATTCTCGGTGTCCGCAAGGCCGGCGAAGTTGTCGGCGAGTTGTCTGCATCGAGTTCGTCCCGCATCGACCGTGCCGTGGCCCTCGAACTTACCGAAGCGGTCCGCGTCTCCTACGATGAAATCCTAGAGACCGTTCAAAAGAATCAGCCGCTCCTGCGCGATTTGATTCAATCATTCTGCGACTCCCTCGTGAACGCTCAGGAACAAGTGACGTCCCTGGCGTTTCGCGACACCATGCAAACGCTCACGAAAACCCTTGTGGACTTGGCCGGGCAGCTTGGGCGTCCCACAGGCAAGCGAATCGAAATCACCGCATACTTGACCCAGGAAGAACTCGCTCAGATGGTGGTAAAACACCCCGGCCTCTCGCGAGTCCCGCTTTGGCCCGCCATGCAGCGGTTCAATCGGCTGGACAGGATGGAAGTAGAGTCCAATCGCAATCACTCCAGGATCCTGCACAACAAAATGCAATTCAATTAGTCGCCCAGGGCCGCCAGGCCTTTCGCTTCGACACGTTTGGGGATGAATCTTTCTGGGGCGGCACGCTCATGCTTCATCAAGCCATCGAGGGAGCCAAGCTTGGCGGCGTCGGTCCTGGCGTCAGCCCCAAAACCGCTTTGGCCGTAGGCCTCAAAGTGGACGTGGGCGCCCTCCCTGACAATCTCGTTGCGGCTCTCAATCATGGCCAGGTGAATCTCGACGATCCGGCAACCACTCTGGCACTCCTTAAACGCAACGCCGTCGTCGGCCTTACCGGCTTCTTTAATTCCTCTGGAACTCTCCAGTCGGTTGGAATTCAGTGCGCCTTATGCCATTCGACCGTGGACAATTCCATGCCTCAGTTGTGCGCGGGCGCAATTCAGCCGAACCCAGGCACGGGTTGCATCGGCCGTCGCTTGGAAGGCTGGTCCAATCGCGATTTGAATGTTGGCGCGATCATTTCTCTAGCGCTCGACCTTAGCGTGCTTGCAAACCTCTTGAGCACCAATCAAGCAGCGGTCAGAAGCGTTCTGGGCACTTGGGGGCCCGGAAAATTTGACGCCGAACTAGTTCTCGACGGCAAGGCATCCAATCCTCAGCAAATAACCGACGGCGTCGTGACCGCCACAAACGTGCCCGGCGCAACTCTGATTCCTGCTGCCTTTGGACTTGGCGGTGTCAATCTCCACACTTCGACCGGCTGGGGCTCCGTGCCCCACTGGAACGCGTTCGTTGCGAATCTCGCAATGCACGGCAAGGGAGGTTCTGGGATCCTCAACGGAACAACGTCGCACAATTCCCCGTCGCGGCGGCCAACGGCTTTGGCGATTTGCCGCACATTGATCCGGACAGCGACCTCATTACTTCCAAGCTGCAGGCTCTTCAGTTCTACCAGCTCGCAATTCCTCCTCCCCAACCGCCCCCGGCAGCTTCGATCCCGCGGCGGCAGACCGCGGTAATGCGCTGTTCAGCGGCAAAGCCAAATGCAACAACTGCCACGTCGAACCACTCTGGACCGATGCTGGCTGGAATTTGCACACCGTTTCGGAAATCTGCACAGACAGTTTCCAAGCCAACCGCGCACCGGATCAGCGCTACCGCACTTCGCCGATTGGTGACCTCTTCACACACTTCAAAGGTGGCTTTTATCACGATGGCCGCTTCGCAACGCTGAACGACGTCGTGAACCACTACAACACTTGCATGAACCTCGGTCTGACTCCGCCCGAAAAGAGCGATCTGATTCAGTATTTGCTGAGCCTGACGTTTGCACCCAAGAATTCTTCGTCTCAATCGAACACCACATCTTCCGGCTGCAATCACCAGTAACCCAAAGCCCTGGCTTCCGGTCTGGTCGGCCAAACGAATGTTCTCGGCATGCGAATCATCTGGCTTGCCGTGTGACTCACAAACATCACCTACAAAACAAAAAAGGAGATGATATGCATCGTTTGAAAATACTTCTCGACCAACACCGGTTTCGTCCTCTTTCTGCTCTCGCTCGTTGTCGGTGTGTGTTTGGCATTTACGCCAGGCATTTCCTGGGCGCAGCTCGCGCTCAACCAAACTCACGGCTTTGGCAACGGCCAGCTCGTCACCTATTTACCTTCAGAATTTTGATTGTGTTGAACAGCCGAAGCATGGATTTGGACTTTAACGGAGTAAAGGCGCAGTCCGATCCTAATGAATTGCAAACTCCGATTTGCCAGGCCGTCACCGAACCCACGCAAGATCCAACCGGCGGGGACATCAAGCACACAGCACATCTCTACGTTTTCATTCCTATGTTCTCGGTGGGCAACGATCAAAACGCCGCCGACGCGATGGACTGCCCTAATGGTGGCCGTCCCGGCGAACTCTGCGGTGCGGCGCTGGGCTCCGCGCTCATCACGGCGTTCGGCTTCGTGCCCGAGGCTGGAAAACGCACTCCATGGTCTCAACGCCGTGCCCCGATCCCAACAACCCCGTCCCCGGCACCCCGCACAACGCACGCCTCTTCTGTGGATTTGTCACTCACCCTCGCCGCTCTCGGAAAAGGAGCGAACCCTCCAGCCGCTAATGTCTTCGTACCCACGCCAAATCCACAGCCACGTCATTGATAATTCTCGCTTCAATGCGTCACCTAGTTGGTGGGAAGTTCGGCCGGTACTCATCATGAATCAGAGCGACTGACCCACTGCCGATGTCCGCGGCATCACTTCTTCTCGTGCAATCGATGATGCCGAGGCCGCTGGCACAGCTATTGAAGTTGGCTCCAACTTCTTGCTCTTCTTCAGCTCCCAGATGAGTTCCACCACAATGGCTTCTCATCAGATGCATGCAAATGCCGTTCGCAAGTACGTCGCCGTCTCAAGCTATCGTCACGGAAGCGCGCACTGGCAATCAATCCAGCTTGCGCAGATAGGCTGGCAACCTGCGGGGTCATGAGCGCTGGAACCTCTCCCGGAGTCATGATCTGTTTGGAGCCGCACAAAAAGCTTAAGCCGTGAAGCAGACTCCTTGCTTCCGGCTTCCACTGATGTAATCCCGCCTCCCAGCCAAGTATGGAAGCGATGCGGTGGTTGGGGCGGCTCGCCTCTGCTCACCAAGTAAGCAGAGCATAGCCCCCTTGCCCTGCCTGAGCGGGAGGAAAGAAAGATCCCGCTCCGCCGCCGCCGAACTGTCCATTCGGTTGGAAAGGAAAGCCGGGAATGAGATAGCCAACCGCTCCGAGGTCATTCGGAGAGAAGACCGATGGAGCAGAAGGCCCGCTGTGGCTGATTGCGGCATTCGGATCAGCGGCCCCACCTGCCGCGCCAGCGACATTCGTTCCGCATGTTACCCCGGACGGCGGATAGGGCTGACCAGCGCCGCCGCCGTAGGCAACCGCGAGCACGTTACCGTTAGCATCCAGGACTTGCGTATCTCCCCCATTGCCACCAGGAGGATTCGTGGTGGTTCCGGCCCGACCCTTGGCGCCGACCATGATCGTCAAGCCTTGGCCCCCTTGGACCGTCAGGATTGTGCTGGTGTAGGCCCCGCCACCACCGCCGCCTCCGCCGTTGCAGCTGACAACGGCTCCGCCTCCGCCAGCGCCATAAAGTTCTACGCTAAGCCTGTTGACGCCACTCGGAACAACGAATGTGCCGCCCGCTTGAAATTCCTGCCTGCCATTAAGACCTGGGCCTGGAGGGCCGGCGGGACCCTGCGGTCCACTTGCTCCAGTCGGGCCCGTTGGACCCGCAGGTCCGGCAGGGCCAGTTGCGCCAGTTTGACCCACGTTGCCCATCGGCCCCTGCGGACCCTGTGGACCTTGAGACCCCAGCGGACCTATCGCACCAGCAGGCCCTACAGGGCCGGTTGCACCCGCAGGTCCTGCTGCGCCCGTTGCGCCAGTGTCTCCCTTTGGCCCTTGCGGCCCTATTGCGCCAATTGGACCGGCAGGCCCGACTGCGCCCGTTGCGCCTGGGTCACCTTTTGGTCCCTGTGGACCAGCCGGTCCTTGGGCTCCGGCAGCCCCCGCAGCTCCAGCCGGCCCCTGCGGTCCCATCGGTCCAGCTGGACCGACTGGTCCTGGAGGCCCCATTGGGCCTACGCTCATTATGGGTAGCAAGGTGACGCTGAGGTCATTGTTGCCCGCAGCCACCTGCACATCGCGCACATCGGCATTCCAGCCCGGGTTCGGACTAGAAACCCTTACTTTATGCCAGCCCACTGCAACCTCCGTGCTCATGGGCGTGACTTGGCCCATGTCCTTTCCGTCCACCGACACGTTCGCGCCTGACGGAAACGACGTGACCTTCAATTTTCCGTGCTTACTATCTTGCGCCCCGGCTGTGCGGGGTAACAGGAATAGCGTTGTGACCAACACAAATACCCACAACATCCGCCGACGCTGGGTCATCGAGTCCTCCTTGAGTGCTTTCCCACGCTCAACTGTTCGCGCCAACTTATCTGCCGCGCGTTCGGGCAGGCTTCGAGGGACATGGCCGTATTCACCGCAACCGCCCCTCCATGTCGCAATTGCCACTAACTCATTTGTTTTCAACACAAAAGAAGAAGATTTCCACCCATAAGGCCCAGCAGACGGGTTACGAATCGTAACCTTTCGGGCACAAGCGGCCTGCAACCGCGCACCTGTTTTTGTATTTTATTCGCTAGAGGTGCTTTCGCCGCATTTGGCCCTCGGCGCGCCGGCCCGTTTATCCCTACCTTCCTGACGTCGCCTTCAAACTTTTCGGCTTCTACTGAATCGTCCGCTCTTGCCTTTAGCTATCCCACGCTCCTGGCCAGTTCTGAGCTGCGGGTCCCTGAAACTTCTTGACACGACAAGCCCCAAAAAGGATCTAAGGACTCTCTCAGCCTTGACCGCCAAAGCGCCGTCCAGCTCTACTTCCAGATCCACCAGCACCTCCTCCAGGAAATCCGCTCGGGCCGCTTCAAGGCCGGCAAACCCCTTCCTTCCGAAGAGGTGCTCTCCAAACGCCTTCGTGTCAGCCGCATGACCGCCCGCCAGGCACTCAAATCGCTTTGCAGCCTGGGCGTGGCTTACTCTCAAAGGGGTAAGGGCACCTTCGTCTCTGAAATCAAGCTGGAGAAACATTTCCGGCAGGTCCAGTCCTTCACGGAGGAAATGGAAGCGCGTGGTTCTCGCCCTCACTCCAAGCTGATTTCGTCGGAGTTGCTTTCTGCCGAGGAAGCAACTAGGGAAGCACTGGAACTTGAGCCGGAAGAAAAAGTGATCCGCATACGACGCGTGCGCGTGGCGGACTCGTGGCCGATGGGAATAGAAACGACGTGCTTGCCCCAAAAGCTCTTCCCAGATTTGCTCGAGAGATTTGATCCGCGCTCATCGCTCTATCGCACCCTTGCGCGGGTGTACGGAATTCACATCGTGCAGGCCGACGAAGTAGTAGAGGCAGGCTTGGCGAACGCCGAAACGGCTCGACTGCTGGGGATTGCTGACGGCAGCCCTGTATTTCTATTTAGCGCACCGCTTACGTCGAGGGCGGACAAGCGGTCGAATACGTCAAGTCCACATTTCGCGGTGATCGCTACAAGATTACGAAGCGGCTGGGCCAATTCAGCAACGACAATTCTTCCGGGGGTGAGGCATGAACACACGGGTGTGTGCAAACGCAGTATCTCGATTGCGAAATCGCAGTTCGAACAGGGGGTCAATCATGTTGGTCGAAAGAGGGGGGTTTTTCGTTCGGGCTGCCTCCTCGGCGCGTCGCCTCTTGGCTGCCGTCCGAATCAGGTGGGCGATCCCAACTCCGGAGCTCCGCATACCTTCAGCAGTTGGTTCAACGCAGCGGCATTTACGGCGCCCAGCGCAACTCAGACGACGGAAACAACCGAGCGGCCCGGTGCTATTCGCGGGCCAGGTTTCCGGCGAACCGACCTCTCCTTGTTCAAAAACATAAAGTTCACCGAGCGTTTCAACGGGCAATTCCGTTTCGAAACATTTAACACCTTCAACCACACGAACCCTATTTGCTGCGGCTCGACGAACTTCACCTCCACGCTGTATAACCCGATAACCTCGACGCGCGATCCGCGCATTCTGCAACGCGGGCTGAAACTCAACTTCTAAATTTCGCATCCGCTGCTTGCGGTTGCCCTCATCCCAAAAACAAGGAGGCTCCGAGTCATCCGAGCCTCCTGTTTTTTCGGGGAGCCGCTGCTGGTCACGTTGGAACTGTAGTTCGCCGCTCTCACCGCGAGGCAGTCTCCTGTCACTAATTCCCTAATGAGCAGCGGCGAGTGCTTGAGTTTTTCTCGATTCGTTCCACAGCGCCACGTAAGGCTGCAGGTCTCGCATCATTTTTTCGAATTGTGCTAGGTCGAGCGACTGCGCACCATCACTAATAGCTTTCTCCGGCGCGGGATGCACCTCGACGATCAATCCGTCCGCCCCAATCGCCACCCCCGCTCGCGAAACTGCCGGCACCAGGCTGCGTTTCCCTGTCGCGTGGCTCGGATCCAAAATCACCGGCAGATGCGTCAACTCATGCAGCACGGGGATCGCCGAAATATCGCAAGTATTCCGCGTGGCCGTTTCAAACGTGCGGATTCCCCGCTCGCACAAAATCACGTCCGGATTCCCGTGCGCCGTGATGTATTCCGCCGACATCAGCAGCTCCTTCACCGTGCTGCTCAATCCGCGTTTCAGCAGCACCGGTCGGCCGCATTTGCCCAGCGCCTTCAGCAGCATGAAGTTCTGCATATTTCGTGCGCCCACTTGCATCACGTCCGCGTACTTCGCCACCAAATCCACGTCCCGGTCTGTCATCACTTCCGTGATGACCGCAAGACCTGTCACATCTTTTGCTTTGCGCAGCAGCTTCAATCCTTCTTCTTCCATGCCCTGAAAATCGTAGGGGGAAGTTCTTGGCTTGAACGCTCCGCCGCGCAGCATTTTCGCACCCGCTTTCGCCACGCCCTCAGCGGCCTGCATGATTTGCTTTTCCGATTCCACCGAGCAGGGTCCCGCCATCACCACAAATTCGTCGCCGCCAATTTCGATGCCGTTCGCTCTGATCCGCGTCTTCTGTTTGCGAAACTCCTTGCTCACAAACTTGTACGGCGCGGAAATCCGCACCACCTTTTCCACTTGCGGCATCGCTTCGATCGATTCCAGGCATGCCGCCACGTCGCCCACGCCCACCACCCCGATGACCACGCGCTCCTCCCCTTCGATCGAGTGCACTTTGTACCCGAAGTGCTCTACCCGCGCTCGAACCTCGTCGATTTCTTCCCGCGTTGCATGCCGTTTCATGGAAATAATCATTTCTCTAGCCTCTCAAGTTGAATCAGAGATCAGATAGCGGAGAACCGAAATCAGGGACGCGGAAAGAACGCGTTTCCCGCCGACTAAAACAGGTTTCTTTTCTGATCTCCGGTCTCTGTTCTCCGATCCCGCAATCTGTTTCTCGGGACCTAACCTCGCTGCAAGCCCTCATTCAAAATCGCTCGTTTCAAAAAAGCTCTGCCACCAAAAACAAAAAACCCACTCGGCTGGCGAGTGGGCTAAAAATCTTCTCCGCTGATTTCGCTTACAGAGACGCCCCCCGCCACCCGGATGGATGCCACGTAAATCGATACCAGCGATACGAGTTGGCGAGTTGCGCGTTCATCGAGGTCACAGTGTATTCTGTCTTTCTCACAGTTTCAACAATATCTTTTAGCAGCCGGACCGCTCTTCCTTTTGTGACAAGGTTGATTTTCAGTTTTCCATTTTCTAGCTTCAGAAGAACAGCAGCGCGATTTTGTAGCGCGCGAAACCCGCGGCTTCACTTGTGCGGCAGGCGCCCACGGAAACGTTGCGATACGGCTCGCGGCGGATTTTCTTTTCGAGGTCCGTCGGAATTTCGCTAAGGTCTCCTGTCTCGAAGCGAATCAACGCCCCAGAACGCGCTCCTAGCACCGCTAAACTCCCCTCGCAGGATTTACGCGCGTCGTCTGGCACGCCGGTTACGTGCAAACCTTTGGCTGTCAGCAACGCGCTCACTTGTTTCTCCTGCTGCTCCAGACTTTCGCGGGCAAACGACTGCGAGAAATCCTGCACCGCAAAAAGGCCGGCCGTTCCGCGCACCGCAGCGATTCCCACCGACGTCACCCGCGGGCTCAAAATGTTGGCGCGGTGGCCGGGAGAGCGCATCCATCCGTTGTGGATGGTGGCCGGATCTTTGCCGAAGGCGATATTCTCGGCGATGTTAGTGAAACGCGCGCCAGCAGCCGTGATGCGTTCTTCCAATCCGGGCTCGTCGGGAAGCTGATGCTCGAGAATGTTGAGATTGAGCATGAGCAGCGCGTGCTGGCGCGCGGCTTTGAAGAGTGCGTCGTCCCACTTCAGTTCGGGAAGACCATTCGCAACGCGGTCGTGGTTGAGCAGCTCAAACAGTTCCCGCTCGGACTCGTTGCGCGGCGGGGTTTGCGCCTGCGCGGCCGAAGCTGCAACCAAGAAAAGCAAAACGGCCAACAAGTAAGAGACTTTCGCTGCGCGTGGGACGAAAGAAAAATCGCGCGCGCGACTTTGCGGCGCGGCAGCTTGCTTTGCAGAGTTTGTTGCGCTCGCACCGAGAACGGCTAAGTGCGGCACGAAATTTTTCATGCCAGTGAAAAAATCAGCCGCGGACGCGAACCGCGCTGAAGCTCACCACCACGTGCCCGCCGGCGGTGGGCCGGCCGAAACTCAGCATCGGGCTGAAGCGCGAGAGGAATAGCATCTGGTACACCTGCCGGCGAAGCTCCGCGCTGGTTGGGCCAGAGAGAATCTGATAATCCGTCATGCGGCCTTCCGCATCCACGGTTACGTCCACCAAGAGCCCATGGGGCGAGGAAAGTTCGCCGTCATGCTGTTCGGGCGCCCAGGCTTCCGGATAATCCGAAAGCGAAACGAGTTTCGCGGGACGCATCAGATTGATGGGCACATCGTTTTCCACGGCGCGCACGGTGATGCCCGGGAGGATCATCTGCAAGGCCAGGATAAAAACCAGCATCGCGGACAAAAAGCCGCCCGTCGCCGGAACGGTGACCGGGCGAAATACGTTTTCGAGCACGATTTCCGCATGATCCCGGAAATTGCGCCAACGCGTTGCCCAATCCTGCGATTGCTGCGCCTGCGCCGCCGCGACTTTGATACGCACGGCAAGATCCGCGGGCGGAGTATTCTTCTGCACACGAGAGAGCAGTACGGCCAGCTTGCGGAACCGCTGCAACTCTTCGCGGCAACCGCCGCAAAGTTCCAGGTGCCCGCGAATCGCCGCGCGCTCCCGCATGCCCTTTTCGCCAATCAATGCATCATCCAAATAACCAGCCAGATTTTTCCTTACCGTGGTGCACTTCATGAGAGCCCCTCTCCCGCGTACGCTTCGCGCGGGGACTTACTTTCTGAAGCAACCGAGACATGCCGCGCAGCTGAAGAGGCTTCGCCATAAGGCGACGGCTGTGGCATCACCACCTGAACAACTTTTCCCTGCATCAATGCTTGAACGTGAGCTGGAACGTGACCCAGCGGAACCCCCGACCCGTTCGCGGAGGGCTTTCGTTCCGTCTTGGGTTCATTCAACATGGGTTCGAGAATATCTTTGAGCGCCCGCCGGCCGCGCAGAATCCGCGATTTCACCGTGCCGACGCTGCACTCCAAAACTTCCGCGACCTCTTCGTAAGTCAGGCCTTCGAGGTCGCGCAAGATCACCGCGCTGCGAAACGCTTCCGGAACCTGCTGCAACGCGCTCTGCACCGCGTCTTCGATTTCGTGCGCGGCTAGCTGCTCGAAGGGTGTGCCGCAGTTGTCCGGAACCTCCAGACGCATCTGCCCTTCTTCTGGCTCCGCGTCAATCGAAACATTTTTCTGCAAGTGGCGCTTGAACCAGCGCTTCTGGTTGAGTGCTTCGCGAATGGCGATGCGATAGAGCCAGGTCTTCAAGGAACTGCCTTGGCGGAACTTGCGGATACCGCGAAAAGCCTTCAGGAAAACTTCTTGGGTGCCGTCGGCGGCGTCCGAGGTGTCCCCGAGCATGCCGAGAATCAGGTTGTACACCGGCGCGTGATAGTGGGTGACCAGCCAGTCGAATGCCGTCTCCGAGCCCGCCTGGAGCTCGTGAACGAGTTCGGCTTCACCGCCGCCCCAACTCAGGGCACTAGCCCAATCGGACACTGCCGGCCTTTCCGACCCGAATGCTCGCCCCGATCAGATCTGGTGGAACTTCGTCGGGTCTCCCTACATACCTAGGATCGACCGCCTGCCGGGTCCGTGCATCCCGCAAAGCCATTCGGGATTGCCGAATTCGCTCCGAGCACTTACCTGACCCGCTGTCCGCTCTCCTGATCTTAGACACCGAAGGAAGCGGCTTTGTTTCCTGGTAGTTAGACGTAGGGATTGCGTACCTCCTCATTCTGTCACCGCGCCGGGGCACGCGCAATAGGACCAGCGGCTCAAGTGGAGCTGAAGGCTCAAGAGTTGAGAAGTCCTCCGATGAACCCTCTCGCGTGAAGGTCTCTAGGTTAAGAAAACGCAGCTCGAGGTGCCGCACCACGGTAATTTTCGTAAATGCACATTCCAAAGGACTTACAGACACCACTGTTTTGCAAATGCAGATCCTAAGGACTTGTAGCGGCGGATTCTTGGCCGCTATATCAGGGTAGTCAGAAAGATCATGTTACGCATGTCAGGCGTGGCGCTGGTCCTCCATTGTCCGACTACACTCAATCCGCAGGAGCGACCCCGAACGAACTGAGGAGGGCGGTAGCGATGGTCGCCCTCTCCTGGGCTAGGCAGACACGTGGAGGGCCATAAAGACAAGTACTGGCAGCCACCCTCGGGTTGAAAGGGCGCACCTACGTTATGCAAGCACGCTGCCTTCTTGACCGCGCTGTCCCCGCGCACGATAATTTCGCTGAGTTCCTCGATGGGCCGGGCAGCTTACCTTCGGTTCTCTCAAAAAAGCGCGGAGAAGAGGCCGGCCTCGCTCCGCAGCTCAGGGCAAGCAGAAGGCCGCCGCCACCCGGCAACTGCAAGAGGCGCAGCAGTGTGCTGCGCCACGACATCGTCCAAGTTGCTGCTGATCACCGCGTGTTTGCTCTGTGGCGTCGGATGCAACAATACGTGCATTTCTGGTAGCTGGAATCCCGGCGCCGGGAGCACAGTCACCGGGAAAGTCTCTAGCCCACCGCCCTCGTGCTCGCTCAGCGCTGCTAATGGAATCCTCCGCGTGGAAATCGGCGCCACGGCCGAAACCACCGCCACACCGGCGTCAGGATGGGCTGGGCCACGCGTGGCGCACCTCTTTGTCACAGTCGCTGGACTTGAACTGCACTCGAGCGCCCTCGCCAGCGATGATGCTCTCGGCTGGCAGCCGCTCGCTCCCGAGCCTCTGATACATCCGGTTCAGGTCGATCTATTGGCTGACGCGCATTCAAACAGTTCGAGCGCACCGTTTGGCGATGCTCTGTTGCCCGCAGGAATGTACCGGCAGATTCGGCTGCGCCTCGCCAGCCAGCCGCCAACGGAATCCGCGCTCGAAACAAGCCGCTGTGGACGCGCACCCCATTGCGCCGTACTGTCCGACGGCCAAGTTCGGCCTCTGGTCTTCCCGCCTTCCAGGCCGCATCTGCGGATGGTGTTTGAGGACCTCCCAGGCCGAGGGCTCTACGTTCCTCCAGACAGCATGGTTACGCTGGTCCTCGAATTCGATCGGGATAGGTCGTGGGTCTGGCGCTCCGGCGACTCCTTGGTTTTCAATCCAGTATTCCGTCCAAACGTCCAGCGGCCTCCTGAAGCCGACTGATTGATGTGAATGCCGGGCTCCCGATGCCCGGTGCCGCCATATCTCATCTGGCGGGAGCAGTGTTGAAACCAAGCCACGATCCCTCACTCCGCCGTGACGGCCGGGACAAAAAGAGCGCCCCAAGCCGATCATGGCCAAACCGTGGCTGTAGGCGACATTCCTGGATAGAGGACAAAAGAGAGGGCACGACATTCCGGCCGCTGCCCGGAATCTAGAAGATCGTACTTTTAGAAATACTTTGCATTGCAAAGTACTTGACACCGTCAAGAGGAAGCGCTAGGGTGGAGGTGTGGCGGAGAAAGCGGAGTTTCCAACTACATGTTCAAGCGCATTGCAGCGATCTGCCTGATATGGGTGTGCACGGCGGTGGCGTGGGCGATTCTGGGTTCCTCGATTTTCGTCAGGACCAACAACGCAGAATCGGGGTTGTCGGGACGCGTGGCTTCGACGTGGGGAGCGCCGCAGGAGCAGGCGCCTCCCCAGATTACCCGGGAATGGACGGAAGTCAGGACGATTGAAGATGAGTACGACGGGAAGAACAGGACGCGAAGGGAGACTTATCACCATTCGGATCCGGTGAAAATCGATGGGAGCCGCATCACAGCGGGGCTGCACGTGGATTACCGCCAAAAAGGGCTGCTGTGGTTCAGCACGTACAAGGTGGATTTCGACGGCGCGTACACGTTCCAGAATCCCAAGGCGAGCGAGGAGGAGTTCGCGATTGCGCTGCCGCTTCCGGCGCAGCAGGCGGTGTACGACAACGTGCAAGTGAAGGTGAACGACGAGGCGCTGCCGCTGACGTTTAGCGGAGGGCAAGTGACGGCGCGGACGCGGCTTGAGCCGGGCGCGAAGGCCGGGCTGCGAGCGGAATACCGCTCGCAAGGGCTCGATAGCTGGCGCTATTTGCTCGCTGGCGCAAACGTGGCGCAGGCGGGTTCCGGCGGCAACGGAACGCAGAGCGGCAAGGAAATCACGCAGACGCGGGATTTCCATCTGATGGTGAAGACCGATTTTTCCGGTTTTGATTTTCCGGATAATTCCCTTTCGCCGACGGAAAAACGCGAGACAGCGAGCGGCTGGGAGCTGCAGTGGAATTACGGAAACCTGGTATCCGGCTTCGACATTGCGCTGAAGATGCCTCAGAAACTGCAGCCGGGGCCGCTGGCGGGGCGGATCAGCTACTTCGCGCCGGTGTCGCTGTTTTTCTTCTTCTTTCTGGTGTTTATCCTTGCCACGATGCGCGGGAACAATTTGCATCCGATGAATTATTTCTTCCTGGCATGCGCTTTCTTTGCGTTCCACCTGCTGCTCGCTTATCTGGCGGACCACGTTTCGATTCATGCGGCGTTTGCGATTTCGTCGATAGTTTCGATTTTACTGGTGGTCAGCTACCTGCGGCTGGTGGTGGATTTGCGATTCGCGGCGGTGGACGCGGGGCTGACGCAGCTCATCTATCTGGTGCTGTTTTCGTATGCGTTTTTCTTTGAGGGATTCACGGGGTTGGCAGTGACCATCGGAGCGATCCTGACGCTGTTTGTGGTGATGCAGATGACCGGGCGTTTGAACTGGGAGGAGAAGTTCGGCCAGGCGGTGGCGGCGAAGATGCCGGGCTGAAGCCCAGCGCTACATGAAGACCTTGAGAGGGCGCCGCTAGGTAATGTCAAAGAAAGATGGAGAAGCGAGAGCGGCCCCGGAATGATTCACCACGCCAGGCTGGGGTTTTATGGTTTGGGCGTTGGAGACTTGGCTGCTTCGCTGTCGCGGGTGAGGATGTTCAGTCCGACAAAGAATTTCTTGGGACCGAGGGCCTTGCAATAGACGACCCGGGCCCTTGCCTTCAGGTCATCCACGACGGATTTCACGTGCACATGCGTGCCTAATTCCCAGGAGCGCTCCGTCGCCAGCCGAACGCCGCTGGGACTCTGGTTTTCCACGGAAGCCAACTCCGTCAAGAGCGGGTCATGCGCGGAAGACACTTGAACCAGAAATCGTTCACCTTTGCGTAGATGTTTACGGCCTTCGAGCAACATCTGCCCCCGTTGCCGATGCTGCAGAGGAATAGTCATCAGGGTGGGAAGCCGAATGCTATCTGGGGCCTGACGAGAATCAATCAGGTAAAACCCTGAAAGTTTATGCAACAGTCTTCGGACGCGGGGTCAGCTTGCGGCGGCGGCGAGGAGGGAGAGCCACTCGTCCCAGTCGTTCAGAACGATGTTGTAGTCTGCGGTGAGCAGCTTGCAACTGGCGGAGGGAATGAGGGCGACAATTTTAACTTTTGGGAAGTTTGTTTTGAGCCAGTCGACCATTTCCTTGCGCGTCTGTTCGGGCGCGTTGGGGCCGACGACAAACACATCCACATTCTGGGCGGAGGTCAGGGCAGCTTTGGCGGCCTCGTTGTCGGCGACCGAGACGACGTGGTGGCCACAGCGGCGAAAGAGTTCGGCGCGCGCGTTCAGATCTTTTTCGTCGTAGCCGATTTGAAAGACGATTTGCTTCACATGGGATTTGATGGAGATTTTTTCGCCGGTCTTGTGATTAGCGATGACGTATTCGCCGGGCGAAAATGCCGAGAGCTTTTTAACGCGAGCGCGGGCGCGTTCGAGGTCGTCCGCCTGTTCGATCAGGCGAAGGCTGCCGTCGCTTTCCATCTTGCAGATGTGAAATTGCTGGGACATGGGTATTAGCAACTCTGCACTAATGGCCAAGCTCTGGAGATTGAATCACAGGCTCGGCCGCGTGTCCACCCCCTAAAATAGGCGGATTTATACATTTTTATATCGTCTTTCCTTTTGCCGCGCAAAAGGAAGGTGCCGGGCTAAAGCCCGGCGCTACCTAAAAACCCGAAAGTCCAAGTAGTATCATTCTCGCCGCCAAGGTGTGGCCTCGATCCAACAAACGAACCCGTAAGGAGGAAAGCCGATGAGAAGACGGTGCTCCCTCTCACTCGCCGCAATGATGACCGCAGGGATTTGCGCGGCGTTGATTTGGATCGTGGTGGAACAAGGGCAGGTTGCGGATGCGCTGGCGCAGCAGCAAAAGGCGCCGGCGCGGATTTACAACACGGCGAAGCAGAAGCTGCGAGAAGGCAAGACGCTGGTCGGCGCGACGGTTTTTTCTCCGGACCCGAATATTTATTGCGCGGTGGCCAACGCCGGATACGACTACACGTGGATCGAGATGCAGCACAGCCCGCTGACGTATGGGGACGTGGCCAAAATAATTTGGGCGTGCCGAGGGTCTTCGGCGATGCCGTTTATTCGCGTGCCGGATGCGACGGAGGGCGACATTCAGAAAGCGACGGACATTGGTGCGCTGGGGATTATCGTTCCGACGGTGGACACGGTGGAGAAGGCGCAGGCCGCGGTTAAGTGGTCGAAGTATCCGCCGGCGGGACGGCGCAGCCAGGGTAACGGGCAGTACGGCGCGCTGTGGGGAAGCGATTACCGGCAAACCGCCAACGACAACATGGTAGTAGTGATTATGATTGAGACGCCGATCGGGGTGGAAAACGCGGAGAAGATTGCGTCGGTTCCGGGAATTGATGTGATTTTTGCGGCGAGCACGGACCTGGGGAATTTTTCGGGGCACCGGCAAGGCGAGAAAGAATATGAAGCGCTGGTCACACGAATCCACGACGTGACGCTGCAACACGCGATCCGGCTCGGCGGGCCGCAAGCGTGGAAGGGGCGGCCGGGATTCACGTTTTTCCAGGCGCCGGGCGAGACAGAGTTGATTCGAGCGGGAGCGCGCGTGAACCTTACGGGGAGTGCGGCTGGCGAGCTGAAGCCGGGCGTGGCGCCGGTGGAAGGCGAGAAGCCGCCGGGCGGTCATTAAGGGAAAATGGAAAAGGGAAAATAAAAAAGGACGGCCACACCCGCCTGAAGCAGGCAGGTTCGTGATGACAACATGCGGAGGTCTGAGACCCCAGAAAAGCGGTGGCAAGCCGCCGCACTCTAAAAAACGCCGGGTGAAGCCGGCGTTACCAATGGAACGGGAGGCCTCCCCGCCGCGTCGGCGTAGACCGTCCTTACAAAAGCAACCAGCAAGGCTCCGCTACGAGATGTCAAGCATGTGGCACGAGCGAAAACGAGTCTGCGGTTGCCGCGTCTAAAACAGGAACGTCGGGCGTGCCGAGTAGGTCAGAAGCAACTTAAGGAGGTTAGGCATGCGGAAACGGATCTTCGTTGTGCTGCGCGCGGGGATGGCGGCTTTGTGGATGGCCTCGGCGCAACAAACCGCGCGGCCACAGCAAGCGCCAGGGGCGAAACAGGCGCAAGTTCCGGCGACGGTGGCTTCGGCCGTGGACCGCGACATCAGCGCCGTCGAAAAACAAGTCCTCGACGCCGCCAACGCGATGCCCGAAGATAAATTCAATTTCACTCCGGAAGCTCTCAACATCCCGGGCAGCAACTACAACGGTGTTCGCTCCTTCGCCATCCAGGTCAAGCACATCGCCGCTTCCAACTGGTTCATCTGGTCGCCACTCACGGGCGAGACGCTCCCCGACGGATTAAAGGACGGGAACGGCCCGGAGAACTTGAAGAGCAAGGCGGAGATCATGACGCTCCTGAAGGAGTCGTTCGCTTTGGGCCATAGGGCGGCCGCGACGTTGACCACCGAGAATATTTTGCAGAATCCCGGGAACAGCAAATCCACTCGCCTGCGTTTGGCCGAATTTGGCGTCGCTCACGCTTATGATCACTACGGACAGATGGTTGAATATCTGCGCATGAACGGAATTGTTCCGCCTGCGAGCCGGGCAAAGTCGGATTGATGGTCAGGAAGAGGGAGGGATTTGCGATGAAGGGAACTTCCGGACAATCTTTGCTGCGGTTTGGAACCGCACTTGTTGCCATCGCCATGTTCGGCATCGGGGGAACGAGGCTTCACGGGCAAAGCCAAGCGCAGAATCTGGCTTCGACTCAGGTGCGTACGC
>Ga0126379_10000018_pt1 | contig 75400 bp, 57 predicted proteins | sample PanSoiMetPlot_24_FD_92640 | JGI IMG/M metagenome (GOLD analysis project Ga0126379, IMG submission 92640) | Tropical forest soil microbial communities from Panama - MetaG Plot_24 | ecosystem: Environmental > Terrestrial > Soil > Tropical forest > Bulk soil | place: Panama | collected 2016-02-17
CGTGGAGTCAACGCCGGCCAGGCGCGGAGGAATGGAATTTGGCTCCACGGGCTGATCAATAGCGGCAAAAATGATGACGTCTTTCGCGACATGGACGATGACACGCCCGCCCGCAAGGTTCGCAACAATTTCATCTTCGCGGTCCTGCGCCAGCCCTGGAATGGCCGCAGCAAGAGAAAGAACAGGGGCGAGCAGTAGACACAGAGACAGGGACGAAAGAGTGCCCTGGCTTGCCCGCGTTGGAAAGGGCCTAAACATCCCCACTCAAAGTCTACGAGCCTTCGCCGAGTTTTTCACGGGAATTACACTTTCAAGTGCGCCATTTTCGGACGCGCGGACTGCTGACCCAAATGCCTGGGCGGATCGTCTTATCGCCAGATTCCTATAACCGGACTGGAGTTCGGCTGATTCTCTGAGGGGATGATCAGAAATTTTCAATTTGCCAGACGTTTTTGGTGCCGCCGGTTTCAGCAATGGCAAGCAATCGCCCATCCGGTGACGGGATCGCATGCCAGAGCGAGGGATTGCGAGAGTGGAGCGGGACCGAGGTCTTGCCTCCAAGCGTAACTTTCAGCAATGCACTATCCCCGTCATGGTTGTGCCAAGCGGCCAGCAAACTCTTTCCATCCGGGGACCAGTCAACGTTCAAGAGTCCGCGCTGGTTTCTGCCGTGGCCGCGACCCCCTCATTGTTTGCAGCAGAGCAACCGTCAAAGGGATAGATAAAGCGATAGCCTCGTCTAGAGCGCGTTTCGATAAACACGGGTGTTTCGGCGGAATCGCCTAGCACGTTTCGCAATCTCTTGATGGCGGCGTTAAGGCCATGATCAAAATCCACGAAGGTTTCCGACGGCCAAAGTTTGCTTCGCAATTCCTCGCGTGTAACGACGTCTCCGGGCTGCTCCAGCAGGGCGGCCAATACCTGAAAGGGCTGCTGCAGCCTTAGCTTCTGTCCCTGTTTGCGCAGTTCCCCTGTTTGTAGGTTCAGCTCAAAAGTGCTGAAGCGGATCATTGGTAATGAGGGATTGGCTGGCATGCTGCGTCTAGTGTCGGCACAGTCTAGCATTGTTGACGACAACTCTGCGCGGGGCCTTCCTCACGGCCCCTCTTGGACCGCTTGCTTCTCGATCTTCCCGACAATCGCTTGCAGGTTGGGCACAGCACGGCGGATTGATGAGGCAGGAGTTCTCCTTTGCATGGCAAGATGATTTTTCGCGAACGTCCACCTTCCTCGAAGGAGAAGACCCATGTCACTCACCCCCGGTGGCGCTCCTCCCGGTCCATCCGCACAGGCAGCAACGCAGGATCCGCGTGTTCCCATTATTTTGCGAATGCGGCGCGGAGCGGGTTGGTTCCTGACGATTGGCATCCTGTCCGGAGTGAATTCGCTCCTGCAAGTCTTCGATGCCAAGATCCGCTTCATCTTTGGGCTGGGGATAACACGAGTCGTGGATCCCATCGGGCATGGCGCCGGGCAGAACGGAATGTTCATCACCATCGCCGTGGATGGCATCTTCATTGTGATGCTGATTCTGTGCTCGAGATGGGCGAAGGCCGGGTCGCAAGGAGCGTTCCTGGGAGGAATGATTGCGTACGCGCTGGACGGTGTGCTGCTGCTGGTTTTCCAAGTGTGGCTGGATGCCGCCGTACACGCGTATGCGCTGTACATGATTTGGCAAGGCTATGCAGCGGCGCGGGAGCTTGCGCAAATGCAACCGGCGGTGCAGCCCGGGCTCTCTCAGCCCAAACTTCCATAGAAAGGGCGACCGTGGCGACCCAGATTCGCGGGATCGAGGGAATGAAGAGCGGAGAGCTGGAGTTCGAGATTCAGCGCGGAGGGAAGTTCATCCTCTTCCAGTATTGCATTTCGATCGTCGTGCTCACCTTTCGCAGGCCTTCGGCCATTTATTTTTTGCGGCAAGGCGAAAGCGCGGTGACCAAAGGTTTGCCGTTCACGCTGCTCTCGCTGGTGGCGGGCTGGTGGGGCATTCCTTGGGGACCGATTTATACGATTCAATCGGTGTACAACAATTCCCGCGGCGGAAAGGACGTCACGCAAGCCGTTATCCAATCGCTGCGCGCGCAGGCCGCTGCGCCGGCGGCCGCTTCCCCAATTCCGGGGAAGAGCTGAAGCCCTGCATCAAGATTCTGACCGAGCGATCTGCGAAGCTCTCGTCGAGCCTGATTGTGTTCACACCAAGCCACCACTCATCGCCCAAAAACGCGCCATGCGGCAGAGTACCTCGCTGCGCTCGAAATGACACGCTCTCGGCGTCTTCTTACAAGGTCGTAGGGATTTTCACGGCGTGCTAGTTCCAGTAAAATTGAGGAACACAAATCCAATAGAATTCATTCGAAATGGGAATGTCTATGGGACTGAGAAAACCGAAGAGTATCAAGCACGACGGAAAAAAGTTGACTGCGATTCTGGACTCGCACGAGCTGTTTTTCCGCGGAAAAGACGGGGGGGCGCGGGCGGACCTGACGGGGGCGGATCTTTCGAACGCCGATTTGTCCGGAGTAAATTTGACCGGAGCCATTCTGAGAAACGCGAATCTGGAAGGGTCGGACCTGAAAACTGCCCGGCTTCCGGGTGCGGACCTCTCCGGCGCCCGCCTTCGAAACGCGGACTTGAGAAACACGGACATGACCGAAGCGATTCTTCCGGGAGCAGACCTGACCGGAGCGCAGGCGAGCGGAGTGGAATTTTTTCGATGTGACCTTTCGAACGTCTGTTTTGAGCGCGCCCATTTGCGAAATGTAAATTTGAGAGGAGCCACGGTGACCGGCACTCGATTTTTGGGTGCGGACATGGGAGTGGCCATTTTGAGAGAAACGGATTTGACCGGCGCGGACCTTTCCGGAGTGGATTTGTCCACCGCGCTGCTGCCCAAAGGTTTTGCACTTCCGGCAAAGAAAAACGCGTAGTTCGCGCTCCCTCCTAGTGGTTAACAGCAGGGCGGGCCTTAGAGGCTGTGCTGGAAAGGCAAGTCAATTCCTCAGTGGCTAAAGCCCGCTTGATGCTGTTAACTCCAATGCCGGACCCCAAGATCCGACCTGCGAAGTCCCAGACGCGAAAGCACCCCGACACTGACGTGCGAGACGAACGGCGGCTTTCGAACGCTCAATCCTCGACGAAGTGTCGGAGGCGGCCGAGAGCGTCGTCCCACTGCTTGGAGATGAGGTCGAGGTGGCGGCGCGCGTCTTGGAGTCGTTGCCGATTTAATTGCCAGAGGCGCTCGCGTCCGCGGCGCGTGCTACGCACAAGACCGGAATCCTGCATTATGCGCAGATGTTTGGTAATGGCTTGACGCGTGACACCGGTTCCTGCCGTAAGTCCGCTGATGGAAGCTGATCCTTGCTCGCAGAGGCGAACGACTAGCCGTAAACGGATCGCGTCCCCCAGGGCAGCGAAGAGCGGCACGCAACGAAGCAACTCCGTAGCTGCAATTGGATTACGCCGCCCGCGCAAGGTATTTCTCGACGAGCTGGATGACCATGCCCCAACCTTGCTCGTTAGCCGTGAAGGCTTTTGCGCGGCGCGCGAGCGGGATTTCGTTGAAGCCGGATTCGGTGACGGTGAGCATGACGCCGTTGGGGAGCTCTTCCAAGATGAATTCGATGAGCGTCGCAGGCTCTTTGGAATAATCGACGCCTGGCTCGATTGCGTAGGGATGCCAGCGAAAAGAGAAAAGACGCTCTGGTTCGATGCGGTCGATGGTGATTTCGAACGGGATGTGCTCATGCTGCTTCTGGGCTTTGGCAACTTGTGCATCGACGGCACTTCCGACGATTTTCCCGCGAATCTGTGTGCCGCGTTTGAATGGAGCGTCGAACGTCACGCCGAACCAGGTTCCGAATTCCCTGGAGTCGGACAAGGCGCGCCAGACGCGTTTCAGTGGAGCGCGGAGAAGAATCTTTTTCTCGATGCGATCGGGGGTGATTGGCTCTTGAACAGGCTCAGGCATGTGTTATGCAACCTCCTGGTTGCATATTAGCAGAAGGTCTCGTCATATGCAACCATAAGGTTGCGCAATTTGCGGGCTGGCCCCAAGGGCGGCGTAACTGGCAAGGGGTGGGCACACGGAAGTCGGTGCGACCGTGGGCCACGGGCCAGGCGATTTACTCTTCGCGTTGAAATCAGCCTTTACAGCTTGGCATTCGGCGGTTTTGCGTGTTAGCCTCTGCCCAAGTGCGAACCGTGGCCACGCCAGCGACACAACTCGATACTTCCACTGCACGTGAGCGCGTGCTGGAGGTCCTGCGCACACTTCTGACTGAACTTGGCAGCCAAGGCGCGCTGCCGATGCTGAACCTTTCTTCCCAACTCGATCGCGACCTGGGACTGGGCAGCCTGGAGCGCGTAGAACTGCTTGCGCGGCTGGAAGCTGCCTTTGGGTTGAGATTGCCGGACCGAGTTGCGTCGGAGGCAAACACTCTGGAAGATTTGGCGCGCGCGATTCTGGCAACCCCCGGAGTGACCGAGGCGGCGGAGGAGCCGGAGTCCGTGCTGCGAGCCGCGGCGAGGACCCAGAAGATGCGTCGCGAAGCCGTGGGCGAAGGAGTGTTTTCCGCGGAAACCTTGCTTGACGTGCTTCGCTACCGCGCCAAGCACAACGCGGAGCAAACGCATCTGTTGATCACGGAGGACGCTTCAGAGGGAGAAATCAGCTCCGCGCTGACATTCGGCGAGTTGCATGCCGCGGCTCAGCGGCTTGCGGAAGAACTAGCGCGGCGGGGAGTGCCCGTGGGTGGGCGCGTGGCGCTGATGTTGCCGACGTCGCGGGCGTTCTTCATTTCCTACGCCGGAATCCTTCTTGCCGGAGCTGTGCCTGTTCCGATTTATCCGCCATTTCGCGCAGACCGCATTGAAGAGTACGCGGCGCGGCAGTCGGCGATTTTGAACAACGCCGAAGTGTGCATGTTGCTGACGTTCCGCCAAGGGGAAGCCGTGGCGAAGCTGCTGCGGCCGCGAGTGCGCTCCTTGAAGGAAGTCGCGGATGCAGAAAAAGTGATTGAAGCGGCGGACAAAGCGCCTCCGCCGGCGCCGGGCGCGCGCTCGGCGCACATCACCGGCACGCGAGTCCGCAAGGGCAGCGACCTGGCAATGCTGCAATACACTTCGGGCTCGACGGGAGATCCCAAGGGGGTGATGCTGACGCACGCGAATCTGCTGGCCAATATTCGCGCGATTGGCCAAGCGGTGCAGGTTGGGGCAGGAGACGTGGCGGTGACGTGGCTGCCGCTGTATCACGACATGGGCTTGATTGGCGCGTGGCTGACCCCGCTGCACTTTGGGCTTCCCGTCGCGGTGATGTCGCCGCTGGCGTTTCTGACGCGGCCGGAAAAATGGCTGCAGGCCTTTCACAAGCATCGAGGAACGATTGCGGCGGCACCGAATTTTGCGTACGAGCTTTGCGTGCGGAAGATTGCGGACAAAGACATTCAAGAAGTGGACCTTAGTTCGTGGCGCGCGGCGCTGAATGGCGCGGAGCCGGTGAATCCGGAAACGCTGGAGCGTTTCGGAGAGCGTTTCGCGAAATATGGATTCCGCCGCGAGGCGCAACTTCCGGTTTACGGGCTGGCGGAAGCAACCCTGGGAGTGACCATCCCCCCGCTGAATCGCGGGCCGCGAATTGATCGCGTGGAGCGCGAGACGCTTACGGCGCGGGGACACGCCGTGCCGACGGCGGCGGAAGACGAAACGGCGATTTCGTTTGTGTCTTCGGGGAAGTCACTGCCGGGGCACGAAGTGCGCATTGTGGATGAAAAAGGGAACGAAGTGCTGGACCGCACGGAAGGATTTTTGTGGTTGCGCGGCCCTTCCGCGACGAGCGGGTACTTTCGCAATCCCAAGGCGACCGAAACGTTGTTGCCGCAAGGCCCGGTGGCCAGCGACGGGGGACTCCCTTGGGTGAACTCGGGCGACCGGGCGTACCGCGCGGACGGAGAGATTTACGTCACCGGGCGGGTGAAGGACATCATTATCAAGGGCGGACGGAATTTGTATCCGCACGAAGTCGAGGAGATGGCAACGCGCGCCGAAGGGATTCGCAAGGGATGCGTGGTTGCGTTTGGATGGAACGACGAAGCGAGCGGCACGGAGAAATTGGTGGTCGTGGCGGAAACGCGCGAACGCGATGCGGCGCGGCGCGCGGCGATTGCGGCAAAGGTCACTAAACAAGTGTCGCAAGGGCTGGGGCTTCCGCCAGATCGCGTGGAGCTGATCCCGCCGGGAAGCATTCCAAAAACCTCCAGCGGCAAACTGCGGCGGGAAGAGACGAAACAGCTTTACCTCGCGGGAACGCTTGCTGCACGGAGGCCTCCAGCCTGGGTGCAAATTGTGCGGCTGGGGACGATGAGCGGAGTGCGCCATTTCAGCCGCGAAATTCTCGCGGGGCTCAAGCGGGGTCTGGAAATGGCGTACGGCGTGTACTTCTGGGTGGCGTTTCTGCTGTGGATTGTGCCGACGTGGACGATACTACATCTCATCCGAGACCATCGCGCCGCGGGACGCTACACGTCTTCGGCATTGAGGATTCTGTTCGCGCTTATCGGATGCAAGGTGCGCGTCGCGGGCAAGGAATATGTGGATGCTCCGGGCGCAAAGGTCTTTGCGTCGAATCACGCCAGCTATTTTGATGTGCTACCGCTCATGATGGGCCTGGGCGTGCCGTACCGATTCGTTGCGAAGTTGGAAGTCCGTAGCATGCCGTTCATTGGGGCGTTTCTGGACCGCATGGGGCATTTGAGATTCGACCGCAGCAATTCGGGGTCGCGGCTACGTCAGGTTCGCGAAGTAGAGGGACTGCTGCGTCAGGGCGAGTCGGTTTTCTTTTTCCCGGAAGGCACTTTTACTAGAGAAGACGGCGTGCGCCCGTTTCAACTAGGGGCCTTCCAGGCCGCCGTTGACACGGGCGCGCCGATTCTTCCTATTTCCCTAGCCGGAACGCGGAAAGGTCTGCGAGACGGGACCTATTTGCCGCGTCCCACTCGCGTGACGATTACCGTGCATCCGCCGATTTATCCGAAGGCGATCAGCAATGATGGGAACCCGGGGGACTCTTCGAAGTGGCAGGAATTGATTCGGCTGCGCGACGAGACACGCGAAGCGATTGTAAAGGACGCAGGAGAGCCGCTGCTGTAAAAGTTTCTTGGGACGCGCTAAGGCGCCCTACACTTCTCTTTTGATCCTTCCATTTCTGGTAGATTCCTGACAATTGTTGTCACATCACCGCGCGAGAAGAATCTCGAAAACTTGCAACTAAGCGCCCGCTTCACGCATCTCTATGAGCAAAACAAATCGAGGGATTGCGGCGTGTTGCCTCCCCTGCCTGAGGCAGACCGCGAAACGCGCGGCCGCGTTTTGATCTTGCGAGCCTGCGCAGAAAACTAAATCCATTTGGAGGATTCATGAAATTGAAGCTATGGGTGTCTTTACTCGCAGTGCTTGTGTTTTCCGCGGTTTCCGCTTACGCGCAAGAGAACGTGCCGAAGTTCGATGTATTCGCGGGCTATTCTTACGTGCAGGCCAATCCCGGAGTGAGCGGCTTTGACAGTTTCCATCTCCACGGTGGAAACGCCAACGTGGCTTACAACTGGAGGAGTTGGCTTAGCGGCGTAGCTGATTTCGGCGGCTATACGAACGGCAACATTCTGAGTTCCGGCCGGAGCGGCACTTTCTCGACGTATCTGTTCGGGCCGCGGGTTTCTTACCGCCACTACAACAGGATCACGCCGTTCGGGCAAGTGCTGTTTGGCGTGGCGCACGCGAACGCGGCGGCCTTCAATACTTCGGACACGCAGAATGCGTTTGCGATGACCGCCGGCGGCGGAGTCGACTACAAGGTGTTGGATCACATCGCAATTCGCCCCTTTCAAGCGGAGTATCTGCTGACGCGGTTCCACGAAGGAACACTCCCGGGCAACAGGACGCAGAACAACTTCCGCGTGTCGACCGGATTCGTTGTCCGGTTCTAATGGAATCAGCGGCCGGAGTCATTGCTTCGCGGACTCCGGACGCGGATAAAAATCGGTTGCGAGGTGCAGGCAGAAGGGGCCGCGCGGTCAGGCAGAAGCGGCCCCTGCACCTTTTGGGGAAGTGTCGACGAGTTTGTGATCATCCCATTGGTTGGGCATGGCGGAACCATGCCAGGATTCCTCGTGCTTCGCTCCTCGGAATGACACCAACGAGGCGTTTTCGATGAGGATGTTAATGCGGCATCGTGTAGATTACGGTGATGTGCGTGTCGATTTCAACGGCCTGGCCGTTGAGAAGGGTTGGTTTGTAATGCCACTGGCTTACCGCATCCACCGCTGACTGATAAAACATGGGATCGCCACCAACAACCTCCAGAGATTTGATGGAGCCGTCCGTCGCAATGATCGCTCGCAGCTCCACACGTCCTTCCTTGTGAATCTGTCTCGGCAGTGTTGGGTAAACCGGATCAACGCGGTGAATCAGCATTGCCCGGTCGAGTTGCGTCATGCGCAAGACGGTTGGCCGTGTGCCGTGATGCTCATCTGGCGGAGGCGGCACATTGGTTCGTGTCCCCTGAATGGGCATCAACCCACCTGGGCCGCCGGCAATACCCGGAACCAGGCCGTCCGGAACTGCGTCGTCGGCCCCATCAGTCGATGGGCGAGGGTCGTGCGTCACAATTGTGGGTGGAATGTTGGTGGGTGCACAGATGTGGCACAGGTTTTGCTGCCCACGAGGCACCTGGGCGCCGGCGTCGCGTGAGGGACTCTTGTAAGGGGAGTAAGGAAGCATGGGCGTGCTGATAGCGAACGCGATGCGATCGGTTTTTCCAAAGAGGGGAAGCAGAATCAGCAAAGCGACGACGGCGGCCTGCGTCAGGATTGAGATGACGAGCGAGCGGCGGCGAAGGCTGCGTTCCTCGGAGTCGCCTTCGACGAGGCATCCTCCCAGAGAACCCAGAGCTTCTTTTGGAATTGTTTCAGAGACATTTCGAGAATCGTGCGGCATCGCGCACCCCCAAATTTTTTTCGGCGAGGCTTCGCGGATCGCCGGGACACAGGGACCGCGGAAATTTTGCGACGCCGACCTCCTGGGGTTGCTCTAGCCCCCGGGAGACCGGCGCCGCGCTCGCAGGGATGTGAGGTTGCGCGCGTCCTCCTTGCGTTGGACACCGCGGGAGGGAACAAGTTCCCTGAGCGCGCAGTTGTAAGTCGTAAGTTTTAAGTGATAAGTAGGGAGACTCGGGGAACTTTTTTTAAGAAGCCATCTTCGCGAGGGGTACCAGACGAGGGAGAAAGAAGCGCCAAAGGGCTTGGGTTCTTATTCGAGGGGCGGACCAAGACGACCGTAAAACCCGAGGGAAGGAAGTACCGGGTCGCCAAGTTTACATGCCGGCAAGAGGTGGCTTATAACACATTTAGATTGAATTGGTTACAGAAAACTGTACCCATATTACGTCACTGTGCATCTTAACCAATGAGGACGTGGATCCCAGGAGGTTGAGCCCATGGACCGGCATAACGCGGAAACTATCGGCGTGCGCCGCACCGGGTGGGCGGCCATGGACCGCGATCCGCAGCAAGACAAGGTGGAATTCATCTGTCCGCACTGCGGCGCGCGGGACCAGAAGAACGCCCGGCGCGAGCGTATGTTGTATCATTTCACGGACGGCTTTCTGCAGGACTTGCAGGGTGAAGTCACGGTTTGCCATTCTTGCAAGAAGTCCCTGCGCGTCGTTCCCATTGTGATGGTGCACGATCAGGAAGAGGCGCGAAGGTTTTCAGCAGTGTTTTCGGACGAGAACCTGGTCACGGCGAACTGAAGGTTTCACTAAAGGGATGCGGGGCGCTACCAGCGGCGCCCCGCGTTTTTGTTTCTTGACGTCCCGTCTCTCTCATTGATTTGCGAATTGTCCAAATCCATCCAGGATTCATCGCGCGAAAGCACCGCGATGGGACAAAGTTGCGCTCCAAACGAATGGAGCGCCGGTTGCCATGGATCGCCAGTGACCGGTGATTAGTGGCGGTCGTGATCGTGGTCATCCCAATCACGATCGTTGTGCCAGCGGTGCCCGTCTTCGTCCCACCAACGACGATACTCACGCCAGCAGCGTTCGCGGGCTTCGCGGAGCTCGTGGCGTGCGTGGTCCGCTTGCCTGCTATACCAACCGTGACGCTCAATAGCTTCGTGCAGTTTGTAGTCTTCCTTGGCGATACGGCGTTGGCACTTGTAGTAGGGATCGTCATGAGCCGAAGCGCGCGGCGTGGCCGCGAATGCCAGCAGGCCAACCGTTGCCGCGGTAGCAAGCAACATGCGTTTCAGAGACTTCTTCTCTCCCGTGTAGTTGGTCATCGATTCTCTATCCTTCAATACTCCCCGACTGGGATGGGGCGTTGGTCCCGCTTTATCAAACCCTGTTGCGGGGAGAATGTAGCGGTGGCGAGACCAGTTTCAGAACTCCCTCGTGAGCGTTTGACGTTGCTCTTAACGAGTCGCGTGCAGCCGAGACCTAGCCAGGATTCATCGCACAAAAACCGGGCGATGGAGCAAAGGTCCTCGCTGCGCTCGGAATGACACCGCCTGCAGGCGCAGGCTCGCTGCAATCAGTAGGCTTGCAAAAAAGGTTCGGCTTGCATGTGGTATTTTTCGAGCCCGGCACGAATGCGGTCGAAGGCTTCGTCCACGTTGTCGGCGAATTGCAGCATTTCGTATTCTTGCTCGTTGATGGTGCCCCAGCGGACCATGGCTTTCCAATTCAAAATGTCGTCCCAATATTTGCGGCCGTAAATCAGAATCAAATTGCGCTTGGGCAGCTTGCCGGTCTGCAGCAGCGTGAGCATTTCCCATAGCTCGTCCATGGTGCCGAAGCCGCCGGGGAAAACAATGAGCGCTTTGGCGATTTGCGCGAACCACAGTTTGCGCATGAAAAAGTATTTGAAGTTGAAGCTCAGCTCCGGGCTGATGTAGGGATTGGCGAATTGCTCGTGGGGCAGCTCGATGGAGAGGCCGATGGATTTGCCGCCGGCTTCATAAGCGCCGCGATTGGCCGCTTCCATAATACCGGGGCCGCCGCCGGAACAAACCACGAAGCGGCGCGGCTTGGGGCCGAGCGTGAGCGCCCAAGTGGTGAGTTTGTGCGAAAGCTGGCGCGCCTCTTCGTAGTAGCGCGACATTTCGAGCGAACTTTTGGCGCTGCGCAAAGCCGCGCGGTGCCGGCTTCGATCTTCAGCGGACATTTTGCCGGTTTTCGTGTGCTTCAGCCGCGTGTAGCGAGCCTGCGCGGTTTCGTGGGACTCGATGCGCGCGGAACCGAACATCACGATGGTGTCGCCGATGCCCTCGTTCTTGAGCTGCACCAGAGGATGAATGTATTCGGCCATGATGCGAATGGGCCGCGCCGGCACGCTGCCCAGGAATTTCTGGTCTTCGTGTGCGACCTTGGGCGCGTGTTGCGGCTTCATTTTTTTGCCGTCGGGCATCTGTTTGCTCTCCAGAAAGGACGAAGTTTGATTGTAGGGATTCCAAGCGGCTTGCGGCAACGCCTTCCGGCAAAGCTGCGTCGAATCAAGTACACTGCCTGAGGAAAAGCGCCCTTATCGAGCGAATAGGACATCGAAGGAATGGTATGGAAGGGATGAACCAAAAGGGATGTCGGGCGATTGGGCCGCTGCTGGCGCTGCTATTCGCAGCGACGCGGCTGGTCGCTCAAGCGCCGACAGGGCCGCTTCCGCCAAAGCCGGGGGTGCCCGTCCAGCAGCCACCCAAAAACGAAATTAAAGTGCAGGTGGCGCTTGTGACCACGCCGGTCACCGTGCGGGACGGGCGCGGCGAAATGGTGCATGACCTCGAGGCGAAAGACTTTCGCGTGACCGATCATGGGATCGCGCAAAAGATTTCGCATTTTGATTTGGGCGGCGATCCGATTTCGCTGGTGATTCTGGTCCAGACGGGTTCGCGCATAGAGCCGCTGGCTCCCCAGATTCGGAAGACCGGCATCCTTTTTACGCAAACGGTTATGGGACCGACGGGTGAAGCTGCGGTGGTTGGCTTCAATGATTCGGTGGACAAATTGCAGGATTTCACCGGCAACGCGGACCAGATTGAGAATGGCATCGCGAATCTGCGCTTCGGAACCTCCGGTTTGAAGTTGTATGACGCGATGGCCGTGGGCGTGGAAATGCTAATGAGCCGCCCGCAAGCGACAGCGGAAAAGCCGGGGCGGCGCCGCGTGCTGCTGATTCTTTCGGAAGCGAGCGATAACGGCAGCGAGAAGACACTGGGCGAAGTGCTGCGGCAGGCGCAGCTCGCAAACGTGACGATTTATAGCGTGGGACTTTCTACCACACGGGCAGAATTGCAGGCCAAACCGAAGGCTCCGCAACGGCCTAACATCCCGGTCGGCGCGATCCCCCCTCCGCCTGGGGTACCGGCAACGCCAACCTATGAGGACAACTACCGCTATGGCAGCGCTGATTTGCTGGCCGCGGTGGTTTGGGCGGTGCAGCACATCCGCGATCAGGTGAAGGGCAATCCTCTAGAGTTGGCGGCGGCGGCTACGGGTGGAGCCCAGCTCTCCACATTCAAGGACCGGTCCATTGAAAAAGCCATCGACGAGATTGGCGGGGAGCTGCATTCGCAGTACACGATTAGCTACACCCCCACGGACGCCAGCGTGACTGGCTATCACGAAATCAAAGTGTCTGTGATTCGCAAGGACGCGAAGAACCTGAAGATTCGCGCCCGGCCAGGATACTACCTCGCACCGCCAGAAAGTTAGGGCTCACTGCTGTCATTCTGAGTGCATCCGAAAAGGATCCACGAAGAATCTCAGCCCATTCGAAAAGCCTCAACTGTAGATCGGTTGAGATCCTCCGCTTCGCCTGCTGGGCGCAGGCAGGCTCAGGATGACAATCGTCCTTCCAACAAGCGCTACGCGATTTGCTTCCAGAAGGTACCGTCGCGGGAAGTGAGGAGCGCGTCTTTGCGGGCGTTCCAGCGCAGGAAATGTGGCGTGTGCATGTGCTCGGTGTGCGCGTCGCGGCTAGCCCAGACTTCGTGAAGCAGAAAAGTGCCCGTCGGGTCCACGGCGCGGTGCAATTCGTAGGAGATGCAGCCCTCCTCTTTTCGCGTCGGGCCAATCAGGGCGCGAAGCTCGGCTTCGAGCAGGATTTCCTGGCCTTCGCGCGCGCGTAGCATGACGATCAGCGTGACGGCGTCCTTAGGCAGCTTTCCACCGGACGCCGCTTTCCTGCGCGACTTCGGTCTAGCCGGCCTTCGAGGCCTCGGTTTGCGCTTCGGCATGGTGGCGGGGATTGTAGCGCAAAATGCTCCCGACGCAAGTCATTCGCGTGTTGGCGCAAGTCAACCCGGGATTCCTCAGACGTAAGAGTTTCCGGTGCATGGGGCCAGGAGGCTGCGCAGCTCCAAAGCCTGCGATAACGACTAGATCAACAAGCCGGCTATTGGGCCGCGTCTTTGCGGCCGGCATTGAGGCTGTCGAAATTGAGGATGGTGTTCAGCACCATCGAATAGGACCCCCACGTCTCGCCGCGATAGACGGGATTGATGGAGAACAGCACGATGTGGCCTTTGCCGGAGGGCGCGTCCACTACCGCAGGATGCTGGGCGATTTCGTCGCCGCCCTCCACTAAGCCGGAGATGAGCAGGTCTTTGCCGTCGGCGTAGCGGAAAATCACGCGCGGCCGGACGGAGGGAGGAATCACGCGGAAGCCGTTGCGCTTCTGCTCGTCCATGACCGGCGGTGACTCCCAGATTTCGGACTTGGGCTCGTCCGGAGCTTCCACGCCGACGCGGCCAATGTTGAAGTCCGGATCGTCCATGCTGCCGCGGCCCGTGGGGCGCGCATGCATTTCCGGGCCGAGGCGGCGCCGGCCACGCTGTCCGGCGATGCTGCTGAGAGAAAAGATCGGTCCGTTGTCGCAATAGGCTGCGCCCTTTTCGTCGTAGCCGTAAGCGATGGGGCTGCCATCGTCCACGAGACGCGTTCCAACGACGGAGCCGACGATCTTCATTTTGTTTGCGTTTTGTGTGCTGATGCCCTCGGCAAAACCGAGGGAGAGCGCAAGGGACGAAGTGTCCATCGCGGTTAGCAGCACGCCGCCGTTCTTCACGAATTCCTGCAAACGCGCAACGCCTTCCCAGCCGAGCCCGGGGCGCATATCGTCGGTCGAATCGTTCTTGCCAACGAGGTTCGGCGTTTCCGGAGTGTTCTTCCACGGCAGCGGATTCCCCCACCCGGTCGGAATGCCGTTCACGACGGCACCGACGCCGGCACTGAAGCCGACTGGAGGAAACAAAATCACGTCGTATTTCGCGTTCAGGTCGGTGATTTTCGCGATCGCCTGCGTGCTCATGTAGTCGTAAGGAATCAGGAGCTTGTCTAGCGCCAGGCGCCACCAGCCTTCGGTCTGCGTACTGAGCCAGGTATGCACGAAGGCGATGCGCGCGGCGCGAACGAGATGAGTTTTCACGTTGGGCGCGGCGGCGAGTGCCGCGACTTGTACGCCGAGTTCCGCGGCAGCGCGGTCGAGGTCGGCGCGGTTGGCGTTGTGCACGACAAACGAGCCGCGACGGAATTTTTTCCCTGCACTTTCGAATGGCTCCTCGGCTGCTTCGATGGCGGCATCCTTCAACTTATAGCGCAGTGTGGCAAGCGCAGGTTCGGCGTTATTGTTGATAGCAAAAACTACCCCCTCACCTTTCACGCCGCCTGGGGCGCGAGTCTCCGTTACGTGGTCCATCGGCACATCAAGAACTTTGCTATCGGTCACGCGCGTGACTTGCACGTGAAAAAGCTCGCCGAAGGTCCATCCCGTGTCGTCATAAGGAGTTTTCTGCGGATCGTCCGGGCTCCAGTATTGGTGATCGAGCAACGCGTCCGCGATGCGCGAATAGGGCTGATCCATTCGAATGACGTAGCTGCCTGCGGGAAATTCGCGAGTCGTCGGAGCGGGGAGCTCAGCTTTCTCGTCTTTGTCCTTCTTGCCTTTGCCGGATTCTTTGGACTTTTTCGCAGGAAGGGTCAAGGTAAACGATGACCTCGTGCGTGAAATTTCCACGGCCTGTTTTTGCAGGACCTCTAACAGTTCTGCCTGCAAGCCGGGCCGCGGATCGTCCGCGGGCAGCACGTAAGCCGCGGGGCCTTCTGCGCTAGGCTTCATCGTGGAACGCTTGGCCTTTAGGTAAAAATTTTTCAGGAACATGCGTTTGTTTTCGTTGAAGAAATGCAGCGAAGTCAGCAGGGCGGTCTCTTCGTAATTGTTATTGTCGCGCTGCGACCAGAGCACTTTGGGAAGCGGAGGGTTCTGCCGATACCAGGTGCGCGCGTACTCTTCGGGCTGGAGCGTGCGCTCCTCGGTGTCCGCGCCGCCATTGCCAAACGTCTCGTAGAGCCGGCTGATGCCGTTGTGCATGGCCGCAATGAACATCAAATAGCCCGGTGACCAGGTGTCGAAATCGCCGTGCGTGAAAACGCCGGGCATGCCGAATTTCGTCATCGCCGAAACGTTGTTCCAGCCAATGATTTGCCACTCGTCGGCCAGAATCGGATCAATCCACGCGTTGTAGGGCTCGTCGCCGATGGTGTTGTCGTAAAGATACGGCACGGACTCGTGGAGGTCGTGTAGCACCTGCGCCTTCCAGCCGAGATAAGTGTTCAAAACATTTTCGGTGAGCTTCAAGGTCACGCCCATGGCGTCGCGGTTGTTGTCGTGTGCGACGTACTTGCCCCAATAGACGAGCCAGGGGAAGAATCCTTTCCGATGAGCGAGGTGCCATTTGTAGATGTCCACCATGCGGTCGCGGCCGTCTACTTCCACGACCGGCGTGATCAGCGTGATGGTTCCTTCACGAATTTCCTTGATGTACGGGCTTTCGTCCACGGCGAGGCGGTAGGCCAATTCCATCAATGCGGTGGGCGCGCCAGTTTCGGGAGAATGGATTGTGCCGGTGATGTAGTAGATAGGAACAGACTGTGCGACGAGCTTGTCGGCCTCGGCGTCGTCGAGCTTGATGGTGCGAGGATCAGCGAGCTTGGCCAAGCGCGCGCGGTTCTCCTCGAGATTTTTCAGGTTTTCTTCCGAGGAGACTGCCACAACAATCATTTCGCGGCCTTCTTCCGTCTTTCCTATGGAGAAGACTTTCACTCGCGGAGTGGCCTTCTCCAGCAGCCGCATGTACTTGTACACATCTTCTGCGTAAGGAAGGATTCCCGGCGCGCCGGAGACGTCGCCAAGCACCGCTTGCGGCGTCGGCACATTCTTCGCCGCTGGCAAGTAGTCCACCAGCGGCGAAGTGAAGTACGGCTGCGTCGTGTACTTGTGGATTTTCTCTGTGTAAGCGGCGTCCACGGGCTGATTGGGATCGCGCGCTGGAGCGGTTTCGCCGTCGCCCAAAGCGTGCGGCGCAAACGTGACGCAGGCCAGGATGACCGGCGCGAACGTAAACCAAAACACACGATTCATGAGACGTCTCCTCGATTTCACTGGAAAAGAATGCAGATTCTAACTCACTTGGACGCATGTAAGGGCGTTTTGCGATACAGCGAGTTAATCGAGTGGAAGAAAAGCGAGGCAGACCGGCGAAGGCACTTCCACAGAATCTCCTGTCGGCGTAAGCGCGCCGCTCTTCTGGTCGATGCGAAAGGTGACGATTTTGTTGGAGAGCTGGTCTTCCGCGAGCAGAAAGTTGCCGGAAGGATCGATGGCGAAGTGGCGCGGCTCCTTGCCCAGCACGGAGAAATCGCCGGCTGCGGTGAGCTTGCCGGACGTGGGTTCAACTTGAAAGAGCACGATGGAGTCGTGGCCGCGATTTGAAGCGTATAAGAACTTGCCGTTCGGGTGCATGGCAATTTCCGCGGCGTCGTTGCGGCCGGAGAAGCCGCTGGGCAGGGCGGAGATTCTCTGAAACGAGGTAGGGACAAAGTCATCGAGACCCATCATATCGAACGCCGTAACCGTCGATGGCAGCTCACCGACGACGTACATCCGCCGACCTTTGCTTGAGAAAACGGCGTGCCGTGGCCCTGTGCCAGGGGATAGCTTGGCAGATTCATCGAGCATCTTGTGAGACCATCCACTTCGCACGGGACCCGCGCTCAAAGTGCCCTTGGTCGCATCGAATCCGTACCACAGCACGCTATCAAGGCCGAGGTCGGCAACATAGACAGAAGTGTTCAACGGGGTCGCTTCCACCCAGTGGGCATGCGGGCCTTCCTGGCGCTCCTTGTTGGGGCCCAGCTTGCCCTCATCGCGGATATTCGCGGTGGCGGCGCCGAGCTTGCCGTCCGAGCCAATCGGGAACACGACAACATTGCCGGAGGTGTAGTTGGCGACGAAAACGTATTTCCCGGTGCGATCAAAAGAGAGGTAGCACGGATCTTCTCCGAGCGCGGGCACTTGATTCAGCAGCGTGAGTTTGCCGCTCTGCGCATCCAGCGAGAATGCGCTCACCATGCTGTTCTTTCCGGCTTCATTTACGCTGTACAGAAATTTCTCACTGGGGTGAATTGCCACCCAGGAAGGATCCTGAGTTTCCGCGGCGACGCCCATGGGCGTTAGTTTTCCCGAGTTCGCTTCATAACGAAACGCGTAGATGCCTTTGCTCGCTGTCTTCGTTGTGTACGTGCCTAAGTAGATCAAGTAGCGCTGGCCCGCAGCGGCCTTGGCTTCGATCCGCGCGAAGGTAAACGGAAGCAAAAAAGTTGCTAGCAGAGAAACGGCTAAGAACGTTCGTTTGGCTGTTTGCATGGCGCGGAATTCTAACATTGGCGCAGGAATCTCTCGTCCGGCCCGGCGGACTACTTCTTTTCTTCTTCGTTTTCTTCCTGCAGGACCGCAGCGGCTGCCACGGAATCGTCCGCTTCGAGCCGCAGCAGGCGCACGCCTTGCGTCGAACGGCCCGCTTCGCGAATTTCGTTCGCGTGCACGCGGATCACTTTGCCATGCTGGGTAATGATCATCACGTCGGACTCTTCGGTCACCTGCAGAGCCGCGACGACCGAGCCGTTGCGCTCGGTGGTCTTCATGTTGACTACGCCCTTGCCGCCGCGCGAAGTGATGCGGTATTCGGCGAGGGCCGTGCGCTTGCCATAGCCCTTTTCCGCCACGGTGAGCATCAACGTTGTAAGCGAGTCTTTGATCTGCTCGTTTTCGAGGTCCTCGAGATTCTGCGTCGTGGTTTTGTGTTCCTTGGCGATGATTTCAAAATCGGGCTGGACCGCATCCATGCTGACGACGTAATCCTCCTTGTCGAGATCCATGCCGTTGACGCCGCCAGCGTTGCGCCCCATCGGCCGCACTTCGGTTTCGCGGAAGAGAATCGCCTGGCCTTCATGGCTCGCGAGGAAAATCATCTGTTTGCCGTCGGTCAGCTTGGCGCCAATCATTTCATCCTTAGCTTCCAGGTTGATGGCGATGATGCCGCTGGGGCGCGGATTCGAGAACTCCGTGAGCGCAGACTTTTTCACGGTGCCGCTGCTCGTGGCGAAGAAAACGTACTTGCCTTCCTCTTCCAGGTTGCGCGCCTGCACGATAGCGCTGAGCTTTTCGCCTTCCTGGAAGCGCACCAGGCTGGAAATCGCCTTGCCGCGTGTAGCCGCCGCAGCTTCCGGAATTTCGTACACCTTCAACCAGTAGACACGGCCCTTCGTGGTGAACAGAAGGATGTAGCTGTGCGCCGAAGCGATGAACAGGTGCTCAACGAAATCCTCTTCCTTCGTGCGCGCACCAATGCGGCCTTTTCCGCCGCGCGACTGGTGGCGGTAAATATCGACTGACGTGCGCTTCACGTAGCCGGCGTGACTAACGGTAATCAGCATGTCCGTGTCAGCAATCAAGTCTTCGAGCTTGATCTCATCGACCTTGTCCACAATTTGCGTGCGCCGGTCGTCGCCGAAATCCTTCTGCACCTCTTTCAGCTCGCCGGTGATCACGGACTTCAGCTTTTTGTCAGTGGCGAGAATTTCTTCCAGTTCGACGATGCGCTCGCGGATGCTCTTCAATTCCTTGAGGATTTCGTCTACGGAGAGCTGCGTCAGGCGATGCAACTGGAGTTCGAGGATGGCGTCCACTTGAACGGGAGTGAGACCCCCGGTAATCGCGCGAGAAGTTTCGCCTTCGATTCCGCCGAGCTTGTATTTCCTGCCATCGAGCTTGACGCCGGTAATTTTGCGCGACTTGCCGTTTTCCGTGATGGTGACGTCCTGCTCGGAGAAGAAGTTGAGCAGGTTTTGCTTGGCGTCGGCGCGGCTGCCGGATCCGCGGATGATGCGAATGACGTCGTCCAGGTGATCGAGCGCGACCTGGTAGCCCACCAGAATGTGCTCGCGCTCACGCGCCTTGCGCAGGTCGTAGCGCGTGCGCCGCAGCACCACGTCACGGCGGTGCTCGATGAACATGCGGATGAACTCGAGCAGCCCCATCTCTTTCGGCTGTCCGCCGGCGATGGCCAGCAGGATCATGCCGAACGATTCCTGCATCTGGGTGTGCTTGTAGAGATTGTTGAGAATGAGCTGCGATTCTTCGCCGCGCTTCAGCTCGACGACAATGCGCATGCCTTCGCGGTCGCTCTCGTCGCGCACGTCCGCGATGCCGTCAATCTTTTTGTTCTGCGCCAGCTCGGCAATGCGCTTGATGAGCGTGGCCTTGTTTACCTGGTAGGGAATTTCGGTGATGACGATGTTCTCTCGGTCCTTGGCGACTTCTTCGATGGCGGCTTTCGCGCGCATGGTGAAGCTGCCGCGCCCGGTTTTGTACGCCGCCTCGATGCCTTCGCGGCCGGCGATGTAACCCCCGGTCGGAAAATCCGGCCCCGGAACGAGCTTCATCACTTCCTTGAGCGTGGCATCGGGCTTTTCGATCATCAGCACCGTCGCGTCAATGATTTCGCGAAGATTGTGCGGTGGAATGTTGGTGGCCATGCCCACGGCGATGCCGCTTGCGCCGTTGACCAGAAGATTCGGCGCACGCGTGGGGAGAACCGTCGGCTCCTTTTCGGTTTCATCGAAGTTCGGAACGAAGTCGACGGTTTCTTTTTCGATGTCAGCGAGAAGTTCTTCGGAAATTCGCGCCAAGCGCGCTTCGGTGTATCGCATCGCCGCGGGCATGTCGCCGTCGACGGAGCCAAAGTTGCCTTGCCCGTCCACCAGCGGATAGCGCATGTTGAAGTCCTGCGCCATGCGCACCAGCGCATCGTACACCGGCGTATCACCGTGGGGATGATATTTGCCGAGGACTTCGCCGACGATCTTCGCGCATTTGCGATACGGCCGCGTCGAAGTCAGGCCCAACTCATACATGCCGTAAAGAATGCGTCGGTGCACGGGCTTCAAGCCGTCGCGAACGTCGGGCAGCGCGCGCCCGATGATCACGCTCATCGAGTAGTCGAGATAAGACTTCTTCATCTCGGCTTCGATGTCCACCGGGATCAGGATCGATTGGTTTTGTTCGTCTGGCATTGTTCCTCGTGTTTTGACTCTTGCCGTCGTAGCGCCCGGCTGTCGCCGCCGGCATGCCGCCCTGAAGGGCGGCGCTACATGAAGATCCTACTGTCGCGCGGCGCGCTCGAGCGCGTAGGCCTTCACCGTGTCGAAGGCATCCGCCGCGTTCGTGAACCGTCGCACTGCAAACTCCGCTTCGATCTCGCGCAAAAACGTATCGCGCTCGTCCTCGCATGCAAATTCCAGCGCAACCCCGCGGTCGATATCCGGCGCATTCGTCGGCGTTGCGCGAAATTCAGTCACACTCAATCCGCGCAGCCCCGGCAGCGTGCTCCAACCCAATTGATACATCATGGCTGCTTCGTGGTTCGAGGCCTCAGCATGTAAAACACTCCTAGGGCTACGGCCAGAACAATGGCGATCCCCACGGCGTTGGCCGTGAAATTGAGCCGATACAATTCCGCTGCCGATGGATCGGAAAACCGCACCGCGTGCCAGTCCCGAAACGCGCCATAGGTGCTTGGCAAACGAAACCCCGCAACGGCGACGGCTGATAGCAACAAGCCCCAACGAACGGCATCTCGCATCGGTCTTGGGGCAATTTCCGTCATCAGCTTCGCGGCGCCATTCGAATCAAATATCCAGATTCACGACTTCGAGCGCATTGTCCTCAATGAACTTGCGGCGCGCCTCGACGTTTTCGCCCATCAGCGTCGTGAAAATATCTTCCGCAGCAACGGCATCTTCGAGCTTCACCTTGAGCAGCGTGCGCGTCTCCGCGTTCATGGTGGTTTCCCAGAGCTGCGCGGGATTCATTTCGCCCAGGCCCTTGAACCGCGTGATCGTAAAGTCTTTCTTCGCGTCTTCCATCACGTAGCTCAGCACGTCCCGCGCTTTTTCCTTGGTGGTCTTGTCGCCGTTGCGCGAAATGGTGAAGGGCGGCTTGTTGAATTCTTCCACCTGCTTCGCCAGAGCGCGCAGCCGCTTATATTCAGCCGTGGAAGCGAGCGCCCAGTTGATTTTCTGGTTGTGCGGCGCGCCAAACTGAATCTCGTACAGGCTGTGCTCTTCGTCGAACGCCACTTTGCCTTCGAGCTTCAGCTTGGCTTTGTCGATCTCTTTCAACAATTTTTCGAGTGCCTTTTTTTCCTCGAAATCCGCCTTCTTGTCCAGGCCGCTCTCCGCCAGCACTTCGACAAGTCCCGTATCGCGCAAGCGGCGCCCGAGTTTGGCTGCAACCGCGTCATACTCCTGCACGTTCAGCAGAAACGTGGTCAGTCCAGCGCCCTGCAGCGTCACGCCTTCTTTGGCCTTCACCACGTGGTCTTCCGTGGCACGCTTCATCAGCTCTCGCGCGAAGTCGCGCTCGTCGCGAATGTACTTCTCGCTCTTCCCGCGCTTCACGCGGTAAAGCGGCGGCTGCGCGATGAAAATGTGTTCGCGGTCGATCAGCTCTTTCATGTGGCGGAAGAAAAACGTGAGGAGCAGCGTGCGGATGTGCGAACCGTCCACGTCCGCGTCGGTCATCAAAATGATTTTGTGGTAGCGCAGCTTCCCGGCGTCGAAGTCGTCTTTGCCGATTCCGGTGCCCAGCGCGGTGATGATGGCGCGAATTTCTTCGTGGCCGAGCATCTTGTCGTACCGCGCTTTTTCGACGTTTAGAATTTTGCCCTTCAGCGGAAGGATCGCCTGGTACTTGCGGTCGCGTCCCTGTTTCGCCGAGCCGCCCGCCGATTCGCCCTCGACCACAAACAGTTCGCAGCGAGCCGGGTCGCGCTCCTGGCAATCCGCCAGTTTCCCCGGCAGCCCGCTCGAATCCATCGCCGATTTGCGCCGCGTCAGCTCGCGCGCCTTGCGTGCCGCTTCTCTGGCGCGCGCCGCGTCAATGCACTTGCTGATGATGCGCCGCGCGACAGTCGAGTGCTTGTCGAACCATTCACCGAGCTTTTCGTTCACCAATTGCTCGACATCACCCTTGATATCGCTATTGAGTTTGCCCTTGGTCTGTCCTTCAAACTGCGGCTGCGGCAGCCGCACGCTGACAACTGCGACCAATCCCTCGCGCACGTCGTCACCGGTAATAGTGACTTCGTCCTTCTGCTCCTTCAGCATTCCCGCTGACGAAGCGAAATTGTTGATGGAGCGCGTGAGCGCGGAGCGGAAGCCGGAAAGGTGCGTGCCGCCGTCCACGGTGTTGATGGTGTTGGCAAACGCAAACACGTTTTCGCCGTACGTATCGTTGTATTGAAGCGCGATTTCGATCTCGACGTTGCCGCGCTTGCCTTCCATGTAAATCGGAGAATCATGCAGCGTGGATTTCCCGCGATTCAGATGTTTCACAAATTCCGCGATGCCGCCCGTGAACCGGAATTCCGCCGTTTTTTCCGTGCGTTCGTCGGTCAGCGTGATTTTCAGTCCTTTGTTTAGAAAGGCCAGCTCGCGCAGCCGCTGCGAAAGCGTGTCAAAGCTGTAGACCGTTTTTTCAAAAATGCTGGGATCGGGATGGAAGGTGACTTTCGTTCCCGTCTTGCGCGTTTTGCCGGTTTGTTTCAGCTTTGAGGTGGGTTTGCCCTTTTCATAGCTCTGTTCCCACACCGAGCCGTCGCGTGAAATTTCCAGTTCCAGCCAATCCGAAAGCGCGTTCACCACGGAAACGCCGACGCCGTGCAAACCGCCTGAAACCTTGTACGTCTCGCTGTCGAATTTTCCGCCCGCGTGCAGCACGGTCATTACGACTTCGGCTGCAGGCCGCTTTTCCGTCTGGTGCATGTCCACGGGAATGCCGCGGCCGTTGTCCACCACGGTGACGGACTCATCGGCGTGTACGGTCACATTGATTTCATCCGCGTAGCCGGCCATCGCCTCGTCGACGGAGTTGTCCACCACTTCCCAAACGAGATGATGCAGGCCCATTTCACCCGTCGAGCCGATATACATCGCCGGACGCAGCCGCACCGCTTCCAGGCCCCCGAGCACTTTGATCGACTTCGCGTCGTACTTGTGGCCTGCGCCTTGCGGCGTGGCGTTTTCTTTATCACCCATTGTCACTCCCTTGCGGCAACTGACTCAGAAATCTGCGGGCGTTGAACGGACTCCGAGCTAGCCGGTGTAATGGTCCGCGCATTGAAAACCACTTTCTTTGAAGCAAGGAAGGCGTGTTTGCGGATTTTGCGTCGCCTTACCCTTTGTCCCGATTCGCATCGGGATCGTAGAGTTTCTTGCTCCATCCCGTCCCGCGCAGCGGGACGTGGCGAAGGCTAATGTTTCTCCAGGCTCGGTGGCCGCAAGGCTCCTGGCGCAGAGCCAATTTACCGGGTCACTTTTGCCTGGCGGACGTGTCGACTTGGATGCACCCACAACGAATCGACAACACAAAATTATACTCCGCCCCGGGCCTTTTCTCAAGTTGATAAGCGGCCGCGGGATAGGCGTAAGTAGTTCATTTCCTTAAATTTACGATCACCAATGCGGAAGGTTACGGATCGGCACACAAAAGAAAAAAGGCGCTTTCTACGGCGCCTTTTTTTGAGGACTTCGTAGCGGCTCTCGGGCGTCAAATCCGCATGGGCATGATGATGTAGCGGTAGCGGTAAGACTCATCGGCAAGCGGCCGCATCTGTCCGGCGGACTGTTCGTCTTTCAGCTCGATGCTGACCGGGCCATCCGCCGCGGCCGAGAGAAAATCCAGCATGTAGCTCGAGTTAAATCCGATGGCGATCGGGTCGCCCTGGTAGTCCTTCTCGATGTTCTCTTTCGCTTCCCCATATTCCGGGCTCGACGCGGAAATCTCGATTCCGTCGGTTGAGATTGCGAATTTCACAGCGTGCGAGCGCTGATCCGCCAGCTGCGAAACGCGGCGCACGGCATCGGTCAATTCGCCCCGCTCAATCACCACGTGCTTGTTGTTGTCTCGCGGCAGCACCGCTTCGTAGTTCGGGAATTGCCCGGTCAGAATCCGCGAAATCAGTAGCCGGTGTTTCACCTGGAAAAACAGATGGCTCTCGTCCTTGGCAAATTCGAATTGCGCATCGGAGCCAGCAGCGGCCGAGAGTTTCTCGACCTCGTCCATCGCCTTTTTCGGAACGAGCACTTTCAATTCCGCATTCATGCCGGTGAGCTTGTGATCCGTTTCGGCCAGCGCGAGCCGATGGCCGTCGGTCGCCACCATCGCCAGCGTGTCTGGCCGAAGAATCAACAGCCCACCGTTCAGCGTGTAGCGCGACTCTTCCATCGAGATCGCAAACTTTGTCTTAGCAATCAGGCTCTGCAAAATCGCGGCTGGAATTTTCACCAGCGTGTGCGGCATGGCCGGCAGAGCAGGAAAATTTTCCTTAGCCATGCCCACCAGCTTGTATTTTTTTCTGTCGCTCGTGATCTCGACCCAGTGGTTTTCCAACAGCTTGACCTTGATCTCGCCTTCCGGCAGCAAGCGCACGAGTTCAAGCAGCTTTTTCGCGGGTATCGTTCCAGCGCCCTCCTTCTTGACCTTCGCCTCGCAGGAGGTGCGGATGCTCAGCTCCAGATCGGTCGCGGTAATGGTGAGCTGGCTCCCCTTCGCCTCGACCAGCAAATTCGATAGGATGGGAATCGTGGTTTTGCGCTCCACCACTCCTTGCGTCATACTCAGTTCGTTCAACAGCGCGGACTTTGTAACGCTGAATTCCATCGCTTGATATTCCTCGCGTGCCGTTCCAGGTGCGGTCATATAGAAGTTTACCCTCGACTTGGGCGGGGAACAGCGCCCCTTTTCGTCCAACCTGCTGCTGCCGCCTGACTCCCGTCAGGCACGTACTCTACTCGCTTTTTCGTAAAGTATAAAGCCTGGCTCTCCCGCAACACTGTGGAAATGTGCTTCCGCTAGCTCCGTCTCGTCGCCGAATTCGTTCCCGCATTTCCTCGGCGACGCAAAAATCCACAACCACAACTCCTTCTGCAAGAAATATTCTTTATGAACACAGAAAGTAAACCTTGTTGTTGTGATGACTGTTGTGAATCTGTGGAAACCGCGCCAAACCATTTTTTCGTCTTCACTTGCAGCCGTAATTCTCCAGCGCCTTCTTGTGAGAACAGTGGAAAATCAGGGTCGCTTCCATTCATTCCGGGCTCCACGTTTGATTTCGTTCACTTCCTTCAACAGTTTTCGTGCATCTTTTTCAATTCTTCTCCACAGGATTTGAGCGAGAGATCTTGGCGAAACAAGCGAAGGCGCGCCCGATGATGAGGGATAAAATGGAAACGCGGCCCGTTTTCTCATGGGCCGCGTTCCATAAAATAAATCCGCGAGGGAAGAAAACCGGTAACTTACTGCAACGCGTCCATCAACCGCGTGATGGTTCGGTTGAGATCCTTGTCTGACCTTCGCAACTCCTCAATCTTGTTGATCGAGTGCAGCACGGTAGTGTGATGCTTGCCGCCGAATTGACGGCCAATCTCCGGGAGCGAAGCCGTAGTCAGCTGCTTCACGATATACATGGCCACCTGGCGCGGAAACGCAATCGCCCGCGTGTTGCTTTTCACCTTCAGGTCCTGCTCGCGCAAATCGAAGTGCTCGCTTACGCGTTTCTGGATGAGGTCGATAGTGACGCGCTTTTCTTGTGAGGCTATGATGTTCCGCAGCACCTGCTGTGCCGTGGACAGCGTGATCGCAGTACCGGTCAAAGAAGCATAGGCCATCAACCGGGTTAGCGCGCCCTCCAACTCACGAACGTTGGACTTGATGGCTCGCGCGATGTACTCCGCGACGTCATCCGGCAAGCTGAAGCGTTCGTTCTCCGCCTTCTTTTGCAAAATAGCGATCTTCGTCTCGAGATCCGGCGGCTGGATGTCCGCGATCAATCCCCACTCAAACCGCGAGCGCAGCCGCTCCTCGATTGAGTTGATATCTTTCGGCAGGCAGTCCGACGAAATGACAATCTGTTTTTGCTGTTCGTAAAGCGCGTTGAATGTATGAAAAAACTCTTCCTGCGTGCGCTCTTTGCCGGCGATAAATTGAATGTCGTCCACCAGCAGAACGTCTACGGTGTGGAAACGCTCCCGGAAGCTGATCATGCGGTCGAACCGCAGCGAATTGATCACTTCGATGGTGAATTTCTCCGCGCTCACATAGCTCAGCCGCATCGCCGGGTTCCGCTTCTTGATGGTGTGCCCGATGGCGTGCATTAAGTGCGTCTTGCCCATGCCCACCCCGCCGTACAGAAACAGCGGGTTGTACGCTTTCGAGGGCTGTTCGGCCACGGCTCGGGAAGCAGCATGCGCAAATTCGTTGGACTTGCCTACCACGAACGTGTCGAAGGTGTAGCGCGGGTTCAGTTGATGATCGCTGCTCTCAAAATCCAGCTTGGCCTGGCCGGTCTTTGCCGGCGCCGCCGCGGTTGCCGCCTGGCCCTGCTCGTCCTCGCCGCAAACGTACTGCACCTTTACGTTGGGCGTGCCGATCTCGTGGAATACCGCCTTAATGATGTCCCCATACGTCCGCGTGAGGACCTGCCGGAAGACCGCGCTGGGGATCTGTATATACAGGGTCTCGCCCTCGGCCCGGTGCAACCTGGTAGGCTGGAACCAAGTCGTGAAGGTATTGATGCTCACCCGGGCCTTCACATGCTCCAGGAACTTGTCCCAGGCGCTTGCGGTTTCGCGTTCGCGACCAACTTGGGTAGCTGTCGTCATTGTTTGAGACAAAAAGAAGACCCTCTACTATTTCCACAGATGTGTAAAAGCTGTGGAAAGCAACCTTCCTCTTATTGTTTCTTCGCTTCTGGATTCCTGGTCACGCTGGCCGCTATTTCCCCTAGTGCCCCGGGCGTGGCCTTTCAGGACTTGTCGGCCTACATGCTGCCGCTCTTTGAGACCGCGCGGGATTGTCTCCGATTGACCTGCGCAGGGCAAGCGAAAAGTGTGCGAAGGTCCCGGAAGTGTTGCACACGGCATGCACAAGTTTTCCACAGACGCAAATCTGCCACAATCGTTCACGAACCATCCATTTTTCAGCGAATTCCTCGCCCGACATTTTTAGGAAGAGAGAATCTTGCACAAGAGTGCTACAAACGGGCTGAGGAAATCTTCCCTCACTTCGTACTTTTTTTGTCTGGCCGGTCGAAAAGGTACAGACCCAAAGGATCGCTTCCGATAATCAACTGCTCCTTCTGGATGAGAATCGTGTTGGCCTCGAGTCGCGCTCCTTGCGGGGTATAAATCTTGTAAGTTGCGAGACGCGTTCCCGCCGCGTCGAAGTGCAGCAGGTTGTTGTTCAGCGCAATCCAGACTTCTCCGTTCGAGTGGTCCACTCCCACTCCCGTCAGCACGCGCCGGAAGAAAGGCTCTTTCGCCTTCCGCTCTTGCCGCTCGATTTCTTTCCGCATCGCCACCGCGGTAGGCATCGCGTCGATGGCCGTATACTGAATATCCTGCCCGGCATAGCCCAGATGGTCATACTGCCGCACGGTCGGCTCAGGTAAATACCCGAACGCGTAGTAAAGGTGCCCCTGCGCGTCCGCGCCCAATTGGCCGATATTTAGGAAACGATTTAGGTCCGCGCGCTCTGAAATGGGTTCCGGATCGCCGAACTCCCGCACCTCTTTGCCGTTCCTGTCGAAGACCATGACCAGGTGCGGTTCCCGCAGCGTCGCAACCGCGATTTCCCCCTCGGGCATTGCAGCGACAGAAACGGGATTCTTCACGGGAATCGAGCCGAGAGGCATGCCGTCACCGGAGAAAACGCGAATCAGATTCGCGCCGCGGTCCGCGACGTAGATCTTGCCCTCGGCATCCACGTCGCAGTCGTCCCCGAAGGTCATCGGCGCCGCGCCGGAGTTGCCGCTGGTGCCGGCGACGGAAGGAGACGATTCTGCGATGGAAAGGAGCTGCTTTCCCTTCGTGTCAACGACGACGAGCCCCGGCGACGGCGAAGCCAATACGTACAGCCGTCCGTCCGCGCCCTGCCGCACCGCGCGCAGACCCGGGCCAATCGCCGGCAGAATCCGCTGCTTGGCGGAAAGGTCGACCTCCTCCGGCTCTTGCGCCCGTGCCGCGGCGCCCACGCACGCATAAGCGCCGGCGAGGAGACACCCTGCCCACCAAATTTGCGGTCGTGGAGCCGAAAGAACTCTGCGTCTCGAACCCACCCGTATTCGCATGACTCTTTCAGATTACTACGACCGTCCCACGGTTGCCCTATTGCCCCAGCCAAGCTTCTGCGCGATATTCCATCGGGCCCCGCCGTAGTAAGGAGCGATAGGGCATCAGGAAGCACATCCGGGGGTTCGCATCCCCCACTTTTGGGGTCTGTGTAACCCAGGGGCCCAAGGATTTCGGTGAGCCATACTCTAGCCAAATGAAATGAAATTTAGAAGGCGCGAGGTCATCATTCAGCCGACTCACCGGGGGCTGGGCTACGAGGACGGCGAAGTGCAGTTGGCGGCGCGCCGCGCTCTGGCGACGATGACCCTCGAAGATATCCCCACGACCCGGAATCGGCTTAGTAACGAGATCCTGCGCGACGTCAAGGAAGCGGCAACGACGTATGGTTTTACCGTTCTGCGCGCCGACGTGAAGGATCTCGTGTTCCCCGGGAAGTTGCAGGAAATCATGAGTCGCGTGCTCGCGGCGGAAGGCATGAGCCAGGCACACGCACAGCCAGTGCTCGAATCTACATTGGCTTCGACAAGCATTGCAACGGTGAGAAAGAATAATCCACAACGCCGCATTGGCCCGACCTGACGTTACGCCTTTAGTCGCCGAGCGCAAAACAGGCCTTGACGACGCCTGCTCGATATGTTGTATTGCCATATATGGCGGTCGCACCGGACCGGGAACTCAAAAAAGGCAACGCCGAATTGCTCATCCTCGCGCTTCTCGAGGACCAGGCCCGTCACGGCTATGAAATCGGCAAGCTCATCGCCGAGCGCTCCGAAGGTGTGCTGCGCTTCCACGTCGCTTCCCTTTATCCTCTGCTCTATCGCCTGGAGCGCCGCGGCTGGGTCACGGGCGAATGGGAACCTGCCGGAGGCCGCCGCCGGCGTTATTACCGTCTGACGCAAACCGGACGCAAAATCCTCGGCAAGCAGCGCTCGCGCTGGCGCGCTTTCTCTGCAGCCGTCAATCGCATCGTGGAGGTGCGGCATGCCTGATTGGAAGAAAATCGTCCGCGAAAAACTGGGGACCTTGCCGCTCACCAACGGGCGCCGCGACGAAGTCATCGAGGAGCTCGCACAGCAACTGGAATCTGCCTACGAAGAAGCACTCGCGCACGGCGTCAGCGAGCAGCAGGCCATGCGCCGCAGCTTGGCTCAGTTCAAGGATTGGGAAAAGCTTCGCAGAGAACTCTTCCACTCAGTCGAAGGCGCGCGCCTCCCGGTGTGGGAGCAAAACGGCTTCTTCTCCCCGCGCCGCCTGCCCGTATGGACGGTCCTGGGACTTAGCGCGCTTCTGCTCGCGCTGCCCGTCTCCCGCCAGGCGTTGGAGATTCTTCCGGTTCCTGGAGGGTACCCGAACCCCAAGGGTTCACAGATGTTTTCCGAAGCAGCGCTCCGCCGTATCGAGCAGTCCGGCGATAAGCAAAAATACGCGCGCGCTCTGGCCTTCATTGCCCTGCACAGCTCCAAAGAGGACGACCCGCGCGCGGTTCAAGCAGCGGAAAAAGCAATCGCGCTTGACCCGCAGCTCACTTGGATTTCCGCAAAGATGAGTCATGCAACATATCTTTACCCCGGCTATGACCCCCATCCCTGGATCGAGCGCCTAAAAGCGTGGGACCCGCAGAACGCTTTCCCTTACATGCTCGAAGCGGACGCCAATGTTCATTGGTGGGAACCGCCTTGGTCACAGTTCAGGGGCGCAAGCTCGGGTGTGCGCGGAAACTTCGCCGCCGAACCGCGGTGGCGCATTCCCATGGACAAAGCTTTCGCCGCACCGCGAATCGATTTCTATGATGTCCAGCAATTTGCACTGGATCGACAGGCGCTCCTGGAGCAAGGCCTGGACCGTCCCGATGTGTTGTTTGCGGCCGGATGGTCCCAACCTGTTCCCGACCTTCAGCTGATTACTTTTTACGAAGACATCCAACTGCAAGACATCGGCGAGACTGCCGAAAAAGCTGGGCGAACGGACGAAGCCCTTACCGCCTATTGGAGTGTGGTTCGTTTTGCAGACCGGCTGGGCGCCTCGCCCCTGGATATCGCGCGGTTTTGTTCCAACAGGCTTCACAGGGATGCCTACAAACATATTCTTGCACTCCTGCGCAGCAAAGGCCGCGCCGACGAGGCCGGTATGGTTGATTCCGCGCTGTCTGCGCTTCCTCGTTTTGATTATTCACTTGAGCGCCCCGGTTATCCCTCCGTGGAAGCCACTGCCACACGCTCGGCGTGGGTCATGGTGGTTTCCGCTGTTTTTGTTGCGCTTCTCGGAGCCGCAGCGGCTCTCTGGCTTGTCTTCGTAATTGTTTTGAAATGGAAGGCAGACCTTGGCGTCAGCCGCCTCCTGAACCGCCTTGCTTCGCCTCTTTGTTTTGCTCCGCCTTCGCTTTTGCTTGCCTCCATGGCGCTCTTCCTTGGGTTTTACCCTTACGCGCGATCCATCGCGCAGTTCCATTCCTACAAGGAATTGGAGTACGGATATGCTCCAGTCTTGATGGGTCTTTACGACGTCACAAGGTTTGGCAACTTGAACGACGTTTGGCTCTTACACATGTTTTGGCCTACGGTCTGGTGCGCGCTTGTTGCACTTGTTGGGGCTTGCGTGCTGGCTTGGGTGCACAGCCGCCCGCGGCCGGATCGGCCTGACGCGACTTAACCGCCGCACCGGCCTCGCGAAGAAGATCGCTGAGGCCAAACGCTTCAGTCGATGCAGAAGCGGAGGCGCTCGATGGAGCGTGCGCGGAGGCGGCCGGCGGCGTTCCGCGGGCCGTCGTCATCGGTTTCCACCAGCACGCAATTCATCTGCACGTCGCCAGAAGCCACATCAAACCTGGCGGGCAGGCCGTTCAAAAACTTCCGAACGATTCCCTCGCGGTCCATCCCGATGACGCCGCCGTGCGGCCCAGTCATGCCCACGTCGGTGATGTACGCCGTACCTTGCGGCAACACGCGCTCGTCGGCCGTGGCCACGTGCGTGTGCGTGCCGACCATCACCGTCACGCGGCCGTCCAGGTACCAGCCCATGGCCACTTTTTCGCTCGTGGTTTCCGCGTGCATGTCCGCCAGCACAAACGTCACGTCCGCGGGAATTTTCTCCAGCTCGCTGTCCGCTTTGCGAAACGGGTCATCAATCTGCGTCATGAACACTCGCCCTTGCAGATTCAGCACGGCGTACTTCACGCCATTTTTCGCCGTGCCCACGTACAAGCCGCTGCCCGGATTGCCTTCGGGAAAATTTGCCGGCCGCAGCAGCCGCGGCTCGTGCGGCAGGTACTCCAGAATCTCCTTGCGGTCCCAGCTGTGGTTTCCGCCGGTGAGCACGTCAATTCCGTCTTTCAACAAATCTTCTGCCAGCCGCGGCGTGATGCCGAATCCCGACGCAGCGTTCTCGCCGTTGGCGATCACCAGGTCAACCTGCCGCTGGGACACCACGTCGGCCAGCCGGTCGCGCACGACCAGCCGTCCCGGCGCCCCCACAATGTCCCCCACAAAAAGTGCGCGCATGAAGAAGTGGCGAGTGGCTGGTGGCTAGTAGCGAGCGAGAACCGCGGCAGCGTGATTTTTTCTCGTCACGCGCCACTCGCAACTCGTCACTTCGATCTTGGCCACCACACTGAAAAGGGCCACCGTTCTATCGTCCTCCGATATCGTCCGAAAGCAAAAACGGAGCGGACTGCTTGGCCGTGGGGAGCTAGGCCGTGAACCTCTGAAATAGGTGGGCGCCACGAGCCAACCATTAGGCTTTCCTGCCCCTGCCTGCGGCAGGCAGGCCGCTCGCCAGCAGCAAGTAGGGACAGGCCGTGCTCACAGGCTGTCTATCCGCAGCACCCCAGAGATTCGTTACGGTTCAAACGGCTTTCGCGCCCTCACCTGCGTCGAAGTACCGCTCCGCGCCCAATTGTAACAGGGTTGTCTCCAACACGCTTGCGCAGCCCAAGAACATCTTGTACTGTTTTTCCAAGATTTCACACCGATTAGCGTCAGCCGTTTTACAAGAATGGTCGCGGTAGGAAACGTCCTCGAACCGGATTCCTGCGGAGTAACGAATGACTTCCGTTGCGCCGATCACACCGGCAGAGCGTATCAACTCGTTGGACACGCTGCGCGGGCTTGCGCTGCTTGGGATACTGCCGGCGAACGTGCTTGTCTTCGGCATGCATCTGGCGGCTGGTTAGGACCCGACGGTGACAGGCGGGGCGACGGGCTTGGACCTGGTGAGCTGGGCCCTGATGCGCATAGAATCATTTCTCGATCCCAAGGAGGACACCTCATGCGAAACGCATGCCTCTCGAAAGCTGCCATCTCGCTATTCACTCTGCTCTTCTTGCTTTGTGCCTCGAGCTTGTCGGCGGCGCCGGGGGACCAGCTTGGCAAGGTGAATTTTCCTACGACGTGTTCGGGGGAGGTGCAGCCTGCGATCGAAAAAGGGGTGGCACTGCTGCATTCCTTTCAATACCAGGAGTCCGAGCAGACGTTTGCCGAGGCGGCTGCGCGCGAGCCGAACTGCGCGATGGCGCATTGGGGTAAAGCGATGGCGCTGTATCACCAGCTTTGGGATTTTCCGAAGGAACAGACTTTGAAGGAAGGTCGCAAGGACATGGAGCACGCGCAGAAGATCAAGCCAACCAACGCGAGAGAGAAGGGCTTCATCGCGGCGGCGGTGGCGTTTTTCCAGAAAAAGAAGATGTCGCATGGCGATCGCATCAAGGCCTATTCGGCGGCGATGGAGAAATTTTCCGGGGAGAATCCTGGAGACAGCGAAATCGGCTCGTTCTACGCGCTGTCGCTCATCTCCTCCGCCTACGATGACAAGGACGCGCTGCCGGGCTTGAACAGAGCCATCGCGATTCTCGATCCGCTGCTGGAGAAGTTTCCCGATCATCCTGGCATTGCGCATTACCTGATTCACGCCGCGGACCGGCCGGAACTTGCCTCGCAAGGACTGCAGGCCGCGCGCCGCTACGCCGCGATTGCGCCGGATTCGTCGCATGCGCTGCACATGCCGTCGCACATTTTTGTGCGGCTCGGCCTGTGGCAGGATTCCATCAACTCGAATATTGCGGCGAACGCTTCGGGCGCGCATGCCGCGGAAATGCACCTTGCAGAAGCGCACTACCAGATGCACGCGATGGATTTTCTGAGCTACTCTTATTTGCAGAGCGGCCAGGAAGCCAAAGCGCGCGAAGTGATCGAGCACACCGAACACGTTGTGGGAGCTACGGAGGAGAGAAAGGCGCGCGACCACGACTACCTTTCCGCACGCACCGCCCTCGAGCTGCATCGCTGGAAAGAAGCCGCCGAGCTTCCCGTCCCCGCGGACCGCAAGAATCGGGATGACACCACCTTCTGGGCGCGCGCGATTGGCGCCGCGCGCAGCGGAGACGTTGCGGCGGCGGCAGCGGCGATGAAGGAGTTCACCGGCCTTGTCGAAGAGCGGGAAAAGCGCTCGCGCAAAGAGGGCTACAACGTCTCGGGCGAAAAAGCCACGGATCTGAGGGAAGCCGAAGCCTGGTTGGCCTTCGCGAAGGGCAAGTCTGACGAGGCCCTAGCGGAGTTGCGCGCCGCCGCCGACCGCGAGGACAAAAATGGCGGCGAATCCGTGGGCATTCCCGCACGCGAGATGCTTGCCGACATGCTCCTCGAATTGAAGCGTCCCATCGAGGCCTTGGCGGAATACAAAGCTTCGTTGAAGCATTCCCCGAACCGCTTTGACAGCCTTTACGGGGCCATGCGCGCGGCGGCTTCCATCAATACGCCCGAGATGCACGCCGCTGCCGAGTCGTACTTGTCCGATTTCATGAAGTGTTGCGGGTTTGGTGGCGACCGGCCGGAGATCAAGGAGGCCGGGAAGTTCGTTTCGTTTCACCCACAGGACGTTCCGGCTCCATCCATAGCGCAATAGACCTGCCGCGGATCGGCCGGATTGCTGGAGGCCAAAACCTATCTATGCGTCGGGCGCGGCAGTGCTGCGCCTCCTACAAATGCGGCGCCAAAGCACGGCGGCACCAGGGCAAAGCAAGCGACGGGCTGAAGCGCGCCCCGACAAATGGACCAGACAGCCCTTCGGCGAACTCAGGGCGAGCAGGATTGTCTGTCCCACCTACTGAATCTTGTTGTGCTGGGCGTTGCCGCCCCAGGCGTACCAGCCGTCGGCGTCCTTGTTTCCGGTCTTGAGGCAAATCAGCCGGCCGTCCGAGGTTCCCGCGTAGACATTGCCTTTGGCCAGAGCCGGTTGGAAGGCAATCGGCGCTTTCATGGAGTAGGAAAAGCCCACGCCGCCGTCGCTCTGGCGCACCGAAACGAGATAGCCCGAAGCACCTGCGAGGTACAAGTAGTCGTGTCCCACAGCCGGTGGAGAGAATACCTGTCCGCCCGCAGCCGAACGCGCGCCTACGACTTCCATTTGCCAGGATGGCTTGCCGTCCGAAGCGCGCACGGAATTGATGTAGTTCCCCTGCGCGTTCAGGATCTGTCCCTTGCTTACGGCCGCGCGCGAACCTTGATAAGCCCACGCGCCTACGACGGAATTCACGCCCACAGCGTCATTGGCTACCATCAGGTTCGCCGTGGAAGGAGCCGCGCTGAAGCCCACCGAAGAGTCCAACTCCTTCATCTTCGGCGCAGCCAGGCCGACCCCACCGCCACTTCCGGCCTTGAGGTAATCGGCTTTGGCCTTTGCGATCAACTCTTTGTCGCGCGCTTCACCCTTTTGGACGTCGACCCGGGCCAGTCCTTCGACAGTGTCTTTGCCCGCTTGTCCCTTGCGTGTTTCGAAGAGTTGTCCGCCGGCCACGACGGGCGCGCTGGTCGCCGCGTTGGCTTTCACCCAAACCACCGAGCCGTCAGCGGCTTTCAGGGCGTACGAAGTGCCGCCAAAAGTGGCGAAGTAGACAGTTCCGTCAGAAATCACCGGTGCGGTGATGACGTCGCCCGCAATCTCCTGTTCCCAGAGGTGCCGCCCGGTGCTCAGTTCTGCCGCGAGCAGGCGATGGCTTGCGCCCGGCGTCGCGGGGCGCGGATGAAATTGCGCGGGCTTTGCCAGCCTTCCGGTCGCCGCCGGATGCGCCATGTACAAAACGCCCTTGTCGATGGCGGGCTGGCTCATCAGCGGATCGCCGAGCCACTCCTGCCATATCACGCGCCCGCGCCGTTCGTCCACAATCACCAGCGTGCAGCTTTCCGTATTGAACGCCACCATTCCGTCCGCCACGACCGCGGCTGTTGGGCCGTCATCGCCGGTCTGAGTTTTCCATATGACTTTTCCGGTGTCTGCGTCGACCGCGTAAAACTCGTGCGAGCCGTAGCCTCCGCCGACGAAGAGCATCCCGTCGGCATAAGCGGGCGTGGCGATCGGCCGAGAGCCGGGCAGGCGCAGCACCCATCCGGTCTTGCCGTCGGACGTACTGTAGGAAACGGCTTCCAAATCGCGCGCGGGCGACGGCAGATTCACATTCATCGCGGAGCGCAAATCGATCCGCCGAGCAGCGCTTTTTGCCATTGTGTCAGGCTTGGCCGCCGTTGTAGCTGGCGCGGGACTGCTTGCCGTTCCCGGCTTCGCCGGCTTGGCCTCCTGCGCTTCGCGTGAAGAGACGGCGGGGATGGTCAATAGAAGACTCAGACCCGCGCACAGGGACAGGGACAATTTCCAACCCGATGGGGATGACATGGGACCTCCAGAGCGCAATGGAACTTTGGCGAACATGGCGCTTGGAGGTAGAACGGCGTGGCGAAAGAATCTTGCAGGTTCTTGAAGGAGGACGGAAGGCGACGGTCTATGGTGGCCACAAAAGATGGCCAATCTGGGCCGGTCAAATTAGTTTCGACTGGCAGGCTGGCCTCGGTTTTTTCGACGAGGGGCTCTTGCAGGGGAGGAACCGGAACTGCAGAGCAGTACTTGACCGCTGCAACCAATCCGGCATAAGCTGCGTCTCATTAAGCACATGCGGAGCAAGGCATATCGTGTCCGTGTAGTGGCGCTGCTCCTTGGGATTATTTTCCTCGGGGCGCAATTCCACTTCTGTACGGACTTGTCGGCTTCTGCTTCGCCCTCGGCTACGCACTTCTGCCCGGTCTGCTCGGTGGCAGGCTCGGCGGTTACGACACAGTCGCCGACCGTTGCCCAGATTCCCGCGGCGAATCGGTTGGAAGTGGTTTCGCTGGTGCGTGCCGCTTCCTCCGCATTTCCGCCCGCCGTCTCGCCCCGCGCGCCTCCTGCGCTCTAGCCAGCCCGATTATCCCTGGTTGATTCCCTTTTCCGGTTGCTAGTTGTCCCGTCCGCTTTGTGGCGGGACGCGCGAGGAGTACCACTTGAGAATAACGTTCGTATTAAGCCTTGCGGTTTTGGGCGTGCCGGCTTTGGTTCTGGCGCAACAGAACCCGCCCGCACAGCAGAATCCGCCTGGGCCATCGAAAGAAAACGCTCCGGATGCCGTCCCGGCGATGCCGTCGCGGCCGACTGGGGGAGGGCCGCCGTCGGCACGCATCACCATCGACGAAGCTCTCCGGCTGGCGCTGCAACACAATCACGCGCTGCTGGCGGCACGAACTACGATTCTGCAGAACCAAGCTCTCGAGACTACGGCGAATTTGCGGCCCAACCCGGTGCTTTCCTGGGACGCGCAGTTTCTTCCAATTTTTGAGCCGAGCAAATTCACTGCGGACTTTATCGACAGCCAGGCGCAATTCGATCTGGGCTTCGGCTACACCTTCGAAATTGGCGGGAAGCGGCAACACCGTTTGCGGGCGGCGCGCGATGTGACCGAAGCCACACGCTCGACCGTTGCCGATAACGAACGCACGCTTTTTTTCAACGTGGGGCAGCAATTTGTCGCTGCGATTCTCGCGCAGTCCACGATTGACTTCACCGAGCAGGATCTCGACAGCTTTCAGAAGACGGTGGACATCAGCGAAACGCGGTACAAGGCGGGAGCCATCAGCGAGGGCGACCTGCTGAAGATACGATTGCAAATGCTGCAGTTCCAGAACGACGTGTTGAGCGCAAAACTCGCGAAGATCCAAGCGCTTTCCGTCCTGCGCCAGTTCCTGGGGTTCGAATCGGTTCCGGATGACTATGACGTGGAGGGCAACCTTGAATACGTGCCAGTGCATGGCAGTCTGGATGAATTGAAAGCGCTGGCGCTGCGCACGCGTCCGGACCTGCAGGCCGCACAGCTCAACGTTACGGCTGCGCGCAGTGCCGAGTTGCTGGCGGAAACGAATCGGAAGCGCGACCTCACCACGACGTTTAACTATTCGCACGTGGCATCCACCAATACCGGCGCGTTTTTCTTCAATATGCAGCTTCCCTTTTTTGACCGGAACCAGGGCGAAATTGCGCGCACGCGGCACGTGATCACACAAAACGAGCAGCTCGCCACGGAAACTTCGCAGCAGGTGCTGACCGACGTTGTAAATGCTTACCAAAACTTGCGCACGAGCGAGCAGATCGTTCTGCTCTACCGGGGTGGCTACATCGATCAGGCCATCAAGTCACGGGAGATCAGCGAGTACGCTTACAAACGCGGGGCGGCGAGCCTGCTCGATTATCTCGATGCGGAGCGCACCTACCGGTCAAATCAACTTGCTTACCGGCAGGCGCTTTCGAATTACATGACCGCCCTCGAGCAGATGCGCCAGGCCGCGGGCACAAGGAATTTGATGTGACAAAAGCATTCGCGCTTTTCCGCGAGCCCGTTTCCAGCGCGCGCCCAGACTTCTCTAGCCAGCCCGCAACCTCAGCCGTTTTAACTGGTTCGACAAATCTCAAGCTGCTGTACAGGAGTGTTGCCGTGAAACGACTCGCTGCTCTGTTTCTGCTGGTTCTCTTTGGAGTTGCTGCACGCGCGCAGGAAAGGCCGGCTGCGGGCGAAGGGTCCAGGGAGAAGAAAGCGTCTTCCGCAGGAGCGTTGGCGGAAGAGGCGCGAATCAAGTCGCTCGAAGAACAGGTGCATTCCCTTGTGGAGCAGGTAGCTTTGCTGCGCGGTGAATTGCGTGCGCTGCGCGACGCGAAGTCAGACGCGCCGCGGCCGAAGGAGCATCTCTTGCTGGCTGCTTCGCACATCGCGCCAGGGACACTGGCGTCTGGAACGAGCGGCGCTTCTGTCCTGGCCGACGCCGCAGCGCCGGCTACCACGGCCGCGCCGGAACCGGCTGCGAGTCCAGCTTCGCCTCAAGTCGCGCAGACGCAGAGCTACGGAGGCGCGACCTCCAATGCGAAACTGCTCAATCCCGATATCAGCTTGATTGGAGATTTTATCGGCACGGCGGGACGCAACACGGTTTCGCCCTCGCGCTCCTTGGAACTGCATGAGTCCGAGCTCGGCTTGCAAGCCATTATCGACCCGTACGCCCGCGCAGACGCCTTTATCTCCTTCGGCGAGGAAGGCGTGAACGTTGAGGAAGGATACGTCACCTTCACGGCGCTGCCCGCGGGGCTGCTGCTGAAAGTGGGCAAGATGCGCGCCGAGTTCGGCAAGGTGAACGCCATCCACAATCATGCGCTGCCGTTCATCGACCGGCCGCTGGCGACAAACAATCTGGTTGGCGGCGAAGACGGCATTGATGATGCGGGGATTTCACTTTCGCGATTTTTACCGGCGCCTAAGAATTGGTTTTTCCAAGGCACCGCGCAGGTTTACCGCGGCGATTCTGATGACCTTTTCACCGCCAACCGACGCCAGGACGTCAGCGCGGTAGGCCATCTTCGCCTTTATCGCGACCTTGGCGAATCCACCAATCTTGACCTCGGAGCTTCCTACGCCCGCGGCCATAATAATGCGGGCGTGGGAACAACGTTTAACCCAAACAACTTCATTACTAATCTTTACGCCGCCGATGCGACTTTGCGCTGGAAGCCGTTGCGCCGCGCTATCTATCATTCATTCCTATTCCGCACGGAATTGTTTTGGAGCGCTCGGGACCAGCTTTCCCCAGTCAACATTTTCGAGACGCAACATGCTTTCGGCCTGTACTCTTCGGCGGAATACCGCGCAAACCGCCGGTGGACGATCGGCGGACGCTTCGACCGCAGCGGGCGCGCGACAAACGCCAGCCTGACGGATACGGGTTTTTCCGGTATTCTCACGTACTGGCCTAGCGAGTTTAGCCAGATCCGTGGACAGTATCGTTACGGGCATTTGTGGGACATTACCAATGCCCGATACACCGACGCCAACGAATTCCTTTTCCAATTTCTATTCGTGATGGGCGCCCACGGGGCGCACCCGTTCTAAGGGAGAATACGGAGACACTATGCGGACAAAAATGCAAACTCGCCTGAGCGCACTGGCCACAGCTTTCGCTCTGGTCTTCTCTCTCGTCGCCCCGTTTTCGGCGCGAGCAGCGAGCAAGCTCAATATCATGACGGCAACCACCGACCTAGCTGCATTGGCGCAGGAGGTCGGCGGAGACAAAGTCGAAGTGGAATCGGTTGCGCGCGGCTATCAGGATCCTCACTTCGTGGAAGCGAAGCCGAGCTTTCTGCTCAAGCTTCGCAAAGCCGATCTGCTTATTGTCGTGGGGCTTGAACTGGAAATTGGCTGGCTGCCTCCTCTGATTACGCAATCAACGAACCCCAAAATTCAGGTAGGAGCGCCGGGCTACTTCGATGCCTCGCGGTATGCCCGGATTCTGGAAATTCCGACTGGCGTGGTGACACGCGCCGAAGGCGATGTCCATCCACTTGGGAATCCGCATTATTGGCTCGATCCGGAAAATGGCCTGCGCATCGCCAAGGGCATTCAAAACAAGCTCTCGGAAATGCGCCCGGGCGATGCCGCGTATTTCGCGCAGCGGTATGACGATTTCGAGAAGCGCATCAAGCAGGCCGATGCGAAGTGGATCGAGGAGATGAAGCCCTACGCGGGCCGCAAAATCGTGACTTACCACCGTTCATGGCCGAATTTCGCCGAGCACTTCCACCTTGACGTGGTCGGCTACGTCGAGCCGCGGCCGGGCATCCCACCGAGCCCACAACACACCGTTGAGCTGATCGCCTTGATGAAACGCGATGGCGTCAAAGTCATCGCTGTCGAGCCGTATTTCGATTTGAAAACACCCAACGCCGTCGCCCGCGATACTGGAGGAAAAGTGGTGGTGCTCATGCCTTCGGTGGGCGGAGAAAAAGAAATCACCGATTATTTCAAGCTGTTTGATTACGATATCGCCAAGCTAAAACAAGCGTTCGACGAAACAAAATAACGTCCAGGAGACTGCGGAATGGAAATTCTCGCGTTTTTACTTGCGCCGTTTGTCGCAAGCCTCATCCTCACGGGGATTCACGCCTACCTGGGCGTGCACGTCGTTGAGCGCGGCGTTATCTTTGTGGACCTTGCGCTTGCCCAAATTGCGGCCCTCGGAGCCACCGTCGCAGTTGTTGCCGGCATGGACCCGCACGGCCGTGGGTCGTATTGGATCAGCCTCGGCTTCACGTTCCTTGGCGCGGCCATCTTCTCCTTTGCGCGCAGCGCGAGGGGCCATATCCCGCAGGAAGCTTTCATCGGAATTGCGTACGCCGTTGCTTCCGCCACAGCCATTCTTTTGATGAGCAAAGCCACCGGGGAGACCGAGCACTTGAAGGACATGCTGGTGGGAAACATTCTGGCAGTTTCCTGGCCTGAAGTGCGGAAAACGGCTCTACTCTACGGCGCAGTGGGCGTATTCCACTTCCTTTTTCGCAAGAAATTCCTGTCCATTTCGATGAACCACGGGAAGGCCGAAATGTCAGGCATGAACGTGCGTTTCTGGGATTTCCTTTTTTATGCTTCCTTCGGCTTCGTCGTGACTTCCTCAGTGGCGATCGCCGGAGTGTTGCTGGTCTTCTGCTATCTCATCGTACCCAGCGTGGGAGCTATGCTTTTTGCCGATCGGATAGGCACACGGCTGGCCATCGGTTGGACCATGGGCACGCTGGTTTCAGCGCTCGGCTGCTACCTAAGCGTGCAGTTGGACACGCCGACCGGAGCAACCATCGTGGTTACGTTTGGGGCGATCCTCGTCTTAATGTTCTTTACGCACCTGATTGTGCATCATGGGCGAAACGCTCGGGAACTGGAGGGCTCGGCTTCGGCGCGCAGGGAGCTCGAAGCGGTCTCTTCCACTCGGAAAGCCTAATTTGCATGAAAGGGCAAAGAACCATATTTGAGCCTGAGTTTCTGAGACGCGTTGTCGCGCTCATGGCCGGTGCCGCCTTGCTGTTCTTTGCCGGCGGTGCGACTCTACACCAGCACCGCGGCGGGCCGGACAATGCTTGCCATATTTGTCAGGCGCTGCACATGCCCGCGCTGGCGACTGCCCGGCTATCCCTCAGCAGCTCCCCTGTAATCATCGCGTGGCTTTCATCCGCGCCGAAGCAAACGGCGCAGAGTGATACGTTTGCGCTCCATCGCGCCTCCCGCGCTCCACCCGCCGCGTAACACGAAGACACCCTAAGTCGAATGTATTTGCATGCTGGCCGATCTCCAGGCCGCACCGCCGCCATTTTTTCCGGCGGTCTCTATCCACCTACATGCCTAGTCGCCGAAAGGATGGAGCAACATGTTGCAGAGATTGTGTGTTTATGTGTTTTCTGTGTTGGGGCTTGTTTTGTTTGTCGCAGCGCGACCTGCGGGAGCGCAATTGGGAAATTCGGGCTCGCTCGAAGGTGTGGTGAAGGATCCTTCGGGCGGGCGAGTGGCAGGGGCGACGGTTGAGGTTTCGTATCCGGTCAGCGGCTTCCAGCGCACGGCGACTACGGATGCCGACGGAGCCTTCAAGTTTACGAACGTGCCGTTCAATCCATACCATCTCACCGTAACGGCGACAGGATTTTCGCCGTTTACTCAGGATGTCGAGGTGCGGTCGGCGGTGCCCGTGACGCTGCCAATCGGTTTGAAAATCAGCGCGTCGTCCACAAGCATCACCGTGGAAGCGGGCGGCGGGGACTTGATTGAAACGCAACCGAGCGCTCACACCGACGTGGACACTTCGTTAACGGACCGGATGCCGCTCGAGAGCCAATCATCTTCGGTGAGTTCGCTGGTGACGCTGGCGACGCCCGGCGTCGTGGCAGACTCCAACGGGTTGTTTCACGGGCTTGGCGACCACGCCGAGAATTCCTTCTCCGTGGACGGCCAGCCCATCACGGACCAACAGAGCAAGGTCTTCTCGAACCAAATTCCGCTGGACTCGATTCAGTCGCTCGAGGCCGTGTCCGGAGGCCACCAGCAGAATATGGCGACAAGACCAGCCTGGTCATCAAGGTCACAACACGGTCGGGATTGGGCGTGACCAAACCCACGGGTGAGATCGATTCGTCCTATGGCAGCTTCGGCTCCGTGGTTGGTGGTTTCCGGCTGGCTTACGGAGGCCAGAAGTGGGGCAACTTTATCGCGGCGAACGGCTTGACCACCAGCCGGTTCCTCGATCCGCCAGAAATTCACGCCATTCACGACAAAGGCAACGAGGAGAACCTGTTTGACCGCCTGGATTTCAACGTCACGGGTGCGGATTCGGTTCACACCAACCTTCAGTACACGCGTTCGTGGTTCCAGACGCCCAATACGTTGGACAACCTGGACGTGGGAGTAGCCGATCCCGTGACTGGACAGCCGCTCGCGGCTACCGACCAACGTGCGCTGATCAACACATTCAACGTGGCTCCGGTGTGGACTCGCTTGATCAGCACAACCACGCTCTTCACCTTGGGGGCATTTGTGCGCCACGACCATTTCCATTATTACCCCAGCGGGAACGCCTTTGCCGACGGCACCGGACTCATTCCAGGTGGTTCTTCGGCGACGTTGAACCAGGACCGAAGGTTAACCAACGCGGGCGCGCGAACCGACGTGTCGTACGTGAAGGGAATTCACAACATCAAGGCGGGCGTCACCTTGCAGCATAGTTTCCTGACGGAGAATTTCAATTTTGGAATTACCGACCCTAATTTCCTCCCATCGCAAACCGATGCGAACGGCAACCCATGCTTCAACACGGTCAGCAATCGGCCGGTTGGCGCGCCGCGCACACGGCTGTTTGCATTAGATTTGACGCGCGGCGGCTCGCTCTTTCCTTTTCGTGGACACACGGACGTGAAAGAAGTCGCGATGTATCTGCAAGACAGCATCACCACGGGAAGCTGGTCGTTCAGTTTGGGCGTTCGCGGCGACGTGTATCGAGGGATCGTTCACGATTGGCAGCCCGAGCCACGCGTGGGAGTGGCGTACCAGCTCAAGAAGACGAACAGCGTGCTTCGGGTTTCCTACTCGCGCGTGTTGGAAACGCCCTTCAATGAGAACCTGATTTTGTCGAGCCTGGGTGCGGCTAACCCCGCGATCGTGGACGTGATCGGCGGTACCAGTTTGCAAGCGCCGATTCGCTCTGGCCAGCGCAACCAGTTCAACGCGGGCTTTGAGCAAGCTTTTGGAAGATACTTCGTTGTTGACGCCGATTATTTGTGGAAGTACACACACAATGCGTACGACTTCAGTGCGTTTGGCAATACGCCAATCTTTTTTCCCATTGCCTGGAAGAACTCGAAGATCGACGGACCTTCCGTTCGCGTGAGCTTGCCCAATTACCACGGCGTGACGGCCTTCGCGGTCCTTGCGCACGTCCGGGCGCGGTATTTCCCTCCACAGGTGGGAGGGCTGGGCGCCACGGTGACCGGCGGCGAAGTCTTCCGCATTGACCATGACCAGGCGTTCAATCAGACGACTCACTTGCAATACCAGCCGTGGAAAAGAGGGCCGTGGGTCGGCTTCAACTGGCGGTATGACAGCGGGCTGGTGGCCAGTTCGCCTTTTGTAGCGGACTTTCCGACGGCGCTCGCTTCGCTCGATGGCGATCAGCAGGCGGCGATTGGGCTTTCTGCGGAAACAACGTGGCCACGCCTTCCGCTCCTTTGACGCCGGCGATTTGCTCCGGGCAGACGCCGTTCGGGGCGAAGTTATTCAATCTTGCCGCGCCCGGAACGAATGACCCGGACCGCAATCCGTCGCGCGTTGCGCCGCGCAATCTTTTTGACGCGAGCATAGGCGACGACGATTTGTTTCACAACGACCGTTACAAGTGGAGCTTGCGGTTGACGGCCATCAACTTGACGAATAAGACGGCGCTTTACAATTTTCTATCAACGTTTAGCGGAACACACTTCGTGACGCCGCGTGCGTATACCGCTGAACTGGGCTTTCACTTTTAGAGCACCAGCTACTTGGGCGCGGGTTGGGCGGTCGGTGGCAGAATGCCGTTCAGGCGCAAATAGGTGGCTTGTGCGCCGTAGTGGTCGTACCAGTCGTCGCTCAAGATGATGAGGACGGCCGCGCGCGAAAACGGGCGATTGCCGAAGAGCATCATCTGGTCGCCGAGTTTGGAGTCGTCCACTTTCTCGAGCGCTGAGGCGCAGTAGTCGAAAGAAGCTTTCAAGCCCGCGACTAACTTGTCCTTGGGATCGGTGTCCGCGAGTTTCGCATCCGGCGCAGGCGTGTCGGAAATCTTCGAGCACAGGCCGTTGTTCGATTGCGCGATGTGCATCACCACGTGCGCGAAGGAGTTCATCTCCGGAGTGGGCTTGAAATTGTATTTTTCCGGGGGCATGGCTTCTGCGGCGGCGACCATGTTCTTCGAGAAACGGGGAAGTTGCGCTTTCACTGCGCCGCTTACGGGATTTACGAGCGGTCCCAGCTTAGCCATTTCCTGCGCGTTGGGAGTTTTCGCTGGCGTGGCGCTCGTTTGAGCTGCCTGCTGCGCCAGGGCGCTTGTCGCGAACATGGCCAAGAGCATTATCACCAATAAGATCAACGGGAATTTTGTCCGTGTCATTTCTCCTCCTAGTTTTCCTCCCCATAGGCGAACGCAAGCATACTCTCAGTGTCGAGCGTCAACAAGATGGCCTGAACCGCTCCTGACGAGAAAACGCCTCACAAAAAAAGTTGGGCAGCCGGCACGCGGAGGGCGCGGCGGCTGCCCGGAACCACGACACAGAAGAAGCCCGTTAGCTGGGCTTCTTCTCGTCTGCCTTCTTCTCGTCTTCCTTTTTGTCCTTTTTCTTTTTGTCCTTTTTCTTGGTTTCCTTCTTCTTGTTGGCGGTGTCTTCCTTCGGAGCGTCCTGCTTCGCGGCCGCGGCCGGAGCGTCCTGCTTCGCGGTTGCGGCATCCTGCGCGTAGGCCGCGCCGGAAACACACAGGAACGTTGCGAGCGTCAGAGCACCTAGCAGCTTCTTCATACGTCTTCCTCCTCTGCAATCAGTGGTTCAGATGTGAGGTGCAATCCCTGCTGGTAAGAACTGCCCCGCGAGAAAACCAGGTTTTCCCGCTTCCGGCGCCAGAAAAGACTACCCCCACTCCCAGCGCCAGGTCCGCAGACTATCACCGGATTTGCCGGACGGCAAGCAATCCTTTGAGCCGTGCGGGTGACTGGTAGTACCAAAGGGTAAGGGGCTTTCCCTGCAGTTTCGCTCCATCTCCGCGGCCATTTGATTTATGCTGTCCGGCCAATAATTTTTATGCTTGCCGGAGGGTTGCCGTGACCCGATTGTTTGGCCGTTTCGCGTTGAGGTTCGCCGCGGTTTGCGTGATGGTTGCAAATCACGCCGCGGCGCAGCAGATTCCCGAATCCACTTACCAGGAAATGCGCTGGCGCATGATTGGTCCCGCGCGGGGCGGACGCACGCGCGCAGCCTGCGGCGTGGCCGGCCAGCCCAATGTTTTTTACATGGGCGCCGTGAACGGTGGAGTGTGGAAGTCGGATGATTTCGGCCGTACGTGGAATCCGATTTTTGACACACAGCCCATGCAATCCATCGGCGCGATCGCCGTTGCGCCTTCCGACCCCAACATTGTTTACGTGGGTGGCGGCGAAGGCTTGGCGCGGCCGGATCTTTCCGTGGGCGATGGCGTTTACAAATCCAGCGATGCGGGGAAGACCTGGACGCATCTCGGCTTGCGCAATTCGCAGGGGATTCCTGCGCTGGCGGTCGATCCGCACAATCCCAATCGAGTGTTTGCGGCGGCGCTTGGCCACCCTTACGGCGCCAATGAAGAGCGGGGCATTTACCTTTCCACCGACGGCGGACAGAACTGGCAGAAAGTGCTTTCGAAAGATGCCAACGTTGGCGGCTCGGACGTGGAGATTGATCCTTCGAATCCGGAAATTGTTTATGCGTCGCTGTGGGAAGTGCGACTTGGACCGTGGGAGGACGGCAATCAGTACAGCGGAACGGGCGGAGGAGTGTTCAAGTCCACGGATGGCGGGAAAACCTGGCGCGCGCTTACCAATGGCCTGCCGAAGGGAATCATTCAAGTAGACGTGGCGATTGCGGCGAGCCAGCCAAGCCGGTTGTACGCTTCGGTGGCCAGCAACGAGCCGAGCGTGGGAATTTACCGTTCGGATGATGCCGGAGAAAACTGGACGCGCGTCACCACCGATCCGCGGCCCGCACTGCGGATTGGCGGAGGCGATTTGCCGGTGCCGCGCGTGGATCCCAAAAACCCGGACGTGGTCTACAGCGCTAGCATCGTGACAATGCGCTCGACCGACGGCGGCAAAACGTGGACCAGCCTGCGAGGCGCGCCTGGCGGAGACGACTATCAGAATCTGTGGATCAATCCGAACTTTCCCAACATCATTTTGCTGGTCAGCGATCAGGGGGCGCTCGTCAGCGTCAACTCGGGGCAGACGTGGAGTTCGTGGTACAACCAGCCCACGGGGCAAATCTTTCATGGTGCAACGTCGAGTGGATTTCCTTATCTCGTTTGCGGAGGCCAGCAGGATAGCGGCTCGGTGTGCGTTTCAAGCCGCGGCAACGACGGGGAAATCACGTTTCGCGACTGGCATCCAGCGGGGATCATTGAATACGGATACGCGGCGCCGGATCCGCTGAATCCGGACATCGTTTATGGAGCGGGGCGGCGCGAGGTCTCCAAGTTTTCACTTTCGACTGGGCAATTCCAGAACGTCTCGCCGATTCCGGCTGCCGATCCAAAATACCGTGCGGATCGCACACAACCCCTACTTTTTTCGCCGGTCGATCCGCACATTCTTTATTACACGTCGAATTTCTTGTTCAAGACCACCGACCAGGGGCAAACTTGGCAAACCATCAGTCCCGACCTCGGGCGCGAGCACGGCGCGATTCCTGCAAGCCTCGGGGATAAGGCTGCGAAAGATCCCAACGCAGACAGAATTCGCGGCGTGATTTATGCACTGGCTCCTTCGTTCAAAAACATAAACACGATTTGGGCGGGCACGGACGACGGATGGTTTTGGGTCACGCGCGACGGCGGCGCGAATTGGAAAAACGTCACGCCTCCTGAGATCACTCCTTGGAGCAAAGTGACGCAGCTTTCCGCTTCGCATTTCGATGACGAGACCGCATACGCTTCGGTCAGCCGTTTCCGCATCGATGATTTGCGTCCTTACATTTACCGCACGCATGACGGAGGAAAGACGTGGCGGCTGATCACAAACGGCCTGCCGGAAAACGCGCCGGTCAATGCCGTGCGCGAAGATTCGGTGCGCAAGGGCTTGCTCTTCGCCGGGACCGAGACGAGCGTGTGGGTCTCGTTCGATGATGGGGACCACTGGCAGTCGCTGCAGCTCAACCTGCCGCACACTTCGATGCGTGATTTATGGATTCATGACCATGACTTGATTGTGGCCACGCACGGGCGCTCGTTTTGGGTACTGGACAACATTTCGCCGCTGCGCCAGATCACCGAATCGGTGGCCAAAGCGGAAGAGTATCTTTTCAAGCCAGCCATTGCTTATCGCGTGAGGCGCGACACGAATACGGACACACCCATTCCGCCGGACGAGCCTACTGCGCAGAATCCTCCGGACGGAGCGATCATTGATTATTTTCTGGCAGTGCCCACGACGGCCCCGGTGACCCTGGAAATTCTCGACGGACAGGGAAAACTGGTTCGCAAGTTCTCCGATGCAGACAAAGCCGAGCCTTCCTCCGAAGAACTGGCCAAGGAGCTGATTCCGAGGTACTGGATTCGCACCTCTAAGATTCTTTCGAGCAGCGCCGGGATGCACCGCCGGGTATGGGATTTGCGTTATCCCGCGCCGCGGGCCACGCGGTCGGATTATCCTATTTCCGCCATTCCAGGAGATACACCACGGTCGCCACAGGGACCAATGGCGCTGCCCGGGCAATACACCGTCCGGCTGACGGTTCGCGGGCTGCTGTTCAGCGAGCCTCTCACGGTGAAGATGGATCCGCGCGTGAAAACTTCACAGGAAGGGCTGGCGCTGGAATTTCAGAAACAGCAGCTTCTGGCGAAGATGATGACGCAAAACACGGAGGCGCTCACCCAAGCGCGGGCCCTTTGGGAGCAACTGCAAAAGCTGATGGGTAAGGCGCCCACCGCGTCCACAGCAAATGGTGCTGGGTCATCCGCCGAAAAGATCTCGGGGCCACTGGTCGAGGCAGTTTCCTCTTTTGACAAGAAGTTGGGGGCTATTCTCGGTGGCGCTGGCGGCCCCGGAGGCGCTGGGGCGGCCGCTTCAGCTTCGGCCACGCTCGCGCGCAGCGCGGCGGCGATTGCAGCGCTCTACGGGGAACTCGATCGTGCCGACGCGGCTCCTACCGACGCGCAGCTTGCTGCCATGGACACGACGGAAAAGGATTTTTTCGCCGTCCTGAAGGTCTGGCAAGAGTTCCAGGCCGCCGACCTCCCTGCCCTCAATCGGCAGCTTAGATCGGCGGGTCTGACAGAACTCCATCTCGAGGTCACGACCCCTTCTGGCGCTGGGGAGAATGTAAACGACGAGTAAAGCCAATAGGGGAAAGACCTGAAAGGAAGTTAGGGACTTTCCCATCTTGCCCGTCCGCGCGTCGGAATGATACGGAACAGTAGGAAACGCCGAACTGGCTAAGTCCAGAAGAAGCGAGAGTCAGATAGAGCTTCCCAGTCCCGGACGGAGAGCAGAGTGTCGTGGAAAGATGCGCTTTGGGTAGTTGGTTCCGCGGGAGCGGCGTTCTTGGCGATAAGCTTTGTCACGGGCAACCGATCCCTCCTTTCCATCCGTAAGCGAACATCCCGCGAACGACCTGCCATCTGGAATCAAGGGAGCATCCGCGCGGGCTACATTGGAAGCCAGCTTAGGGAAATCGACAAAACGCGGGCCTCCTTGGTCATTTCCTATGATCTGGAGAACAACACCGACTCGGACGTTGGCCTCAGCGACGGCCCCCACTTGGTAATCCTCAGCCGAATGAAATCGGACGGCAGCTACAGCCAGGACCAGCCGATCCGGCTCAGCTATCCGGTATTTTTGCCGGCCCGGCAGCATGCGCGGTTGGCCCTTGAAATCACGCAACCATTCAACTGGCCACCGGATGCGGACTCGGGCTCCATTGAAAAGTTGCGGAATTTCGTAGAGCAGCGGCTTCGGAACGTCGGGGCGTTTGTGTTGTTTGATGAGGCCGACCATCGGCAATTGGAGCTGCCCAGCGGCTGGGAGCAGCTCCAGGAGATGCCTGAAGAGAGCCATTAACGCGCGGCGGAGCCGAACAGGACAACCATGTTCACTTCAGCACGCACTTCGAAAGATAGTCGGAGAACCGAGGAGCGGCGCAGCTCGCCGCGCGAAGCGCTGAAGCGCCACGTAGTGTTGGTCTTCTTTAGCGAAGACAATTGGGGCAAGCTCACCAACGTGAGCGAAAGCGGAATGGCTTTTGAGTTTGCCAAGCCGCCTTTGTTGCGCGAGCGGGTCAGCTTCACGTTTCAAGCCATGGGCTGCATGCCGATGCCGCGTAAAGGAAAAGCGCTTTGCGAATCCTTCGAGGTGCCGGGTGAAATCGTGTGGACGCGCGAGTTTGAGAGAGGCGCCGGAGTGAAGTTTGTGGACCTGGCGGAAGCCAGCCGCGAACAAATCCGGCAATGGCTGTGCTTTGAAACTTCCGCGAATGGGTCCACACGCGGCGAACGGATCAAACCGGAACTACAACAAACTCGCGCGAAAGTGCTCGTTCCTCTTGCGCCCGAGTCCAAGACTCAAAGCGCGGTAGAAAGAACGGAAACCTTCAGCGAGTGGGATGCGAAGCAAACTCCCATCAAAGCCTCTCGCGAGCCGGAGTACGCGTTTTCAGAATCTCGATCCTGGGAACGGGAACGGTACGGGGCATACGCCGGGAGTAACCAGGAAGAGGCCGGCGGGCGGCCGCCTGTGCAGGAATTGCCGGCATACTCGCATCCTTCTCTGGCTCGATTGGCGCTCCTAGTGGTGTGGGGCTGCCTTGCGGCGTTTGCAGTGACGGCCGGCGTCAGAATTTTCATGGCGAGGGCCGCCCATCAAGCAGACGCGGAGGTCCGCACGTCAGATCCGGCGCTGGGAACGGGCGAACCCGTGCCGGGGGGGGATGTCAGTTCCTCTGTTCCCGCCCCGGTTTCTGCGACTGCTCCGTCGGTCACGTCTTCTTCAGCAGGGAGTGCGCCGCCGTTCCAAGTGGACGTGCTCGACGCCGGCGGCCAGAGCTGGACTCTTTGGTTTGTTCGCGAAGGAGCTAAAAACAAGGATTCCTCTGGGCCCAGGCTGACGGCGACCAAGAGTCCGGAAGCCGCGGCGACGGAAGAGGCGCGGTCGGCGCACACCTTCACCATGGTTGCTCCCAATGTTGGCCATCCATTGAGCAGCGCCGCGACGGGCAATTCGTCCGCAGAAGCTCCGGCAATTCAGCCTGATCTGATGCCTTCTTCGGGAGATCCTTTTGGAGCAGCGCTCGCCCGCCAAATGGCGCCGGCCGCCCCCGCCGCGCATGGTCTCATTGGAGGAATGGTTCAGCAGCCTCGCCTGATTCGAGCCACGCTTCCGGTTTATCCGCAGCTTGCGAAAGCAACTCGAGTCAGCGGGGATGTGGTGGTGGACGCTCTGATTGATGCGGCAGGGAAGGTGAACACGGTAAGGGTTATTTCCGGACCCGTTTTGCTGCAACAGTCGGCGATTGAGACGGTGCGGCAATGGAAGTACGAACCGGCCCGGCTGGATGGGCAGGCAGTGGCCATGCATCTCACGGTAACCGTGAAATTCCGCCTGAACTGAACTGCCTTAGGACAAGTTCTTCAGTGTTTTCTCAATGAGTCCGAGAGTTCCCTCATGAGGGTCGCCGGGACTGTCCCACTCCATCGAAAAATATCCCTTGTATCCGTGATTCTTGGCGATGGCAAAAGTTCTCGCCAAATCCACGTGAGCGATTTTGTCTTTCCCGTCGCCCACTTCGGTTTCCTTCACGTGAGAAATGTTGTATGCGTGACCGAACATAGCGTCGATTCCCTGGTAAGCGTACGCTGCCTCGAAGGCCGCCAAGGTATTTGCAAAGTCGGGCAACGCGTGGAGCCAGGGACTGTTTACCTGTTCGATGACCTTCACCAGGAAGAAGGGATCCTCGCTCGCGGGATTGTCGTTTTCCAGGTTTACTACGATGTTTTTGGCTGCACCGTAGTCCGCGACGAGCTTCAAACTTTGCGCGGCCCGGTCAACGTCCGGCTTGGACTCTTTTGCCGGAGGGATGTTGGTTCGCAGGCTTGGCGAGCCAATCGCCGCTGCGGCGTCAATCCATTGTTTGCTGAACGCGACGGCTTTCTCCCGCTCGGCGGGATCGGTCGAATACGGGCTGTGCTCGCCGTCGACGGCGATGTTTACAATCGCCCCGTGAAGATACACCACAGCAGTGCGAAGTTCTTCGAGGTAAGGCTTCTCGAGCGAGCGAAAATGCGCGCTCCACGGCTCGATTTTCTTGATGTTGAATTTGGCGCTGACGTGCGCGGCGAAGTCCTTCAACTCCATCTTTCCGCCGCCGGATTTGTCCTCGCGCCCGACAATAAAGTCCCGGAACGGATACGATGCAATCGCAATTCGCTCGCGGGCTTCCGACGGGAATTGCATGCTAGGCGCGCCTTGGGCCCCAAGCGCGATCCGCCAGGTCGGCGAAAGGCACACGCCTGCGGTTTCCGCCAGGAATCGTCTTCGAGTGCTGTGTCGCAATTCCGCGCCAGTCTAGCAAACTCATATTAGAACGGCCAGAGGTTATCGCGCATAAGCTGCGACCTCCTTACCATTGCGCCGGCTTTGCAAGACGCGAAGTCTCGGTCAAGCGGCTCGGGCCGGCCGGAGACGCAAGCACCACGAATCGCTGCGGGGAGCGCGGGCCGTGGCCAAACGGGTAGCATGTAATGAGCGTCAGCGCATCACCAGACGGCGGCGTCAGCAGACTTACCTCTTCGGGTGTCACGATGCGGATGTCATCTACGGTGTAAGTGCGCTCGCGAAGTTCGCGCTTGCGCGAGTCAAACCACTGAACTTGAATCTGATCTCCATCCTCCACGGATTGAAGCGGCCGGAACCAGCTTGTGCGATGCCCGGCGAGTTCCACGTTCCCCGGCTGGCCCAAGCTAGCTCCACTGAAAAGCCGTGCGGGACCAAAGGCCAGCGAGCGCGGAGTGGCGCCCTCCAGCACGACTTCGTCGTAACCCAGTCGCGGGATGCGCAGGCGCGCGACGGGGTACGTGTCCGCCCAGGGCCACGGCGGATGAGGCTTGCCATCCGCCACCGTCTTGTTCCATGCGCGGTGAATTAGCACGCCCGCGAGGTCCGCCTTTGCATGCAGGTATGTGGCGCGGGCTGTAAGAGAAGCTCCCGCAAGTAAAACCATTGCTACGAAGATTCGCAGCGGTTTCATGACGCTGCCTCCGCGTTGCGAGCAAACTGCCGCAGGGCGATGCTTATGACCAGGCCGGTCAGCAGGAGAATCACGCCGAGCATTTCGAGAAATGCGTCAGCCGTTCCGGTTGCCGGCGCGCCAAAGACCTTTTCCAATTGCATCCCCGCTGGCAATTCGGTGGGCACTGGAACTGTCCGCGACTCGCCGCCGACATTCGCGACGACTTCCTCGACCGCCACGAGCGAAGTAAAACGCGTCACCAGACGGTAGCGAATGGCGTGAGTAATCAGACTCGCTCGGATGCTGGCCCGCGCATCCTCATCCCCTTCGCGCCAGCGATCCATTAAGTCTTCCACGCGTTGTCTCGCCCACAGCGTTGTTATGCCGGGGTGGAACGAGGCCGTGGAAGAGTCGAACGGGATGGTCGTTTCAAATGGCTGATCTCCCGCGCGTGCCGTCAGGTGCACCGCGCCCTTTCGCCCTTGCGAGATGCGCCCGGAAACCAGCAGTGGCTGCTGCCAGAAAAGATCGGGCAGGCGCTGCGGATAAACTTCAGCCAGTTCGACGCCTTCAAACGACAGCTTCACGTCGGTCAGCACCGGGCTTTCGATGGTTTCAAGCAGTTTGCCCATCTGTTCACGAATCTCGCTGATGTCGGCAATATGCGTGAAACTGCCGCGCCCGAACTGCGCCATCTTGGTGGCAAGGAAAAAGTTCGGAGCGCTGCCGATGGCCACGGTATAAAGCCGCGCCCCGCCCAAGTCCTGCCGCAGCGCCGCGAAGATTTGTTCTTCGTTGCCGAGGTCGCCGTCGGTCAACAAAACGATGTGGCGTAAATAACCGGCAGTCTCCGGCTTCTGCATGACGTGGAGCAGCGCGGGCAACATCTCGGTGCCGCCGTTGGCTTCAAGTCCTTGAACGTAGCGGCGGGCCGCGGCGACATTGTCCGGGCTTGCGGTCAACGGCTGGGCAGCGAACTCGTAGTAGCTGTGGTTGAAGGCGACGATACCGAAGCGGTCAGCCGGCGTGAGCCGGTCAAGCGCCTGCTGCAGCGCTTCGCGCGCTTGCTCGATCGACGTGCCAGACATAGAGCCGGAAATGTCAATGAGATAGAGCATTTCCAGCGGCACGCGCTTCGCCGGTTGCACCGTTGGCGGAAACGCAGTCAAGAGAAAATACGTTTCGCCGGACTCTTTTTCAGGAGATAGGAAGAGCGCCGTCTTGGGCTGTTTGCTTTCGGCCTGCTGCACTTCGAGGACAAAATCCTTGTTCGGAATGGTAGCGCCGCTCGCGAGCTCGATGTGCTGACGTCCGTCCGCGAGACGCTTCACACGGATTTCATGCGAGACACTCTTGATCGTGCCGAATTCGAAGCCGGGGTCGAGATCCACCGCCAGCGAAATGTCATGCCCCGTGCGCGTTTCTGGATTTCGCACCGGCGGAGTGATGCGCGAAGCATCCGGAACAGCATCACTGTCCGCGGCCCATCCCGTTCCGTTACGGCCAACGGCCTGTGTTCCCGTGATGTAGCGCGGTCCAACGACCATAGGGAAAACCAGCCGCAGCCGGGACTCTTCCCAGCGCAGCGCCTCGACATACCTCAGCCGAATGTCCACGTGGTCGCCTGGCATCAGGTTCGCCACCGACGCTGTGAAAATGTTGGGCCGCTCTTCTTCGACAAGCGCCGCGCGTTTGCCTTCGGACTTTGCCGCGTCGTAGGTGCGCTTGGCTTCCTCGCGTTCTTTAATCACGCTGCGAATCACGCGGTTGCCAATGCGGATTTCCAGGTCGTAGACCGCCGCATCGTGTGGCAGCGGAAAAACGTACACCGCCTCCAGGGGCTCGTTTGTGTTGTTGACGTATTGCTGCGTCACGGTTGCCGCAGCCACCAGCCCGCGAACGTCCAGGGTCGCGTCCGTGTGCGCTAGAGGCACGGTTTCGTAACGGCCAGAGAGCGGCGAACGGTATAACAGGCATCCTTCGCCGGCGCGAGAGGGCGTCAACGCTCCGTCATGGTTCTGGCCGGACGCCCAACTCGCGAGAATGGTAGCAAACAACAGCAGTCCTAACGCCAACCGCAAAGACACTTTCCGATGGACCTGGTTTCTCGTGAACCTTCGCATGGACTCCTCCCCACTCGTGGTGATGCCGCGAGGAGGCGAAATGCAAGAAGCGCACCAGGCGTGGCTGGGGCCTTCCAGAAACGCCAAGTCTCAAGCCGTCAGCGACTTGGAAGGAGTTGTGGGCTTTGGCCGGTGGCCAAGACTGTGGGGGGGCTTCCACGACTGTGTACGTCCGGCGACTCCCAAATCGAGCACCATGGCAAAGCGCAGCGAGTACCCCAAGGCCTTGATGCCGCATCCATCTAGGATTGAAAATACCGGGGTGTGGCGGGGCAGACATTCCCTGATTTGTGAAATTCATCGCTAAAGGATCGCCCATGCTTCGATTGGTTGGAGCTTTGCTCGCCGTGTTTTTAACCGTACCGTTGCCAAAGGCGAATGCGCAGGAGCCGAAGGCGCTTCCGCCGGCGGATGAGCGCTACAAAGCGGACATTCTGGTGGTGGTGGCGCATCCGGATGACGAAGCAGCCGTGACGCCGTACGTGGCGCGGGCGCTTGATGAGCACAAGCGCATTGCCGTGGTTTTCGGCACGCGCGGAAGCAGCGGATCGAACGAAGCCGGAACAGAGCAAGCCGCCGCGCTGGGAGCCGTTCGCGAAATCGAGGCCCGCAATGCGTTGACGACGCTCGGTATCAGCAACGTCTGGTTTCTCAGCGGGAAAGACACGGCTTCGCAAAATGTTTTGGTGTCACTGGCGAACTGGAATCATGGCGAAACTTTGCAGCAGATGGTGCGGCTGGTGCGTTTGACGCGTCCGGAAGTCATCCTCACTTTTATGCCGGGCACTTTTATCGGCGAAGATCATGGCGACCATCAGGCTTCTGGGGTGCTGGCCACCGAAGCGTTTGATCTGGCGGGGAATCCGGCCGTGTTTCCCGAACAAATCTCAGGGCCGATGAGGCGACTCGAACCCTTTCTCGAAAATCTTCGGCCGTGGCAGGTGAAGAAGATTTATTACTTTGCGGACGCGGAGCGGGAAGATATTTTCCGCGGCAAGGGTCCGAGTTACTCCGTGAAGGAAATCTCCAAGCTGAGCGGCAAGCCCTACTGGCGGATGGCGCTGGATGCTTTTCGAACGCACCAGACGCAAGCCAAGTCCTATCTGGATCGCATTGCGCAGATGGACGAAGCGCAAATCGAAAAAATGGCCACTTCGCAAGACGGCTGGGGAGAAGACCAGCACTACGTGCTTGGCAAGTCTGTTGTGGGCGGCAGCGTGACCGGAGACATTTTTGAGGGCATCACCCCCGGCGCAATTCCGTTCGTGCGCCCGGAAATTACACTGGAGCCCGCAAAGCCGGATTTATGGGCCGAGCTTGCCGGGCCGTGGAGCTTCTACGCGGAATTCCGCCGAGCGCATGGGCTCACAAATTTGCCACATCCCGAACCGCCGGAGATCGCACTCCAAGGACCTGGAACCTTGGTGATCCCTCTTTGGATTCGCAACCGCACCGCTAAAGCGCAGGAGGTCACCATCACGGCCACGCTGCCGGTAGGGTGGACCACGGAAAGCGGCACGGGGAAGTTCATGGTGGCGGCCAAGCAAACGGCCGCTCCTCGGGTCGAAGTGAATTTGCCCGCGCCGGTGGAAAAGCCCGCGGAAAAAGCGCCAAGGAAAGCGGAACCTCCAGAAGTCACGGTTCGTGCCGAAGCGAACGGTCAGACGGTGGGAGAAGTCAAGCTGCGCGTAGAGCTACGCAAACGCGCCTTGCCCGAGTAGCGACAGTTGTCAGAGTCTAAACACACGCGGCCACGACTTTTTGCGGCGTTGACACCTCTCTTCAAATGCGGTATTGCCGAAAAAAGAGTACCGCACTCTAGGATTTTTTCTGCCTCGCCGCCTCCATGGTTTCCCAGGCGCCTTCAGGCAAAAGCATCAGGTCATTAAACTCACCGGCCCCGCGCAGCCATTGACCGCCGTCGATGACCACGCACTCGCCATTGATATATTCCGCCATGTCGCTGAGCAAGAACGCGGCGAGGTTTGCCAACTCCTCGCGCCGCCCAAAACGCTTCATGGGATGTTGCTGCTTGCTGTCTTCCTCGAATTGTTTTGTGGGCATCAGGCGAGACCAGGCTCCTTCGGTGGGAAAAGGTCCCGGAGCAATCGCGTTGATCCGGATGTGATACTTGGCCCATTCCACGGCAAGCGAGGTGGTCATGGCCAGCACTCCCGCCTTGGCGCATGCCGATGGAACAACGAAGCCCGAGCCACAGTTGGCCGCCGCGTAGGTTGTGACCATGTTGAGAATACTCCCGCCGTGTTTCTGCGAGATCCACCTCTTAGCGATGGCTTGCGTGCAGTGAAAGGAGCCGTTCAGCACGATGCCCACGACGGCGTTAAACGCGTTTGGAGACAGCTTCTCTGTGCGGGCGATGAAATTGCCGGCCGCATTGTTCACGAGGGCATTGATTTCGCCAAACTGCTCCTCGGCTTGAGTCACTGCGGCTTCAACGGCGGTGTAATCGCGAATATCGCACGTAGCGTAAGCGGCAGCGCCTGCAAGCTTGCGAATCTCTTCGCAGGTTTCGCGAAGCGGTTCCACGCGCCGGCCAACCAAGAACAGACGCCCGCCCAGTTCGGAAAACCGCAAAGCCATAGAACGCCCGAGTCCGGTCCCACCGCCGGTGATAAAAATGGCTCGGCCCTTGAGCAAGTCGTGCTGGAACACAATTCACCGCCTCATTTAGTGACTGACGCGTCCTTCAAGTTGGAAGCGAGATTCTAGACGATTCGCAGAAATCTGGCAGCACACAAAGCGTTTCATCGGCGCACGGATGCGGGAGGGATTCGTCCCATCGCCTTGGCATATTCGATGGGATAGAGTGGGCTTTCCGGAAACTCTTCGGCCAATTCGTGAAGAAGCTTCTGCGCTAGCTTGTTCTGTTTCTCTCGCCGCGCGGCCAGCGCCAGCATGATCTTGGCAAACGGCTTCAAATAAAGGCCGCCGTCCACCGTTTTGCCGACCTGCGCCATGCCCAGCTTTTTATCTCCGTGAACTCCACCGAACCACAGCATCGCGCGGAACCCCACGGAAAGGCTTCCGATGATGTAGTTGGCCGAGCCAAGGGCGATGTAGGCGTCAGCCGCCTCGGGCCGCTGTGCCAGCAACGCCTTGGCGTGCACGTTTGCTTCTTTCAGCCGCTTCAACGCTTCCATCCGGCGCTTGCGAAGAATCATGTCCGCATCCGAGTCCATGCCTGCCGCGAGGGTGAGCGCATAAAGCGCTTCGGGATCTTCGGGATTGTTCTCCAGCCGCTGTGCCGCGAGGTTTCTCGTGTTTGCGATGGCTGTGTCAAATCCTTCCATCCGCTGAGGATCCGGCTTCCCTTCAATTCCATTGAGAAACGTCTTGTCGTTCAGGAAGAATTCGCTGGTCAGTACGCCTTGGTGGTAAAACTCCTCAAAAAGGTAGCTTGCGGCGATGGCCACTTGGCCAAAGGGATCGTCGGGATGTTGCGCCGCCCACGCAGCGAACTGCGCGCGGCCTTCGGGAAACTTCTGGATGTAAAGCATGCGAAAGCCGGAGGTCAGTTCCGGCACGTTGGTGAAAGCCGCACCTCCCGCGTCATCGATGTTGGCCGCATGCGCGGGAACAGGGTTGAACAAGAAGAGAGTGGCCAGCAGGATGAGCGAACGCATGGGGGCAGTACTTTCCTCAGAACAGGCCGGGCAAGAATCGCGGCTTATGACCCATGGCCGCCCGGTATTCGGGATTCGCCATGAGCACTTTCTCTTCCGCGGGCACGCGACGCGACAAGGCGTAGCAATAGCCCAGCGCGGCGGCAACGGCAGTGATCCACGCGCTATAGATCAACGGCAGCGTAATCACTTCAAGTACCACTCCCGAATAATTGGGATGGCGTACGAAGCGAAAAGGTCCGGTGGTCACAATGCCTATTTGCGCGGAATCCATGACGTTCACGCTCCACAGCCGACCCAGCGCAAGGACGACCCAGAGGCGCAATAGGTTAGATGCGATGAACAGGGCAAACATGATGGCCGCAAACCAGGGAAGGAACGGACGCTTCAGAAAGATGACTTCCAAAGCGGCGCCGATGAGCACACCCGTGTGAATGACGACGATCCATTTGAAATGCGGTTCAGGGACGGGAACGGCGCCGGCGGAGAGCATTTGGCGGAAGTTGCGCCTGGAAACGCGGAGTTCAACCAAACGCAGCACGCCCACCGCGACGAGCAAGCATAAAAAGAGGTAGAAGCTCAGGCCCATTGCAATAGGAGAAATTCCGCGCTGAAGCCCGGTCCGAACGCGGCCGCGACGGCGTAGTCGCCCGTCTTGAGCGGACGTTTTTCGAGCCACTCTTGGAGGATGAAAAGAATCGTGGCGCTGGAGAGATTCCCGACGTTGCCGAGAATGTCCCAGGACGGCTGCGTATCGCATTTGCACAAACCCAGCTCGGTTTCCACGTTTCCGAGCAAACGGGCGCCGCCGGGATGCAGAATCCATCCCTTGATGTCCTCCTTTTTCCTTCCGTTGCGGTCCAGGAACCCTTCGACCAGCCCGCGGATTTTGCCGCCGATCATTTCCGGAACTTCTTTATCCAAAATAATGTGGAACCCGGAATCGCGGAGGTCGAATCCCATGGCGAAAAGCGAATCGGGAAATGTAAAAGTCTCCGAAACCAGGATTTTTGGTCCCGGTGCAGGATCTCCGCGCACGATAACCGCGGCAGCTCCGTCGCCAAATAAAATTGACGAGATTAGATTGGCTTGGGAAATGTCTTTTCGTTGGAACGTGAGCGAGGGGAGTTCCACAGCGATGATGAGGACGTTTCCACCCGGATGTGCTTTCAAATAGTCTGCGGCACGGCCCAGCGCCATTGCGCCCGCGGCACAACCCAATTCCGTGAACGGCATGCGCCGCACATTCGGCCGAAATCCCATGAGATGGATCAGATGCGCATCCAACGAAGGAATCATGAAGCCGGTGCAAGACACTGTAATGATGAGGTCGATGTCTTCCGGCCTAAGCCCAGCGCGTTCCAGACATCTTTCAGCGGCCTCACGGCCAAGCTTCACGGCATGCTCGATGTACTCGTTGTTCGTCTTGGAGAGCGCACGCGGTTCGATGGTGTAATCGATGGGAAAAATCGCGTGCCGCTTGTGGACGTGCGCATTATCCACAATGCTCATCATGGCTTCGACGCGCCGCTCGGGGATGTCAAAGACGCGCCCCATGTAATACTTCACGTCGTCGCGCGTGATGGTGTGCGGCGGAAGCGCCGTGGCCGTCGCGGCAATTGTGGGATACACTGCATCACCGTTTACTCCAGGAACATGACTCACAGGTTCGATTCTCTCCTTTTGGAGCGCAAAGGAAGTTGGGTGTTTGGCCCCGTTTTAAACAACTCTGGATGCAGTCGTTGCACTCCCTGATGCAGCCAAGTTCTGACTCTACCTCATTCCGTTGGTCTAACCCAAGAATTTGCAATCCGTTGCATTGGCTTGATGCAGCCGCTCAGCGCAGACCAACAAGACCGCGAACCGATTCGATGAGCTTTGCGGAATCGTAGCCTAGGCCATCCTTAAATACCATTTCTACTTTTTCGATGTCCTTGATATTCCCAGAAGGATCCCCGTCAATCACCACCAGGTCCGCTTGCTTGCCGGTCGCCAGCGTGCCGACTTTGTCCGGTTCGCCAAGAAACTCCGCGCCATTCGAAGTGGCAATGTGAATGGCTTCGACCGGAGTGAATCCTGCCTCAACCAGTAATTCCACCTCACGCTGATCCCCGAATCCTGCGATCACTCCGCCGTATCCGGTGGGATCCAAGCCGGCCAGAAGAAGGCCGCCTTGTTTGACGAATTCGCGTTCGAATTCGAATTCTTTCTTGAATAGCGCGGGCCAATCGGATTTCGCCGCGCCGTCGGAAATCAGCGACCGTCTTCTCAGGTAGGAAATGCGCGCTTCAGGCAGCATCGCATCCAGAACCCGAGCGTCCAGCGGCGCACGATTGGGTACAAACGTTTCAAATACTGGCAGAGTGGAGGTCACCGCGACATGATGGGCCACCAGGTCGCGGATCATTTCGTGAATCGGCCCGCTGGTGATCTCGAGGGGAAGCAATGCTTTATTGGCCGCGGGCGTGTTTGGGCATACGCCTGGTTTTTTCTCTGTGAGAAATTCCGTATCCACTACGAGGCCATGCTCCAGGTCGTCGATGCCGAGTGCAGCCGCTTCACGAAATCCGATGGAACAAAGATGCCCGGTCACTTTGATGCCGTGCGCGTGCGCTGTTTTCGTGGCCGCGCCGAGTTCTTCTGGCGTGATGTTCATGTACGCTTTGAACGAAGTGACGCCCTGAGCGACCCAGAATTCCACCGTGCTGCGTGCGTCCTCAGCGTCTTTGAGCTGATGCATTTGTATCGCAAAGGCTCCCGGCCCTTCGAGGTACGGTCCGGTGACATGAATCTTCGGGCCGGCCATTTTGCCTTCCTCGATGTCGCGTTTCAGTTCGAGGTCGGCGTAGGGATCGACGCTTCCCGTCGTTCGGATCGATGTCACGCCCGCCGCGAGATACAATCTCGGAAAACTTGCGGCGTGTTCCGGATAAAGTGGTGGCGCTCCGCCGGGTGACGGGTAATAGATGTGGTCGTGCATGCCGACGAGGCCGGGAATAATCGTGCGGCCGGAGAGGTCGAGCACCTTTGCGCCTTCAGGAATCTTTGTGCTGGCCGCGTCGCCAAGCGCGGCGATCTTTCCTTCGCGAATCACCAAGATTTGATCCGCGCGAGGAGCAGCCCCGGTGCCGTCGATCACACGCACGTGTGTCAGCGCAATCAGCGGCGAGTCTTCCTTCACGAACTCGCGCACTTCCGGGGCGAGCTTGGACGCGGCTTGCGGTAAGCAAAGTGTCGGCACCGCGAGAGAAAGAACGATTGGGAAGGCTAGTTTTCGCACGAAGGCACCCCGAAGGTCGGGATTCGTCTGGCGTGCGCAGTTTATGCAGAGAGGCGGTGCAAAGCAAGAAATGTTCCACGTGGAACTAAAATTGCTTGCGGGCAAGTCCCGGCCATCTTCCATCTCACGCGCCTTCATTTATGATAGATTTCCTGCCCTTTGAGGTATGTCCTTCGAGGTGAACCATGTTCCGCGTCCTCTCGCGGTTTTTCCCGAGTCTGTTCCTGCTCCTTCTTTTACAAAAGTCACCTGCTTGTGGACAACAGGCGGCCACCCCCGCCACGCACGAGGGTGATTTTGTAGTGAAGAATTTCCAGTTTCGCTCCGGGGAAACCTTGCCCGAATTGCGCCTTCATTACACCACGCTGGGCAAGCCCGCGACGAATGCACAGGGACGCGTCACCAACGCAGTTTTGATCCTGCATGGCACGGGCGGCACGGGTCATCAATTCCTTACGCCCATTTTTGCCGGCGAACTGTTCGGTCCTGGGCAGCTTCTCGATGCTGGGCGCTACTACATCATTCTTCCCGACGGCATCGGCCACGGAAAGTCTTCCAAGCCCAGCGACGGTCTCCACGCGCATTTCCCGCAATACGACTACGACGACATGATCGCGGCGCATCACCGCTTGCTCACCGAAGCGCTCGGGGTGAATCATTTACGGCTCGTTATGGGCACTTCGATGGGCTGTATGCACTCGTTCGTTTGGGGAGAAACGTATCCGGAGTATATGGATGCCCTGATGCCTCTCGCCTGCTTCCCGGTGCAAATCGCGGGGCGCAATCGCATCTGGCGCAAGATGGTGATGGATGCAATTCGCAACGATCCTGAATGGAAGGGCGGCGACTATTCCTCAGAGCCGCAGCAGGCGTTGCGCACCGCTCTGGACCTGCTCATGATTGCCGGAAGCGCGCCTCAGTACTGGCAGAAGAGCTACTCGACGCGCGACGCCGCGGACAAGGAACTCGACGACTATTTCAAGGCGCGCCTGCCCGGGCTCGACGCCAACGATCTCCTGTACCAGGTGAACGCTTCCCGCAACTACGATCCTTCTCCGCAACTCAACAAAATCACCGCACCGATGACTTACATCAATTCCGCCGACGACTTCATCAATCCACCGGAACTCGGCATCGCCGACCGCGAAATCAAAAAAGTGAAGAACGGCCGCTTCGTCCTGCTGCCGATCTCCGACGAAACCCGCGGGCACGGGACGCACACCCGGGCCGCTGTCTGGAAGCAATACCTTGCTGACCTGTTACAGAATTCCCCGCGCTAGATCGGGACTAGCTACTTCCCAATCTCCATCGGAACAACCATTTTCTCGGATTTCCCCCTTTTGGGATCGACAGTGACATGGAGGGTCACGTCCCAACCCCTGGAGACGCTGGAACGAAACAAGCACGGAAAGGAGAAAAATCCTATGCATGGCCGGCCTCTTCAGCTTTTTGATTAAAACTTACCCTGCGGCTTCCTGGCTGGCGCGGATTTCCTGCCAGCGGCGCGGGCGCTTGTTGGCTTGCAGAACCTTTTTGCGCAGGCGAATCATCTTCGGTGTGATCTCCACGTATTCGTCGTCGGCAATGAATTCGATGGCCTGCTCGAGGCTCAGCTCGCGATGCGGGATCAGGCGGATCGCCTCATCCGCCGTGGACGAACGCATGTTCGTCAGCTTCTTCTCTTTCGTCACGTTCACGTCCATGTCCTGCTCGCGCGAATTTTCGCCGACAATCATGCCTTCGTAGACGTCCACGCCAGGGCCGACGAATAACTCGCCGCGCTCCTGCAAGTTCCACAACGCGAACGCCGTCGAAACTCCGGCGCGGTCGGCGACCAGCGCGCCTGTGGGGCGCAGCGCCATCTCCCCACCGTATTCCGTCCAGCCGTCGAAAATCGAGTGAATCAGCGCCGTGCCGCGCGTGTCGGTCAGCAACTGGCTGCGCAAGCCAATCAAGCCGCGCGAAGGAATCTTGAAGTCCAGCCGCACGCGCCCCGAGCCGTGATTGCTCATCTTCGTCATCTCGCCGCGGCGGCCACCAATGGTTTCCATAATGATGCCGATGAAATTTTCTGGAATATCGATGACCAGGCGCTCGACCGGCTCCAGTTTCTTGCCATTGTCCGAGCGCGTTACAATTTCCGGCTTGCCCACCATCAGTTCGAAGCCTTCCCGCCGCATGGTCTCAATCAAAATCGCAAGTTGCAGCTCGCCGCGCCCCAGCACGCGAAACGATTCCGGCGTGTCCGTGTCCTCCACGCGAATCGAAACGTTGGTGAGCAACTCTTTTTGCAGGCGGTCCCGCAAGTCGCGCGATGTTAGATACTCGCCGTCCTTGCCAGAAAGCGGCCCGCTATTCACCGTGAAAATCATCGCCAACGTCGGCTCGTCAATCAGTAAAGGTTCAAGCGGAGCGGGCGAAGCCAGGTCCGTGATGCTCTCGCCGATTTGAATGTCCTCGACTCCGGCAATGGCCACGATATCGCCCGCGGGAGCCTCCTCCGCCTCGTCGCGCTGCAATCCCCGGAACGTAAACAGTTTTGTGATTTTTGTCGGCTCCAGCTTCCCGCCCAGCTTGCTGACACCCACTTCCTCGCCGCGCCGCAGCGTTCCATTGAACACCCGCGCAATCGCGATGCGCCCGAGAAACTCACTGTAATCCAGGTTCATCACCTGAATTTGCAGCACGCCCGCGGGATCGCCCGGCGGCGCGGGAATGTGCTTCACGATGGCCTCAAACAGCGGCAAGAGGTCTTTCGAATTGTCGCCAATCTTGGCGTGCGCCACGCCGTCCCGGGCATTGGTATAAACGATGGGAAAGTCGAGTTGGTCTTCTGTCGCGTCCAGGTCGATGAACAGATCGTAAATTTCGTCCAAAACGTCTTTCGGCCGGGCGTCGGCACGGTCAATCTTGTTCAGCACAATCACCGGCGGCAGCTTCGCCGCCAGCGCTTTTTGCAGCACGTAGCGCGTCTGCGGTAGCGGGCCTTCGCTCGCGTCCACGAGTACGACCACGCCATCCACCAGCCGTAACGCGCGCTCCACTTCGCCGCCGAAGTCGCTGTGCCCCGGGGTATCCACAATGTTGATCTTCGCGCCGCGAAAGAAGAGCGCCGTATTTTTGGCCAGAATGGTGATACCGCGCTCGCGTTCCAGTTCGTTCGAGTCCATCACGCGCTCAACAACCGCTTCGTTGGCGCGAAAAATCCCGCTTTGCTTTAGCATGGCGTCCACCAGCGTTGTTTTGCCGTGGTCCACGTGCGCGATGATGGCAATGTTGCGAATCTCTTGACTCATGGTGTTTTTCTTCGCGGCGCTCCTGCGCCAACTCCTCCAAACAAAAAAATAGCCCCGAACCGGTCGGGGCCCGCACGAATCTCTCTTCAAACTGTCGAAAACCGATGCTTTCGGGTCAGCTTCTTAGATGCGGTCGAGCAATTTCCAGTGTAACAGAGCCAGCCCGCTTTCGTGTACTATCCTGGCGCGAGAGTAACGAATAGGTATGGGCTCCGAACCAGGAAGAATCAGGATTGGCTCCATCGTTGTTCGTTGTTATGAGTTCGACAAAATGTTGGAGTTCTGGCAGCAAGCACTTGGCTATGTGCCGAGAGAAACGCCGACGGACAGTTGGGTGGTTCTTCGTGATCCCGCGGGAAGAGGCCCCAACCTATCTCTGGAGCGCGTTTCGCAGAGGCGTTCCGGCAAGAGAAGCAGGCTTCACCTGGACCTCTATACCAGCGACCGAGAGTCCGAAGTGAACCGGCTCGTCTCGATTGGGGCCACTCGATATCCTTGGCGGTACAGACCGGCCAGCGACTTTGTCGTCCTGGAAGATCCCGATGGCAATCTTTTCTGTGTGGTTCAAAAGGACCAGCTCTAATGACAAGGAGAACCAGAGTCGTGAGCTCTTTTCGTCTTGACCGCAAGTATGTCTATTTGTTTTTGGCCGTACTTCTTCTCGCCAGTGTCGCCGCCGGGCAGCAGGAACGCCCCGACTACTCGAAGCTCTTCGACAAAACCGAAGTGATGATTGCCGCGCGCGACGGTGTGAAGCTGCACACGGAAATCTATTCGCCAAAGAACGCCTCCGAGCCGCTTCCCATCATTCTTGAGCGTACGCCCTACGGCCTCAGCGATGACGAGAAAGGCTATAGCCGCAAGCTTGGCCGCTACGCCGAAATGATTCCCGAAGGCTACATCTTTGTGTTTCAGGATATTCGCGGGCGCTACGGCTCCGAAGGCAAATTCGTCATGCAGCGCCCGGTCCGCGACCCCAAAAATCCCAAAGCCATCGACGAAGGCACGGACACCTACGACACCATCGATTGGCTGGTCAAAAATGTTCCGAAGAACAACGGCCGTGTGGGGTTGCTAGGGATTTCCTATGGCGGCTGGCTTACGGTGATGGGCATGCTCGAGCCGCACCCTGCGCTCAAGGCCGTTTCCGAACAGGCCTCCCCGGCTGACATGTTTCTCGGCGACGACTTCCATCACAACGGCGCGTTTCGTCTGAGTTACGGCTTCGAATACTCCACCATGATGGAGACGGATAAAACCAACTTCTCTTTTCAATTCGACCGCTTCGACACCTACGAGTGGTACCTGCAACTTGGCGCGCTCTCGAACGCCAACAAGAAATACATTCACGGCACGCTCCCCACATGGAACGACTTCGTCGCACATCCCAACTACGACGCCTTCTGGAAGCAGCAAGCCATGCCGTTCATTCTCACCCGGCCAAAGGTTCCCAACCTGAACGTCGCGGGCTGGTGGGACCAGGAAGACTTCTACGGGCCAATGAAAATTTACGAAATCCTGGAAAAGAACGATCCAAAGCACATGAACTACCTAGTCGCCGGACCGTGGAACCATGGCGGCTGGGCCCACGGCTCAGGTAGTTCGCTCGGCCTTATTCCTTTCAGCAGTGACACGGCTCTATACTTCCGGCAGAAAATCGAAGCTCCCTGGTTTGCTTATTGGCTGAAGGACAAAGGGACCTTGCCCTTGAAAGAGGCGCTGCTCTTTCAAACCGGCAGCGACAGCTGGACGAAATTCGATTCCTGGCCGCCGCATGAAGCGAAAACCAAGAACCTTTATTTCCGTGAAGACGGCAAGCTGTCGTTCGAAGCGCCGAGCGCAGATTCCGAGCAAGCGTTCGACAGCTACGTCAGTGACCCCGCGCATCCTGTGCCTTATCGCCACCGACCCGTCGACATGACCTATCCCGAAGATCATCCCGGCAGTTGGTACACCTGGCTGGTGCAGGACCAGCGCTTCGTGGACAGCCGCCCGGACGTGCTCACCTGGCAAACCGATGAGCTAAAGGAAGACGTCACGCTTGCCGGGCAGGTCACCGCCAAACTGTTCGGTTCCACAACCGGCAGCGACGCGGACTGGATTGTTAAGCTGATTGATGTCTACCCGGAAAAGTATCCGGAGAAGTGGCAGCTCTCCGGCTACGAACTGATGATTGCCGATGAGGTTTTCCGGGGGCGCTTCCGAAATTCCTTTGAAAAACCGGAGCCGATCCAGCCCGGCGTGGTCACACCGTTTAAGGTCGATTTGCACACGGCAAATCACGTGTTCAAGAAAGGCCATCGCATCATGGTCCAGGTGCAAAGCACCTGGTTCCCTATTATCGATCGCAACCCGCAGAAATTCGTTCCCAACATTTTCGAGGCGCAGGAATCCGACTACCAGAAGGCTACGCAACGCATCTACCGCTCGAAACGCTTCTCCTCGAGTGTGGAAATTTCGGTTTTACCCGCGGCCGCGCCGGCAGCCAACTGAACCTAATCCTCACGTAGCTGTCGCGCCGCCCCAACTGCCTCCGGCTTCTTGGGCAAGCTGCTCAAGTGCGCTACGCATGCTGCCGCCGTGAAGCGAACCACGTCGTTCTTGTCGTCCATCGCAGGAACAATTCGGGGAACCAGTGATGCATCCTCGCGCAGCGCGATCGCGTCCAGCGCCGCGGCTCGCACCTTCCAGTCCTTGTCCCCAGACGCCTTCACCAACGCCTCGCCCGCGTCCGGCTCGGGATCCTGCGCGAGTTTCTTTGCGGCTGCGGCCCGCACTGGCGCCAAATCATTTTTGGTTACGGTCTTGAAAATCTCGTACCCGATTCCGCCAAAAGGAATGAACCCAATTCCCTCTTCAAACCCCATTTGTGCCACCTTTTTCTTGTCCTTCAGCGTATCCAGTTGCTCTTTGATCAGCCCTTTGCCGGGGCGTTTCTTTCCCGTCAGCACCTCGTAGTACGGGTCGTACCCCACGTCGTCGTGAAGCAAGAGCAACGAATTGGCTGCCGCGTCGCGAAGAATGTGCCAAGCCTTTTTGCCCAGCGGTTCGGCCGCATCGGCGGACAGATTACTGGCTGTCTGCTTTGCTTGGGTTGCAGGAGAAGGCGCAGTTTGGCCTCGGACGATCATCACCGCGCCCATCAGGGCCGGCAATCCGAGCGTTCGGATTCGAACACCTGCCCGCTTTTGGGGCACTCTTCTCGATCGAGTCATGATTTGTGTCCTTCCACGCGCGTTTCGTGACTGTAGCCTAAGGGCAAAGACGCAAGCGAGTCAGCATAAGATTCGGAGAATGACAAAAACTGTCTTACGTGGGAATGGGTTTAAATTGAAGAGTTCCGTTATTTCATATAAGGCGCAACTAAAAACAAGGTTTAACACGGTGTAACATTTGCGGACTTGGGGGGCGATAAAGAGCTTCGCAATGCAGTGTCAATCTATGAGGCGCTTGCGGCGGTGGAACTAATGTGCGAAATCGTTCGTAATTCAAGAAAACACTCTACAGGCTCTTACGTCTATACAGTGTAAAGGGGAAGGGTGACCGTCTATGCCATCGGAAGTGATTGCGATGCAAGAACCGGATAATCCTGCGATTCCCGGACCAAGCTCGCTTTCTTCAGGCCGTTATATCCACTTTGGACCATTCCGGATTGATCAGCAAAGGCAGGAAGTCACGCGGAATGGGATCCGATTAAAGCTTCAAGGGAAGGTTTACCAGACGCTTCTCACGCTCCTTGAAAAGCCGGGCGAAGTCGTAACGCGCGAAGAGCTGCGCATGCGCCTGTGGCCCGCGGACACCCACGTCAATTACGACGCCAACGTAAATACGACCGTTAACAAGCTGCGCATAGCCTTGGGCGACTCTTCGGACAACCCCCTCTATGTGGAGACCATACCGCGAAAGGGATACTCCCTCCTCGTGCAGCCGGAAATTTCCAACAAAATTGGAAACTCTCCTGTGCCGCGAAACGGGGCGCAGCAAGAAACCAAAGAAACCGCTTCCGCGCGCGCTGGATTTTTCAGGTTCTCCAAGTCGGACCTGTGGGTAGTCCTCGGCGCCATCGGCTTGATTCTCACAGGGATGCTCCTTGGTGCGGGGATCATGCGCTTCTGGATGAGCCACCCGTCGCCAGGATCGAGTCACTCCCCCGCGCTGGTTATCCTTCGCATTTTGGAGAAGGCGCTTCTCTAAACTGGGCCAACGCCTCACGCCAGACCATTGCAACTAGGACCTTCGCCAGCTGCACCTGTCCTCAGTTCTGCGGCGTCCCCAGCAGGCCTCGCCCGGTGAATGCATCGTCACATTCTCGTGTACACTGCGGCTTCCCTATGTTAACCGCTATCACGCGCGACGTCAGTCCGGCCATCGTTCGTTGTCAGCTGTCTTTCATCGATCGCAAGCCCATCGATTTGAGGCAGGCGCGGGAGCAGCATCGAGCGTACGAAAAACTCCTGTCAAAGTTGGGTGCGCGCGTCATCTCTCTTCCCTCCGAACCTGACCTTCCCGATTCCATGTTTGTCGAAGATCCCGCCATCGTACTCGATGAAATCGCCGTCATATTGCCCCTTGGTACAGAAAGCCGCCGCCGGGAGGCCGCCTCGCTCGCACAAGAATTGGCTAAATACCGCAAGCTTGCCTACGTCGAGCTACCTGGCACGCTCGAAGGCGGCGACGTTCTTCGCATTGGCCGTAAGCTTTTTGTAGGGCTGACCAAACGCAGCAACGCGGAAGGCATTCGGCAACTCGGGGAGATCCTCCGGCGGTATGGCTATGAGGTTATCCCGGTGCAAGTCACAGGCTGCCTACACCTGAAGTCGGCAGTCACCTGGATTGCGGACAATACGCTGCTGGCCAACCGCGCCTGGTTTGATTCCAAGCCGTTCGCCGGTTACGAGTGGATTGAAGTGGATCCCTCAGAACCTCACGCGGCCAACGCATTGGCCCTTGGTGGTACCATCCTTTTCCCAGCGTCGTTTCCAAAAACGCGCGGGCGGATCGACTCCCTGCACTTTCGCGTCACAACGCTCGATATTTCCGAGCTCCAGAAAGCGGAATCCGGCCTCACCTGCTCCAGCTTGGTTTTTGAAAGTGCAGCTTCTTAACGCAGGAAGCCGTTTTGCTGGTGGCGGGTCTTCAGACCCGTTGCTTCTTGGTCTTTGCAATCTGGCGTCGTCTTACGGGTGAAAATTGAATACCAGCGTTGCCGTTGTTTCGCTGCTGGCGGGTGCGTACTTCCAGTTCTTCAGGGTTTCTTGGACTGCGTTTACCAGCACCGGGTGGCCACCGAGCACTTTCACATCCTTGATCTGGCCGTCCGGCGCAATCACCACTTGCACCTTTACGACTCCAGTCAGGCGAAACTGGCGCGCCGTTTCCGGATACACCGGCGTTGGGCTGTTAAGTGTCTTGCGTACTTCCTGCGCGTGCGCCCCCGCTCCAGCGAAGCTGAATCCCATCGCCAGCAAAATTTGCGCTACTCTCTTTTTCGTCTTCATCCCCATCTTCGTCTTCTCATTCCTGTTCTAAGTTTCGCGAGCTGGCGTCTTCCGGGGACCGCAACGCACGCGCTTCTGTCCGTTTCTAATCCTGCTGTTCCAGACTACTGAACGCCGTTTCTTCTTGGAACCATCGCAAAGGTCAGGTGTGATTCCGGGGAAACTGTTCGCAGGTACAAAGTACCGAGGGAAAAGATTTTCCCTCGAAGCAGCCGGGGAGGACCTTGTCCCCAAGTGCCCCGTAATTTGCGGAAGCCTAATATCCAGCCCAAATTTAAGGGTGCCCGTCTATAGTATCGGGGTCAGCAGCTATCTCCGCCCTTCAGGAGGGCAAGCATGAAGTCCGGACTCACCTTCAGATCTGTCGGCACATTCTGCTTGATCGGTCTCTGCTCTCTTACGGGAAGCGCACAGGATACATGGACTTGGCCGGAGAAGCCGAAGAACCTCCAGGTCTTGCCAAAGGATTGGCCGGGCACGCGGCTGCGACCGGTAATGGTCGGATTTACGCGTGCGTTGGGAGTCCGTTGCTCCTATTGCCACAAGGGAGAAGAAGGCAAGCCGCTGAGCACCTACGATTTTGCCTCCGACGAGAACCCCAACAAGAACCGCGCTCGCGAAATGCTCCGCATGCTCAATGAAATTGAAGTGCATTTGAAGAAGATTGAGCCGAGCGGAGACAAGCGCGTGAACGTGTGGTGTCACACCTGCCACCACGGGCGCCCACGGCCCATGACCCTCGACGAGGAGCTGAGCGAACAGTATCGGAAGAAAGGTTTGCAAGCGGCGCTCGAGGACTATGCCGATCTCAAGAAGAAATATTACGGGCGCGCAGCCTTTGATTTCGGCGAAGGTTCGCTGAACGTTTTTGGCTATACCCTGTTGGAGGGCAACGATACCACGGGGGCGATTCAGGTCTTCAAATTGAACGCCGAAACGTTTCCTGAATCCTCGAACGTTTGGGACAGTCTGGCGGAAGGCTACTTGAAAGCGGGCGATGTCAGAAAGGCGCAGGAGAATTACGAAAAGGCGCTTAGCCTCGATCCAGCCAACCAAAGCGCAAAGGAAGCCTTGAAGAAACTCAAAGACTCACAGCCAAAATGAGCGGTGCCTGGTTTGCGTTGCGCCTGCAATTCTGTTCTCAAAACAACCGCGGCTGGCGGCGGGGAGGTTCCTTGCCGAAATATTCGTAAGCGCGTGGAGTGGCCACGCGTCCGCGAGGCGTTCGGTCGATCATCCCGATCTGCATCAGGTAAGGCTCGTACATTTCTTCGATGGCGTCTTCCTCTTCGGCGAGCGCCGCTGAAAGCGTGCCGAGGCCGACCGGCCCGCCGCCGTATTTGTCGAGCAGTGCCAGCATGAGGTTGCGGTCCACTTCGTCGAGGCCGTTTTCATCCACGCCCAGCATTTGCAGGGCTTCTTGCGCTACGGCGCGAGTGATGCGGCCTGAGGCGCGGACTTCAGCAAAGTCGCGCGAACGGCGTAGCAGGCGGTTGGCAATGCGCGGCGTGCCCCGGCAGCGCCGCGCGATTTCTTCCGCGCCGCCTTCGTCCATCTCAATGTTCAGGATTTTCGCTGAACGGCGAATGATGATGAGCAAGTCTTCCGGCTCGTAAAAATCGAGGCGATGCACGATGCCGAAGCGCGAACGCAACGGAGCCGTGATCAATCCTGCGCGTGTTGTCGCGCCTACCAACGTGAAGTGGCTCAGCGAAAAAGGATGAATGCGCGCCCCCGGCCCCTGGCCGATGATCAAGTCCACGCGAAAGTCTTCCATCGCGGGATAGAGAACTTCCTCGACGGCGGGCTGCAGACGGTGAATCTCGTCGAGGAAAAAGACCTCCTTCTTTTCGAGCGCGGTGAGGATAGCAGTGAGGTCGCCCTTGCGTTCGAGCAGCGGTCCGGCGCTTGTCTTAATCGGAACGTTGAGCTCGTTGGCGATGATTTGCGCGAGCGTGGTTTTTCCCAGTCCCGGGGGGCCATACAGCAGCACGTGGTCCAGCGCTTCATCGCGGCTGCGCGCGGCGTCAATGGCAATCTGAATGTTTTCCTTGACGCGCTTCTGGCCGATGTATTCCTCGAGCCGCCGCGGCCGCACACTAACGTCAATGCGGGCGTCTTCTTCGTACGCCGCGCCGGACACGATCCGCTGCGGCTGCCTTTGCTGCATCATCCGTTTTGCCGTTGCATCGGCCATTTGTTTGTCAACACCGAGTGCAAAGAGAACGGAGAGAAGAACAGCTCTTGCTTTCTGTCTCCGCGTCCTCTGTGATCTCTGTGTCAAAAGATCCTTTGAAACCCGCGACAGCCCTAACACGCGTGCGACACAAGTTACCCGCCTGCACGAGTGGATCGTCCCTTGGGGGCACTTAGCGCCTGCAGCGCCGCCCGCAGCAACTTCTCAAAATTCCCCGCGCCTGCGGCGCGTTTCGCTTCCGCTGCCGCGTCTTCTGCCGTGCGCGCGTCGTATCCCAGATTCACCAGCGCCGAAACCACGTCCGCTTCGACGCCTGCGGGCGAGGCAACCGCAGGTTTCTCCGTCTCGATGGCCACCGCTTCGAGTTTGTCTTTCAACTCCACCACCATGCGCTCCGCCGTTTTTCTCCCTACGCCGGGAATTTTCGTCAGGCGCACCAAATCCCCACCGCGAATCGCGGGAAGCAGTTCTTCCACGCTCATGCCGGAAAGAATTTTTAGGGCCAATGCCGGGCCCACGCCCGAGGCGGAAATCAGCAGCTCGAAAAAATGCTTCTCCCGCGAGGACACAAAGCCAAACAGCGCCAGCGCATCTTCCCGCACGTGCGTGTGAATAAGGAGGGTGACTTCGGTGTGCAGCTCGCCGAGCGCGGCGTACGTCGAAAGTGGCACTTGCACCAGGTACCCGACGCCGCCTACGTCCACAAGCACCTGGTTCGGTCTTTTTTCCGCGAGCCGTCCGCGAAGCTGGCCTATCATCTTTTTTGTTTGACCTAAGTTTTCTTCAGCCTAGGCCGCCAGTATTGCCGCCTTTTCTTCGCCTGTCAACGAGAAGTCGGGATTGCGGATACAGCGCGGAAAAAGGGACCACCCCCCCTAGGCTTAAGCGTGGATCGCTTGGAAGGCCCCGCCCCAAACACGAAACCTAGACGGCGCGATATGTTTCTTACAGCACAAATCACCCTGAAGCACAATTTGCAGGCATGCGGTTTGTGGCGGGAGTGAGTCAATTTGGCAATTTGGTTTGATTCCGACGCATTAAGGTCTTATGCTTTACCCGTTCAGTTTGTGAATCCTTCCCACGCTTCCCGTCCAACGAAGTAGGCCCAGCAATGAGTGACATTCGGAGAGAACCACGTAATCCCGAGAAACTTCAGGTGTTGCTCTCGCGTATGGCGGAGCCGTTGGTCACGGAGGCAGCCTCGACAGATAACGTCAGTTCTCATGGCATGCGAGTCCGAACATACCAGCCCTGGAAGCGGGACACTCACTTGATTGTGCAGTCTTCCGAGTACGTACTTTGGGGGCGTGGAAAAGTAATCTACTGCCAAACCCTTTCAGACAAAACTTTTGCTATTGGATTGGTGCTTACGGCTCGGACAGGCGATTGGATCATGCGGTCATCGGCGCTGTGAGTCCCGCTGGCATCCATGATTCACCCTAGCGCAATAGAAGGGTTTCTCCTGATTGTGCAGCCAAGCCACGCCTGCTCAGTTGGCATAGACGACTACTGTGAGTAGAGTGACGGGGGGCGAATTTTCCCCAGTCAGCCTCCGTAACCCCTTGGAAGTAGAGGAACGTAACACGAGGCCTATGTGGCGCGAGTCTTTAAGTTTGTCGATGTCTCGGGATGCGAATTGCACATTATAACTGACTCCGAAGACAAGCTTCCGATTCCCGCAAACGCTCAGGTAATTTCCATCGGGCCTATTACGATGCGGGTAGAATCAGTGAGAGCCGTTGGCAGTTCCACCAATTCAAGAATACCTACCGTCTATTATGTCCGCGTCCGGGTAGAAACTCCCCCGGCAAACGCCTAAACAACAACGACAACGACGGTCAGAGACTTAACCCCCGAAGCACCCAATCGGCATCATTCGCTCCCAAGAAAAGTGGGGAGTGTTACCATAATGAATTATGAGCTTAGCTTATCGAATTGTTTTCGAATGCCCCAACGGGCATAACATCAACCTACAGAAGAAATGCGGTACCGTGTCGCTGTCGGAAACTGAAGCGATGAAATTATTTGGGGGTGAGGATCTTTCGTGCCTGCATGCCAACTGCGGTTGGCACGGGAAAGCGTCCAAGGCGAAACTTCGAAGAATCCTACCTTTTAACTGGATACTCGCTCACGCGACTTGAGGAACTGGGACCACC
>Ga0126379_10000019_pt1 | contig 75011 bp, 95 predicted proteins | sample PanSoiMetPlot_24_FD_92640 | JGI IMG/M metagenome (GOLD analysis project Ga0126379, IMG submission 92640) | Tropical forest soil microbial communities from Panama - MetaG Plot_24 | ecosystem: Environmental > Terrestrial > Soil > Tropical forest > Bulk soil | place: Panama | collected 2016-02-17
ATCGCTTTCTTGCGCGGGCCGACCGCCAGCGGCAAGAGCGCGCTGCTCAACGTCGCGGTCAAGGTGATGGGCGAGCTGGCCCACGAGTCCTCGACCCAGCTGATCACCGTGCAGCGGTTCGGCAGGAACGCCCGGGTCGAGAACTCGATCCGGGGGCGCAGGCTGGTGGCCATCACCGAGGCGTCCGGGCACCTGATCTTGGACGAAGCCCAGCTGAAGAGATTGACCGGCGAAAAGGTAGTGGCGATCGACAGGCACTACAGCAAGGAGCAGCTCCGCTCGAAGGTGGTCTGGCTGATCCTGCTGGCGACCAACGAAATGGCCAGCCTGGCCAACCCGGACGAGGCGCTGCAGCGCCGGATGCTGGTCGTGCCCATGGGCGCGTCCCTGCCGGAGTGGGAGCGCATGCTCGACATAGACGACAAGATTGCCGCGGAAGAGGCTGAAGGGGTGCTGGCCCTGCTGGTCTGGGGCTACCAGCAGGTCATGGCCGAAGGGCTGCAGCCGCCACCGGAGGTGATCGCGGCGTCGGCTGAGTACGCTGCCGAGCAGAACACTGTTGACAGCTTCGTCAAGGACTGCTGCATCATCCGGGGTGCCAGCGTGAACGGCCAGGGACCGGCACGGGCGGGCATGCACCGCGTGTGGCAAGCCTACGAGTGGTACACCCAGCGCAGCGGCGCGAGGCTGCCGAAGATGGAGTTTAAGCAGCAATTCTCGCGGTATCCGGGTGTGCAACCGGTCGAAAACAGGCGATGGTATGAAGGCGTGGAGCTGCAGCCATGGGTGGAGAGTGAGCTGTGAATCTGCGAAGATTTGCGAAGATCTGGGATCTACGAGAATCTCAGAGGATGGAATGTTCCTCACAAACTGCGCACTCTGTGCGCTTGTACCTACTAGTTGCTCACTTTGCGCAGTTTCAGAGTAAGAGTCCCGCATGCGAGGGAAGGGGTAAGTATAGGGAGAGAATGTTCCTCAGAAACTGCGCAAACTGCGCACCATGGAGAGGGAGAGGATTTGCGAAGATTTAGGATGATGGGGCAGGTAAGATGCATGGTGAAGGAGCAGGAGAAGGCGCACGTTTGCGCAGGTGATGTTCGCGCTCCGCGCGGACCCTCAGGACAGGGAGAAGGGTGTGACAACGTACAGCGCCTGGCTCGATGACCAGGCAAAACACAGGATGCCGGGGCCGGTGGGGACGGTGGCGGCCATGTGGTTCGAGGCCAAGGGCACGCGCCCGCGGTACTCGACCATCGAGAAGGTCAACGCCGAGATCGACAAAATGTGGTCTGAGCTGGGCGGATACGACAAGAATGCGGCTGGTCACGCGCTCTACCTGGCCGCTTCGGCCTACCAGCAGCGCGACCGGCCTGCTGATGGTCCTCATGGTGCGGAGCCCCGTGGCGTTCCTGCAGCTCAGGAGCCTGCTGAGCGCACCCTGCCGGAGACATTCGACCAGGCCGCGATCCCGGCCATGTTCGCCGCGATCGGCCGGGTCGAGAGCAAGCTGGATGCGGTGCTGGCCTGGCAAAACGCCCAGGATGCGCGCCTGGAGCCCATCACGCGGCTGCTGGAGGCCCTCGGGGATGCCGAGGACGAGGCGGACACCGCCGACGAGCTGGGGACGCTCCCAGCGCCGCAGGATGGCGTTCCTGCAGGTGACGGGCTCACAGCGCGGGCTTTCTACGGCGGGCACATCCTCACGCCCGCGCATATGGACGCGCTCGCGGACGGCGCGACCCTGGAAGAGGGCGAATAATCGCGCATAATAGGGCGAATCTAGGCAAAGCGCCTATATAGGGCGCATATATGAGGCTTGTGTGAACTGGACTGCGTATATAAGCGTTCTGAGCAGCCTGTTCATAATGAGCTATATGTGGCCTGTATATACGAATGTGCTATATAGGCTCTATTTGAGGCACATATGCGCAGATGAGCTATATGTCGCATATGCGCGCATACTCGCAGCTCAGCAGCCTGGCCAGCGTGCTGTTGCGCAGTACGCTGGCCCTCCTGCTGCCAGGCCCGAGCCCATCGCTGAGGATGGGGGCCTTCTGCGAGAGGGTGGCCATCCCCGGAGGGCAGCCCTCGGCAGCTCGCTCGATGTGATCGGCCATGAGGTGGCGATCTGGGGGCATGCGCACTGGCCAGCCTCGCAGGCTGGCTGCGTGCTCTGCGCGATCGAGCGCGAGCTGCCGGAGGGTTTGCCCGCCGCTGCGATCGGGCTACCTCCCACTAGCCCCCTCCGCACTGGCACCGTTCCGCCCGCCATCCCCCGCGAGGATGAGTTCTTCCACGACGGGACCGGCTAGGCTGTCCCCCGGTCCCCGCTAGGACCGAGGTGCCCCCGTGTTTCCCCGTGCCGTGATCGCGCGGGCCTCCGGCGTGCTCCTGGCCGCTGGCATCATCTGCTACGCCCTCGGCTTCCCCCTGCCCTCAGCCCTGTTGTGCGGTGGCGGCCTGCTGCTGGCCCTCGCCCTCGCGCTGCCCGACTAGCCCGCTGGAGCCCCTGTGCCCGGATTTGCCCGCCTCGACGGCCCTGCCCCTGCTCCCCCCGGAGCCCTGTTCTGCGCGCTGTGCGCCGGGCTGGCCAAGTTCGCCGCCATGAAGGACATCGGCCCCGAGGTCACCAGCCACGAGGTGCGCGGTGATGGCACCCGCGCCTGGCCGCTCGCCCTGCCCGAGCCCCCGGCTCTCGCGGTGGCCTGGGGACTGGTGCCGCAGCTGGGCGCGGCCCTGCCGCTGTGCTGGACCCACCTGGCCGCGATCGACAACCGGGCCTCGGGCATCCTGCCCGCCACCGGCATGCCCCCCGGCCCGGTGCTGCTGGACGGGCATTGATCTCCGGCTACTGCGCCCTCGGCCGCTGCCGCGACTGCGCCTCTCCCGCGTGCCGCTGCCCCTGTCATGCCGCGCCGCAGGCCAGCGGGATAGCCCCTCCGCTGGCCTGCGACTTCACGGCAACTCCCCGCGCAGCCCTGCGGCCTGCGTTAGGTTGCCGGGGACAGGTGCATCACGCCCTGCTGCTGCCAGGCTCCAGGCCGTGCGCACTCGCTCCGTCTCGGAGGATAGCCCGTGCCCGGCCCCCTGCGCCGCGCGTTCCCCGCCGCTGCCGCGATCGTGATCACCGCCCTGGCCTGGCAGCTCACCGCCGCCTCGGCCGCCCCCCTCCCCCCTGCTCACCTGCGCCCGGTGCCCGCCCGCCCCCCGGTCCTCCAGATAGCGGCACCTCCCCCAGGCCCCGCTGACGCCGCGGTGGCCATCCGGCGAGCGCACCTCGCTGCTGCCGCGCGCTCCGCGCCCGCCCCGGTCACCGCGGCGGCCAGCGCCCGCCCCCGCCCCGGCGACTCGCTCTCGGCCCTTGCCGCGCGCTACTGCCACGACGCGGCCGACTGGCCGTCCCTGTGGCGGGCCAACCTCGGCCGCCTGCCCCGCAACCCCAGCGCGCTGCCCCGCCGTGCCATCATCCGGCTCGACTGCCGCAGGCCCAGCCCGGCCACCGCCGCCCGCGCCATGGCCGCGATCCCGCCCCCGCCCCCGCCCCCGCCTGCTAATCCTGCCCCGGCTAGCAGCCAGCTGCCCGCGCCGGTCAGCTACGCCGCCTCCGGCTTCGAGGCGTGCGTGATCGCCCGCGAGTCCGGTGGCAATCCCGCAGCCGTCAACCCGTCCTCCGGTGCCGGTGGCCTGTACCAGTTCCTGCCCTCGACCTGGCAGAGCCTCGGCTACTCCGGCTCCCCGCAGGACGCGAGCCCCTCAGTCCAGCGGGCTGCCTTCGAGCAGCTCTATGCCAGCCAGGGCTCCGCGCCCTGGTCCTCGGACGGTTGTTAGTGTCAGTACAGCGCGCTGGCCAGGGCTGTCACTGGGCTGGCCCCCGGGCTCCGGCCCTGGCCGGTGCGCGCTGCTGACCGCGATCATCGTAATTACGGGCCTGCTATTCCTCGGCGGCCTCGGCCTCGCCGCCTGGCGGCTGTCCGAGCTGGCCGCCGAGCGGTCGTTCGAGGGCGTCTCCCGGGCCTGGGACGCCTATCTGGCCAGCCGCTACCGCAGCACGCATCACAGGGCGTAGCCTGGCCGTGCGATGCGGCTCCCACCCGGTAGCCCACCTCGCCCCCGGGGGCCGGGATCACCGTGACTCCCCCCCTCACGGCCCCGGCCCTCACCTGAAAACGGGCACGTGCCCCTGTAAGTACATTGCTCCCCGCTGACTCCCCGCTGACCATCCTGTAACATGCCCGCAGCAAGCCAGCTCCCGGGGAGCAGTCATGACCGAGCCCGACCCGACCGTGCCCGACCCGTCCGCTGCCCCGGACTCCGGCACCCAGCCCCCGGACGCCTCGTCGCTGCCGCTGCCCTCGCCCGGCCAGCTGCCGCCCGATCTCACCCCGCCCGGCTCGGAAGTGCCGCAGCCGGATGTGCCTACGGACGCCGTGCCGCCCGCGCCTGATGTCCCGGCCGAGCCCGCACCAGCTCCTGAGCCCGCGCCTGACGTCCCGGCTCCTGACGTGCCCGCCCCGGATGCGCCACCGGCCCCGGATGCGCCTGCGCCTGACGTGCCAGCGCCGCCTCCCACTGGTGACGCTGGGCCGCCCCCAGACCAGCCGCTCCCGGTGCCCGAGCAGCCCGCGCCGCCGACTGACGCGCCGACTGCCGGGCCAGATTCGCCAGCTCCTGAGCCGCCAGCTCCTGACGCGCCTGTTGATACCACCCCTGCACCTGATCAGCCAGCGGAACCTGCGCCCGCGCCAGATGCGCCAGCGCCACCTGACGCGACGTCTCCACCGGATCAGCCGCCTGCAGACGGTGGATCAGCTCCTGATAGTGGCCCGGGTGCGGACCCAGGATCTGCCACAGGCCCCGCGGACCCGGGAACTGCTCCTGATCAGCCAGCGCCGACTGACGGCCAGCCCCCGCCAGATAGCCCTGCCCCGCCCGAGCCAGCACCCGCCCCAGAACCGCTGCCTGATACGCCAGCGCCGGACCAGCCACCTGCTCCAGAGCCAGCGCCAGGGCCTGCACCCGAGCCCCCAGCTCCTGAGCCACCGGCTCCAGAGCCCGCGCCAGATCAGCCAGCTCCTGCACCTGATCCTGTGCCGGAGCCCCCGGCCCCGGAGCCGAGTCCTCCAGATGCACCGCCACCACCGGAACCTGATCCATCTACGCCTCCCGATCCCGGGCAGCCACCTGCTCCAGAGCCTGTTCCAGAGCCTCCCGCACCGGAGCCGACGCCAGAGCCGCCCGCGCCAGAGCCAGCGCCAGAGCCTGAGCCCCCATCGCCTGAGCCAGCTCCTGCACCTGAGCCTGAGCCTCAGCCACCACCCGCAGAGCCTGAGCCGCCCGCGCCTCAGCCTGAGCCCGAGCCTGAGCCACCCGAATCACCTCCTGAGCCTGACGTCCCGGTCCCGATGCCGCCCCCGGTAGCCGAGCCGAGCCCGCCTGTCCCTGACATCCCACCGGGCCAGCCCGCGCCCGAGCCCGCCCCTGCCCCCGATGACGGCAGCGGGCCACCGGAAACGCCGCCCGCGCCGGAGCCGCCCGTGCCGTGGCCGGGACCGGCCCCCAGCCAGGAGCCGTCCGACACCGCGACCAGCAACGAGAACCCGGTCCTGCCGCACACCGCGGCGGCGGGCGCGGCCAGGGCAGCGGCGGTGTTCGAGCGCATGTTCACCATTGCCCAGGATGCCACCAGCGCCGACGCCAGCGCCGACGACAAGGACTTCGCGCTGCAGCGCATCCTGGCCATTGCCGAGGCCGCGATCGGGGATGTCGGCCGGTTCGCCCCGGCCGCGATGCGCCAGGCCGCCTCCGACCAGGTGGCCCAGATGGTGGCCGAGCAGGCACCCCCGCAGGGGTGACGCAGATCGGGGCAGCACCCCGGTGCTGGCACACAGCGGGGACCATGTGCCGGGGTGCTTCCCTTCCCGGGAGGCAGCATGCGCATCGTTCAGCCGGGGGAAGGCCCGAACCTGTGCGCCTGGCCTGCCGGGTGCCGCATCCACGAGATCGACGGGCTGGAGTTCTGCCTGCAGCACGTGCCGGATGACCTGCTCGAAGAGGCTGAGGACGTCTCCGGGCACCAGCGCTGCCGCCGCCACTTCGGCCAGGATGACGCCTGCCGCCAGGTGGCGGTGAAGGGCACCAGTCCCCCGGCCTGCAAGAACCACGGCGCGAACCTGGGCAGCGTGAAGTCCAAGCAAGCCTCGATGAACGTGGTGCAGGGCCGGGTCAGCGACCGGCTCACCGAGATCATGGGCGAGCACGGGGACCGGCTGCTGAGGCCGCGGCAGCTCGGCAACCCGCTTGAAGAGCTGCTGCAGCTCGCGCGGGAAATGGCCGAGTGGAAAGACATCATGCGGGAGATCACGGTCTACCTGCTGAAGCGCAACGACATCCGGGCCGGGTCGGCACGGGTCGGGGAGCAGATCCGCGCCGAGGTGCTGCTGTACGAGCGGGCGCAGGAGCGGCTGGCGGCGATCTTGCTGCAGATCCAGCGGGCCGGGATCGAGGCGGCGCTGGCCCGGATCACCGCCGAGCAGGCCAAGCAGGTAGACACCGCGCTGCGGATGGCGCTGACCGCGACGGGGCTCCCGCTGGTCGAGCAGGAGCAGGCCCGCCAGGTGCTGCGGCGGGAGCTGGTGAAGGCCACGGCGTGAGCTTCCAGCAGGCCATGCGGCAGGTGGCCGAGGGCTACAAGGGCGAGTCCGATGACCCGCGGCTGGTGTGGCGGCTGGGCGACCGGCAGGGCCGCAAGGCCCGCCCGGAGCAGCTCCTGCCCCCCGTCGCGGACGCCTGGCGGGTGATCTACTTCCAGGGCGGCCGGGGGTCCGGCAAGACCCGCGCGGGCGCGCAGGGCCTGGCCGACTGGGTGCTCGATGACACCGATGGCGAGGGCGAGTACGGCATCGTCGCGCCGACCTACGCCGACGCCTGGACGAAGTGCGTCGAGGGCAAGTCCGGGCTGCTGAAGGCGCTCGGCACCTCGATGGCCGAGATCCGCGACCACCGGTCCAAGACCGTCAAGCACGCCTGGCGCACCTACGGCCAGGTGATCCTGCACAACGGCATCGTGATCTACGCCGACTCAGCTGCCGAGGGCGGCCTTCGAATACAAGGACGAAATCTAAAGGGTGCCTGGTGTGACGAGGTGGGATTGTGGGAGAAGTGGGAGGTGACCTGGAACGAGTCGCTGCGGTACGCGGTCCGCGACGGGATCTCCAAGATCATCGCCACCGGGACGCCTAAGGCATCCCGCCCGGCGCGCAAGCTGGTCCGGGCGCTGATCCGCAACGACCCCGGCGAGGGCGGGGTGGTCGTCCGCCGCCTGCGCACCGTGGACAACGCGGCCAACCTGTCACCCGAGTTCCTGCGCGCGGTGGTCGGCGCGGCGCAGGGCACCCGGCTGGAGCGGCAGGAGCTGGAGGGCGACCTGCTCGATGACGTCGCCAACGCGCTGTGGACCCGGGATCTGCTCGACTCGATCCGCATCGACTACTGGCCGTCCCAGCTGCGGATGATCAAGATCGGCGTGGACCCCTCGGACGGCGGCGAGACGTCCGACGAGCAGGCGTACACCGTGGCGGGCCTGGGCATGCCCGAAGATCCCTGGCCGCTGTGGGTCATGGAGAACTGGGGCGGGCAGGAGGCCCCGGTGCCGTTTGCGCAGCGGGTGATCCGCCGCGCGCTCGCGCTGGAGCGCCAGTTCCCGGGCACGCCGGTCGAGCTGATTATCGAGAAGAACCACGGCGGCAACTGGCTGAAGGCCACGTTTGCCGAGGTGATCCGGCAGATGAATGTCACGTGCCGGTACCGGATGATTCACGCCAGCCACGCCAAGCGGACCAGGGCCGAGCCGGTGTCCGCGCAGTATGAGGCGCGCGGCGGGCTGGTCCGGCACTGCCACATCGCCCGCAAGGTGCAAGGGCACCTGGTGCCCGACACGGGCATGCCCGAGCTGGAGGACCAGATGGCGACGTTCACGGGCGCGCAGGGCGAGCGCAGCCCGGACCGCCTTGACAGCCTGGTCTGGGCGCTGTCCCCGTTCCTGATGCGGCAGTTCGGCCCGGCCGGGCCGCACGGGCCGCGCAAGTGGGCGGCCAGCCAGGAGCTGGAAGCCGCGGGCATGCCCGCCTACTCCCGGCTGCAGCGCCGCCTGGCTGAGGCGCACGGCGGGGCCTACCGCGGCGAGGGCTGGGATCTGGACGAGTTCGCCCCGGCCAGCGGTCACTACGTGCCCGAGCACGAGGGAGGCCGGGGGAATGTCAAGGGCTGGCGGTGACTTCCTGTCACGCACTGGCCGTGCGGCACGGCGGCTGGCAGGATAGCCGCCGAAAGCGGGGGGCCAGCGGGATTCCCCGCGAGATCTCCCTGACGGAGGGGAACCCATGAACCGATTCTTCAGGGCTGCGGTGCTTGCCGCTGCCTGCTGCCTGCCGCTGCTCGGGGTCACCGCGGCCAGCGCCGGGCCGCACGTGCCGACGAACGCCTGCAGCGCCGAGGACAGCGACTGCCTCACTCCCGTGGATGCGGTGGCCCAGCCGTCCAGCGAGGACTTCAACCCGGCCGACGACGCGGGCATGACCGCGGACGTGTCAGCCTTCCCGTTCCTCAACAACGCCGTGGTCAGCATGAACCCGAACAACGACCTGCTCGACGGGTCGCAGGACTGGGTGCCCGAGTTCGCGGGCGAGGTGCCTTACCCGGGCAGCGAGACGACGATCTTCGGGCTCAACCAGCACGACTTCAGCCTGTACGGCGGGGATGAGATCTACCAGCTCCAGCTCGACAGCTTCGGCTTCGACACCGGCTACTGCCTGCAGATCACCACGGCGAACGTCGGCGTGCTGCGGTCGTGCAGCACCAGCAGGCGTCAGCTGTTCATCGCCCACTACGAGAGCCTGCCGGGCATCAGCGCGCCGAGCTACGACTACGCCTTCGCCGCGCTGGTCGCACACGCGCCGACCAGCCTGGGGCACTGGTTCCTGCGTGGCCCGACCTCGGGCAACGGGCAGGTCACCGTCCACCGGCTCACCAACTTCGGGCCGGGCAACCCGTCCCCGTACATGTGGAGCGCCAACTAGCCAGATCGCCCCGGAAGCCCCGGTCCCTGTGGCCGGGGCTTCCGGCGCGCTACGCTGGCCCGGTAACCCCATGTCCCCGCGGGGTCCGCTCCGCGTGGGAGGGGTGCTGTGCCCCAGGACGCCGCCAAGCTGGTCGCGCTCCCTGACCTGAAGCCCAAGCAGCGTCGCCAGCTGCTCGGGCAGGAGCTGGGCACCCAGTTCGACATCGGCCAGCGGTTCTTCGCCTACTACGGCCAGGGCGACGTATTCGATTATGGCGAATGGACCGCCCGCGACATGAAAGCCATGTTCAAGCGGGACGGCATCTGCTCAGCCGTGGAAATGGTGCTGACCCTGCCTATCCGCGAGGCGGATTACTCAATTCAGCCGGGCAAGGGCGATAAAGGCGAAACGGAGTTCGTCCGGTCGGTGCTGATGACCGCGGACTCCGATGGCGGAATGCAGACGCCTATTTCCGACCTGGTGGGCCAGGTCACCAGCGCGCAAGTATTCCGCAAGGCGTTCTTCGAGAAGGTCTGGAAGATCCGCGACGAGGACGGCAAGATCGTCTACGACAAGATCGCCTACCGGCCGACCGCGACGTGCCAGGCGCGCTACAACGTCAAGACCGGGGCGCGCAACGGATTCCGCCAGCAGGTGTGGATGTTCGGCCACAACATCCCGATGCTCACCCATAAGCAGCAGGTGCCCGGCTACGTCGATATTCCCGACATCCGCAGTTATATCTACACGCACGGAAAAGCGCGCGAGCCGATGAGCGGCGTGTCCGAAATGGACATTAGCTACTGGTGCTATCAGACCAAGATGAAATTGATGTACCTGTGGTACAACTTTCTGGAGAACACGGCGCTGCCCCGGGTCATTGTTTACGGCAATGACCAGCCAGAGGCAAATGTGCGCGCCGATGACGTGGCGGCACTGAAGTCCTCGGGCGTGGTGGGCCTGGTGCATCCCGCGGACGGGCAGAAGTCCTACGACGTGCTGGAGTCCTCGGCCGGGGCCGAGGGCGGCCAGGTGTTCCAGCACGCGCTCGGCTGGCTGGAGAGCTGGCAGACGCACAGCGTGCTGGCCGGGTTCATGGCCCTGACCGGGAGCGCAACTGGCGGAAGGGGGAGCTACGCGCTCAGCCAGGACCAGTCATCGTTCTACCTGAAGAGCCGCCAGGCCGTGGCCAAGGAGATCGGGGAGTCGATCACGCACGACGTGATCCGGCCGCTGGTGCTGCTCAACTTCGGCACGAAGGCTGCCTACCCGAGCTGGCGGTTCGGCCCGCTGCAGGACGAGCAGATCCAGGCCCTGCTGACGATGTTCCAGACCCTGGCTGCCGCTCCGGCGCTGCACATCCCGCTGCAGGTGCTCGATCTGATCACCGAGCGGATGGCCTCGATCCTGCAGCTCGACATTGACGAGGTTCACCAGGCCCTGTCCTCGACCGCGAACCAGCGGGCCGAGCAGCTCGCGGCCAGCGCGCCGCCCGGGGTGCCGGGCCAGGCTGCCGGGCAGATCGGCGCGCTGAACGGGATGGCCAACGCCGCGGTCGGGATTGCCCAGCGGGCGCAGGCCGCACGGGGAGGGCCGCCGAACCGCCCTGCGGCAGCCCTCCCCACACCCGGTTCCGGCCCGCCGCGGCCACCAGGAAATCCCCCGCAGACACCGCCTCCGGGGAGGATGGCATGAACGCCAGCACCGGGATCGAGACGAAAGTTGCTGCGCAGGGCTCGGTTGCGCTCGCGGTCGGCTATCTCGCGCAGATCGTCCTGACGATCATCAGCCAGCACACGTCCATCGTGATAGACGACACCCTGGCCAACGAGATCACCGTGTTCTGCACGGTGGTGGCCGGGTGGGTGGCCGGGTACTACGCCCCGCACACCCACCGGCTGGACGTCCCGGTGGTCCCCGCCGCGCCTACTCGCAAGGTGCAGTCGGTGCCGCTGCCGCCAGATGTCCCGCACGCATGACCCAGCCCACTCCACCGCAGCAGCCCAGCCAGGCACAAACCGATGCGTCCCTGGCGATTGCGGCTGCCGCAGTGCTGGCCACGGCGATCACGGTGCCCATCGCGGTCACGGCGCTCGCGGGGCTGTTCACCGCGCACAAGATCCACCAGGCCGCACTGCGCGCGGCGCTGTCGGTGGTGATGGGGCATCCCCCGGACCGGGCTGGCTTTCACGGCCCGGCCACCGCGCAGGCCGCCCGGCTCAACCTGATCCGCCGCGCCCAGTTCCTGGTGAACAGCTCGCGGCGGTTCAATGAAGTCCTGGCCCGGATCGCCGCGGGTGCGGCCGACCCCCGGGAGCTGCTTGACCTGATGGAGCGCGAGCGGCGCTACTACGGCCAGCACCTCGAAGCCGGGTGGAACCGGATGAACGCCGCGGCGCAGGCCGACAGCGCTGCCTTGGACTATGGCGCGCTGCTCGGCTGGTACACCGTCCACGATGCGAGAACCTCGCCCGAATGCCGGGCAGCCGACAAGCACAACTTCCGGGTGGACGCGATGCCCTCGATCGGCTTCCCGGGCGGGGTCCACACGCACTGCAGGTGCATGCCAGGTCCGCCGTTCCCTGGCGCGTCGGTGCTCGGTCCTGCTACGGTCATGGGCCGTGGCAAACGGCCGGTATCTGTTCATCGACCTCAGCACCAGCCCGCCTTCGCTGGTAAGCGCCGATGACATCGTTCCCGCCGCGATCCTTGCGAAGCTGGAAGAGATCAAGGAGCTGATCATGACTGACGCTGCTGCTGAGCAGGCACAGATCAACACGCTGGCCGACGCGATCAACGTGGTGGCTGCGCACCAGCAGGCTGCGCAAACGCAGATCCAGGCGTACATCGCTGCGCACCCGGATGCCCCGCCTGCCGACCTGACCCCGCTGGTCAGCGCGGTCGCCTCGCTGCAGAACGCCGACACCGGCCTGGCTGCAGTGCTGCCCGCAATGCCAGATGCCCCTGCTCCCGCAGACCCGATCCCGGCTCCCCCGGACGACCCGTCTGTCCCGGTCGTGGATGCCCCGGTGGACACTGCGCCCACCGACAGCGGCGCTGCCACTGACGGGACCACCGTGGACACTGGCCCGCCGCCAGATCAGCCAGCTTCTTTCTGACTCGCCTCTTGCGGGGCATACTGAACGTGTTCCGCTCGACTTAGCTGGCTGTCCCCGCCCAGCGCCTCTGCGAGAGGCGGGGATCATGGCACGCCCGGTCGCGCTCACACCGCTGCGGGCTGCTGCCGCGCGGCGGATGCGGCGCACCGCCCAGGCGCTGGACGAAGATCACCCTGAGACGATCGCCGGGGATCACCTGCGGGATGCCGCCCGGGTGCTGGAGCGCGGGTCCGCTGATGGAGCGAAGCGGCACCTCGATGCCGCGATGCAGCTGCTGACGCCGCAGTCCCTGCTGCGGCACGGCATCCGCGATGACGAGGGCCACGCGACTGCCAAGCACCACATGCACGAGGTTCACCGGCATCACCTCGCGGTGCAGGACATCGAGGACACGGCGGGCAGCAACGACCGGCTGGCCGCGATGGCCCGTGCCGCCCGTGGCCAGCCCGAGCCGATGGAGCCGTTCCACCGGCAGCCGCCCGAGCTGCTCCCGGCCATCGCCGCCACTGGTGATCATGGGAATCGCGTGATCGACCTGAAGGCCACGGCCTGGGAGCGCGAAATGCGCGACCGGTATGGCAAATGGGCCGCCTCCCCCGACTTCGCGCCGATCACCTCGATGTTCGCTCCGGGCGGGCCGCACGGCTTCCGCGGCCACTCGATCGGATCGCAGCCGGAGAAGGGCTCGGTGTTCGGCCGTCACCTGAGCATGCACGAGGCTCTCGGCGCGGCCGAAGCGCTCGGCCCGGGACACCCGAAGCAGGTGGCCAGCGCGCAGATGGCCGAGCGGGCGGGCCTCCCGAAGTTCCAGCGCAAGGTGTATGACCTGCTGCGCAAGCGCGGCCGGGGGCACTACGGCGCGCTAGTCCTGGCGCGGGCGACTACGCCCGATGTGTTCCGGGCGGGCACGTTCGCCAACAGCAGCCCGGCTGTGCAGCTGGCGTTCTGGGAGCACGAGCGGCGCAACGCGCTCGGGGAGTGGACGACCGGCGCGGACCCGCACCAGGCACCGTTCGGCTCGAACCTGCGGCCGGGCAGCCTCAACCACCTGCGCGCGATCGAGGATCTGTCCCGGCTGACCGGGTGGAACGCCACTGATGGCCGCCCGTCCTCAGACACCTTGCGCAACTCGCTGCACCACCTGGCGCACGCGCTGGCGCTGCGCGACATGAAGTCCGCCCGGGTGCATATGGCATCGGCCCGGTGGGCCGACGAGCACGAGGCGGGCGGCGCGTACACGCCTGAGCTGGACGCGATCGAGCGCTCTCTCGGCCTGGTGAACGTCCACCGGTCGGCCAGGTGGATGCGCCGCAGCGGCGGCCACGGGCCACATGCCTACGGGCGCACCGGCACGCCGCTGGAGCCGACGCGGGGCGCGATGCACGTGCCGGTCACCGAAATGATGTCCAACGCCACCGAGCTAGCCGCCCCGTTCCGCTACCGGCACGGCTGGATCAAGCTGGAGGATGCGAGCCCGCTGGACGGGCGGGTGGTCATCGCCAAGGCGGCGGGCGGCGGGCGGGTCGCGGGCGTCTATGACCACGCGACCCGGACCGTGCAGCCCCGGCACACCAAGCGGCTCCCGGTCACCGCCGTGCGGAAGGCGGGCGAAGTGATGTCTGCAGCCAAGACGCCGCGCGGCCTGGCGAAGTACCGGGCCGCGTATGGCGCATATGGCCTGGCTACCGAGCTGTCGGCACGGACAGGAGCACTTGGAACGTACACTAAGACGTGGGTAAATGGGACTACGGCAACCGTCACGCGAGGGCTAGGCGGCACCTCGGCTCGCCGCGCAGCCATCCTTGCGCAGATTGTGGCGGCCAGGCGATCCACTGGGCTACGATCCACGGCCGGGATGGGGAGAGCCCTGAGGACTATCGGCCGCTCTGCAACCCCTGCCACATCGCCTACGACGGCGGTCACGCTGGCGAGCGCAACGGCCGGGCCAGGCTCACTTGGAACGAGGTTGCTGAGATCAGAAGGCGGTACGCGGCAGGAGAGGGTGGCTACAGCACCTTTGCCCGCGAGTACGGGATCGCCCGGTCAGCCATTGCGGACATCATCAAGCACCGTCATTGGGTTGTCCGCTAGAACTCCCTTCTTGGAGCGCACGCCCGCGCCGCGGGGCCGCCCTGGCGGGCCGGGCCTGTATCACGTCCAGGGCATGGGCCACACCGCCTACCTGCAACAGGTGGTCAAGGCGCTGATCGAGAAGCGCGGCATGCGGCCGGACAAGGCGTATGCGATTGCCCGCGCGGCGATCCGCAAGTGGGCGGCCCGGTCGAGGCATCCCGAGGTGCGCGGCGCGGCGACCCGGGCCGAGGCCGGGGAGATCGCCCGGCAGGCCCGCGCCAAGGCGCACACCGCGGCTGCCTGGGAAGTGGCGGACGTCCTGATCGAGCTGGCGTGCGAGCCGATCGAGCTTTTCAACCCCTACCATGCGCCACCCGGCGCTGGCGGCGGGCAGTTCACCACGCAGCAGGGCGCGGGCCAGGGGCAGGCCAAGGGCAGCAAGGCCCAGCGCCGGGCCAAGCTGGTCAAGCAGATCGCCAGCCTGCGGCGGCAGATCGCGGCGCTCCGGGCGCAGCTCCCGTCCACCTCGCCGCGCAAGCCTGGCAAGCCTGGCAAGTCCAAGGGCAGCACCCCGGCCAAGAAAGGCGCGGGCGCGCAGTCTGCCAAGCAGGCCAGGCAGGGCAAGCAGTCGGCTAAGACCGCGGCGCGCAAGACCGCCTCGGTGGCCACGATCCATGCCAAGATCGCCGCGCTGCGGGCCGAGCTGCAGGCCGACATCGCCGCGCTGCGGAAGCTGGCCAACGACCAGCCCGCGATCGAGCTGATCGGGGACGGCCACGGGCACCACATCCCCGGCACGCCGGACGTCTACAGCCACGGCTGGCGGCCACTGGCCGGGACCACGATCGGGCCTAAGGGCATCCGCATTCCGGGCAGTGGCGGTGGTCCCCCAAAAGTCGCTAGCGCGGGACGGGTGCGCGCCGCGGTCAAGGCCGCCCGCATCACCAGGCCCGCGGTCACCCCGGCTGCCACCGCACCGGCCGCGCCCAAGCCCTCTGCGGGCGGGACCGCTGGCCTGGCTGCCGCGATGTCCTCTGGCGTGAAGAGCCGCAAGGAGCCCGGGAAGGCGTCGGTCAGCGGGTCGCAGGGCCTGCAGGGCGGCACCGAGATCGTCACGTTCAACAACGGCGCTCAGTTCGTCCACAAGGACTACAAGTACCTGCCGCTTCCCCCGGGCCTCCAGCAACTGCAGGCGCAGAAGGAGGTGCTGGCTGCCAAGATCTCCAAGGCCCTCGGCGCGGGAGCGCCGGACATCATCCCCGATCCGGGCGGCAGCCCGACCAGTTTCTACATGGCGAAGATCGAGGGAGTCTCCGGCATGGAGAAGTTCAATGGCCCGGCCAGTGGCCTCCAGGGTTCCGACGCGGCGGCAGCGGAGAAGTTCTTCAACTCCCCCGAGGGCAAGAAGATCGGGCTGCTGGACATGATCATCGGGCATGCCGACCGGCACCTGGGCAACGTCATGGTCACCCCGGACGGCAAGCCAGTCCCGATCGACCACAATGACACCTGGGGCGCGGTGGACCTGAACGGCAACATGGTCACCACCAGCCCGTTTGCCGCCGAGCTAGAGAAGCAGATGAAGGCGGGCAACAGCCCGTTCAGCGTGGATGACATCGACCGGATCACCGCGCAGGTCAAGGCGCTCCAGCCCGAGTTCGGCAAGCTGAACTTCGACGCCGGGTCCAGCTACTACAGCATGACGATGAGTGAGCTGGCCCGGATCAGGAAGCTGGTGGCGAAGTGATCGAGATCCACAGCGAGCGCGGAAAGATCGGGGAGGTTGACCTGAAGGGCGGCAAGCTGACCGGATCGACTCAGGGTATCCAGCACGTCTGCGATCACATGGTTGCCAAGCACGGCGGGCACGCCGAGGCGTTCAAGGCGATGGCCAGCCTCAACAACGGATACGTGTGGGCCAGTGGCGCTGCAGCTCAGTGACAAGGAGGGCGTGCTCGGCCACGTCTGGCTGCAGGATGGCCAGCTGACCGGGGACAACCCGTCTGCGCAGCAGCTGGCGGACAAGTATCAGGCCAGGTACGGCGCTGACGCTTACGCCGAGCTGGCGAAGCTGGACAACGGATACGTGCGGGCCAGTGAATATCAGTGACCAGGTTGACCTGGCAGCCTGGACGCACGAGCGCCGGGTGCCCAAGGGCATGCCTGGCGCTGGGCGGTGGATCAGGGGCGGGCCGGGCATCTTCCGGGTGGCCGGGTTCGAGCCGGGCGTGGCCAAGCCCGAGGTGGGCGACAAGGTGGTGGGGGAGGGGCCTGGCGATCTCCCCGGCCTGCTGCTCGGGCACGTGGTGGCACGGGTGGGCCTGGTGGCCGCGGTGGACGCCGACGACGGGCACCGCTACCAGTTCGACTGGACGAGCGGCAAGGTGGTCGGGGACCGCGTGCCACTGTCGCGGGCGATGCCCGCCGAGCAGCTGCGCCAGGCGGGCCAGCACGAGGCGGCATTGCGCGAGCGGCAGCACAACTTCCGCAGGCAGGCCAACGCCACCTGGACGGTAGATGAGAAGGGCTCGATCGTCCACCACGCGCATGCGCCGCAATCCCTGGTGGACCGGGTGTCAAGGTTCCGCGCCAAGATCCGCGCGCAGGCTGGGGCTGACGTCAGCCCGCCCCCTCATCACGCCCCCGGTGTCTCGGCGGGTGTGCGGGCGCTCCGGCAGGCCCGCGAGCGGGAGAAGGCCGCGATCATTTCGGTGGAGCGTGACCCGCATCCGCCCAACCCGCTCGCGCCGTGGCTGGTGAAGGCCGCGGACCTCAGCGAGTGGCACGTCGATGACCGCGAGGCGGGCCGCCTGCACAAGATGCTCCGCGAGCGCGAGGGCCTGCACTACACCGCCCCGGGCACTGAGATCGCCCCCGGCGTCAAGCAGTACATGCTGCCGGGCACCGAGAAGCTGCAGCCCACCACCGAGTACGGCCAGAACAGCCCCCCGGTGAAAGAGCTGCGCTCGGTGATCACGCTGGGCGAGCTGGAGCGGGCCAAGATGCTGCCCGAGGACCAGCCCGAGCAGGGCATCCAGGGCGTGACCCGCATCCTCACCCTGCCGGACTACGGCGAGGGCGTGCGGAAGGTCGTGGTCAAGGACCAGGCCCCGGAGCGCAACGACCGCGAAGAGCTGTCCTACTACGTCAGCCAGGCGCTCGGCGGCGGGTCCGGCCTGCCCACGGTGGTGCGCTACCCGGGCAACCCGGGCCGGATCGTGGAAGATGTGGTGCCCGGACGGCCTGCCGCCCGCTATGCGATGGATGCAGTGACCCCGGGCGGCGACTGGGGGCCGAATTACGACGAGCAGAGCGTGCTGGACGAGATCGCCTACAGCCCGACCGGCCAGGAGATCGGGCTGCTGGACTACCTGACCGGCAACTATGACCGGCACGACTACAACTACCTGATTGACGAGCAGGGCGTCCCGCACCCGATTGACATGGGCATGGCGCAGTTCGACGGCGGCACTGATAGCCCGTTCTGGGAGGGCGAAGAGGGCCAGGTGCCCGCCGAGGTGGTCGATGAATGGGCAGCCGAGCTGGCGAAGATCGAGCCCGAGTTCCGCCGCCTCGGGCATGAGGACTGGTACGTGGTGATGATGGATGCCCTGTCCCGCCTGGCCGAGTCCAGCGAGTATTCGATCGGTGCGCAGCTCGGCGTGATCGAGCTGACCCGCAGCCCGGCCTGGCTGCACGAGCTGCGCATCCCCAAGGGCAGGCCGCACGCCGGGGAGTGGGTTCATTCCCCGTCCGATGTGCCGGGCAAGGGCCTGGACCGCTACAAGATGCCCCCGCACTCCCGGCTGCTCAACCCCCGGGCCGACGTCGAAGATCCGGCCGATTACCCATTCTTCAAGAAGCACCCGGTCAGCGTGCAGAACGTGCTCGATGCCTACGACGCGGTGCCCGAGCAGACGCGCAAGGAGGGCATGAAGTGGTACTCCGACGCGCACCTGCTGGCCAGGGCGATCGGGATGCTCGGCGGCGGTCACGGGGATGACAGGCAGAACGCCGAGCTGGGCGCGATCCTGCTGGGCAACTACAGCAGCTCGGCTAACTGGCCGATCAACATGTTCCGCGCGGCGCGGGCGTCGGATGAGAACAAGCCGATCGCCAAGGGCGACGGGTATGTGTCCCAGGACCAGGTGAAGAAGGCCCAGAAGGCCCTGGACGGCATGAGCATTGATGACGTCCTGATCAGCCCCAAGACACGCAGCTTCGCCCACCTGCTGGCCACGGGCGATGACTCACCCGACGACCCCTACGGGCACGTGGTGATCGACGCGCATGCGCTGAACGTGGCGATGGGCGGCGGGGAGCGCGGGCTGACCTACGTCCGGGGCAAGAAGCAGCAGGAGCTGCCGCCCGAGGACACCCCGCCGCTCGATGACGCCCGCGCGCACGAGTATGTCGGGGACATGTACCGGGAGGCCGCCCGGATCATCAGCAAGCGGGACGGGCAGCTGATCACCCCCTACCAGGTGCAGGCGGTCACCTGGGTCCAGCAGGTGCTGGCCAACATGGCCCTGGACAAGGCGGAAATGGAGGGCGCTGAGGGTGGCGTGCTGGGCCGGGCCAAGGGCCGGTTGTCGGCCAAGGCCAAGGACTGGCAGCGCTGGCTGGCCTATGCCAAGGCACACAATCTGCAGCTGGTGCCCGGCGTGTCGGCGCTGGCGCACGAGGCGATGATGGCGCAGCTGATCGAGCTGATCGGGGAGGACGCCATCTACAGCCAGGTGATCGAGCTGGACTTCAACCCGGGCCAGCCGCGCGGGCCGGACGGGAAGTGGATCAAGATTGGGGGGCTCACGGCGCTCGACCCGTTCTACAACGAGCTGCCCGAGTCCGGGCACCGCGGCACCGTCCGGGTCAAGGGCACGCTCGGGCCGGGCGGGCTGGGCCGCGAGCGCGAGGACGCCGAGCGGCTGGCTGCCTACCGCGAGCAGCAGTACCAGGCGACGAAGGTGCAACGGCAGCGGCAGCACGCCTACCCGGAGATCGGGCCGGAGAATGCCCGGGGCAACAGCAGGCCGGTCAGCCCCGAAGAGTTCCAGCACCTCGCCTCGCTCGGCAACCAGTGGATCGACCAGGCCAAAGATCACCGCGCCCCGATCATCGGCCTCGAAGGCCCGGAGTGGGATGCAGTCAAGGCGCGCAGCTACGGCGAGGTGACCAAGAGCTGGGGCGGCGCGACGATCGACACCGACACCGGCAAGCCGCTGGCCCATGATGCTGACGTGTACGCAATCAGCGTCAAGCCCCGCGGGATGTACACCGTCTCGGTCCCCGAGTCGGCCACGGCCGAAGAGTTCGGCCGGGCGATGGACCGGGCCAAGGAGCTGTTCCGCCCGGCGCTGGAGCGGCGCGGATTCTACCTCGGCGTGTTCCACGACGATGACGAGGGCCGGATCGACATCGACCCGGTGGCCATCGTGGACTCGATCCCGCTGGTCGAGCAGGTCGGCGCGTACACCCGGGCGATTGGCGGCGCATACCATTTCAAGAGCGGCGACGGGTTCTGGCCGCCGCACGTCGAGCAGGGCGCGAGCATGGCAGACGACGACACTCACTTCGAGCACGGGTATGCCCAGTGGCACACCCAGGCGGTGGCCGTGCAGGAGCCCGAGCCGGACGAGCCGGGCATCGCGGAGCAGCTGGGCGAAATCGGGCAGATGTAAGTACAGGTAACAGCTGTAAGTACAGGCACTTAATCCCCGGATGCCCTATCCGCCACGCCTTTCCAGCGCGTAGCATGCCGAGCTAGACGAGTCTGGCGCGCATGTCCCCGCGCGTGCCGGTCCATTAGTGACCGGAGGCGGGGAGTGACGTCCCCCGTTGTTGATCTTGTTGGCCCCGGGCTGACCTCTCTGTGCGCTGACTGCGCTGCAGTTGAGCTGGCTGCTGGCGGGCCGCACGGGTTCAAGCACGGCTGGGTCTGTGTCGATCCCGCCAAGTGCGGGCACCGCGGCGTCAGCGGGCGCGCTCACACCTCGCGGCTGGTCGCCCGCGACGTCCGCGGGCAGCGCGCCCGGCTGAAGAATGCCTCCCCCTCCCTGGCGGCCAACCGGGCCACGGCGGCGCTGAAGGGCAAGCGGGGCTCGGACTACCAGCACCTGGCCGCCGCCCGACTGCACGCGGCTGCGGCCAGGTCAGCCAGCTCGCCGGAGCTGAGGGCGCACCACGACCGGATGGCCAAGATGCACCGGGGCATCGCGGTGCGCACTCCCGGCCGGATGACCGGCGCACCGAAGCGGGACAGCGCGGGCCGCCAGCTCGGCAAGAACGCGCAGGGCGAAACGACCCGCACGATGCCGGACTTCTCGGGCCGGGGCAAAGGCCCCCCGGAGTTCGAGGCCGGGCGCAGGGCATCGCAGCAGGGCAAGGGTCCATTCCGCACGCCCCGGCCGCTGCCGTGGCCGGGCAACAAGCGCACGCCCCGGCCGCTACCGTCCTACAGCAAGCCGATTGGCCCCAACATGGGACAGCTGGGCAAGGCTGCCAAGGGCAGCAACAGGAACCTGTCCAAGGCGAACCGGGCCACGGCGTATGCGGCCGGGCACGCGCTGCCGCCGCCGAGCAAGGGCGCACCGCACGGCTTCCCGGTGACCAGCCCCAAGTCCTGGGAGGACGCCCGCAGGGCGGTCGGCCGGGTCAAGTCACCGGCCCGGCGCGCTCAGCTGAAGGCGCTGCTGCGCCGCACTGCTGCCCAGTACGGCAAGACCAAGGCGCTGAAGGCGTCCTGGGCGGCAGCCAACACACTCCCCGGACTGGAGCTTGCCGTGCCTGCATCCCTGGCTGTGACCAGCCCCTACGACGTCATGATCACCCGGGCGCAGGACGGCAGCTCTGCAGTGATACGGCACCGCCGCGGCGGGGCTGAGATCGGGACGATCAAGAGCACCCCCGAGGGCTGGGTCGCGGTCGCTGGCGGGAAGGATCTGGCCCCGCACACCCGCCAGCGCGCCGCGCTTCTGGAGCTGATCGGGACGCACAACCGGGCCAGCGGGACGCCCTACCACCGGCCGACCGAGCCGCTGCAGCCTAAGCCCGAGCAGACCGAGCTGATGCGCCAGTACGGCATCCCCGCGATCCGCGCGATGGCCACGCCCTCGGCCGGTGCCGACGACGGACCCCGGGTCACCACGAACGGGCTGAGCCCCCGGGGCACGGCGATCTACAAGAAGCTGCGCAGCCGGAACTTCCCGCACGAGCGGGCGCACGCCTTCGCCCGGAGGGCGCAGAACAAGATCCGGGGGCGGGGCAAGTGAGCGTAGCGGTCCTGACCCCGTTCACCGGGGATGACGGGACACAGGCCAGCGGTCGCTGGCGGAAGAAACTGCTGCCCATCGGGGAGATCAACTACAAGGGCCGGGTGCTGAAGTTCACCCGCGACTACCTGGCCGGGCTGGTGGACTCCTTCCAGCGCCGTGCCTACGACCAGGTGCCGTTCCAGCTGGCTGATTCGGCCAACACGCACACGAATGATGTGGAGCGCACCGGGGGCCAGATCACCGACATGTCCCTGGAGCCAGACGGGCTCTGGATCGAGCTGCAGCCCACCGAGCGCGGCGCGCGGGTGCTGGCTGACAACCCCGGTGTCGGCGTGTCCGCCCGGATTGTCGAGCAGTACGAGCGCTCGGACGGCGAGCACTTTCCCCGCGCGGTGCAGCACGTGCTCTGCACGCTGGACCCCCGCATCCCCGGCATGGGCGGCTGGGAAGCCGTCGCAGCCTCCAACGATGCCGCAGAGATCACGATCGACCTCTCCGGCGAGCACTTCACAGGAACGGAGATCTCCATGCCGGAGCTGACTAAGGACCAGCAGGACAAGCTGGCCCAGCTGCTGGACCTGGACCCCGCCAAGCTGGCTGCGCTGGTGGCCAGCCAGGAGGGCGGCGGGATCAGCCCTGAGGCCGTCGCGGCGCTGGACGGTGACGCCGACGCCGACGACGCGGAGGCAGCCGAGGTGGCCAGGTGGATCGACGGGCTGACCGATGACCAGCTGGCCGAGCTGGAAGCCGAGCTGGAAGCCGAGGATGGCGAGCGCGAGCCCGAGCCCGCGGCGCTGTCTGGCGAGGACGCCTCCGCGGTGGAGCTGGCCCAGGCCACGGGTGACGAGGCGCTGCGGCAGCTGGCGATCGTCAACGGCCAGCTGGACAGCGAGCGGTGGCAGAACGAGCGCCGCAAGCTGGTGGCTGCGGGCACCCCGCCGTTCATCGCGGACCTGGCCCAGCCACTGCTGGAGGGCGCGGGCCACGTGGTGGACCTGGCCAACGGCAAGTCCGTGGACGCCGGGCTGATCGTCCGCAAGATCCTCACCGAGTTCCAGAAGCTCGGCCAGCAGCTCGGCCTCGGCATCGAGCTGGGCACCGAGGCGGACGAGCCGGAGGACACCACCGTCGAGGACTCCCGCAACGACGTGGTGACCCGGGCCAAGGCGCAGCTGTTTGGCATCCGCTCATGAGCCGCCAGGTGATCACCAAGACGGTGACGATCGCCGGGTCCGGCTATGCCAGCCCGGCCCGGCTGCTCGTGGCCGGGACGGTGGTCGAGCTGTCGGCTGCCGAGCAGGCCGCCGTCACTGGCGCAGGCGGCACGTTCCGCGCCACCAGTTACCGCGACCAGTGCGCGCTCAACTACGGCGTCACCAATTCAAGCGGCTAGGAGGCCAGCACAATGACCGCGGTTCTCCCGCACTACAAGGAAGGACCAGCCTCATACCAGGTCAGTGCGCTGATCTTCGGTGGCCAGCTGGTCGAGAACACGACGCAGACCGCGGGCACGACCGACCTGACGGTCAAGCCCTGCGTGGCCGCGTCGGTCCACTGCCTCGGGGTGGCAGGCAAGGACGGCAACGTGCTGTCTAGCCAGATCCCCCCGGCAACCAACACTTACGGCGAGCCCCAGCTGGACATCAGCGTGCTGGACGACTTCATCAGCGTCTATCACGGCCCGGTGGACATCTGGGTGTGGTACTCCGCTGCCTGCACGCCGGGGATCAAGCTGCTCTGCACCGCCAACGGCTGCGTCGGCCCGGCCGGTGCGGGGCCAGCGGCTGACCAGGTGGTCGGCATTTGCACTCATCCAGGCGGCGTAGCTGCCGCGCAGCTCACCCAGCAGATCGGCGGGCTAGGAGCCAGCAGCTTCTTCCTGGGCCGAGCCCGGATCTTCTGAAAGGAGCTGACCGATGCCGGTCGCAGCACGCGGGTACAGCGATGGCCCCAGAGTCACTGTCAACGAGCTGATCAAAGATCCGCTGACGATCCCGCAGCTGATCTTGGATCTGTCGCAGAACGAGTTCATCGTGGACTCCGTTCTGCGCAACGGCGGCAACACGCCGAGCGGCGCGGTGCGCTACAGCGAGAGCACGCCGCTGTACGCCGACGACTTCCCCGAGATCCGCGCCGAGTTCGCTGAGGTGCCGATCGTCCCGACGTCCATCGGCGTCCCCCGCGTGGTGTTCAGCCACGAGCGGGCCATGGCGATCATGGTCAGCGACGAAATGCGCCGCCGTCAGGTTGTCGATCCGGTAACCAGGCAGCTACTCCAAGTCAAAAACACGATGGTCTATTCGTGGAACACGGCTTTCTACAGCGCCGTGGTGGCGAATGCGTCCATTCAGACATTGGCGGTGGCAAACACCTGGGCATCGGCGGCAGCGACCATTCGTGCCGACCTCGCGCAAGCCTGCTACCTGGTGGAGAACGCCTCAACAACGGCTCCATCCGGGCTGACACAATGGCTCAGCTTCGAGGCCGATACCTTGATCATCAACCACGGGACAAAGAACACGCTTTTGCAGAGCAATACGTTTGCTGCCCCTTATGTGGGTGACATCGCGTCCGAGAACTTGCTGTACACGGGCGTGCTGCCACAGAAGATCTTGAACCTCGACGTCATGGTCAGCCGCCAGGTGCCCGCGGGCAACGCGATCGTCATGCAGCGCCAGCGGTGCGGCTTCTACTCCGACGAGCTGCCCTACACGGCCGGTCCGCTGTACCGCGACGAGCCCCGCAAGACGTGGCGCAGCGACACCCAGCGGGCCAGCGCGCTCGGGCTCGACCAGCCACTGGCCATCGTCCTGCTCTCGGGAGTCTGATGTCTGCCTACCAAGCCCTCGTCAACCTGTCCGTGCCGCGCAAGGGCGACCCGGGCAAGGAAACCGACCTGGTGATGGCCGGGGAGACGGTGGACCTGACCGACGACGTGGCCGACCTGTTCCGGCCGCCGAATCGGGCCATGGCCATGATCCGCCCGGCTGCAGAGGCTGACCCGCTCCCGAAGATCCACCCCCGGCAGCTCTCAGGGATCAAGGTCAACCCGCGCACCGGAAAGCTGATCGGCGTCCCGGGTCCGGGCGCGGATGCCCGTGCCGACCCGGAGGGCAGCTCGCAGGTGATCATCACCGAGCCCCCGGAGGCGAACGAGCCGCAGCTGGACAGCGAGAATCGGCTGCCCGTGGACGCGGTGGACATCCAGCCGAACCGCGGCAGCCGCCGAGCCCCAGCACGGGCGGGGGCGAAGTGAGCCATGGCCGTAGCCGTCCCGACTGCGATCCGGCTGAGCTGCCCGCGCTGCCGGACACTGCGGGTGTTCGGGGCGATCGACGGGGCCACGACATTCCGGTGCTCGGCGTGTGAGTGGTACTACACGCTGTCCGCAGCCGCACCGACTGGCACCTCGAACGCGGTGCTGGCGGCCGGGGGGACGGCGATCGGGGTGGCCTCCGGTGGCGCATCCTTCACCAACGGGATGATCCTGCTTTACGACACCGGCCAGCTCACCGAGGTTCTCACGGTCAACGGCTCAGCCACGGCCACCTCGATCCCCGTGACCGCCGCTTCCCGCGGGCACAGCTCCGCGGCCACGTTCGGCCAGCTGGCTATCGCCCCGCGCGACAGCGGCATCGGCGTGGGCGATGCGGTGATACCGGCCCCGGGCTGGGGGTTCTGATGGCCATCAACCGCTACGTGGTCACGACCGCCGTCGTTGTGTCCCCCGGTGCCGCGGCAACCGTTGTGGCTGGCGAGCCCGGCACCGGGGGACCGGCCGGGTTCGGCGGCGCACCGACCACGGGCGGGCCGCTGATGCCGCTCACGCTGAAGCCCAACCAGGTGATCATGCTCGACCCGGCTGGCCCGCTGTACACCGCGATCGGCGCGGGCAACCTGCGGGCCTGGGTGGACGGCCAGGACACCGTGGGCCACGCCGGGCTTACCAACTAGGAGGTAGGGACGTGGCAGCCAACCCCCGCATGGTGATCGCCAACGCGGACGTGCCGTGGGACGGCGGGGTGTTCCACGCCAAGGCGGGCACCGTGGTGGACATCCCCGCGGGCCACCCGCTGGAGGCTGCCTACGGCGGTGTGACCAACCTGCTGCAGCTCGACACCGCCAGCCAGCAGGCGGTGTCAGCGGGGAGCGGGCCTGGGTGACGACGCCGACCGCGGCTCTCTACGCCGATGTCTCTGACCTGCGCCTGGTGCTGGACAGCACCGACGCGGGCACGGGCACGGCTGCCCAGCTGCCAGATGACCAGCTGACTCTCGCGCTGCAGGAAGCCAGCGACCGGGTGAGCCTGTACACCGGCTCGGTCTACGACCCGGCCAGCGTGCCCAGCATCATCCGCAGCCTGACCCTCGACCTGGCCGCCTGGTGGGCATGGACCTACTACAGCAAGTCCAAGGAAATGGGTCCGAACCACCCGGTGGTGCTGCGGTACACCGAGGCCAAGAACGTGCTGGAGTCCATCCGCAAGGGCGAGATCTCCATCGACGTCGGCGGGGTCGAGGCCGCCGCGACTGCCCATGTGATCAACACGATCCCCAACATCTTCAGCCCCGAGGACAGCAACACCCGCTATGACCGCAGCACTGGCTACCTGGCCGTGGACACGCCACCGGACTCTGGCCCCGGCCGCCGTTCCCTGCTGGATCAGTGGGGGCCGTACTGATGCCCGGCACCGCCGCGCTGCGGCTGCGCGAGCTGCTGGACCGCACGCACAGCGGGACCGGCCTGCTGGAGGGCTCGGTCACCGTGGATCAGGTCTATGCCCACTACCAGCATGAGCGGCTGGACCTGCATCACCCGCGCGGCGGTGAGGCGAAGTACCTGGAGCGACCGCTGTTCGAGCACTTCGCCAGCTACCTCACTGCCATCGCCGCTGGCTACCTCGATGACGGCGGCGAGCGGGCGATGTCCCGCTCGATGGAGCACCTGTCCGACCAGGCCGAGCTGCGTGCGCCGTGGGAGTTCGGTGACCTGATGCACTCCGGCCATCCGCAGGTCACCCGGGGGATGCGCGACGTTTATGACCGGCCGCCGAAGCGGCACCGGCTGACGAAGCCCGAGCTGCAGCTGAAGGCCACCTGGCGGCTGGACCGGCCGGACATGCGCAACCTCAAAGGCTGGATCTACTGGCACTGCACGGTGAGGGGCCGGATGGGCCTGCCGCCGCCGAGGCGGTCGTCATGACCGCGCAGACAAAAGTGATCATCGACTTCATCACAGGGCTCGGGTGGGATGACCGCCAGGAGCTGGGCTACCCGCTGTTCCCCGGCCCGTATGTCCCCGACGAGCCCGATCGCTGTGTCGTGGTCACCGGGGGCAGCGGGCCGGGCTACCTCACCGAAGAGCCCGCCACGGACGGCTCGAACTTCCAGGCCCGCATCCGGGGGCCGCAGGAGTCACCGTTCGAGGCCGAAGAGGTGGCCCAGCTGCTCGACGCGCTGATCCTGGGTGCCCGCTTCCCGGTGCAGGTGGACGGGACGTGGATCGTCCACTGCTCGCGCATCGGCTCCGGCCCGACCCCGCTGCCCTGGAACCCGGCTGACCGGCGCACCGAGCTGACCAGCAACTACCTGATCGTGACGGGAGTCTGACATGGCCACTGGACCGCGGGTCACGTTGCAGCCGATCCCCTTCAACCTCGGTGCGCCCGGGGCCACCTACATTGTCGCCACCACGCCCGGCTACGACCTCGGCTCGCCATCCGCGATCACTGCCTGGAGCACCACGCTCGGCGTGATGATCCCCAACCCGTCCGGCAACGTCATCCTCGGCTATGCCTGCGGAGCCACGCTAGGCGGCACCTGCCAGGTGCTGGTCGGGGACGTGGTGGATGGCACGGTGCTGCCTGCCACCCAGCGCCAGTACACGATCGCCGCCAACAGCCAGGGCTGGCTCGGCCCGTGGTCCCCGCAGACCGTCAACCAGCAGGCCCCGACCGCCGTGACCTATGCCGGGGCGATCAACACCCAGGCCCTGACCGCCGCGGCGCAGGGCTGCGTGGTCATCGACTTCACCACGACCACCACGCTGGCCGTCCGCGCCTACTCCCTGATTCCGGTCCTGCCGTAGGAGGCCAGCAATGACCGAGCCCGCACAGCCCGCCAAGGCCGCCGCGGCACCCAGCAAGCCCGCCACCGGCCCGCTGTCCGCGGCCGAGCAGGACCAGCTCACCACGCTGCAGGCTCGCCAGGCTGCTGCCGCCGTGGCCGCTGGCGAGGCGGTCGTGATGAAGGTCGGGGGCGGCCACGAGTCCATCACCTACGGCGGCGTGACCGTCACCACCGAGCCCACCACCGTGCCCGCAGGCATGGCCGCCGCCCTGGTCGAGGCGGCGGCTGATGCGGGCGTGACGATCACCCAGGAGAGCTGACATGGCCGGTCCGCCACTCGTCTACACCCCGCCGTCCTACACGACGACAAATGTCTTGTACGGAGTAGGAATACTGTTCACCGCCATCCCGGGCACCGCGCTGCCCAGCGATCAGAACCTGGGCGTGGCATCGGCCTGGACCGCGCTGGGCTGGGCGTATGTCGGCGCGACCGAGGCGGGCGTGACCGTCACGTTCAACCCCTCGACCCAGGACATCAATGTCGAGGAACAGCCGACGCCCGTCGCGGTGATCGTCAACACGGCCACGCTGCAGATCACCTGCTCGCTGTCAGAAGAGACGCTGACCAACGTCAATCTCGCCTGGGGCAACGGGGGCAGCGTGGCGGTGACCCCGGCCGGGGCAGGCCAGCCGGGCAAGTCGGTGCTCACGCTCTCCACCAACTTCGCCTCGATGGCCTGCGCGGTGATCGGCAAGAACCAGTCCGGCTTCGCCCGGGTGCTGTCGGTCCCGTCCGTCATGAGCGCGGGCCAGGTGCAGACCGCCTACCGCAGGGCTGCCCAGCAGCGGCTGTACCCGCTCACGCTCAATGCTGTCTGCCCGTTCAGCCAGATCACCTGGACCGACCTGACCGCCATTGCCACCAGCTAGGGAGCTGCCCATGCCGTCGTTCGATGCCGGGGCCGTTGTCGAGGCGCTCACATGGGATTTTCACGGGGCCGGAGTCAAGGCGAAGGGCACCATTCCCGAGCCGACCGACCGGGCGATCGGGGACTTCCTCGACGGCCTGCGCAAGCTGTACACCGAGGCGCAGGGCACCGCGAGCATGCCCGAGAACGCCACGCCCGATCAGATGCTCGAAGCCCTCTCGTCCCTGACCGGCGACAAGTTCGTCAAGTTCATGGCCGACACCGCGCAGCTGTTCGCAGACCTGTGCGGCGGCAGGCCATCCCAGGAGCAGCTGCTCGGGCTCCCGATGCGCGTGCGCGTGGCGTTCTACAGCTGGCTGCAGTCCGAGGTGGTGTCCCCGGAAGCCGGACCCGGCGCTGGAACAGCGGTAGTGAGATCGCTGCCTACCGCCAGCGCCGGATAGAGCTGTTCATCGCCCGGCGCTACTTCCAGCTCAGCCCGGACGAGTGGGACGCGCTGCCGTGGGACATTCACCGCGCCTACCTGGACGGCCTGCAAGAGGACGGCACGCTGACCCGCGAAGAGGGCGAGGCGATGCCGAGCGCAGCTGAGGGCGGGCCGCAGCAGCGCACCGCGCAGACCGCTACCGACGTGATCTCGCTCAGTGACATGCGCGCCGAGCTGGAGCAACGGAAGCGGGGGGAGGTGACCTGATTGACATTCGATGCCGGGACGATCATCGCCCGGATGGATCTTGATGACGACGAGTTCGACCGCAAGATGCGCGCCGACGTCGAGCGCATCGAGGCGTTCGAGCGTAAAGAGCACGAGATCAGGCTCACCCCCCGGATAGACCAGCACGCCGAGCAGGAAGTCCGCCGCAGCTTCGAGCGGATGGACCGGCAGGCCACGGCGGACGCGCACCGCCGCGGCGGGGTGTTCAGCATGCTGGGCGGCCTGTTCGGCGGCGGTGGCGGTGGCCGCGGTGGCGGTCCCGGCATCCTGGGCGGGCTGGCGGGGGCGGCCGGGCCGGGGCTGAACACGGGGCTGGCTTCCCGGCTGGTCAGCACCCGGACCGCGCTGATTGCGGGCGGCGGCGGCATTGGCCTGGGCGCGCTCCCCGCGCTGGCCGCACCGCTGCTGGCGGGTGGCGTGGGCGCGGCGGGGGTTGGCGTGGCCGCGCTGGGCGCGCACCTGCTGATCGGGTCCAAGCAGAAGCCCGGAGAGCTATATCAGCCTGCCCAGCAGGCCATGAAGCAGATCCAGAAGGCGTTCCAGCAGGACGCCGAGCCGCTGGTCGCGCCGCTGAAGCGGGCCTTCCGCGAGATCCCGCAGCTGCTGCACTCGCTGGCCCCCGCCTTCCACCAGCTCTTCGCCGGGGCGGCCACGCTGATCCAGCCCGTCCTGCACGGGCTGCATGACCTGGCCATCCAGGTGCTCCCGCTGCTGGGCAAGGCGTTCCGGGCGGTCGCTCCGCTGCTCCAGCCGCTGCTGGGCTGGCTGGGCCAGGCGCTTGGCGGGATCTTGCGCGGGGCCATCCCGCTGCTGCACGCGGCAGCGCCCGCGGTGGCTGCGTTTGGTAAGGTTCTTGCTACTCTCGGTAGTGGGATCGGCGGGCTGCTCCGCAACATGGCCCCCGCGATCAAGGCCAGCTCGATCATCTTCAAGGGGCTGGGCGATCTTCTCGGGGCCATCTTCCCGATCGTCGGCAAGCTGGCCTCGGCCTTCGCCCGCAATCTCGCGCCCGTGTTCACCCAGCTCGTCGGCGTGGTCCGCCAGCTCCTGCCGTTCCTGCGGCCCATCGGTGACCTGTTCGCCAAGCTCGCGGGTGCCGTGCTCCGTGATCTTGTCGCGCTGCTCCGGCCGCTGGCCCAGCTGCTGGTCCGCATCGCGCCGTCCTTCGACACCCTGGCCAAGGCCCTCGGGCAGGCGTTCGACGTACTCGAAAACAGTGGCGTATTCGGCGTGCTAGCTGGTGCGCTGGAGCGGATGGTCGGCCCGCTGTCCAAGCTCGTCAACGATCTTGTCGATAAGCTCGCGCCCTACCTGCCGCAGATCATCCAGGGCTTCGCTGACTTCCTCAACATCATGGTCACGCTGGCCGCGGCCGGGCTCACCGGAGTGGTCAACGCCCTCGACTGGATGGTCAACAACATCCCCGGGCTGATCCCGATCATCCTGGCCACTGTCGGGGCCTGGAAGGCATACCAGGTGGTCAGCGGCATCATCACCGGGGTCAAGAACGCGGTCAAGCTGCTGACCGCCGAGGAAACGATCAACAAGATCAAGTCGGTGGCCGACATCACCGTCAAGATCGCCAAGGTCATCTGGAGCACCGCGGTGATGGTGGCGCAGTACGCCATCCAGGCTGCTGCGGCCACGGCGGCCTTCATCGCGGAGAACGCGGCCACCCTCGGCATCATCGCCGGGATCGCCCTGCTGATCGGGGCGATCATCTTCCTGGCCACGCACTGGAAGCAGGTCTGGCACGTCATCGTCACGGTGGCCAAGGACGTCTGGGACTTCCTGACCCACGGCTGGGGCCAGTTCCTGATCCCGGGGCTCTACCTGATCCGCAAGGTGGTCGAGTTCGTCCGCGATCACTGGAAACAGGCGTGGGACGACATCACGGGCGTGGCGAAGGCGTTCTGGCACTACATCTGGGATGACTTCGGGGCCAAGATCCTCAACTTCTTCACCAGCACCCTGCCCAACGCCTTCCGCGATGCGGTCAAGTTCATCGGCCAGCACTGGGACGACATCAAGAAGATCATCACCGCGCCGGTCAAGTTCCTGGTGGACAACGTGCTCGACGGGCTGATCCGGGTGTTCGACTGGATCACCTCCAAGGTCGGCCTGGGCAAGCCGATCAGGGAGGTTCACCCGTTCGGGCTGCGCACGGGCGGGCACATCCCCGGCTACGGCGGCGGGGACCGGCACCTGGCGCTGCTGGAGGGCGGCGAGGCGGTCGTCAGCAAGGAGACGACCCGGGCGCACGCATCCGAGCTGGCGGCCTGGGGCGTGCCCGGCTTCCAGCAGGGCGGGCCGGTCGGCGGCACGTCGCGGCTCAGGTCGCTGGAGCGGGCCAGCCACCGCTCCGGGGGCTGGCTCGGGGACGCGGCCAACGTGGCCACCGGCTTCATCGGCAGTGTGATCCACAAGGCCGGGGACGTCGCCAAGATCACCGCCGCGATCTTCAGCGGCAACATGACCGCGCTGACCAATGCCATCACCGACATGCTCGGGGCCAAGGTCAGCGGGGCAGTCGGCGTGATGGGCCAGATCGTCACCGCCCTCCCCAAGACCTTGATCCACAACATCGCCCGGTACTTCATCGGCCAGGGCGCGGGCAGCAACAGCGCGATCGTCAAGTTCGCGGAGTCCTTCATCGGCAAGGTGCCCTACGTCTGGGGCGGCACGACCCCGCAGGGCTGGGACTGCTCCGGGTTCGTGAAGTACGTCTACAACCACTTCGGCTACCAGCCGCCGCGCACCGCCGCCCAGCAGTTCGGCTGGGTCCAGCGGACCGGGCGGCCGACCCCGGGCGGGCTGGCGTTCTTCGCGGGCGCGGACGGCACCGCAGCCGTCCCCGGGCACGTCGGCATCCCGATCAGCGCGACCCACATGGTCAACGCCTACACGACCGGGACCAACACGATCATCAGCCCGATCCGCGGCTCGGCCGGGGCGATCTCCGGGTACGGCGTCCCGCCAGGCGGCTTCCGCCGCGCCCTCGGGGCGGGCTCGGGCAACTGGACCCTCGGCGGGCTGGAGCGGCTGTGGATGTCGGCGGGCGGGCCAGCACGGGCCGCGCACATAGCCGCCGCGATAGCCCTGGCCGAGAGCGGCGGGAACCCACGGGCGCGCAACCCCTCAGGTGCATCGGGCCTGTGGCAGATCCTGGGCCAGGTGTTCCCCGGCAACATCTTCAATCCCTTCATCAACGCCCGTAACGCGGTGCGCAAGTATTACCAGGCGTGGGGCTTCAGCCCGTGGGTGACCTGGACGTCCGGGGCTTACCGCCAGTACATGGACAACGGGGGCTGGCTGCAGCCGGGCGTCACGCTCAATAACACGCGCCAGCCTGAGGCGGTCCTCAATCCCGAGCAGAGCGCGGCGTTCCTGCGGCTCGCGGAGACGGCGGGCCGCGGCGGGCTGGAAGCCAAGCTGGAGCGCCTCATCAAGGCGGTCGAGCAGAACGCCGCGCAGACCGCGGACGGGCTGGCTGCCGTGCTCAACGGCTCGGCCCGCAAGGCCATCTACTCCGCTGCCTACCAGGTGAGGTGAGCGGTGTCTGACTCCCTGGTGCTCGGCATGATCGAGGTGCTGTCCGGTGGCGTGCCGTGCGGGCTGCCGCAGTGCCCCAACGCGATCTTCCGGCTCGGCACCGGCTTCTCCCTGTCCGCGCCGCAGTGGACGTCCGACAAGGTGGCCGGGCTGCTGCTGGACGGGGAGCAGATCACCAACCTGCGGGCATCCAACCGGCAGCCAGTCATCCCGGTCACGATCCTGGTGCCCTCAACCGGCGACATCATGGCCGACCGGACCACCCTGGCCACGGCCCGCGAGATCTTGCTGATGACCTGCTCGCAGGAGAACTGGCAGCTCACCTGGACTCGTGACGGCGGTGACCCGCTGGTGTTCGACTGCCAGGGCGTCAGCTCGACGGTGGTCGCCTACAGCCAGCCGCTGGACTGGGGCCTGGTGTCCCTGGTCGAGATCAGCTGTGAGGCGTTCCCGTTCGGGCACAGCGAGGACCAGGAGGCCATCGCGCTCACCAGCCCGAGCACGATGTGGGACTTGCCCCCGGCCCCGGTCACCCTGGACGACTACAACACCGCCTCGAACTACCTGCAGGGCAACTGGGTCTACTCGACCTGGGACACCACGACATTCGACAACGGGATCTCCACCTGGCTCGATGTCAGCGGCCACGCCACTATTGCCCGCACCACCGCTCAGGCTCACTCTGGCACGGGGTCGCTGGCGGTCACCTGCTCGGTGGCCGGGAGCATGAGCGTGGCGCACAACGCGGGCGCGAATGCCACGGGCGGGCAGTTCCTGCCGGTCAACCCGGGCGACACGGTGACTGTGCGCGGGTGGTGGCGCGCGGCGGCAACGCCTCGCTCGGTCAACATCGGGGCTGACTTTTACAACAACAACGGGGTGCAGGTCGGGGGCACGCTGCGCGGGTCGAACGTCACCGACTCAACGTCAGCGTGGACGCAGGTCACTGCCAGCCTGACCGCGCCAGCGAACGCGGCCTACTGCCGGGCTAACGCTGAGTGCCAGTCTCCCGTGCTCAACGAAGTCCACTACCTGGATGACGTGTGGCTGGACGGCGGCGCGATCGAGTCGGCGGTCGGCAGCCAGCAGTGGACGCAGAGCACCGTCGTCGCCTCCGGCACCCGCAGCGCCCGGTGGTCCCGGGCCTGGCACAGCGCGCCCACCTACGACTCCCCGACGATTGCCTCGTCCAACATCACTGGCCGGACCAAGTTCACCGTGTTCGTCGGGCTGGCCACGACGGTCAGCCAGTGGAGCACCTGGCACCGGGGCACCGTGCATTTCTCGGTCACCCTGTATGACGCCAGCGGCAACTCGATCACCGGCCGGGCCAGGCGGCACTGCTACGCCAGCGCCCTGTCCACCGCGCCGCACTGGCAGCTGGTCACGATCCCGATCCCGCAGGTGGCCTCCGGCTTTGACTACACGACAGTCAGCCGCTACGCGCTGACCGCGTGGAACAAGGTGGACCCGGGCGGCGGGCTGGTGCTCCAGTCCGGGGCGTTTTTCAACCTGCCGCAGGCGGTGGCCACCTCGACCGCCAACAACCTGACCCGCGGCGCGCTGCACACCCTGCCGGGCATCATCGGCTCGGCCCGGGGGCCGCTGGGCATCCAGTGCCAGCCCGGCCCGTCCTCGATCGCCTCAACCGCCGTGTTCACCACGGTGGGCAACAACAACTGGCTGTGCCCGGCCGGGGTCACCCTGGTGTCCAAGGCCGAGGCGTGGGGAGGTGGCGGGGGCGGCGCGGGCTCGGGCGGGCTCAACAACAACAGCAACGCCGGGGGCGGCGGGGGCGGCGGGGGCGAGTACGCCCAGGAGATCAACATGCCCGTCACGGCGGGCAACACCTATGTGGCGGTGGTCGGCGCGGCCGGGACGCATGGCGCGATCAACAACCAGGGCAACAACGCGGGCGACTCCACCTTCACCGCCGCGTCGGGGCCAGTGCTGCGCGCTCATGGCGGCAACGGCGGGGCCACCGTCCCGTCCAATGTCCGGGGCGGCGGCGGCTCCGGGTCCACCAACTACATCCACTACTCAGGCGGTGATGGCCGCCCGGACAACAACTACGGGGAAACCTTCGGCGGCGGCGGCGGCGGCTCTGGCGGGCCGACTGGCGCGGGCAACGACGGCGGACACCCGGGCGGGGCCAGCGCGGTCTACCTTGGCGGGCCGGGCGGCGATGGCGGCTGGTCGGACCCGGCCAAGTACAACACCGGCCGAGCCCCGAGCGTCGGGCCGGGCGGCGGCGGCGGCGGCGGCGCGTACCGCAACGACAACACCAACTCCGGTGGCGGGGACGGCGCATCTGGCCAGGTCAAGCTGACCTACGGCGCGTCGGGGATCATCCCGCTGGTGTCGCTGCTCGCGCACATGCCCGACCCCGAGCAGCCCGCGGCGCTGTCCCCGATCGTCGCGGTCGGCAACGGCGCAGACACGCCCAACGGCGCGACCGAGTACACGGTGCCCGTGGTCGGCGGGCTGGCAGCCAGGTTCGACGGCAGCTACACGGTGTTCCTGATCGGCTCGGGCACCTGGGGCTCGCCCACGGTCAGCCGCACCGTGACCGTGCAGATCCGCCAGTACCCCTACAGCGGTGGCACGGCGATCACCACCACGCTGAGCAGGACGTTCACGCCCTCGACCGACATCGTGAACGGCTACGTGGACATGGGCCAGATCACGCTCCCGCTGGCCGAGATCGCCACCGGCAACATCACGGCGGCTTACTTCACCCTGACGGTGACCAGCGGCCAGACGGCCGACCGCTACCTCGATGTCGTGTTCCTCGACACCCAAGGCCAGACGGTGCTGATCAACACCACGGGCACTGGCTGGAACAACATCTGGATTGACGCGCAGGACCGCGAGCACGACCTGGGCGGGGTCTACGGCTCGGACGCCGACCGGGACCGGGCCTACTCGCTGACCAGCTGGGTTGACCGCTGGCCGGGTGGCGCGTTCATGGTCCGCCCGGACACCCACAACCGGCTGCTGCTGTACGCCCAGCAGGGCTGCCCGGCCGCCACGCTGACCTACCTGCCGCACTACCTGGTGGACCGGGTATGACCAGCGAGAAGGCGTATGACGTCAGCCAGCGGATGGACGCGCACATAGCCGCGCACCTGGCCACCGTGCCGGGCACCTCACCGGGGCTGGGCACCTCGATGACCACCTGCATGTCTGTCGTGCTGCCCACCACCGATGTCTACGTGGTGCAGGGCGCGCTGCTGATCAACGCCCAGTCCTCCGGCGGCACGCTGTCCTACCGGGCCAACCCGGCCGGGGGGCTGGCCGCCGCTGCCTCGCGGATCGCCTGGGCCGAGCTGAATGGCACCAGCGTCGGCGTGGTGGCCATGAACGGGATCGGCAACACGATCACCGGCTCGACCATCGGCGGCGGCCTGGCCGACCGGCTGGTGTGGTTCACCGGCACGGTGCAGCCCGCCACGCCCGGCACCCTCAACATCCAGGCGGCGCTGTCGTCGGGGTCGGCAACCGCCTACTCCGTCGGCAGCCACGTGGACGCCTGGAAGATCACCTGAACGGAGCATGATCATGACCGCAGGGCAGCAGCCCACCATAGAGCAGGTCAACGGGCAGCTAACCGCCGCCGCGCTCCAGTTGCACCTGCTGATGAACCGGATCACCGACCTGCACCTCCAGTTCAGCGTGAAGCTCGGCGCGGCCGGGCTGCAAGCTCTCGGCACGAGCGCTGCTGATGCTGCCGACATCGTGGCGCACTGGGACACCCTCGGCACGGTGGCCGACATCTACTTCGGCCGGGCACCGCAGCCCTCCGCCTACCCGTTTGATGACGCGCTCGCTGACGTGCGCGGGGGGCAGGCCGACTGATGCGCCCTGGCCTGACCACGCTGGTGACCTACCGGGCTGACGGATCGCAGGCCCGGTCGCTGGCGCAGCTCGGCCACCTGACGCCTGCGGTCTACAGCTACGTCATCCCCGGAGGCTGTGACGCGCTGACATCCAGCTTCAGCAAGCCGCCCCGCTACCGCACCGACGCCCTGGACCCGGGACGGCTGCTGCGCGCCTACCGCGGCGGCGCGGTGGTGTGGTCGGGGATCTTGGACGAGCCCTCGCCCAGTGACGCCGGGTGGTCGATCAGCGCGCACGGCGCAGGCAGCTACGGCAACGACTGGCGGGCCATCTGGACCGGCAGCTTCGGGACGTCCACCGTCGATCAGGTCGTGAACAACGCGATCAGCCGGGGCCTGAAATGGGTGAACCCGGGCATCGGCAGCCCGGCCGGGATGTGGGTCGGGCAGTCGTTTGACAGCGGCAGCCAGACGGTCACCGACGTGCTCAACAACGCCTGCAGCAAGGGCGGGCTGACCTGGACGGTCAACACCGACGACAGCGGGAACAACGTGCTGAACGTGGTGCCCCGGCCCTCGGCCGCCAACCGGCTGCTGATCGTCGGCACGCCGCTGGCCCGCAGCGCCGCGCTCGGCCCGACCACGCTGTACGTCCGCTACCAGTCAACCGGCGACTCTGGCAAGACGCCCGCTGCCTACGCGCTGACCAGCGTGACCACAAGCGCCCGCGAGCAGGCTGGCTACCGGGTCGAGGACTACATGGACCTGTCCAGCGCCGGGCAGCAGACCGCGACCCAGGCGCAGGCCCCGGCCTCGGCGGTGCTGCAGAAGTTCCAGCGGGTGGCGTTCACCGATGCGGTCACCGTGGGCCACGGCGGGCTGCGCAACCTCGGCGGCACCGCCTGTGACCCGGGCAGCTACCTGGACGGCAACATGACCGCGATGGTCTGCAAGCTCCTGCTGGCCGACTACACGCCCGTGGGCGACACGATCACCGGAGCGCCGAGCATCCTGGTCGGCTCCTACTCCTGGGACGACGGCGCGGTGCAGGCCACGATCACCCCGTCCGATTCGATCCGGCACGACTTCTCCAGCCTCATGCAGATGATCGCGGACACCCGCCCGCACCGCACCCGCCCGACGCACCGGCATCACAAGGCCATTCACCACTAGAGAGGGAAAGATCCATGAACCCACGCATCAACGGCGCGGCCGACCGGCTGACCGTGGGGGCGCTCGCCCCGCACGGCGATGCCGGTGGCGTCCGCACTGCCTTCCGCGTGCAGCGGTGGGACGCCGAGCAGACCGCCTGGGTCGGCCGCCAGGTCAAGGAGGGTGGCACCCGCTACGGGCACGTCCGCCAGCTCACCCCGGGCGTGTTCGCCCACTTCGGTGTCGCGGCTTACGCCGACACCACCGACCCCGACTGCAACATGATCTTGCAGGCGGGCTGGGTGGCGCTGCTCGGCGGCATCGCGGGCACCTCGATCACCACGAAGTGGTCGGGCACGGTCGGCCGGATCGGGGTCGGTGACAGCGCGACCGCCGCGGCCTACGCGCAGACCGACCTGCAGGCCAGCACGAACAAGTATTACCAGCTGGTCAGCGGGGCACCGACGATCGCCACTGGCAGCAGCCCGGCCACGCTGACGTTCACCAGCGTGTTCGGCACTGGCAACGCCAACTACGCCTGGCAGGAGTTCGTCTGCGACGAGGGCACTGCATCCAACACCGGCCCGGTGGTGGCGGTCTGCCTCAACCGCGGGGTCAGCGCGCAGGGCACCAAGGCGTCCGGCCAGACCTGGACCGCCACGGCCACGATTTCGTTCGGCTACCCGAGCGGGTCCGGCACGGTGAGCTGAGCCATGCCTGTCGGCATCGGGCAGCTTCTCAACTGGGGCTCGCCGTGGCAGACCGCTGCGGGCACCGTGCTGAACACGGCCACCACGGCGACGATCAGCCCGCAGGCACCCGGCCCGCAGGACTTCCCGGTGGCCACCGCCTACCTGTACTACGGGTCCACCCTGCGGATCACCGCCTCGGGCATCCTCACCACCACGGCCACGTCCACCACGGCCACGATCTTCGCCACGGCCGGGTCCGGGCCGACGACGCTGTGTACCCCGGTCGGGCTCACGACCGGCACGACGGTGATCACCGGCATCCAGTGGCTGTGGGAGAGCTACCACACGATCATCCAGGCGGGGGCCAGCACCGGGAACACGATCAGCAGCTTCGGCAAGCTGAGCCTGTTCAACTCCGGCGCGGGCCTGCCCGCCAACCCGATCGCCCTCACCGCTACGCCGGGCATGGCGCTGGCCGCGCCCAACTCAGCGGGTGACACCGTGGCGGCGGTCAGCACTGCTGTGGCGATGCCGATCATGCTGCGCGGCACCCTCGCCGGGGCCAACGCCACCATCCAGTGCAACCGGTTCCTGGTGGAGCACCTGTACGCATAACGGGAGGCGGCCGGGCCTAGCGGAGGGAGGCTGACGTGCCGGTCCCTATCGCGGTGGTGCCCCGCCTCCCCGGGCGGCGGCTCCCGGCCGCGCCGGACGCCAGCTTCCCCGGGCTCGGCTCCGGCCCCGCGCCCTACCTGTTCGGGCAGGGCCTGGTCACTGGCACCTCCGGCAGCCGCGTCTACCCGGTCAGTGCCACCACTGACGCGGGCGACACGCTGCTGGTGGCCACGCAGGTCAACAACACCACCTGCATCCCCTCCGCTTGCACCGACTCACAGGGCAACGTCTACACACTGGACGCGCAAGTCACCTCGCCCGGCCCGCAGATGGAGTTCTTCCGGTCAGCCGGGGCCACGGGCGGCCCTGGCGGCGGCCCCACCGTGCCGCTGACCCTCGCAGACACGATCACGATCACCACCAACGCGGTTAGCGGCAACGTCAACCTGAACGGCACCTGCGTGCCGGGCGCTGGCCCGCTGGATGTCGCCTCGGGCATCACCTCGTCCACCAGCGCGATCAGCAACACGCACTCGATCACCCCGACCGCTGATTACGAGCTTGTCGTGGTCATGGGCGTGTCCCAGTTCGGCCCCGGCAGCATGTGGCTGGACGGGTCCAGCCCTTACACGCTGGTCTACAACGCGATCGGCGCTACCTCGGCGTTCGTGTGGTCCGCCTACGACCAGCTAGGCGCGGGCAGCGCCGGGCAAGCCAGCACCTGCGTGCAGCACGTGTCCGGCACGCCGGGCACGCTGCGGTCCTACGCCTGGGCGTTCCAGCCGCTGCCGGTGGCCCTGGCTGACGCCGCAGGAGCGGCGGACGCGCTGTCGGTGGCTGCCAGCGGCACGGGCGTGCCGTACCAGGCCGGGTCCGGGCTGACAACCGGCTCGGGCACCTCGCGGACCGCCACAGTCACCCAGGCCACCGCGGCCGGTGACACCCTGCTGGCTCTGATCACCACGCAGAACACCTCGTGCGGGATCAATGCGCTTGCCGACTCCAAGGGCAATGTCTGGATACTGGACACCCAGGCCCAGGTGACGGTCCCGATGACCACCTTCTGGCGGTGCCCCGGCGCGACCGGTGGGCCGGGCGGCGGGCAGACCGCCGCGCTCACCACATCGGACACCCTCACCGCCACCTCGGACGCGGCCACCGGCAACGTGGAGATCCAGCTGATCTGCGTGCCCGGGGCCGGGCCGCTGGACGTCAAGAACAGCACCCCGGCCAACGCCAGCTCCGCATCCCCGGCAGCCAGCATCACGCCCACCGTCAACGGCGACATCTGCATCGTGCTGCTGGCCGACGCCTTCGGCGGCGGGGCACCCACCGCGGTGTCCTCGCCGTACCAGCTGGTCAGCACCTATCAGACCGGGGTCAACCCGTTCAACAATGCCTACTGGCAGCAGCAGGCCGCGGGCTCGGGCGCGGGCACGCCGCAGGCGTTCAGCGCAACGATCGTGTCCGCCCGGTGGGCTGCGGTCCAGTACAGCTTCCAGCCGCCGCCTTCCGTCACGCCGGTCAGCGTGGCCGACGCCGGGGGCGCAGCCGACCAGCTCAGCGCTGGCGCTACCGTCCCAGTGGCAGATCCTGGGGCCGCCGCCGACCAGCAGGCCATCCAGGCTGCTGTCCCGCTGCCAGATGCGGCGGGAGCTGCGGACGCTCTTTCGGTGACCGCTGCCGCGCCGCTTGCGGACCGCGGCGCGGCTGCCGACACCTCCGCGGTGGCTGCCAGCGCTGGACTAGCGGACAGCGCTGGCGGCACGGAGTCGGCAGCCGCGAGTGCGAGCGTACCGCTGGCCGAGGCAGGCGGGGCGGCGGATGCGCTCTCGGTGGGCGGGGCGGCGTCGATCTCGCTGGCGGATGCGGGCGGGGCTGCCGACGCGCTGGCCGTCACCGCCGCGGTGCCGCTTCCCGAGTCGGCGGCTGCAACCGAGTCCGCCGCAGTGGCGGCCAGCGTGGGGATCGCTGACGCCGCGGCGGCAACTGACCTGCCTGCGATCACAGCCGCGGTTCCCGTTTCCGAGGCTGCAGGCGCGGCCGAGACGCCAGCGATCAGCGCCACCGTACCGCTGGCCGATCAGGCCGGGGCTGCCGAGTACCAGCCGCGCGAGCTGGCCGAGGCGGCCGGGGCGGCCGACCAGCTGGCCGTCACGGCGGCAGTGCCTCTCGCAGATGCCGCTGCGGCGGCAGAGGTGGCAGCCGTCACGGCCAGCGTGGCTGTTACCGACGCTGCGGCTGCGGTGGATCAGCAGTCGGCAGCGGTCACCGTGTCGCTGCCCGAGGCTGGAGCATCAGCCGAGGCGTCGGTGGCCACAGTCACGGTACCGCTGGCTGACCAGGCCGCGGGCACCGAGTCGATGATCAGCGGGATGCCGGTCACCTACGCGGACGCGGGCGGCGCGGCTGATCAGCTGGCCGTGAGCGTGAGCGCCCCGGCCGGTGATGTCGCAGCAGCGAGCGATGTGCTAACAGCCCCCGCAGCAGTTCCGGTCACCGACCAGGGCGCGGGTGCCGACGCTATCAGCGCGGCCGGGCAAGTGCCACTGGCTGATGCTGCCGGGGCGCGGGACACGATCGCCCCGGCAGCTGCCGTCCCGTCCGCCGAGCAGGCAGGCGCATCTGATGTGCTGGGCATCGCGGCCACATCACCGCTCAGCGACCAGGCCGGTGCGGCTGATGCTATCGCCGTGGTGGCCGGGGCTCAGGTCGCCCTGCCAGATGCGGGCGGCGCGGCTGAGCAGCTGGCCGTGGCCAGCGCCAGCCAGGCCGCCGATCCCGCGGGCGCGGCAGATGTGCTGCAGGTATCCGCCGCGCTGTCGCAAAGCGACCTGGCTGGCGCTGCCGACGCTATCGCGGTCACCGTGGGGGCCGCGGTCAGCCTGGCCGACGCCGGGGCCGCGCGGGACGCGGAGGGCGTCTCCGCGCAAGTCCCGCTGGCGGACGCCAGCGCAGCGGCTGACGGGCTAACGGTCACCGCCACGGCACAGCCGGTGCTCCCCGACTCCGGCGCTGGCACAGAGGCGCTCAGCGCCGCGGTGAGCACGCCCGGTAAGGACGTAGCTGCAGCCAGTGACAGCCTGGCGGTAGCGCAGACCGTCAGCATGACCGACCGGGCCGCCGCGTCCGACGCCCTTGATGTCATTATCCCGCTGATCAGCCCGGCCCCGGTGCTGATCCCCGCGCCAGCCCGGCCGCGCTGGCACCTGGTCCCGGCAGCCCAGCGGTGGCAGGTGGCCGCCACCAGGCCCCAGTGGCAGGCTGTTAGCAGCCCTCCCCGCTGGGCTGCCGCCCTAACTTCAGCGAGGTGGGTGATCATCGTGGCCGCCTTCGAGCCGATCGCCGCGGTCAGCCAGCAGAACATCAACGTCGCCTGGACGTCGGACCTGGGCGGCGATGTCATGGACCCGACTGCGCTGCCGATGCCGGTCAAGTTCGCCGTGCCCGTCAGCTCCGGCGATGAGAACCGCCCGGCCGAGCCGGTCACCTGGTTCGATGCGGTCTGGCTGAGCCCCAACGGGCGGCACGCCGGGTTCATCGCCCAGTGCCCGGTCGGCCCGACCAGCCTGGGCGGCCTGGTGCAGCTGGCCGCGGGCCAGGTCTACGACGTCTGGTCCGAGGTGGACACCGGCACCGAGACGGTCCGGGCATTTGCCGGGCAGCAGCGGGTGTACTGAGTGACCGATGGCCGCAATGTCAGCTATGACCGCTGGGATGCCACCAACCAGGAGATCAACCGGCGTCTGGGCGAGCTGGAGGCGTTCTCCCGGTCGCTGCGCGGCGCGGAGCAGGAGCACCGGTCGTTCGAGGACCGCCTGTTGGCGCTGGAGCGGTCCGAGCAGGAGGCTGAGGCGGGCCGCAGGTCAAGGAGGGACCGGTCGTGGGTGGTGGGCCTGACGATCATGAGCGCGATGATCTCCCCGATCGTGGTCAGCCTGTTCATCGCCTGGCTGCACGTGCGCGGCTAGGCCCGCGGTGGGCGGTCGCCTGGCTGGCCGTGCTGCTGCTGCTGCTGTTCGGGGGGATCTGCGCCGATGGGCTGCTCACCATCGTGCTGGTGTTCGGGCAGCAGCACCAGCGCCACGAGCTGATTCAGGAGCGCAAGGAGTTCTGCCGGGCCGAGTACGAGTTGCGGGCCAAGATCACTGAGATCGAGATCGAGATCCACAGCTACATCTACGTCCCGCCGAGCCCCATCTGCCGGTAGCAGCCCGGCTGGCGTGCTGACATACTGAGCGCAGGCCGGTCCCCGCATGGCAGCCTGGGGGCTCGCCATGGCAGGGTTCGGGATCGACTACTCCTACGGGCAGGGCCTGACCACGGCCCAGATGCACCGCGGCGGGGTCACGTTCGTCTGCCGGTACCTGGCCTACCTGCCCAACGGCAAGTGCATCAACAAGGCCGAGTTCGACAACCTGGTGAAGGCCGGGATCAAGGTCGTGCTGGTCTGGGAGCAGGACGGCCGGGACTGCATGGGCGGCCGGGCGCGCGGTGTGGCCCACGCCCAGGAGGCTGCCAAGCAGGCGCACGCGCTGACCGGCAGCAACGAGGCTGTCATCTACTTCGCGCCGTGCGATTTTGATGCCGCGCCGGGAATGCAGCCGCTGATCAACGGCTACCTGGACGGGGCCGCCAGCGTGATCGGGCACGGCCGGACCGGGATGTACGGCGGCTTCTGGCCGCTGAGCCGGGCACTGGACGGGCGGCACGCCGCCTACGGCTGGCAGACCTATGCCTGGAGCGGCACCAACCTGGACCGCAGGGCCAGCCTGTACCAGTACCACAACGGGGTCAGGTTCGGGCCTGCTGAGGTTGACTACGACAAGTCCTTCCACGACGATTTCGGCCAGTGGCCCCGCCCGCATGCAGCCCCGGCCCCCGCGCATGCGCCCGCTGCGCCCGCCAAGCCGCCCGCCTTCTATGAGCACACCGCCAACGGGACCGACACCTGGGCCGAGATCGCATCCGGCCGGAACATGCAGCCGGGCAGCTTCGCCGCCGAGCAGTGGGAGCTGGGCCAGGACACGGCCAACAAGCTGTTCGGCTCTTTCGTGCCGCCTGCGGGGGCGAAGTACCGGACTAAGCACCCGTGATCTTCCGCTGGCGCAGGCCGCGTCCTCCCGACCCCAGCCGGTTTGCTGAGGACCGCATCCTGGCGGCGATGACCTACTGCCGCTCGATGCAGGGCACCGGCCACCTGAAGGTGCCGGTTGCCCAGGTGATGATCCTGCTCGACCCGCAGCACAAGATGCACCCCGAGCCCGACCCGCGGCAAGATCCGGTGACCGGCTGCCTGCCGGTGACTGCAGAGCCAGGCCCGCGCGGCACCAGCGGAAGTTAAAGCAGCCCGGGAGCCCCCCGCCATCCCGTGCCGCGTACCACGCGAGCCTGGCTCGGGGGCAACGTATCACCAGGCCAGCCTGTCAGTACAGCACCGGTTAGCCAGCCAGCCGGGCTGCTCGCAGCGGATTGCGCCGGGCATGCACCTCGGCCGCGTGAATCCGCACCGCGCGGTACAGGTCGCTCGGCCCCCAGGTGGCGTGGTAGTAGACCTTGCCCTCCGGGCTCACCCAGTAGATCCCCTTGCACCCGTTGCAGCTCTTGCACAGCGTGGCCAGGTTCGGCTTCCAGGTGAGCCCGCCCATGATCCACGGGGTGATGTGGTCGATCTGCAGGCCCGGCCACCTCGCCCGCTTGCCCCTGCCGACCTGCTTCGGCGCGAACCCGCACGCCACGCAGCGGTGCCGGTCGGCGGCCAGCACCTCGCGCCGCAGCCGCGCGCCTATCCGGTCATTCTTGCCGCGGACCCCGTGGCGCACCTTGGCACGCCAGCGCTGCCGCCAGCGCCGGGGCCACAGCAGCCCGCGCGGCCTGATCAGGCAGGCCAGCGTCACGTAGGCGGCCAGCACGGCCAGCACGGCATCCCCGCTCACTTGACTGCCACCAGCCTGTCCCCCTCGGCGTCCTTGACCTTCCCGGCCTCGCGCAGCTGGGCCAGCTCTTCGGCCACGGTGCTCGGCGGCATGGTCCCCATCATCTTGCTGATCAGCTGGCCCATCGTGACCGGTGAGCGCAGCTTAGCCAGGATCAGCAGCTGCCGGGCGGCGGCGTCGATCGCCGCGTCGTTCAGCTGGCGCACCTCGGCAGCCCCGGCCTCGACCGACTCCCTCACGTGCCGGGCCATCGACTCGTCCAGCGCAGTAATGTCCAGGCTCTCCGCGACGTCGTAGACGTCCGAGCTGGGGCCGAGGGTGTCGGTCCGCATGGTCACGCCCGGCCGCAGGTCCGCGCCGGAGCTGTAGCCCAGCCCCCAGGTCGGGCGGCCGGGGGCGAACACCTTGGGCAGGTCCACCGGGTTCTTCGGCAGGTTGACGTAGCTGCCGGTCACCTTGTCCCCGGTGCGGTGGCAGACCACCGTCCCCGCGGCCAGGATCGAGCGGATCTCCTGCTGCTGCAGCTCAGCCAGGGACGGCACCTGGGCGGCCAGCCGGAACCTGATCCCGGCCTTGCGGCCGAGCTTCAGCATGTCGAGGATCAGCGCGGTCGCGCCATCGACGGCCAGCAGGATCGGGGCCTCGTCAATCGTGACTTCCACGATTGGCAGGTCGATCATGAACGGGTTGAAGAATCCCATCCCCTGGCGTGGTTTCTTGCACTCACCGTCGCACCGGTCAAGGAACACGCCGTGGCGACGGCACCACCACACCGAGGCCATGTAATCCGAGCGCGCGAACATCCCGGCGTGCAGGCCGCGCAGCCAGGCCAGGCAGTCATCAGCCCCGCAGGCATACGGCACCACGCCCTTCCAGGCGGGCAGCGCCTGGCCCATTTGCGGGTCGAGGATCACCGGGGCGATGTAGCCCGAGGCGATCCCGATGGCCAGCGAGAGGTTGATCGTGGACGTCTTGCCCGAGCCGTCCGCCCCCGCGATGATCGTGTGCTTGGTGCCATCCTCCGGCCCCTGCCAGAACGTCTCATGCACTGGCTTGCCGTCAGGGAACCGCCCGATCACCGCGAGCCCGGTGGCCGGGTCGATCGTCCCGCCGTCCCACAGCCGGGCCTGCTCCAGCGTGCCCTCGCGCAGGATGGTCAGCAGCCCGTGGTGCTTCTCGCCGGTCGGGTGGTCCTCGGCGTAGGCGGTGGTGACCGCCTTCTGGAACCCGGCTGCGATGGCAGTGGGCTTGGCCACGATCATGTCGATGTTGGTCTTGGCCCCGTCGCAGATGATCTCGTGCTGCACCCCGCCCTCGACGGGCAGCGGGTCACCGAGCCAGGCCAGCCAGCCCTGCGCCTCCGCGAGCGCGTCGAACTGCTCCCTGACCGAGCGTGGCGGCGGGGCCTTCTTGTCCGCGGGCCGCCAGCGGTATCGCTCCAGCCAGAACCCGTAGGGGAAGGCCCAGCCCAGCAGCCCGGCCGCGCTCCAGATGCCGAGCCCGGCGAACATCCCGGCCAGGCCCCAGGCCACCGCCCAGGCTGCCGCGGACTGGGTGTGCAGCCGCATGAACTTCGGCCAGTGCCGGGTTGCGGCCACCGTGACCGCGACCACGAGCAGCCCCAGCACCCCGGCCAGCTTCCAGCTCAGCCCGAGGGGCACCACCACGTACCCGGCCGCCTGCAGCGCCAGCCAGCCCAGCGGGGCGAGCTGGTGGCGGAACCGGAAGGCGCGCACCTCCGGGGGCGGCACCCCGGCCAGCCGGGCCTGCGCCTCGGCAATCGCCTGCAGGTGCTTGGTGCCCCGCTTGCCGTCCACGATGAGGACCGGCCCCGGCGCGGCCTTGCCGCCCCGGGACCGGGCCTTCTGCAGCTGCCTGGCCAACGGCTAGTGGTCCGTGAACTCTGCCTTGGCAGCCCGCTTGCCGGAGGCGTCCACGCCCTCCTGCTGCGGGCCGTAGGTCTTTTTCACGTGATTGAACATCTGCGCGGCCATTTCCTTCAGCTTGGCCAGCTCGGACTTGGTGGTGACCACCTGGCCCTGCATGTCCCCGGCCATGCCGAGCGTCTCGGTGTCGGTGGAGTCGAGCACCGCGGCCAGCCCGTCGCAGATCGCTGAGAACGCGGCCAGCTTCTGATTTGCCTCCATCATGTCCGCGGCGTCCCGCACCTCCGCGGCGAGCTGGAGAGTGTTGTCATAGTTGGCGTCAGCCCCGGCGCTGCCGCCGTTGTCGGGTGTGGTCACTGGCTCGTCTCCTTGATCATCTTCTTCTCGGCCGTCTGTGCGGCGCTTGCGCTTGCGGTGCCCGTTCTGCCCGGGGTCGGGCGGCGGGCCATTGCCCTCGGTCGTGCCGTCTGGCAGTGGCGGGTCGCCCGCGGGCTCCTGCTGCTTCTCCCGGTACCTGCGGGCGGCCTCTTCGAGCCGCCTGCGGTAGGCCGCGATGTCCTCCCACCAGCTCGCCTGCTCTTCGGCGTGGTCGGCGCGGCGGCGCTCCCGCTCGCGCAGGTAATGCACCCGCTCGTGCTGGTGGGTGTCCCAGCCCGCCCGCAGCCCGTGCCGGGTGACCGGGAAGCCGTGGAAGATCTCGCCCAGCCACCACATCAGGGCGGCCTGGCGCTCGGCAGCCGAGACGTGGCGCTTGCTGGGCGGTCGGCCGCCCGGCCCCTTCGCCCGCCCGCGGGCGGTGCCCTTCGCCCGGCCGACCGCGGTGCCGGAGGACTCCCGGGCGGCCATGATCGCGTAAACCACGCCGAGGGCGAGCAGCAGGCCGCCGAACGGGTCCACGTCAGCCGCCCGCGGTCTGGCTGATGCCCTGCTGGGCGGTCTGCGGCAGCTGGTTGAGCGCCGCGATCGGGGTGAGCCCGGCGCTGATCACCACGGCGAGCACGACAGCCAGCCAGAAGGTGGCCCGGCCCGCCGAGTGCTTCGGGTGCATGTCGTGCAGGAACAGGAAGATCGCCACGGCGACGATGACCAGGATGATCGTCGCGGCGCTGTACCCGAGGATCTGCGCGCCCAGCCTGCCGACCAGCGTGATCACCCAGGCCAGGAACCGGGCCACCAGGCCCACGATCCGGCCCGAGGTGCCGATCGCCAGGATGCCCAGGAACACCGCGGCCGGGGCCGCGTTCTTGAACCGCCCCTTGAAGTGCGCGGCGAACGCGAGGGCCACCGCGATCAGGCCCCAGTCCAGCTGCGTGATCATGGCTCAGCCCCAGACCCACATGATGGCCGCCGTGGCGGCGAGCACGAGCAGGAACCCGCACCGCTTGGCGAAGCTGTCCCCGCTCCAGATCCACAGGAAGGCCAGCGGCACCTCGACAAAGGCGTGCCAGGCCCCGTAGAGCAGCCGCGGGTAGCGAGCCCACCAGCGGCGGTAGTAGTCGGCCTGCTGCTTGTGCAGCGCCCAGTAGCCCATGATCGACAGCGGCTGCGCGTACATGGGCGAGGCCCCGGCCAGCAGGCTGACCGCGGGGATGGTCAGCCGGTTCATCTTCATCGGCCGGTCGGCATCCTCGCGCGTGCGCGCAGGTGCGCGTGCCTGCGCGTTGGCCCCGGGCTTCTCGTCCTCGGTGGGCAGCCGCGGGAGCAGGCTGGTCACGTTGTCGGCGGTCATGCGGCCTCCAGCTTCATTGCCTCAGCGAGCAGCAGCTCGGCCAGGCGGTGGCACTCGTCACCGCGGGCCGGGTGCCGGTAGGCGGCAGCGCGCAGCCGGTCGAAGCTGACCGCGAGCTGCCGCTCACCCGTTCGTGCCTGGCCGAGCCGCTCGGCCTGCGCGGCCTTGCGCCGGTCGCAGCGCCGTGGCTTCAGCGTCCCGTCAGGCAAGATGCGGTGCCCGGCCATCAGGACCGCACCGCCCCGGCCACGTTCGCTGCTGCCACCGGGATCGCCATAGCCGCCCATATCACCAGCAGCAGCACCGGGAAGATAGACACCAGCAGGAGAGTGACCGCCGCGGCGCAGGTAGCCCAGTAGGCCCTCGGGTTCGTGCAATGCCAGCAGTGCGGGTTGTATCCGGTCACAGCCGCACCTCCCTGCGCCCGAGGCGGATGCGGTGCTCGCGCCGCCTGCCCTTGTCGTAGCCCCGGCCGCGGAGGTAGTCCTCGGCCAGCTCGCGCAGCTCGTCGTCCTCGGCGTCCTGATCCACGGTGAGCGTGGCCACGTGGCGGCCACGGTCCGTCTCGATATAGGCGTCACGGTCTGCCATCGTCGCCTCCCTCGCTGTCACCCGGTACCCGGCAGTGTACGCTCTGGGTGGTACAAGTGCCTACAGCCGGGAGGCATTCCAATGGCTGACACATTGTGGGAGCGGGTCGCCCGCGCACTGGAGCTGGCGATCACGTCGGGCGAGCAGGGCTACAAGCCGGGCGACACGCTGCCGTCTGAGAACGAGCTGATCACCCAGTACGGCTACTCGCGCAACACGATCCGCAAGGCGCTGGACAGCCTGGCTGACGCCGGGCTGATCACCAGCTCCCCGGGCGCGCGGCGGCGGGTGACCGCCCGGCTGCTGCTCAACGTCCACGTCACCCGGACCGCCGACCGGGCGGTGGGCGGCCAGCTGGCCACCCGGGGCGCGGACAGCTGGCGGGCGGACATCGAGCACCTCGGGCACCGGGCGGACGAGCAGGGGCCGACCGTGCGGGAGGGCCGGGCGCACGAGGTGGCCGGGCGGCTGGGCGCGGCGGGCGATCTGGTGTACGTGCGCGAGCTGATCCGGCTGGTGGACAACCGCCCGCACAACATCGCCCGCTGGTACTTCCCCGGGACCATCGCCCGGGGCACCAAGCTGGCCCACCCCCGGGACATCCCCGGGGGCTCGATCCCCTACCTGTCGGGCATCGGCGCGCGGCCGGAGAGCTACACGGTGGAGATCGAGAGCCGGATGCCGACCCGGGCCGAGGCCGGGCGGCTGGTCATCCCGTCCGGCGTGCCGCTGCTGGTTGAGTACCGCACCGGGTTCGGCGCGGCCGGGGTGCCGGTGTTCGTGGAAGTCTCGTTCTGGCCGTCCGACCGGGCGCGGCTGATCATGGAGCTGGAGTCATGATCCCCGGGGACCGGGTGCGGACGCCGCGCGGGGACGGGCGCGTGGTCATGGACCGGCAGAGCTTCGACATGGACATCTGCGATGCGGCCTGGCACCACGCTGCGGGCGGCCAGCCGCCGCGGTGGATCACCGTGGCGCTCGACCACGACGGCGGGGAAATGACGTTCCTGCCGACCGAGGTGACCGCCCTGGCGATGGCCGGGTCATGCGACCCATAAACTCGCTGTCAGTACATGGCGAGGCGGCTTGGCAAGGCTGGCGCGGATCATGTCGAGCCCGGCTCTTCCTCGGGAGGGTCGGGCTCGGGCATCCCCAGCCACTGGCGCATCGCCTGCCGGAATGCGGCGGTATTAGACAAGCCCAGTTCACGCGCTCGCCGCTTGAACGGCACCCACAAGGTGTCATCAATCCGACCGGCGCTGCGGTTCGGCGTCAACTTCGCTGTCCTTCCGGTCACAGCGGGGGTGTACTTACAATCGGGAGCAGGCGATGACAAGCACAGACACAGACACAGACAGCGAGCTGCCCGGGGTCCAGCTGGCAGACCGGGTGGTGGGAGCGGTCTGCGTGGCTATGACCGTGGCCGCGCTGGTCCTTAGTTACAGCAACCTGGTGGACTTCGCCACCAGGCACGGGCAGGGAATGCCGAAGGCGCTGCTCTTTCCGCTGATCATCGACTCGTTCGTGGTGTTCGGTGAGGTGCGGCTCTATGCTGCCACGGCACGTGATGAGGGTACTTGGATCAAGGCCCGGATGTGGCTGATCACGATCTTCGGGCTGGCCGCCTCGATGGCGGGCAACTGGCTGCGCTTCGGCGCGGTGCCGGTGACATGGAACCTGGCCGCGGCGGCAGCTCCGCTCGCCGCGGCGATCGGCCTGGGCGTCGGGCTCGGGCTGGTGAAGCTGCATGCTCGGCCGCAACTGAGTGACGCGCAGGATACCCCGCTGGAGCCGGAGCCGGAGCCCCGGCCGGTGAAGGCTCGTCCTGCCGCAGCTTCCCGCCGAGCCCGGCGCTCAGCTGGGCGGCCGGACCCGGAGCTGGTCGCGCTGCTGCGCGCCGACCGCGACGACGGCAAGAGCCTGGCGTGGCGTCAGGTGGTCGAGCGGCACGGCACCACGCAGCACAAGGCGCGCACCGCCCTGGCCGCGCTGGGCAACGGGGCCGGATAGCGGAGAGCCCGGCCCCCGCGGGGGAGCCGGGCTCGCCTGGCTGACGGTTCAGTCAGTACGTCTGGATGTTGTGGATCGTGCCAGACGTGTCTGAGTAGCCGTAGCCGCCGTGCTGGTTGCTGCGCGCACCCGGCTCGTACACCACGGGGTTGCCGTGCTTGACCCCGGGCACGGTGTCACGGTCGGGGTTGCCGTCCTGGTCGATGAAGTCAGCGAACGGCCAGACCCAGAACCGGTTGCACGGGTTGAAATTGATGTGCGCCGTGGTCGAGGTCCGGTTGTGCGTCACGCTGACATCCGGGTGGTTGGCGCAGCGCGCCGCGCCGGGAGCTGCCGAAGCGGGAGCCGCCACGGCCATCAGGCCGCCCGAGGCCATCAGGGCCAGGGCGGCGATAGTGGTTCTGATCTTCATCATGAGATCCTTTCCTTGTCACCCCGGGACGTCGGTCGGCCCGGGTGGCCTTGGAGGATGACCGAGCAGGCCCCTGCCCCCGTCGCGGGGGCCTGCCCGGGGCCTGTCAGTCGCTGGACGGCCGGACCGGGACGATCAGGCAGCGGTAGTGCTCCCCGATCTCGGCCAGCACCGGCTTGCCCGCGCGGGTCAGCCGCAGCCGGACCGGCATGGACTTCTCGCCCGTCTCGACCTTGGCGAGGATGGCCAGCCACTTCTGCTCGATGTGGTAGAAGCGCTCGATCTCGCCATCGTCGGACAGCGCCTGATCCATCAGCCGGTCCACGGGCGGGTAGTCGTTGCCCACGATCGCCTGCGGGCTGTAGCTGGTGTCCGGGCCGTCGCTCTGCACCAGGACGAGCGACACGCGCTCGGCCCCGGGGTCGCGGCTGATCACCACGTGCGGGCGCAGCAGCGGCTCGGCGTACTTGGTGCCGTCGCTGGTGGCCAGCTTGAAGATCTTGACCGCCTTGGCCAGATCCTTGACGCCGACCACGACGTCCAGCTCCGTCTCTGGCACCGGCCGCGGCAGGCCGTGCTCGATCTCGTGCAGCCTGGCGATGTCGTCGGCGTCATCCCCGAACACATAGCCGGGCGGGAACCTGTCCTTGTGATCCTCGTGGTCGGACAGGTGATTCTTCAGCTGGGCCAGCCGGTCGGCCTCCTGCTCGTCCCCGTAGCCGTGGCCGCGGTAGATGAAGTGATCGTGCGGCAGGGTGCCCTTGACCGCGAGCAGGTCTGCGAGCGGGATGCGCTCCTGGCTGGCCACGTAGCGGTTGGTCGCCTCGAACCGCAGCTCCCCCTTGTGATTGGGATCGGGGTAGATGTGGATCGCGGTGAGCAGCGGCAGCGTGTCATCGGTGGACGCGGACAGCGTGGCGTTGGCCACGGCCCGCATGAAGCCAGCCGCGGACACGGTGACGGTGCTGGGGGTGTTGTCTGACATTGCCTTCTCCTTGTCGTGATGCCAGATGCTACGGCATGAGCCCGTTGGCGTAGCCGTAGGCGATGAAGCCGCGGTAGGCCCGCAGCAGATCTGCGGGAACCCTGGACTCGTCTAGCCACTCGTTCCCGTCCTCGTCCGGCCCGGACACCGCGCCCAGCTCCCTGAGCGCGGTGTCGAACCGCACGGCGTCTTTGTCGAACACTTCCTGGCTCGCGGTGGGCTTGCTGACGGCCTGCGGTATCCAGGTGCCGTGCTGGTCGAAGAACCCGTTGCTCATGACTGCACCAGGCCCTTCCGCACGAGCGCCTTGATGATCGCCTTGCGCGCCTCGCCCTCTTCGACGCCGTACCGGAGCAGCTCCGGCAGGGTGCTGAAGGCCACGGCGGACGAGCCGCACTGGCAGCCGTGCCCGGTGTAGTCCTCGGACTCAGCCAGCAGGCCGAACCGGCCATCGGCCAGCCGGACGACCGTGTAGCTCTCGCTGTCGGACGAGGGCTTGCCCTCGGCCAGGTCCAGCTCCTGCCACGGCTCGCTGTAGTCACCGCTCCACACCGCGGCGATCACCCCGGCCACCTGGGCCAGGTGCCACTTCGGGTCGTGCAGGCAGCAGCTCTCCAGCATGTCGAACTGGCTGCGGAGCCCGGCCAGCGGGTCAACGATCTGCGCGTTCATGTCATCCTCCCTTACGCCCACACGACCATCGAGTCAGAAGCGACCGCGGAAGTCGCCAGGTTTTCCAGCTGGGCCAGCCGGTCACCGAAGTAGCCCGGAGCCCGGCCGCACTCCACGACCATCGCGGAGCCGGTGCCGGGGCCGCCGCTCAGCACGTGCGCCGGGGTGCCCTCGTCGCCGCGGGCGTCGAGGAAGGCGCGGGCCGTCAGCACCCGGCCGAGGAAGTCCTCGCCGGGGCACTGGCCCATCAGCTCACCGAAGTCCGGCAGGTCCAGCACCGGCAGCGTGCCCACCGGCTCGCCGTCCGGGCGCAGCCCGAGCAGCTCCAGCAGCGCGGCTGCGTTGGCGTTGGAGACGTTCACCTCGTCGGCGCGGCAGCCGCAGGCCGCCTCGTCGGCGTCGTTGTGCTCGCAGAGCCCGAAGTACAGCGAGGCGTCCTCGCAGCAGCTCTCCGGTCGCCTGTGCGAGTGGTCCGGCCCGCAGAACAGCACGGTGTGCCCTGGCGTCTCTTCGATGTACCGCCCGGCGCTGAAGGTGACTGACATTGCCTGCTCCTTGCCCTTGCCCTTGCCTTACGGCTTCAGCCTACCCGGCTCCGGTCATTCTGTCAACAGTGACCGGGCCGGGTTCCTGAATTGATTTACCAGCCCCACGGGATGTCGTCGGGGTAGGGCACGTCCCCGAGGGCTTCCTTCAGCTTGGTGACCAGCTGGCAAGATTCGGAGTCCTTCCATCCGGGGTGCTCACACGACTGGTAGCTGTAGCAGCCGAGAGTCTTGGCCAGCGCGCCGCCGTCGAGCAGCTCGGTCGGCACCCAGGTGTAGGTAGTGACGTCGCTGTCGCGGAAGCCGACCGGGCCAGGCCGCCCGCCGTCCTTGTCGTGCGGGTAGCGGTAGGCCACGCTCGCCAGGCATTCCGCCCAGAGCATCCGGCCCAGCTCGTCCGGGCTCTTGCTGCTCAGCTCCCGGGCCAGGATGGCCGTGACCATCATGTCGATGTGCTGCTTGCTGACGATCCATGCGCTCATGTCTTGCCTTCTCCTTGACGTGTCGCGCGGGGGCCGGTTGCCCGGCCCCCGCTGGGGGTCCGCGGTGCTTATGCCTCGCGGTAGATGACGGTCGGGTTGCCGTTGGCGTCCAGCTTGTTCGAGTCCACCTCGTAGATGTAGGCGGCATCGCCCGCGTCCCGGGCCATGATCCCGACGCTGAGGAAGTCGAGCGGCTTGCCGTTGCTGGCGTACTCGCCCGCCTGCCAGACCACGAACTTCGCGGCCAGGTAGCTCGGGTCGTTGAAACGGGTGTCGGACGTCTGCTCCTTCACCGCGGCGAAGAACCGCTCCAGGCTGGCCGGGACGCCATGCTGGCTGTCGGGGTAGCCGTCGCTGTGCCGGTAGACGTTCGCCTCGGTGACGAACACGCCATCGCGCCGGTCCCCGAAGTGGATGTTGCACCTGGTGCTCATGTCTGCTCCTTGTCCTTGTCGGTGCCTTCAGCTCCAGCTTAATCGCCGGATGCCGTTCTGTCAACAGTTGCGGGCTTTTTCACCATGTAATCGCGCAGCGCCGTGAGCTGGCCGGTGACGCGCTCGATCTCCAGCACTGCCGCGGCCTCCCAGCCGGGCGAGACGATCTCCAGGTGCGTATGCAGGGCATGCAGATCCTCGTAGGCGTACCGGACCACGTGCCGGGCCTCGGCCCAGTGGGACCGGCCCATCTGGCGCAGCTCGTTCTGCCAGTCCAGGCGGCGCAGGGCCTGCAGCAGGTCGTCCATGCTGGCGTCGGCCAGCAGCTTGCCGCTCACCAGTACAGCCCGGACGGGTTCAGGTCCGTGATCATGCCGCGGACGTCGATCGGGATCAGCCCGCCCATGCCGGAGGCGTCCATCGCGGTGAAGATCTCGCCCGCGGGCCAGCCCCCGACCGGCGCGTGCGCCAGCACCGCCCAGCCGGAGGCGTCCAGCGGCTCAATCATGCGCAGGAATGCCTTCGCGGCTGGACCCAGCTCAGCCTTCACCGCTGGGTTCAGCTCAACATCAGGGCCGCCCCCGGTGGTCGGCTGGCCCCACGTCCAGATCGAGCCCGAGCCGTGCGGCTTGTGGCCTTCCAGCCCGCGGCGCACCACGATGTAGGGCTCCCCGAGCGTGGCGGGCACGATCGTCGGGTCCACCACGATCGCATCCTCGGCGTAGCAGTCGTCCCCGAGCACGAACCAGCTGTGCTGGCTGGTGATCCCGGGCGCGGTGCCCCGGCACATTCGCCCGCGGCCGAACCGGCCGGTCCGCAGGATGGCCAGCGACACCTCGTGGCACCGGCCCGGCCACTTCTCGATCCGGACGCCGATCTCGTCGGCAATGGCGTTCACGTTGTCCGCGGCAGCCATCGCCTGCTCCAGCGTGAGCAGCTCACCGGTCATCATCGTCGGCCACCTCCACCACTCCGCGGAACGTGCCCTCGGGCAGTGTCCCGTCCAGCACCCGCAGGTGCTTCAGCGTCCCTGCCGTAGTGATCACGATCTCAACCGTGAACCTCGACTGCGGCAGCTCGGATGCCCGGGGGTCGGCGTTCGTCACGCCCTCGGCCGGGTAGATGCGGAACTTGCAGGCCGGGTGCTGCGTGCGGAACCGCTTCAGCTGGGTGTAGGCCGCCTGCAGCCTGGCTGGCGTGGCGTCCGGCCGGATGCGGTCATTGATCAGCATGGACCCGGTGGGCTCCAGCAGCTCCATGAGCTGGCGGGCCGCGCGGGCGGGCTTGGGCCAGGAGGCCCAGCCGTCGCTGCAGCCGTTCGCCCCGGCCATCAGCGACCGCAGCGTCAGCACCGCGGGGCCGAGCACCGGGTGATGCTCGGACGGCGGGCCGGACCGGAACAGCATTTCGGCCCGCTCGATGTCGTGCTCGTTCATGTACTTCATGGCTATGCCCTCTCCTGCTTCTTCGCGTCCGCGGACTCAGCCCGTGAGGCTGTCATCGGGTCCACCGTGGCCAGGGTCGCGTGGACCTGGGCGGCCAGCAGCATGTTCCGGGTGCAGACGTAATGCACATCGTCGCTGTAGTGGCCATCCAGCTCGCAGTAGCTGTTGTGCTCGTGCGTGCGGACCTTCTCCAGCAGCCCCTCGGCCGCCCGGTAGTGGTTGTGCGGCATCAGCGCCATGGTTACCGCCTCGCCTTCAGCGGCGTGCGCACGCCCGCGATCCGGGCCTCGACGCCTGCCGGGCTCATGTTCTCCGCGCTCGCCAGCGTGCCCTCATACACCGCGGTCACCCGCGGGTAGCACACCCGCGCGATCACGTGGGGCATGAGCAGCTCGGCCGCGGCGATGGCGCACTGGATGGCCGCCTCGGTGTCGTCCGGGTGGACCTGCAGCGAGGCGTCGGTGATGCCGACCGTCAGCCGGTCGATGAACGCCTCGTGCTCGGCCCAGGTGCTGTGCCCCTCGCACGGGGCCGCGCCCTCGCGCACGCCCGCCAGGAAATCGGCGGCGTCGATCAGGGTGCCATCGGCCAGGCCGCGCTGGATCGCAGCGGCCAGCTCCGCGTCGGTCGGGTTGGCCGGGTCGGCCACATACGGGCTCTTGTCCATTGCCTTCTCCTTGCCCTTGCTTGCCTTCTGTCAACAGTGTAGCAGACACCGCCGACATTCTCAACCGGTTTACCGCAGCGTCCGGCCGCCGATGATTTGCGCGCGGATGGACTCCAGGTCATCCGGATCGCCCGTGCCCGCGGTGATCGCCTTGGCCTTGCACTCCGCGCACGCCTGCCGGACCTGCCAGCGGCGCGCGTCCAGCTGGCAGATCCGGTGGTAGCCCTCGATCGGGACGTAGGCGTGCCTCACAGCCCCAGCCCCCACAGCCACTGCATGGCGCGGTGGTAGCGCCGGGCGAACGGGGAGGTGGCCTCCCCGGCCGCGATGAAGTGCCCGCGCCAGTGCTTGCCGATCCAGCGGGTGATCATGACTGCTCCTTCCCGAACTCATAGCCCGCCTCCCACAGCCGCCGCAGCAGCTCTGTAGCCTGCGTGCGGAAGGCCAGGCTCCGGGTGCCCTGGTGCTCGGCCAGCTCGATGAGCTGGTGAATCGCCTCGGTGGTGTTCATGCCGGGCTTGGGCAGCTTGCTGAGGAAGCCGTAGCCCTTCAGGTAGTCCAGGCCCTCGGCCCGCAGCCGGTACAGCGTGGCCCCGCGGCTGGTCTTGGACTGCACGTAGCGCCGCTCGATCAGCAGCCCGGCCGTCCTGTCGATGTCGCCCAGCTCCCACGTGGCCAGGCTGTCGTGCGCCCTGCGCAGGCTCGCGGCAGCCGTCCAGTGCTCGCCTTCCTCGCGGATCGCGCCCAGCAGGATGAACTCCTGGGGGCTCACTTCGCCCTTGGCCTCGACGCTCATGACTGCTCTCCATCCATAATCCGGCCGATCGCCTCAGCGTTCGCGGTCAGCTCTGCCGAGAGCTGCTGCCCGGCCTGCCGGGCTGCCCGGCGCTTCTCGTCCGGGCTCAGCTCACCAAACTTCCGGTCCGCCCAATCGACCGGCCGGTTGTCCTCGCAGGCCACCAGCTCCAGATCGAAGCTGGCCGTGTCGTGCCCGCGGGTGATCCGGTAGCGCCACGCCTGCAGCAGCCGGTCCGTGCCGATCTCGCGCCGGTCGAGGCAGAACTCAGTCTCCCCGTCCCGCGCGGCCTGCCCGGCGAACTTGCTCGCCTGGTACCAGTCGGTCACGCCCGCGGCGCACCGCAGGTTGGTGAGCAGCTGCTCGACCGCCCCGGCCCACGCCTTCGCCTGCTTCAGCGTGGCGTAGTTCCCCAGGCTGGTGAAGCTCTTGGGCTGGTCGGCCAGCCACGTCTCTAGCCACCAGCGGTTGCCGGTGTGGGTCTTGCCGATCGCGTAGGCGTGCCCGTGCTCGCTGCGGCTGCCGCCGTAAACAGTCACGTGGCTGCCGGTGCTCGCCCGGGTCCATCCATCCTTGCTCATTGCCTTCTCCTTGCCCTGTCTGCCTTGCACGTCCAGTCTAATGCCCCCGCGGGCATTCTGTCAACAGTGAATGAGCCGTGATCGCAGGTGACCCGGTAGCTTTCGTCTGCCGCGGCGAAGCCCCAGGTGCGCGCATCGCCCATGATCGGGTTGGGGGCACCTCCGGGGTAGGTGGCCCGCAGGACGTGGAATCGGTACGTGCCCTGGTCCCTAGCCGACTTGGCGATCGTGGTGGCCTGGTAGCGGTTCAGCTCCAGCTGCTCGCACAGGTGCGCGATCAGCTCGGCGCGGTTCATGACCCCACCTGATAGCTCTTGTCGCACGAGACGCACACCACGCCGAGGAACGCCCCGGTGCGTGCCTGGAAGATCCGTGCCGACACCATCGGCTTGCCGCAGTCCGGGCACGGGATCGCCAGGGCGTCCAGCTTGGCGCGCACCTCATCGACCAGCTCAGCCGGTGCCACGTCGCGCCCGCCAACGGCGGTCATGACTGCGCCCGCTTCCGGGCTGCGGCGCGGGCCGCATTCAGCCCGACCCTCGCGTAGCTCAGGTCGCGCGGGCTGCGGGTGATGTCGGCCGCCCAGCCGCTGCGCTCGATGCACCGGCACCGGGCCGGGGCCGCATCGTACTGCGCCCGGGTGACATACGCCGGGACGATCCGCCCGGATGCCAGGCCCGAGCGGCCGGGGCCGCCCGAGCAGTCCAGGCGGCGGTGCAGCATGCCGCTCTTACCCTGCCAGACCGTCATGGTCCTCTGTGCTGCCATTGCCTTCTCCTGAAAAGTCTTACGCGGGGGGCCGGAGCCCCCCGCTGGGGTGTTAGTTCTGCTGGCCGGTCAGGTACTCGTCCCAGCTCCGGCCGCTGGCGATCACGCTGGCGTAGATCCGGGCGTCCTCGGGGCTGCCGCCCCCGGCCACCCAGCTCATGCCCGCCTCGGCGTAGATCTCGGCGCGCTGCTCAGCCTGCAGCTGTGCGCTCACCGCGTAGCAGGCCCGGACCGCGGCCACGCTCTCGTGCCGGATCGTCCAGCTCAGATCGCGCGGGTGGTTGCCGCAGCGGATGCCAGTCTCGGTGTCCTCCGGCAGCCCGAAGCTGTCGTAGTTGTAGCCGCCCTGCTCGTCCCGCTCCAGGTCGATCATGTCTGCCTGTCTCCCTTGCCTTGTCCCTGTCTTACGGCTCCAGTCTACTTGGCAGAATCCATTCTGTCAACAGTCTGGCCGGGCTGCTATTTCGCACTCCGGGGGATGTAGCTCAGCCAGGTGACGCCATCGTTGAGCATCGACGTCATCGCCTCGCGGGTCATCACGGCGATCTCGGTGCGCTCGCCCGGGTACAGCTCGTGGTCCTCGTCCGGCGTCCAGCTGAACGAGCCCGCGCGCAGCTTCTCCGGCTCGCGGATGCGGTACAGCGCGAAGGTATGCAGGTTCTCGCCCTTGTCGGCGTCCTGCTCCGGCTCGAACCGGTAGGTGGTCTTGATCCGTCGTTCCATTGCCTGCTCCTGTGCCTTGTCGGTGGTGCGCTCTCCCTGGACCGGGCTGGCGGTGCAGAGGTCGTCGGGGGTTGGCTATCCCGCTGAGGTGCGTGCCAGTGTCAGGTTGCCCCGCCTGCCCGCATGCCGCGGGCGGTTCGGAGCCCGGCTAGCGAGCGCCGGGGCAGCTGCCCTCAGTTCGGGCTGCGGCCAGCCCCCCGGGCAACGCGATGCCGGTGGCGGCTATGCCGTCCGCAGCCCTCCCCCGGCCAAGCCGTGGCCGGTATGCCCTCTTAATCTCCGTGAGTCCTCACGGCCAGTGGGGCCTAGCTTCGGGAGTGATCCCGAACTGAAGGCAGCTGCCGAGAGGATCGAGCTGCTGGCTGCGTGCGTACACACTGACTGCCCGGCGTCTGTGACCGGCCACCAGCTAAGGGCGGTGCCCGCTCGATCGTCTCGGTGAGGGGGCCAGGGGATACCGCACCCCTGCCCTTGGGCGGGGGCTCTATCAGCCCTTGCGGGCTGGCGGCGACTTAGCTCCTTAGCAACCTGCCCCGCGCTCGCGTTCTCCCGCGGCCAGCAGGTGGGCCGGTGTTTTCCCTGGTCCCCTCAGGCGAGAGAGCCGGACCCGTGTTCCGCACGTTAACCCCCGATTACCGCCCCGCCGTTGCGGGCTCTCGCAGCAGTGCCTGCCCCTGGCTGGGTTAGCCATCCGAAGATGCAAGGTTCCCCAGTGCGGCGCGCTTACCCTTTCATCGGGTGCCGTACCGCCGTTCTGACGGTCCGGCTCTCTCGCTGTCCTCTATGCTGTTGTACTTACAGCTTAGTCGGTGAATTGGGATTCTGTCAACAGTTGCGGTCCTTTCCAGGTATGACCTGCGTCACACCCTGCCGCGGCCGAGCCCAGCGGCGCTGGCCGCGGCCCTCGCCCTCGCGGTTGTCCCGCGCCCGGCTGCCCATGCCCGGCCGTGGCCGGAACACCGGACGCCGCTGGCTGATCCAGTCTGTCCCGTTGTGCTTCCGCTGGTGCGCCTCGAAGAGCGCATCGACCACCGGACGATTGCAGTCCGGGCAGGTGATGTACCCCTTCACCCATTATCACGCGGCCACAATCTCGATGTCGTAGCCCTGGCTCTCCACCAGCTCGGCCAGCGCGTCGATCTCGAACGCGGTCCAGGTGTCCTGGCCGTCCGCGTCCTCCCAGTAGGCCCCGTCCGCGATTATCTGAAACATCTGCCTTCTCCTTGTCCGTGCCTTCTGTCAACAGTCTACGTTATCGCAGCTCAGAAGGCAAATCGCCGCCCGGCCCCAAACGCCTAGGAGGGACCGGGCGGCTCAGCCTGGCCGGGGCAGCAAACTACGTTCCCGAGAGTCGCCTGAATCTCTGACAGCATGTCCGCTGTACTTGGTTGGTTGTTAGCTTGGCCAGGCTGTACTGACAGCGTAGCCTGGTCGATGCACCGCGTAAGCGGGGCAGGGCCATCAGCCCGGCCGCGCCTCTCGTGGTCAACCGTGAAAAGCGCCAGGCACCTGGCGGCTGCCGGGGGTTCCCGCTCTAGCGCTCGGGAGCCCCCGGTCACGTTTCACCGGTTCGGCCCGCCGATCGACGGACCCTGGTAGACCACCCGGACCGGGGCGTCCTCCCCGGTGACTGCCACCCGCTGCAGTGGGCGCAGCGGCCCCGGCCCTCCGGTATCCCACGGGCGGTGCCTTCCCTGGCCGCGCCATGCCGAATCCAGGCCGTTAGGCCGCGGCGGCTGGCACATCCGCTGCGGGCATGTCGTCCAGCCGGGACAGCAGCCCAGGCAGTGCTTGCCGTCCGGGTCGCAGGACGGGTGCTCGGGCAGCTCGTCAGGCACCGGGGTACCCCTGCTCAGCCTCGGCCTGGTCCTCCAGGTGCCACTCGGCGTTGGGGCAGCTGCCGTCCGCGCGCAGCGGGATGAGGCAGCGGTGCGGGTGGCTGCCCGCCACCCAGTCGGTGCAGTAGCCGCGCTCGGCCTCGGCTGCCAGCCCGTTCAGATCTTCCCCGGTGAGGAACCGGCCGCTGGCCGTGGTCCGCTCCCTGATCAGCGGGAGCAGCCGCTCGCCATCCGCGGTCAGCTGGTAGCGGGTCTGCTTGGGCATGCTCTCGATCGACACCAGCCCGATGCGCTTCAGCTGCCCGGCCATCCTGCTGACCATCTGCCAGGTCCAGGTGAGCTGCCCGGCCAGCGCCTGCGGCGTGACCGTGTTGCGGCCGAGCACGGTGATGAACCGCGCCTCGTGGGCGGTCAGCAGGTCGAGAGTGCCATCGTCTGCCGCGGTCATGGCTGCCTCCGGTGCCGGGCCGCGCGTCCCTTGGACTTGCTCACCCGCTTGGTTGCTGTGCCCGCGTGCTTGGCCCGCTTGCGGCGCTGAAGCGGCAGCTGCCGCTTTCGCGCGCTCACGGCTGCCTCACCACCGGGACCGGGATGACCCAGCCGCGGCGGCGCTCCCCGGGCACGCCGGGGGCCACCCAGACCACCCAGTGGTCTGTCTCGAAGATGTAGAACGGCTGGGTGCGCGGTGCCTCGTCATCGGTGTCCACCTCGTGCGGGGGCGGCTCGCCGTCCTTGTTGAGCGTCTCGCGGATGAACCACATTTCGACCTGGCGGCGGTCCACCGTGCGCCCGTCCGGCCAGCTGTATGCCAGGTTGAGCGCGGTGGCCACCACCTGGTACCCGCCCCTCATGACTGGTCCTCCTGACCGAGGTAGGTCACCGTGCCCGTGCGGGGCGGCGGCGTCATCGTGATCCCGGCCCGCTCCGCGGCAGCCAGCACCTCGGGCACGCGGTCGGCCGCGTGGAACGGGTCGGGGTGCGGGGTCACCTGCCACTGGCGGACCTGCCGGATCGCCCAGGCGATGCCGTCCGCCTGGCCCTTCAGCAGCTGCCGCTGCCGGTGGGTCAGCTTCAGCCGGGTGTCCTCGGCGCGCTCCAGCCGGGAGACGCGCTCGCGCTCCAGCTCCCCGATGAAGGTGTCCTTGTCGCCGTAAGTCTCGTTCGTGATCTTCATGATCCTTCTCCTTCTCCTTGCCTGTGCCTATTGTGCCTTCCGATTCTGTCAACAGCAAACGGGCCGGGGGATGTTCCCCGGCCCGCTTGCCTGCCCACCACCACGCGGGCCTTAGGCGGCGACCAGGACGCTGCGGAGCACGTCCAGGGTTGCCATGTCCTCCTTGTCGGTCGCGCCGCTGACGCGGTTCATGAAGTTCCGCTCCGGGCGGCTCATGCCCTTGACGGTCCGCTCGTGCTGGTTGAAGGTGCTGATCGCCTGCATGACGCCGAAGCCGGTCCCGGTGAAGGGCGCGCACCGCGGGTCGTTCTTGTACAGGGCGGTCAGGCCGTCGTGCGCCTTGTCCCAGTTGGTCTGGCCGCGGCCAGCCTCGAACGGGCGCTCCTTGCCGAGGTGGGCGGCCACGAAATTCTCCCACTCCTTCTCGGACACCGGGGTGCAGAGCAGCTCGTCCAGCTCCTTGTTGACCGCATCCGAGCTGGCCTGCAGGATGCCGAGCGCGTCCCGCACATCCTGCGGCTTGACGTCGGTGCCTGCGCGGTGCGCGTACTTGATCACTTGCGCGTCCCGCTCCCCGAGCATCGCGGACCAGGTGTTGTCACAGACCACGAGGGTCGAGCCGCGCTGGTAGCGGGTGCTCATGGAGCCGTCGAGCACGGTGGTGGCGGTGAAGTGCGGCCGGTGCTGAATGCCACCGGGGCCTTCGACCGTCTCGGGCAGCTCGATCTGGACCCAGGCGACCGCGCCCTTCTTCAGCAGGCCAGCTGAGCCGATGCCCATTTCGCCGTCATCGAGGATGGTGCTGGTGTTGTCGAGCAGCCACTGGGTGTACCCGTGGCTGATGGCGCGCTTGCCGACCACGCCCAGGACGTCGCCCGTCTCCGGGTGGACCCAGGTCTTGTGCGTCGGGACGGCCACGGTGAGGGTCCGGCCATGCGCCCGGTAGGTCGTCTTGACCTTGCCCTCGGCAGGCTCCCAGCTGAACAGCCGCCGCTTGACGTCGGCCACCGGGATCGCGCCGGGGTAGTGGTTGGGCTCGACGCCCTGCGCCGACTCCAGGTAGTGCCAGGCGGTCCCGCGCTTGTCGGTGAACCCCTGCAGCGTCATGTTGTTCAGCCACTCGGCCGATTCTGCTGACATGTCTTGCCTTCTCCCTGTCGGAAACTTGCTTACGCTCACGAGCATAGTTGACAGAATCCGTTCTGTCAACAGTGATCAAGGTATTTCTTCAAAGATTCCCGGCAGCACGAAGCCCCCGCCCTGTACCCATCGAGGCGGGGGCTCCGTACCGGCCCGGAAGCGGGTGCTGCGGGCCGGGCCTAACTCAGCTGCCCCACGGCGGCTGCCCTGGTGCGCCTCCCATCCCGGGAGCCTGCTGCGGCGGTCCCTGCGCGGGGGCCTGCTGCGGCGGCATGCCGTTGGCCGGTCCCTGCGGGTAGCCCTGCGGGGGCGGGGCCTGCTGGCCCTGCGCCCCGGGCGGCGGGGCGAACTGCCCGATGCCACCGGGGCCGGGGCTGGCCTGGTTGTAGGTGCCCGGCTGCGGCGCATAGCCGCCCTGCGGCGGGCCGCCCTGCGGCGGGGCCTGCTGCGGGCCGGGGCCGGGGCCGTAGCCCTGCTGCGGGCCGCCCACAGCCTGTGGACCGGGCTGTGGACCGGGGCCGGGAGCTGGCGCATACCCGCCCGCGGCCGGGCCAGCCTGCGCAGCCTGCGCGCCCTGCGCGGCCAGGATGCGCTTGACCTTGCTGCCGTAGTCGTCGTTCTTGACCCGCAGCATGACCGGCTTGTTCAGCATCATCTGGGCCACCTGCTCCTGGGTGATGCCCTGGTGCCAGTAGGGCACCTGCTGCGGCACGCCGGAGAACTTCTCGCCCACCGGGATGCCCATCGCGTGCAGCTCCCCGAACAAGATGCCCATCCCGGCCTTGTTCTCGGTCTGGTCGTTCTTGTACGGGCTGATCACCCGCGGCGTGGTGATCTTGGACCCGGCGTGCGGGCCGCCGTCGAACACGAAGGTGATCGTCCAGCCCATCTTCGTGCCGTCGTTGCTCGGCCCCCAGACCGACTCGATCGCGTGCCCGGGGTAGGTGCCCTCCTGGTAGTTGACCCCGGTCGGGTCGCCCATGTTGTAGTAGGCGTCCCACTCGGCAGGGCTGCCCGTGCCGGGCGATGCGCCGTACTGCGGCGCTCCGTACTGCTGCTGCGGTGCCCCGTAGCCTGGCTGCCCGCCGTAGCCGGGCTGCTGCCCGTACTGCTGCGCAGGCGGGCCTGCCTGGCCGTAGCCGGGCTGCCCGCCGTAGGGCTGCTGCTGACCGTAGCCAGGCTGGCCCTGTGGCCCCTGCGGGTAGGGGTTCTGATAAGGCTGTCCCATTGTCCTTCTCCTTCTCCTAACTGAGGACTTGCCGGACCATATCCGCGAGTGTCCACCCTGGCCACCCGGGATATGCGATCGTGAGCGCGCCCGGCAGCCGCCCGCCGACGCGCTCGCCCGTCTCGATGCTCGGGTGCGGGCCGATGATCATGTCGCGCCGCCCGTCAGGCTGCGCCTCGATCCAGGCCAGGATGTCAGGGTAGTACGGCACGTAATCCTTGCTCTGGCCCTGCAGCAGCGGACGCCATTTCTTGGCCCGGTCATCCCAGTGCGTGCCGCAGACCAGCGACACCGACCACACTGGCTTGACCGGGTGCGTGATCAGGTCGCGGTAGCCGCGCAGGGTCTGGTTGACCCAGCGCAGCATCGCATACCAGTGATCGCGCTCCATTTTCTTGTCAGCAGCCAGCTCGTCGGTGAACCGCTGCTGCATTTCGCTCACGCTGTCGAGCGTGACGCTGTTGAAGGGATGCTGCCCGCGCTCTAGGAAGTAGCGCATCGCCTTCAGGTCGCCGTAGGTCCGCGTGATCACGATGCAGGTGTCCCAGTAGCCCTCCGGGTTGCCCGGGGTGACCGCGCGTGGATCACACGGCCAGGCAGGGCACGTCTCCCGGGCCGGTTCCCAGTAGACCTTGCGCGAGGGCGTCCAGAACGCCCCGCCCTCCAGGTCCATCGTCAGCCGCGGCGGCCAGCCAGAGTCCGCCACGCAGCTCTTGCCCTGCTTGGCGAACGCATGGAACAAGCAGCAGATGCCCTGCATGCGCCTGCCCGCTGGCTGCTGATGCCACTGGCCGTTCACAGCCTGGACGGCTTGCTGCGGCTGCTGGTAAGGCTGAACTGTCATGCCTGCTCCCTGTCGGTGCCTGTCCCTACATCCTAGTCGCGCTTGCGACCGTAGTGGCGCAGCGCCTGCCGGACGTGGCGGCGGGCCGCGCCGTCCAGCTCCACGATGATCTTGATGTCCTCGTCGTGGGTGGTCAGGAACACGCCATCCTCGTCCTCGAACACCTCGACCGCGCCGCTGAGCCGCAGCGACCGCTCGCCATCGGTGACAATCGCCATCACTGGCCTGCCCTTCCGAGCTGTGCCTGGACCGCATCCAGGCCGCCCCTCGTGTACCGAGCGTATGGGTCGGCTCGGACAAACCGGTCGCCATCCTCCAGGGCTGCCGCCCATGCCGAGCCGTCATCCATCATGGGGCACAGCCCGCCCACCAGGGGGCAGGACCACCGGCAATCGTGCAAGATCGGCACCGGGCGGCAGATCCGCCGCTGCCAGTAGTTGATTGCCTCGATGGTCCCGCCCTGCTGGTATGCCGCGCTCAGCTGCTGCCGTGCGCTCAGGATCTCGCTGGCTACCTGCTGGGTGCTGAGCAGGTGGCTGGCCAGCTGCTCGGCGGTGTACCGGAACGGGTGCCGGTCATAGTAGGGCGGCTTGGACTGCTTGGTCCGTTTGACCCGGCGCAGCGTGTTGACGATGCCCCCGTTGACCAGCGGCCGGTTCGACTCCAGCTGCGGCAGCTCCCCGGGCACCGGGATGCCGTAGTTGATTAGCCACTGGATCAGCGCATACGTTTTCATCTGCGGGTCCATTTCGATCACCTCGTGGCGCTCGAAGCTGTCCGCGGTCTTGTGGTCGAGGAAGCTGAACCAGCCCGTCTCGGTGTCCCAGGTGACCTGATCGAGCTTGCCGCGCAGGTACACGCCCTCGAAGCCGGGCAGCGGCACCGCGACGTCGGCCTCGGTGAGCACCACCTTCAGCGTGGCGTCCAGGCTCTTATCGCGCACCTCGTCCAGGTAGCCAGCGACCATGATCTTCGCCAGCTCCCAGTCGCTGCGCAGCTCCTTCTCGAACTCCGGGTGCTCGGTGATCTCGGCCCGGTACAGCAGGTCGAGCACCAGGCCCGGGTCCAGGCCGTAGCCGTAGTGGCCTTCGAGCGCGGTATGCACCCGGATGCCGAGCTGCCGGTTGCCGTGCGGCGCTTCATCGGCGGGCAGGAAGCACAGGAAGTGCTCCACGAACCACCGCCTGGGGCAGCGTTTCCACTGCTGCAGCTCGGTGTTGGAGAGCCCGATGGCTCCCTCAGGCAGGGATGCTGACATTGCCTTCTCCTTCTCCGGCGATCTCTCCGGGCTGCACTGACATGCACCAGCGCAGCAGCTTCGCGTCCTTGACGACGCTCTCGTGCCGGGCCTCCTTGGTGAGCCCGAGCTGGTACAGCCGGACATCCACCGTGCCGGGGCTGATCACGTGGACCTGCCGCACGTTGTGGGTCTGCCCGAACCGGTCTGCGCGGCCGGTCATCTGCTCGCGCGCCACGAAGATCGGGTCCGGCTCCATCCAGTAGATGCCCTCGGCCGCCTGCAGGTCGATCGACTCCCCGCCCGCCCTGCTGATGAAGATCACCCGGGCCTGGCCGGACTGGAACGCCAGCGCCGAGGCGTCCTTGGCCGTGGTCGGCATGCCCCCGACGATCTTGACGTGGCTGATCTTCTCGGCGTCCAGCTTGCCCTCGGCCAGCTCGATCAGCGGCGGGCTGTTGGCTGCCACGATCCACTGCCCCGGGTTGTCACCGAGGAACTCCAGCAGGTCGTCTACCTTGTTGGAGGGCAGCACCCGGCGCACGTGCTCGGCGGTAAACCCGGAGGGATCTTCGCCATCCTCGACCGCGAGCATCGACCCGGCCAGCTGGCACTGCCGGGTGAAGGCCACGATGCCCGCCTCGGGCACCAGGGTGTCCACGCCGTAGTCGTCCAGCTGGGCGATCCCGATCTTGGTGATCGAGTCGTAGGCGCGCTGCTGGCGCGGGGTCAGCAGCGGGTAGCGGAACTCCGGCTCCAGCAGCACCGGCTGACCGGCGCGGGCGATCTCCTTGGGGATGCGCCGGAACAGCGGCCACATGGTGACCTCGAACGTCGAGCGGGTGTCTGGTCGCAGGTCGAGCACCACCCGGCCCTTGCCCGCGTAGGCGAAGTCCTGCAGCGCATAGAAGTCGAGGTACTTGGACCGCACCGGCCAGGCCCGCGGGCTGATCGCATGCGCCACCGCCCACAGGTCAGCCACGCTGTTGACGGTGAGCGTGCCGGTCGCAGCGAACAGGTTCTCGCTGTGATGGGCCAGCCACCACAGCGCCCGGGTCAGCTTGGTGTTGGGCACAGACATCCGGTGAACCTCGTCCGCGATCACCGTGCGCAGCCAGGTGCTCTCCCGCTCGCGCGGGCGGCCTTCCTCGGGAAAGTTGAACTCCTTGGCGCATTCCTCGCACGCGGCCGGGCTCTTGCCGGTCGAGCCGCCGTGGTCGTTGCACCGGACGAACGCCTCGCCCGGGTACCCGGCCAGCCTGGTGTGCAGCCGCAGGTTCGGCCAGGCGATGATCCCGACGTCCGCCTCGCCCAGCCGCAGCTGCTCGATGGCCTTGCGCCGCGCGCCCGCCGCGTGCATGATCACCTGGGTCCGCAGCTCGGGAGCCCACAGCTTCAGCTTGCGCTGCCAGGCCAGCGGCGCGGCGTCCGGGCAGATCACCAGGGCGGGGAAGCCCTCTTCCGCCTCGTGCAGCCACTGCAATGCCCGGATCAGCGGCGGGGTCTTGCCATTGCCGCGCTCGTCACCCAGGATGGCTCGCCGGTAGTCCAGCAGCCACTGCACCCCGCCGCGCTGCCAGCCGGTCAGCTCATACTGTGGCTGCCCGGGTGGCGGGGCGGGCATGCGGGCGTCCTTGTCGATCAGCCAGCCGCGCAGGTCGCCATCGGTGGCGTCCGGGGCGATCCGGGCGTCCAGCTGTCGCTGCACCTTGTGCCACTCGGCCTCGGCCCACTCCGCGAGCGAGGGCCAGATCTCGATGCCCTGCTGCGCCCAGACGCCGCGCATCATCGCATATCCCGGCCAGGTCAGCGGCATCCGCCAGATCTGATCCCCCGGGGTGTGCTTGCACCCGGCGAGCTGCTTGCACAGCCCGTACTCGGGCGGGCTGCACCCGATCGCCAGCACCGGGGGATCGGTGCCCGGCTCAATCGACGCCCACGCCATCACGCACCTTCTTTCGCCGCCTTGAACTCGACTACGGGGGCTTCGGCGTGCCGCGGGCGCGCACCGGATGTCACCAGCATGGCCTGCCGCTTGGCCAGCTCGTCGGTGTACCAGCCCGGCTCGATGCCCATCCCCGGGGGTGCCAGGAACCGCGCCTCGTCGCCGCCAGGCCCGCCGCCGTACTGCGGCCGGATGCTGTAGTCGATGATGCCGCGGTTGTTCGCCCACCGCCTGGCCCACCGGCCGCAGCCCGTCTCGCAGTGCTCGACCACGGTGAACGTGCCATCGCCCTCGCGGAAGATGTCCACCGTCTTGGGCACCGCCTTGCCCGGGATCAGGGACGGCCACTTGTGCCGCTTGCGCCCCTTGCAGAGCACGACCGCATCGTCCAGCCCGTGGAGGTAGTTGCGCTGCCTGTGCGTCTTGCTAGTCATTGCCTTCGCCTTCGCCCTGTCCTGCCTAGAGGGTACCTGTTGGTTCCGACAGAACGGCCACACCGGCCGGGGGCAGGTTGCCCGACCGGATCAGATGGGCCGCCAGGTGCTGTGCTGCCGCTTGCGCGTCGTCCTTGCCCGGCACCCACCAGCCGAGGGCTTTCAGCACCTCAGGCGTGGCGGTGAGCCGCTCGCGCGGTCCCGGTTCGAGCAGCTGGCACCCGTTCTTCAGCGCCGCGCGCCGGGCCACTCCGCTCATTTCCAGCGCGAGGTGCGCGTGCGTCTGCGGCCTGCGGCGGTCGATCCGGTACTTCTCCAAGATCATCAGCAGTGCCGGTCCCCACTGCTGGCAGAGGTGCTCGACATGATCACCGGCTTCGAGGAACTCGTACTCATCCGCGTAGAACGCCCGGCCCTGCTCCCAGCAGCAGGCCAGCCCGGTCATGCCACCGCTGTCGATGGCCAGCACGCATGGGGGCATCATGTCTTGACCCACCTCCCGGGCAGGATCTCGCCGGACCAGGTGAGCGGCAGCCGGTAGTTTGACCGGTCAGTCAGCACCTCCTGGGCGGCGTGCAGCACGTCGCGTGCCAGGTGCTTCGGGCAGGCCAGCAGCAGCTCGTCATGCACCGGCAGCCGGAGGAACTCACCGATCCCGGCCGCATCGCAGGCGATGGCCCCGCGTTTGAGGTTCTCCGCGGCGCTGGATTGGATCTCGTAGTCAATCCCGGCGTACTCCCGGCCCCGGTCCACGAACAGCCGCCTGCCCATCAGCGAGTAGACCGCGGGCCTGCCCTTGCCGTACTTGATCTTCTTCACCAGCTTGTTCGAGCGCATGGCCAGGGTGTGGTAGCGCTGCTTGAACCCGCGGTAGATCGGCTCCAGCTGCTCGACCGACACGCCCGCGGTGACCGCGGCTGTCTCCATGCCGGAGCCATAGACCGTGGCATAGGCCGTGTTCTTGGTGGTCGGGTAGCGCGGGTCGGACTTGGCCACCTCTTCGCGGTAGATCTCGCTGGCCAGGTTGACGAAGAATGACCGCCCGGTGGCATCGCACATGGCGAAATCGGCTATCAGCTGCGCGTCCCCGCTGATGTGCGCGGCCAGCCGCATTTCGATCTGGTCGGCGTCGATGGTGATCAGCGCCTCATCCTCGCCGGGCACGTAGCTGCCGCGGACCGCTTCCACGATCCGGTCGAACTGGTGCATCGGGGGATCGGTGACCGAGCTGCGGCTGGTGCGCTGCGCGCCGATGGTGTGGATCGAGTAGTGGATCACATCGTCGGCCCCGGCCATCCGCAGGAACTTCTCCAGGTACTTGCCGACAATGCCCTGGCCCTTTTTGGCATCGCGGATGGCAGCCAGCAATGGCGCGGCATGCGGGTAGTGCGCCTGGTATTCCAGCAGCACGTCCTTAGACACCTGCGGCATGCCCGTGCCGGTGCGGTAGAGGATTGGGACCCCGGCCGCTTCAAGAGCCCGGCCGACCTGCTCATTGGAATCGACCGAATTGATGCCCCACTCGCCGCGCAGCCAGAACATGGCGCGCTCGGTGAATGCGGTGATCTTGTCAATCCACTCGTGGATATAGGGCCGGTCGATGCGCATGCCCGCATTCATCATCGACGCGCATATCGCGGCGTACCGCAATTCCATGTCGTAGACGTTGATGTACTGCCTGGCCTCACCCCAGTGCTTGTCAATCAGCCAGCTGGTCAGCACCGGGTCGGCTGCGCCATAGCGCCAGTATTCGGGCAGGCTGTCCGGCACCGTGGCCCAAGTCCATTTCTGGGCCTTCATGGCCTCTTTCAGCTCGCGCTCCCACGCCGCGGCGGTCGGGTCAACATCCCGGCTCGCCCGCGTTTTCAGGTCGAGCGGGGCCGCGCTATCGACCAGGTGGCTGATCAGCTGGGCGTCATCGAGCCGGGAGAAGTCCAGCTGCAGCCCGCCCTGGTGATGGATCACCCGCTGGTCATAGTCCATGTTGAACATGCCCAGCCGCCCCGGCCACTTATCCAGCGCTTCGAGCGCGGGGCCGAACCACTGCGGGCCGAATGCCCAGCCATGCCGCTTGTCACCAAGCTGGATCATGCGCAGCCGGTCTTTGTAAGGCGACAAGCCGCTGCTCTCGGTGTCGCAGCAGACCATGCCGTCATGCCGCTCGCCCAGCCAGCGCCAGAACTCGCCCAGCGTCTGCATGTCTGATACCCGGTGCAGTCCTACGCTGTCGAGCACGCCGCCCCTCGGCAGCACTGCTGTCATTTCCCGTCTCCCTAAATTGCCTGCTCCATCATCCATGCCTGCCATGCCATCCCCAGCCATGCCGGGCCGAGCCAAACCAATCCGCTGCGGTCCTGGCCTCGCCTTGCCCCTCCCCGCCTGCCACGTCTGACGCCGATGGTAACCGAGAGCCACGACAAGCCGCGCCTGCCCCGCCAAACCGGTCCCGCCCAGGCCCCGACGCACCTAGCCCCGCCTGCCATGCCATGCCTACCCGAGCCCTGCCGAGCCCTCGCGCACCTAGCCCTGTCCGTCCTGCCGAGCCCTGGCCAGCGATGCCCAGCCGTGCCACGGCCACGCCATGCCGATCCTGCCTGCCCTCGCCTAGCCCCGGCCATCCTGTCCCGGTCCCGCCATGCCTGCCGGGCCTTGCCGAGCCATGACCAGCAACGCCCTGCCATGCCCAGCCTGCCCTGCCTAGCCGCGCCGTGCCGTGACCGGCCAACCCTAGCCTGTCCTGGCATGCCGAGCCGAGCCACGGCTAGCCGCGCCCGTCCTGCCTTACCGGGCCTTGCCGGTGCCTGCCCCGCCAGGCCGCAGCTCGCCGTGCCTGCCTGGCCGAGCCACACCATGGCCGTCCTAGCCGCGCCACTGCTAGCCAACCCACGCCTGCCGAGCCGTGCCCTGCCTGACCTTGCCCCGCCACGACGGTGCGGGCCGGGCCAAGCCACGCCGAGCCTGCCACAGCTCGCCTGGCCATGCCGGTGCGCGCCTGGCCATGCCGTGACCAGCCTCGCCTGCCTGGCCAAGCCCAGCCCTGACTCGCCCTGCAGCTCCCTGGCTGCCGAGCCGGGACTTGCCTCCCCGCGCCCAGCCACAGGCCGCCCCGCCTCGCCACGCCTGCCTAGCCATGCCGGACCCAGGCCCCCACGCCCAGGCTAGCCTGCCGTGCCGAGCCACGCCGTCCCGCGCCAACCCACAGCCTGCCTTGCCCCGCCAATCCTGGCGTGCCGAGCCACGCCGGGCCGGTCCATCGCCTGCCCTGCCGGTCCTGCCTCGCCATGCCAACTCGCGCCGCGGCACGCCTCGCCTGGCCCGGACAGCCCTAGCCTGGCCGCTCCTGGCGTGCCACGCCATGGCTGTCCCAGCGGTGCCATGACCTGCCGAGCCTGCCTCGCCTACCCGCAGCCCGCCAAGCCGACGCTCGCCATGCCTCACCTGCCGAGCCCCGCCCTGCCTGGCCATCGCGCGCCAAGCGCTGCCGAGCCAAGCCGACCCGGGCCACGCCCCGCCTGCCCTGCCAGAGCGCGCCGGAGCCTGCCACGGCACACCGGGCCATGCCTGCCCTGCCCAGACTCGCCTCAGCCTGCCCAGAGCTGCCCTTCCGGTGCCTGCCCTGCCTGCCTAGCCTTGCCTTGCCATCGCATGACTTGCCACGCCAATCCTGGCGGGCCATGCCCGGCCGGTGCGACCCGGGCCAAGCCACGGCCATCCCTGCCATGGCTGCCCGGCCACGCCACTGCTTGGCTTACCGGTCCTTGGCAGTCCTCGCCCGCCCTGGCCACGACTGCCCTGCCGCGCCTTGCCTGGCTTGCCTTGCCATGGCATCGCAAACCGAGCCTCGCCTCAGCACCCCGCGCCAGTCCTGCCCAGCCCCGCCAGAGCGGGCCAATGTCTGCCTAGCCCCGCCACGCCTGCCGGGCCTTGCCATGGCATGGCTCGCCAAGCCGCGCCGGGCCATTGCCCGCCTGCCTCGCCCCGCCTCAGCGGGCCTTGCCGTGGCCAGCCAAACCAAGCCTGGCGGGCCATGCCGCGCCGTGCCAAGCCGAGACTTGCCCACCCGGGCCGAGCCCTGCCTTGCCTGCCATGCCGAGCCCTGCCGAGCCTAACCCTGCCGTGCGGTGCCGAGCCAAGCCAATCCTGCCCGGCCAGTCCCTGCCAGTCCTGTCCACGCCTAAGCCCACCTAGCCAGGCCGACCTGCCGATGCGCTGCTTGCCTTAGCCCGCCGAGCCAATCCTGGCACGCCGAGCCCTGCCGTCCCGAGCCGTGCCTACCCTAGCCCTGCCGAGTCGCGCCTGCCCCGCCTGGCCATGCCTTAGCTATCCTCGCCACGCCGCTCCCCCGCGGGCCATGCCTTGCCTGCCTTGCCGAGCCTGTCCCAGCCAGGACCGGCCAAGCCACGCGCTGGCGTGCCCCGCCTTGCCTGCCAAACCTAGCCCCGCCGAGCCGCCGCCGAGCCAACGCCCGCCAGTGCCTTCCGCGCCTCGCCTGCCATGCCTCGGCCGCCCTTACCACGGCTCGCCATGCCTTCGCACGCCTGCCCTGGCCTGCCTTGCCACTCCGCGCCCTGCGAAAGCGGGCCTAGCCGATCCTGCCCTGGCGGGCCGGGCCTTGCCGAGCCTCGCCCGCGCACGCCGTGCCCAGCCTGCCCTGCCCTTGCATACCGGGCCGAGCCCCTGCGGACCCATCCATGCCGACCCCCGCCTTGGCACTCCCCGCCTGCCAGTCCCCGCCCCGGCGCACCTCGCCATGGCGCACCACGACTAACCCACCCGAGCCCTGCCTGCCGCGCCCGTCCTGGCGTGCCACCCCAAGCCTGGACCGACCCGACCCGTCCCATCCCCGCCGACCCTTGGCCCGCCGCTCCCCGCCTGCCGTAGCTTGCCGAGCCTCGCCTACCCAAGCCCCGCCGACCCATACCATGCCTGCCCGGACACGCCCATGCGCACCGAGCCTTGCCAACACGGGCCGCGCCAAGCCAACGATCGCCAAGCCCTGCCTGCCTCGCCATAGCGAACCTCTGCTGGCCGCGCCTCGCCCAGCCAAGCCTGCCACGCCAAGCCTCGCACCAGCTCGCCTCGCCTCACCCGGCCCGTCCTGCCGCGCCAGCCCACGCCGAGCCCGGCCATCGCAAGCCATGGCGATCCTGCCGGGCCAGTGCCGCGCGGGCCTCGCCCCGCCGATCCCTGCCTGGCTCGCCGTGCCTAGCGTTAGCTCGCCCCGCCGTCGCGCGCCGCGCCATGCCCGGCCTGCCCGTCCCGGCCACGCCGGTCCCTTGCACACCGCCGCAAGCCCAGCCGTAACAAGCCCACCCATGCCCTGCCTGCCACGCGCCGCCTCGACTAACCTCGCCAGGCCCCGCCTTGGCGCACAGAGCCTGGCCATTCCTGCCTTGACGGTCCCTGCCGAGCCCTCGCTGGCCGA